>Ga0207671_10001659_pt1 | contig 25316 bp, 22 predicted proteins | sample KBSC24metaG_FD_184352 | JGI IMG/M metagenome (GOLD analysis project Ga0207671, IMG submission 184352) | Corn rhizosphere microbial communities from Kellogg Biological Station, Michigan, USA - KBS C2-4 metaG (SPAdes) (version 2) | ecosystem: Host-associated > Plants > Roots > Rhizosphere > Soil... | reverse complement strand
TTTGGTCATGATTTCTCAAACGTATGTATCCATACCGGTACGATAGCGGCAAAATCTGCTCAATCAATCAACGCATTAGCCTATACTACCGGTAATAATATTGTTTTTAATTCGGGGCAATATTCGCCTGAAACTGATAGCGGCAAAAAATTATTAGCACATGAATTAACCCATGTAGTGCAACAAAAAAAAACTCCTCCATCAGTGCAGCGAAAAATAATGATCGGCAACACGGTAATGACGGTTGACGATCAATACAAAAAAATAGTAAAAGATACATTTGGAGATAAGGGATTAGAAATTGTATTGGATTGGCATAACAATGGTGCCGGTCCAGAATATGATTTTAAAGATTGGGAAGCTTACCGAACTGAGATCCGTATCAGGAGCAATGCCATAAAGGGCATGGATATCGCCAACGATAAAAGCATTAATTGTTGTCACTATCCAACAAAAGGTCATCCAGGCGGCACTTTAAATCCGTTATACTGGGATAAAACAGAGGATTATCATTTTACTGCAAAAGTACCGTTCCCTGCAGGAAAAAATTCATCAGACGCAATAGAAGATATGTTTAGGCCTAACGCGGGTACTGAGCTTGAATGCCTCACATTGTCTGTCGCGGTAGAATATTATGCTTTGCTACAAGCCTTGGGCAAGGATAAATTTAACAAAATGTTTCCGGCTGGTGCTGGCCTGGTTATTGCCAATTCGGGTGCTGATCTTTTAAAGTCATTGGTAGGTTCGGATAAATTTGAAGAGCTACCCACAAAACAAAAAATAAGCGAGCTTATTCCGGGTGATCATGGCTATTTTAAAAACTTTGCCGACTATGGAACCAAGCACCCAAATGGCTTATGGCAGGGTGAAAATGTAATATACTACGGCGACGGAAAATTCAGAGGGTTTGGAATCGGGATCTATAACGAAGATACCATTTTAGACAGATTGGTTTTCTATTATAATAAGGGTTTAGATGATAAGGATAAAAAAACAAAAGCTGATCTTATAAAAGAGGGCGGAGGCTTTACAGGATGGGTCACCAGACCATCAATTAAACAAATTTTAAAGTAACATAGAATAACTTGAAAGCAGTAAAAGATACAAAGCAGCCAGAAATGCCGGTGAGAACAAGAGATACAATGCCCCTGTTCTTTCAGCCCAAGCTTGCCATAAATCAGCCTAATGACGTTTACGAGCAGGAAGCTGATACAATGGCTGATCGGGTTATGCGCATGGTCGATCCTGTAGCCAATAACAATACTTTTTTTAAGCCTGCCAATAATCTGGTTCAACGGCAGGATGATCCATCAAAAACACTTACCGAAGGGGCCGGGGTTGTTAAAGAACAACTGGATGATAAACCCGGATTTGAAGAATGGCAGAAAGAACAAACAGACGCGTTAAAAAAACAAGTATGGGATAAGCAACCTACCGAGCTTAAAGCCAGCATTATAGGTTTTGGTCTGGGCTCATTGGGGATATTAGGTTCGGTGTTTGCTACCGATCAAAGATTCAGGACAGATACTATAAAATTGCTTAATGATAAAAACATAGCTCTGCCACTTTCATTGATCCCTTACCACGATTATTTTCCTTTATCATCATTTAAATATAAACTAAGCGATGGTAAAACACCGCTGTCATTTGATACAGAATTTGAGTTTAAGCCTTATCTGGAAATGTTGCATAATAAATGGAGCTTTATACCAAAACTTGATCTTACATTAGGTTTGAGCAGTGAATATTCGTCAAAAGGTGGTTTTGATATGACGGGTGGCTCCATTAAACTAAAATTTGCCAGCGGCATTATTAACCTGCAGGGATATATAAACGAACCTTTGCCACCAACACCGATGCTGGTTAGTGGTAACGGACAATCACCTATGTGGATAATGAGGACCCTGCCCGGTCAGTTTGATGATCAATTGCCTAAGGGAACTGGTGTATTTTTATCTGTCGACGTATTACGTCTACCTGATCTGTTTACAAATGGGGGAGAAAAAAAACCTTAATATTAAAAGCTAAGATACCATGCAGGCTCAATCTATAACAAACTCTTTAGAAATGCTGTACCAGGTGATACATAATCGCCTGCAATCACATTTTAATAACGCGGAGGCTACTTTTCCTGCGGTTACCATCATGGACGACGGGAGCTCCCTTAACGGGTTTATCATCGAAAACAAACTTCCGATTGAAGAGTACATCATCCTTTTAACCGCCTTGGCTCCACATTTACGTACCTCCTTTTTTGAAAATATCATACAAGAATTTTTACCCAATGGTGGCGATTTTCCGGAGTTTGGTGGAATTAAGGGTAATAATCATCGCGGGTTATTACCAACCGGCGAAACCGCCCAGTTCATATTAGGCAGTAACGATATTGACAAACGTCTTGCAGTTCAGCATTTACTCACCAATGGTATATTGGCTAAACAAAGGGTATTATCTATGGAAACCGTTAAAGAGGGTGAGCCACTGATGAGCGGGCGGATAATACTTGATGCAGAATGGGTAAGTCGTTTTCTTACAGGTACAGAAACCGTACCCAAATTCAGTCCTGATTTTCCGGCAAAAAATATCGCTACCGCTATGACATGGGATGACCTGGTATTGAACAATTACACCCAGAGCCAACTTAACGAGATCATGATATGGGTGAAACATAATGATACGCTAATGCAGGATGAAGTGCTGAAAAGAAAAATAAAACCAGGTTACCGGGCACTCTTTCACGGCCCTTCCGGAACGGGCAAAACATTAACGGCGACCTTACTCGGCAAACACTTTGATAAAGAAGTATACCGTATCGACCTTTCGCAGGTAGTAAGTAAATACATAGGCGAAACCGAAAAGAATCTGGAAAAAGTATTTCAGAAAGCTGAAAATAAAAACTGGATACTGTTTTTTGACGAAGCTGACGCCTTATTTGGTAAGCGAACCAATGTACAAAACTCGCATGACAGATATGCCAACCAGGAAGTGAGCTACTTACTGCAACGGATAGAAGATTTTCCGGGCCTGCTCATATTGGCATCCAACCTAAAAAGCAATATGGACGATGCCTTTTTAAGGCGCTTTCATACTATTATACACTTTTCTATGCCAAATGCCCAGGAACGGCTAAAGTTATGGGAGAAAGCATTCCCGGCATCATGTGGGCCAGAACCAGGCATCCAATTAAAGGATCTGGCTGATAAATATGAATTAACGGGAGCAGCCATACTCAATATCATCCATTACGCGGCGCTGCAATCTATTTCCAAAAATGATCAATATATACGCCTTAGCGACTTGATAGAAGCGATAAGAAAAGAGTATCGTAAAGAAGAACGTACTATGAGTTAACTAAACTACATAACCGGAGGAAAAACCATGGCCTTAGCACAATTTCACATATACACCCCACAAGAGTTTCAGCAATATCTGGTAAATACCATTTTTTCCAGAAGTATTAAAATGATACAAAACCACCATACCTGGGAGCCCAGTTACAGCTCACTAAGCCCCAGCCTGGGAGAAATGTATTGGCTGGAGTCCATGAGGAGCTATCATATCCACAATAACGGATGGAGCGACATCGCGCAAAACCTAACTACTTTCCCTTCGGGCAACATTGGCTTGTGCCGACCGATAAATATTACACCTGCTGGTATTTTGGGAGCAAATTCCGGAGCGATTTGTATTGAAAACTTAGGTAACTTTGATACAGGCCATGATCAGATGGCACTGCCGCACAGGGATACCATTGTGTTTTTAAACGCTATACTTTGTATAAAGTTTGATCTAAAACCGGTAAAAGAACAAGTGGTTTACCACCATTGGTTTGATAGAACAGGCAAAAGATTCCCGGAAAGTGTGGTGAATAACAACCAGGTTGGCAATCAGCAGAAAACCTGCCCGGGCACAGCGTTTTTCGGCACGAATACCATCACATCAGCCGAAGCCAACTTCTTCCCCCTGATTGATAACAAAATAAAGCAGCTCAGCGGGGCAACCGATCCTCAAGCCACATCTTTGACTGTTAACACGAGTGTATTAAATGTACGTTCGGGGCCGGGTACATCATTCCCGGTGCTACATACCATAACACAAGGCACACGGGTATCAGTTTACACCACAACCAGCCAATGGAGTAAAATAAGTAATACAGCAGATGAGTGGGTGTTTAGCAGCTACTTGTCTTAAATAGTTTTTTAACCATAAAATATAAAAAGATCATGTTGTCATTTTTTAAAGCAAAAACCTGGAGCGGTGCCGGTTGGTTACTGACTCTTTGCATGTTACTTGTTTTTGTAGCATTGATTTATACAGCGCTTCATCTTTGCTACAAAGGTACCGATCATAAAAAACTGGACAGCGTGCAACTGTTAAATATAGATAATGTGCTTGCTGCATATCCGGATTCGACGCAATCAGTATCAAAAGACCCTGCAGTCAATAAAGCAGCGGTCGCGAAACGTGAAGAACGGGATCAGGCAGTTTTTAATTTTCTGAAAAATGAATATGACAGCCGCATAGATGAATCCCGCCTGAAACGTATGGATGGCTTATTGATCAATCTGAGCAATAAGGACACGAAAGCGTATCTTACGGATTCGGAGATCATTGTAAATGACTTTTTCTGGTTTGTTGGAACAGGCACATATGCCGAAGTGCTATTTTGGGCACTTATAGGCGTTTTGGTGAGTTTAATTTATTATGTAAGCATTGCTAACCGTGAGACATTAAAAGTGGCAGGGGACGCGGATACAGGGCCATTTGACCCAGCTGAAATATCCGGGCAGGTATCAAAAATGTTTTACGCCCCTGTATGCGCCCTTGTTTTAGTGCTCGGATATAACTTACTGGGTGGCAGCAACACCAAAATGACAGATATTAGCATAGGCAAGGGACTTTTATTATTTTCATTTATTTCGGGGTTCTTTTCAGGTCGGGTCATGAAATTTATTGACGGACTAAAAGATCTGGTATTACCCTTAAGTTCAAGCAACAATAATTCCACAACAAACAGTAACGAAACAGAGGTAAAAACAGTCGACATAACAATCGACTTGCACCTTGCCCAGGCTATGTTGTCAACACCGGAGGCCGCTGATATTATTGACGAAGGCTTTAACACAGCAATTGTTACTTTAAAGCCCGAAACCGGCGATATCATTACCCTGGACAAACCTGCTGACGATCAGAGTTCGGAATTTACGGCCAAACAAGTGCCTCTTGGTAAGTACACTCTGCATGCCACTATGCCTTTTAAAAATATTGATACCATTATTAATTTGGAAGCCAATAAAGATATTGAAGTAAGCGACACCGAAAAAACCTTTCAATTGGATATGGATAAAGCAGCAGAGGCTGGTTAAAAATAGCCCTGCACATTTTTTGAGAGCTGATGAGCGGATTTGTATAATTCAACTATTAAAATGCCCGGTTCACCCTTACGTTTGTCTAATTCAGCGTCGATGTAGGTATACAAGTACTTATTATTAAGCAACTTTACATTACAATCATCGAACTATGAATGCTCAACCATCCAGCTTATTTAAAAGAAAACCCGTTATTATAGCAGCCATTTTGCTGATCGGCTTTTTGTCCATTCAATTCATCCGCCCACAAATTACAAATCCACCAGTAAAAGCCGAGATAGAAGCACCGGCAGACGTAAAAAGTATACTGGTAAGGGCATGCTATGATTGCCACTCGAACCAGACAAACCTGCGTTGGTATGATCAGATATCACCCGTTTATTGGAGAGTAGCCAACCACGTAAGTACCGGTCGTAAACACTTAAATTTTTCTGATTGGAAAAACCTGGCACCGGCCGATCAAAAAGCCATGCTTTGGGAAGCTGTTAACCAGATAGCTGCAGGCGCTATGCCGATAAAGGATTATGAGCTGGTTCACCCTTCGGCCGTTGTTTCCAAAAGTGACCTGGAGACATTGAAAAATTATGTTTCATCTATGTCGCCAAAGCAAATACCAGGGGATACCGCCAAAATAAACGCGGCTAACAAGCAATATGTACATTGGCAAAAGGCAGCGACCGCATCAGTTAAACTACCCATAGCCTTAAACGGTATTACCTATATCCCAGATTATAAAAACTGGGAAACCATCAGCAGTACCGAACGCTTTGATAATGGTACAATGCGGGTGATATTTGGTAACCCAATAGCCATTAAAGCCATCCGTGAGCACCATATCAATCCGTGGCCGAACGGAACAACATTTGCCAAAGTAGCCTGGGATCAGGTAACTGATAAAGATGGCAATGTATATCCCGGAGCGTTTAAACAGGTGGAATATATGATCAAAGATGATAAAAAGTACGCTGCCACCGCTGGTTGGGGTTGGGCCCGGTTTAAAACCGATAAGCTTGTGCCTTATGGCAAAACAGCCATGTTCACCAATGAGTGTGTCAGCTGCCACAAACAATTAAGCAATACCGATTTTGTTTTTACTTCCCCAATTGAACACTAATAGATCAGGAACTCATCATGAAAAATTCACATATATTATTTGCTGCCTCTATTTTGATATTATCGGCCTGTAACAACCGCAAACCCGCCGAAGAACTTTTGAATAAAAAAGCCGCTATACCCACTTCGTTTAATTTTAGCAAAGCTGGTTTAAAAGTGATCACTTCATCGATCAATAAAAAAGAGCAAACCATGTCGACTCTTTACGGTAATGACCTGGCATTAAAAACGGCTATTTCGGGCTCAAAAAGCTATCTTCCGGGCGAAAATTTGACGCTGGTTACCTGGAAACAACAGGATGATGACCGTTGGTTTGGCGCTAAGATACCCGGCGATCTTTTATCTGTTGAAGTAATTAAAACTATCAATTCAAGTACAGAAGGCATAGTAACTAATTACCAGCGATTTGCAGGCAAAGAATTAGTAGCAGACACCGACACAGCACATCAGCAGGAACGTATTAGCTATATCTTTTCACAGAAACCTTCAGTAATGCCCTGATAGCTAAAATTATGACCTCTGTTACGTTGCGTATTCCCTTTGGTATTTATTGCGGTAATCAATAGGCGAGAGGCCTGTAATGCGTTTAAATGTGGTACGGAAAGCTTTGGTATCGGTATAGCCAACGTTGTACATCACTTCGTTCACGTTTTCGCGCGAGGTCTCCAGGCTTACTTTGGCTGCCTCGATCTTAACACGTTGTATGTATTCTGCTACGGTATTGGCAGTGGCTTTTTTAAACCGGCGTTCCAGATTTCTGCGGCCCAAGGCAAACATAGAGGCCAGTTGCTCTACCGTGATCTTGTCCTGGTAGTTCTTTTCAATAAACTCCTGTGCTTTTTTGATCGGATCATCCGCATGATCTTTTTGTCCCTGGAAAATGATAAACGACGATTGGCTATTCCGCTCCATTTCAATGGCGAATACCTTGGCGCTTAAAATAGCTATATCACGACCTGCGTACTTTTCGATCAGGTATAAGATCAGGTTCAAATAGGAGAAAGCCCCGCCGCTTGAATAAATACCCTGCTCATCGGTAATGATTTTTTCAGTAACCAGGTTAACATCAGGAAACATCTTCCTGAACTCGTTAGCAAACATCCAATGCGTAGCGCATTTTTTGCCGGCCAATAAACCGGTTGAAGCCAGTAAAAAGGCCCCCATGCATAAGCTGGCGATCTCGGCGCCATTATTATATTGTTGGGTTAACCAGGGTAAAAACTCTTTATTATTTTCAACTTCTTCGCTGATATTCCCATCAATAGCAGGTATAATGATCAGATCGGTCTTTTGTACTTCACCGATCACCTTGTTTGCATTAACAGTAAATAAGCCACCGCTAACGGGCGTTTCCATAGTAAGGCCAACCAGCTCAACTTTAAAAATAGGATCTTTTCCTGCGGCCAAAAAAAATTGGTTCACCTGCGTAAGCAACTGACGTGACCCTTCCAGGCTTCCGAGTATGGCCCGTTTAGGAACCAGTATTGATATGTGTTTCATACAATAAATAGGTTTATAAAGCAGTTTTTACTTCCCCAAATTGACGTATACTCAACTCATGGAGTATTGCAATATAACGTTATTTTTTTTCAAATGTAATAAGTAAAAATCACCTATCTACTTATAAATGCAAGCAGGTTAATAAGCGCTAACCCTTTAAATAAAGTACATAAAAACCTAATTTACTGTTACTTTTGAAAAGCAATTAAACAAACAAATCAACTTAAGTATTTTAAATCAGCTGCATATTTTCCGATCAGGAAGCTTTGATCAATTCATCAATAGCGATCAAAATATCTTCTTCCGTGGTTCGCCAGTTAACAAACGCGGCCCGTAGGCAAAGTACACCTTTGTACGATGTAGGGGTAATAAACAACTTCCCTGATATCTTTAGTTTTTCCAATATCAAGGTCAGTTTGCTGCTCCTGTTTTCATCGTCTGCAATGCTAAAACAAACTACATTTAACCTTACGGGCGCAGCTAATTTGAAGATGGTTTTTTCTTCCAGCAATTGGGCAAACTGGTTTGCCAGGGCAATATTGTTTTCCACTATCCACCCAAATCCATTGCGACCGTAGGCCTGCAGCGCAAACCAAGCTGGTAATGCTCTTAAACGCCTGGAGTTTTCCGGTCCGAAGTTCAGGAAACTAAAGTCGGTAGCCGGATCGCCCAGATAGGGGGCATTACTGTTCTGAAAAGTTTGCAACTGCAAAGCGGAGTGTTTTTCCTGAACCAGATATATGGCACTGTCGTACGGAACATTGAGCCATTTGTGACAATCTACGGTAATGCTGTCGGCAAATTGCCAGCCATTTAATAGATGACTATACTTTTCGGAACAGGCTGCAAAAGCACCAAAGGCCGCGTCGATATGCCAGTAAAAAGTATACTGCTTTTGCAAGTTAGCGATGGCTTGCATATCATCAAAATCAACCGTATTAACCGTGCCGCCACTGCTGATCACTATTACCGGGAAATCTTTATTCTCCTGAAGTTTAGCTTCCAGATCAGCAGTATCCATAGCCTCCCGGTTACCCCCGGCGGTTTTTATGGTGATAATATTGCCGCTGCCCAAACCCAACATAGCCAACGATTTAATCGCCGATGAATGAGGTGTGGCTGTCAATATCCTGATCTCTGTTTTGATGCCCTCACGTGCAATATCAATGCCTTTTTGCTTGCCTGCCCATTGTCGCCCCACAGCCAGACAGGTGAAGTTTGACATGGTAGCGCCAGTTACAAAGCCGCCTTTAAAATAGGGTGGTAAACCAAACAACTGGATTAGCCAATTAATGGTTTGCAGCTCGATATTGGCCGACACATCCCCTGCGCCATTTAAGCTTTGCGGGTTTTGATCAAATACAGCACTTAACCAGTCGCCGGCAATAGCGGCAGGGGTGGTGCCACCGGTTACAAATCCCCAGTACCGCGGCCCGGATGATGCCACTATTTTATCCTGATGCTGCTCATAAAAAGCCTTCAGGGTATCCTCCAAGCCAATTCCATTCTCAGGAAGATTGATGGGAATAGTTACCTGAACATTGTTGATGCTTACAGGCCTGTCATTTATTTCATTCAGGTAAGCGGCAGCTTTATCTTTGGTTAAGGATAGTAAATAATCCAGGTTATCCAGGTCGTTTTGTAGTGTGTTGTGCATGGGTTTATCAATTCGATATCGCAAATAAATACATATTTGATCAGGATAAAACGACGGTCATAAAATTTGACACAGGCTGTACAAAAACTTTTTAAAGTTTTATTTTAACACTTTTTTAACTAAAAATGGGCAGAAAATCATTCAAAAACCGCTCAAAACTCATTCAAAACCATCGATTTTAACACTTTTTAACAAATTTTAACACGATTTTGATAGGTTTAAAAAGTATTAAATATCTGATTGTCAAATAACTAAATACAAAACGATTGATTTTTGGCTGTATTTTCCCTTAACTAAACAGCCCGGTTTTTCTTTTTGATCAGAAAAACCGGGCTGTTGTATATACAAAAATACGAAAATTTCGCCATTAAATTAAATGCCCTGGTTAAGATACCAGCTCTTTGTTTCGTTTTAAAGCCTCGGCCATTTTTAGCCCTTCCTGGCGTATTTGTTCGGTACGCACATAGCGTTTATCGGCACCTAAGCGCGATTGGGTGATAAAGTCATAAAACATCCGTGTCCATGACCGGGTAGAATCCAAATGCTCATAAAACTCTTTGGTTATTTTATAATAGCGGGGTAAAAACCGGCCTGGGATATTCATGATGTCATGATGTTCGTTATGATAACCCACATTAAAGCAAACCAAATTGAGCCAACCGTAATACGAATTGGTTTCCTGACCTTCTTTAAATACAAAATGCTCATGAATAAAATGCCCTGCTGATGGATGCAGACTAAAGCCCCAAAGCGTTGAAAGTAACAGGTAAATTATGGCGATCTTACCGAGGAAAACAAATATCAATACGTCGGTAATGATCAGCGTGATAATGTTTGCCCATTCCCAGCGGGTTGGTTTGGTATCAAAACCACGTACCAAAAACAAAAAGAATATGTAGAAAAACAACCATACAAACTTCTTAACGCCCGATTTACCAACCATTTTAACTTCCCAATGGCTTGGGAAATCATTATCTACCTGTTCGATACCCAAATGCGAGTGGTGTTTCATGTGATGCCTTCTGAACGCGATGGCCCCTGGAACCAAAACCGGTATATTGGCAATAATAGCCAGGGCCTTATTTTGCGCAGGGGTTTTAAGCATGAGGTTGTGCGCCATTTCATGCACAGCCATAGCCGCCCAATGGTTCATGGTACCACCCACAACATATGATAACAAAATAATTTGCCACCAATAGGGGCCAAAATGAGGGAACCAAACACTTACAGCCCAGGCAAGGGTTAGCTGACCAGCCACAATAAATAAAGTAAGCACAGCGGCCCAGGGATCGTATCCCATTAATTTTTTTACTTCGGGATGCCTTTTTAGTACCTCAACTCTGCGCAAATAGTGAATGTCCGGTGTCTGGATGCTTTCGAATGGTGTATTACTTTTCATGATAAATATTTAGGTAACACTAATTTAACATTAATGGCTAAAATTGCACACCGTATTTCTACTGAAAACAATGCGTACAAATACCTAATTATGAACACCATAAAGCACCATCAACTATCTGTTTTAGTCGCCGGCTTTACATCTATCAAATACTTACCTTTTGAAATCTGCGTTTAGTTACGGTACAAAATTGATGGAAGGTAGGCGTATTTGAAACAAAATCGCTGAAAGTCCTCTTTATTTTCACGTCGTGTTTATACTCAATTGAGCTTGAAATCACGAATATTTTTTATGTTTACAAAAAAACAAAACTTAGCTATGAAAGCTTTAAAAACACCCTTATTTACTTTAATCTTTGCATTAGCCGCCATCACGGTAATTTCATGTAAATCAAAAAAACTGGTTCAAAAACCTGTACCGGTTGAAAACGAACAAACTTACGCGCCAAAGCCGCAACCTGCACCGGCCCCAAAACCTGCACCAAAAGAAACTCCGCCACCACCACCGGCAAAACCAAACTATAACTTTAGCAATATCCAGTTTGAGTTTAACTCAGCTGTGCTAAGAACTTCATCTTACCAAACGCTTGATCAGGCTGCAGCCGAGATGAAAAAAGACCAAACCGTAAAATTTGTGCTGAACGGAAACGCCTCTGCCGAAGGTACTCCTGAGCATAACATGGAATTATCTATTGAAAGAGCTAATTCGGTAAAATTATACCTGGTAAACAGCGGTATTAACGGTGACAACCTAAGCGTAAAAGGTTATGGCGAAACCAAACCGATCGCAGATAACAGCACTGAAGACGGCAGGGTATTAAACCGTCGTGTAGAGATCAAGGTTAATCAATAAGCGCGTATATTTCAATTTGCCGCGCGGTTCGACTCACCCTGGCATCGCTTCGCTTGCCATCCCTCTCTTCGCCTGTGGCGGAAAGAGGGAGTTGAGAAAGTTCCCGCCCTCTTTCCAGCGAAGCTGAAGAGAGGGCAGACCGAACATAGCGATGGTCGGGTGAGTCGATGACAATACTGGCTCAATAAGCCTTTTTGACTCAAATAAAAAGCCTGGTAATATAAATTACCGGGCTTTTATGCTTTACAGGGGCAACCATTAAGCTTTTTAACCCGTAATGACTGTGAAAAGAGGCAAGATACAAGAGGCAAGAACCAAGACCGGAAAATAACCAAATCGTTTTTCTTGATTCTTGACTCTCGATTCTTGACTCTAATACCCGCATGAAGCACATCATAAAAGGCATTTTAACGCTGCTGAATACGCAGGAGAAAAAACAATTAAGCAAACTCATCCTGCTCGATCTGTTGATCAGCGCGCTTGATATTGCTTTTCTGGGGATGCTTTTGCTGGTGATAGGTTTTTATACTTCAACCAAAACCATCAATACCAGCCTTACATTTTTACCGGCAGGCCGGTTCAATAAAAATTCCATATTGCTCATCGGCGTATTCCTGGTTCTTTTCAGCTTCAAAAACTGGATAGGCTACCTGATCATGCGTTTTCAGCACCATTTTTTTTATGGGGTAGCCTCACGCTTGTCTAAAAAGAACATTATCCATTACCTGAAGTCTGATTACCTGAACTTTGTTAATGTCGATTCTTCTATCCATATCCGGCAGATCAGTCAGCAGCCTATTGAATTTAGTCATTACATCCTCACCAATGTGCAGCAGATTATTTCGCAGGGTATCCTTATTTTATTTACGGTTTGTGCGATACTCATCTATCAGCCCGTACTATTTTTATTATTGCTGCTGTTGCTGTTACCACCCGTAATTTTATTGGCTTACTTTATCCGGAAACGGTCAAAACAGATCAGGGTGAGTACCCAACAAGCGAGTGAAAAGACCATCCAGCATTTGCAGGAATCATTAGCCGGCTTTGTGGAGAGTAATATTTACAACAAAAGCGACTTTTTTACCAACCGTTATCACAGCTATCAGCAACAACTGAACGATAACCTGGCCGGGCAGCAAACGTTGCAGGCCTTGCCATCGCGACTGGTGGAGATCTTCGCGATACTGGGTTTCTTTATACTGGTATTCATCAACAAATACTGGACTGATAAGCCGGTAATTGATCTGCTGACCATTGGTGTTTTTATGGCCGCCGCCTATAAGATCATCCCCGGCATTATCAAAATACTGAATAGTACCGGACAAATAAAAACTTATGAATTTACGCTGAATGATCTGCTTACGGTAGAAACCTCACCTAAATCCTCTCCAAAGGAGAGGACTTTACCTGACTCTTTTTTAGGCTCCCTCTCCTTTGGAGAGGGTTGGGGTGAGGTCAGCTCCATCAAATTTGACGCTATCAGTTTCCGGTATAAAGATCATCAAATCTTAAAAAATTGTAGCTTTAGTATCAATAAGGGTGATCTGGCGGGGATATCAGCCGTATCAGGCAGGGGCAAAACAACGCTCATCAATCTGTTGTTGGGATTTCTGATACCCGATGCCGGCGATATCCTGATCAATGACCAGGCAACAGATACCATCACCCTAAAACGGTATTGGAGCAGGATAGCTTATGTGAAGCAACAGGGTTATTTTATTCATGATACTATCCTTAAAAACATTACACTGAGCGATGAAGAAAGTGATCCGGAAAAACTGGCTGAGGTCATCTCGATATGCGGACTTAACCCATTATTAAACGGCAATGCCGAAGGATTGTATCGGACGATCAGGGAAAACGGCAAAAACCTGAGTGGTGGCCAGCGCCAACGCATCCTGCTTGTCCGGGCACTTTACCATGATTTTGATGTACTGATACTGGATGAACCTTTTGGCGAAATGGATCAACAAGCCGAGGAAGCTATTTTGATACAACTGCAGCGATTGGCCGCTTTGGGCAAGATCATCTTTTTTATTACCCATAATACCGCAAGCTTGAGCTATTGCAACAAACTGATAACGCTGGAATGACCAAACAAAAAACCATAGTGATACTGAGTCCCGGTTTCCCGGCTGATGAAAACGATACTACCTGTATACCGTCTATGCAGATCTTTGTAAAAGGGCTGAAGCAAAATAAACCCGGCTTGCATATCGTAGTGGTGAGTTTTCAGTATCCGTTTAAGGCCTCCCGGTATCATTGGAACGGAGTTGAGGTGATCGCATTGGCTGGCAAGGGTAAGGGACAATTGTTCCGGTTAATTACCTGGCGGCGTGTGTGGCAAATGCTCAAACAATTGCATAGCCGGTATGAACTGACTGGGTTATTGAGCTTTTGGATGGGCGAAGCCGCTTACATGGGTAAACGTTTTGCCAAAAGGTATAGCTTGCCGCATTATACCTGGCTGCTTGGCCAGGACGCCAAAGCGGGTAACCATTATGTAAAACAGGTAAGACCCCAGGCAGGAGAGTTAATAGCGATATCGGATTTTTTGGCCAAAGAGTTCAGGATAAATTATCAGATACAACCCGGACATACCATCCCTACGGGTATTGATACTTCACTTTTTGCTGATCCTCCTGCCAACCGGGATATCGACATTATTGGGGTGGGTTCGCTTATCCCGCTTAAGCAGTACAATTTATTTATCCAGGTAGTTAAAAGTCTGACAACACAATTCCCACAGCTAAAAGCGGTGATCTGCGGCAAGGGTCCCGAAATGGAGAACCTTCAAAAACAGATCAGCAAATTAAAACTGGAAAATCATATCGAACTCAAAGGCGAGCTATCGCACCCGGAAGTTCTGACATTGATGCAGCGTTCAAAAATACTGCTGCATACCTCTGCTTACGAGGGTTATAGTACGGTTTTAAGCGAGGGTTTATATGCAGGCTGTCATGTGGTGAGTTTAGTTAAGGGAATGGATTCGCACCCGCCACAGCATCATGTGCCCGGTAATGCCGAAAATATACCCGGCATAATCAAAGGCCTGCTCCATGACCCCAATTTGCTTCATGAACCCGTGCTGGCTTATCCGGTAGAAACCATAGCTACCCGCGTTGCCGCTTTATTTGGCTGTTAGACACCAACGTCGGATAAAAACGAGTGTCATTTCTCCTCACTCCACCCTCAGTCACCCCCATGTTCGTTCGAAATGACATGGTTTTGTTATTGAATGTCAGGCAGATTTTGCCGTTAAATACCCGCAAATCTCCACCAGGTCATCAGCGATATTTTTAAAGGTGAGGTTTTGCTGAAAATAATGTAAAGTACTATCGGAAAGCTTTTTTTGGTCTACATTATTTACAGTGTAAAGCAACCGCGCCAGCGCATTCGCATCACCTGATGGATATAAAAAGCCGCATTGACCACTTCCGGTTAATTTTTGATAAGGGGGAATATTGGTGATCAGCGGAACACAGCCGCAAGCCATGGCCTCCAGCAAGGCGTAACCGCTGCCTTCTTTATGACTGCCCGAGATATAAAAATCAGCCGCGCTGTACCAGTACGGTAATTCGTGGTTAGCAACCCGGCCCACCAATACCACCGCGTTTGAAAGCAGCTTATTGGAAGCAAACAAGGCCATCACCTCGTTGATCATATCTTCACTTTGATAGATCATATACAATTTAGCCTCAGGTTTTATCTGCAGATATTGAATAAAGGCTAACAAAACAGTGATAGGATCTTTATTGGCATTTAACCTGCCCACCCATAAAAAGTTATTTTCGCCCGTCATTTGGGTGCGCTCTTTACTTATTTGCTTGTCTTGTTGTTTAAAATTAGTAGATGCCTCCAACAGTTGGAATATGTTGGCATCGGGCTTAATGATGTTTCTCTTTTTCCAGATCCCGGCATTACCTGCCGCAGTAAAAATAAAAGCATCGGCAAAATTACAAGCTAATTTTTGCAGCCAGCCTTTGATCCCGCTATAGGGCAGTTCACCATGATGCTGGATCATGATCTTAAAACCGGAGCCACAGAACAATCGCAGGAAAATGAGCTGCAATGGAAATACGAGTCCCTGTACCAATACGATATCTGGCTTCAGTTTTTTGATATAACGGTGCGTTTTTAGCGTGATAGACCAAAAGCGATTGCGGCCTTTAAAAAAATGATAGGGTATGCCATCTATCTCTGTGTGCTCTTCAAATGAGGCATGCTTAACAAAACTAAAATCGATTTTACCAATGAGGTAGGGTGCAAAAGCCAGGGCAGGAGAATGGTTCTCCGTAACCTGGCTCGCATGAGTATAGTTGAGATGTGCGTAATAAGTAAGATCGACCAGCTTTATCACTTTTTATAAGATTTGATGATCAATAAATTCTATCGGGAAACTAAATTCGGGTAAGTATGCATGGATCTGTTCCATCAGTTGGCCCAGGTTGCCCTCTACATATTTATGCACTTTATTTATCCTGATGAGACTAAAACCGCGTCCCTTTAACCTGGAAGCCAATTGCTGCAGTAATTCCTGGTCAAACAGGCGAATATTACCCTGATGCATAACCAGGAGCAAATCGGCTGGAGTAAGATTGTAAAAAGAACCAAGCCCGGTCGATTTATCTTTTGGGCGGGCTATCACCAGGTCGGCATCTTTTCCTTTACTGATCGCACCGGTGTTTATCCTCCATACTTTTGCGGCGTTACTGTTTAAAGAGTGGTATAATTCATCATCAGTAAGTAAATCCGTTTTGCGGGCCATCCCGATATGATCCCAGATATTCCAGTCGCCAGTCAGGGTTGAGTCGGTACCAAATAAAATGGTGGTATGCTGTTTTAACTGATGAACAGGCGCGGTTTTATTGAGCAGATAATAGTTGGATTCAGGGCACCAGGCAATACCTTTAAAATTCGCGGCCTGTTTGCCGGTCATGGCCACAGCATGTATCCCAATTAAAGACCGGCGCCATTTATTCCAGCGGATAAGGCTGTCAATTTCTGTTGAAGCAGCCTCATCGGTTCCTTCGCCAATATGTATCGCTACAGGTAAATGTTTCTTTAGCGGATTGTTCAATTTCAACTTCCACAGCTTTTCAAATCCAACGGAATGCAGATCGTGGGTTTCTTCAAAAACGGTAATGAGGGCATCATCAATGATCAATTGTTCACCATGATTAATCACTGTTGTAACCCCACAAAGTAAATTTTTATACATACCCCAGCGGATGCGCAAGGGCAGGGGCACCTGTAATATCCGGGCTATTTCTGGTTTATATTGCTGGTGAATATAGGCGCCCCACTCGGTATAGTTTTTATAGATACGGTTACCCAACTGCGGGAAAAGGTTAAAATCCAGATGGTCATGCGAATTGATCAGTCCCGGAAAGATGAGAGCATCATCAAACTGAACCTGTAAGCCGGCAGTACTCCCGGTAATTGGCACAGATGTTACCTCATCAATTTTCCCTTTATTAATCCCGACGTTTACATTTTGTTCGCCATCAGCCAGCCGTACCCCCTGGAGTATCATCATCCCTTTTTTAAATGGATTCCATAGATCACCGGGAAATCTTTATACTTTTCATACACATGCAGGGCATTTTGTTTGGCATAAAAAGGCTTCATGCTTTCATCTACCTTTATCTCTTCCTGTATAAGCAACTCAAAATTATTTCGGGACAAAGCATCTTTAATGGTATAAATCGGGTGTACATAATTGCGTACAGCCATCACCGAGTTGTTATGTTTAAATGTCCGTTTACCGCCAAAAGCCAATGTATGCGGATGAAAATCGGTAATGATGATCTCGCCGCCGCTTTTTAATAAACGGCTCCAGGCTTGCATGGCCTCATCAATATCCTCAATGTGGGCCACAGTAAGAGTAGATACGATCACGTCAAAAGCTTCGTCGGGAATGCCGGAGAACAGATTATCCGTAATAAGTGAGGTATGGGCCTGTGGATATTTTTCATTCAACTTTTTAAGCATCCCTCCGGATACGTCGAAGCCGGTTAAACTGGCAGGCTGTTTACTGAATATCAGGGGCCAGTGCCTGCCGGTGCCACAACCAATATCAGCTACCTGCTTATTTTTGATATCAACATTGCTTAAGAGCTGCGAAAATAGCTTACCATCAAGATGCAGCATCAGGTTATCGGGCTGACTGTCATAATTCTCGGCCCAGATATCATAAGCCTCCACCACACTTTTTTCGGTTACCGCCGAGGATGATCTTTTATTTTGTAAGTAGTTTTTTATGGTTGCCAGCATGGTATTGATCTTTATAATAATACGGTGCAAAGCGACCTAAGGTTGCCCGTACTTTTTTTATTACTATAGCAGGCAACCCCTGTACAATACGCAGCGTATTGTATAAAGAACGGTTTACATTTTTTATGATTTAGGGTTGTGTGAGCGATGGGGGTAAAACCCCATCGTTTATCATAAAGATTGATCAGCCGGTTTAGTTTAAGTATTCATGTGTCAAGAAACATCTGTATGACAAATATCAATAAGGTAATACTGTTTAATCCTAAAAGTGCTATAGCTAAATATCGTATACCCAATTCCATTTTAAATATCGCGGCTTCCATTGAGGGAAAATATGACTGGGCCATTGTTGATGGCAATTGTGAAGCCGATCCGATGGAAAAAATAGAGAGCTATTTAAGAACCGGTGAATATGGCTACCTGGGCTTCACCGTGATGCCTGGCCCGCAGTTAAAGCAAGCCATTGAAATAGCCAAAGCCATCAAAATAAAATACCCTTATACAACCATGATCTGGGGAGGATATTTTCCTTCTAACCAGCCGAAAGTGGTATTGGATTCAAAGTATGTTGATTTTATCATCAACGGCCCTGGCGATAATGCTTTTCCCTTGCTGATAGATGCATTGGAAAATCATAAACCATACGAGTTTATCAAAAACCTGATCTATAAAGCCGATGGTAAAATAACCAAAACCATTAAAGAGGATCTGCTCGATCAGGATTCACTGCCACCCTTACCTTATGACAAGCTGAATAATTTTTATCCTTTGGGTAAATTCTTAGGTAAAACTTACCTGGGCGAACATACTATGGCTTATCATTCCAGCATAGGTTGCCCTTTTACCTGTTCATTCTGTGCGGTAGTGCCCATTTATGAGGCCCGCTGGAAAGCAAAATCGGCACAAACGGTTTATAAGGATATCAAATACATTAAAGACAACTGGGGCGCCGACGCCATTGAGTTTCACGATAATAACTTTTTTGTATCTGAAAAACGTTCGGTAGATTTTTCAAAACTCATTAAGCCTGAACGTATGACCTGGTGGGGTATGGCGCGTATCGATACCATGGATAAGTTTAAGGATTCATCACTGGAGATCATACGGGATTCAGGTTGTAAATGCATTTTCTTTGGTGCCGAAAGCGGCAACAACGAGATCCTGGAGCAGATGGATAAAGGCGGTACCCAAACCGGCGAACAGATCATTCGCTTTGCGGAGCGGTTAAAGCAATTTGACATCATCCCTGAATATTCTTTTGTATTGGGTACACCTGCGGCAACGCCGGAGAAAGTGCAGAAACAAATAGATTTTGAGATCAATTTTATAAAGCAGGTAAAAGCGGTTAACCCTAAAACCGAGATCGTTATTTACACTTATACACCGGTACCAACTGAAGGATCTGAACTGTACAAACAAGTATTGGAGCAAGGTTTTGCATATCCTCAAACATTGGAAGATTGGATAAGCCCGGCCTGGGAAAGCTTTGATCTGCGCAAGAATCCATTAACACCATGGATCAAACCGGAAATGATAGATAAGATCAGGAATTTTGAAACCGTATTGAATGGTGTTTACCCTACGGTTACTGATATAAAACTAAACGACCTTAAACGGAAGTCGATCAAGCTGCTGTCGACCCTGCGTTATAAAACAAACCTGTATAAATACCCTTACGAAATAAAGCTGTTGCAAAGGTTTTGGCAATACCGCCAACCCGAAATACAAGGTTTTTAATTGCTTTAAGATTTGAAAGAAACGGCAACAAATATGGTTCCCAACATTACTCCAACAGCTGATGAAGCTTTACTGGAAGATATGTATATTGCCATACGCGAAAAGGAAGGTAGGACCTATACTGATATACAAGTAGCCCAGTTACCGCTTATTAACGCGGGGCATCCATATTACCGGGAATGGAGAGTACGGCAGCGCTCATCATGGCGACTATTAAATCACCTCGAAGAAATGCGCCGGCCACTCAATATACTGGAAATTGGTTGCGGCAACGGATGGCTTGCAGCAAAACTGGCTGATATACCCAACGCCCGGGTTACCGGTATTGATGCTAACCGTATTGAAATTGAACAAGCCAATCGCGTATTTAAAAAACCGAACCTGAAATTTATTCATAATGGGTTTAACAGTAACAGCTTCACAGAAAAAGTAAAATTTGATGTGATCATATTTGCCGCGTCGTTATCCTATTTCCCATCTGTGAGAACCGTTATGGCCAACGCATTTGCGCTGTTGAGCGAACATGGAAAAGTACACATACTCGATACGCCCTTTTACCATCAAAAAGATATCGAAATATCGGCATTAAGATGCCGTAATTATTACGAGAAGATGGGTTTCGCCTCTATGGCCGATCATTATTTTCATCATCATATCGGTAAGGTTCAGGCTTTCAAACATAAAGTGTTATTCAATCCGACGGGCTTCTGGAACAGGCTGATCAAAAGAGATGTTTTTTATTGGATAATGTTAAAACCCTAGTTATGGCAGGTCAGTCGTTATATCATACTTTTAAGCGCTACCGTACGCTGCAAACTCACAGGATATCAGCATTACCTATCGTGATATTAATGCCACACAGCGCCTGTAATTGCCGTTGTGTGATGTGTGACATCTGGAAGGATAATAAAAACCTGAAACGGTTAACCGAGGCTGATATCAGCGGTTTATTGACATCCCTTAAGCAACTGGGCACCAAACAAGTGCTCATGTCGGGGGGGGAAGCATTATTGAACACCAATTTCTTTGCGCTGTGCCGCATCCTTAAAAATGCTGGTATCAAGGTAACGCTGCTAACTACCGGCTTGTCTATAAAGAGTAATGCCGAACAGCTGTTAACCTGGGTGGATGACCTTATTGTTTCCTTAGATGGTGACGAAGCCCTGCATGATGCCATCCGGAACATACCCAATGCCTTCCGTAAGCTTAAAGAAGGAGTTGAGCATATCAAAAAACTAAACCCGGCTTACCGTATTACCGGTCGTACGGTGATACACCGGCTTAACTACCGCAACTGGCCGGCCATTATTACCGAATCAAAAAAAATGGGTCTCGATCAGGTGAGTTTTTTACCTGCCGATGTAAGCAGTCACGCTTTTAACCGCCAGCAAGCCTGGGAAGAACCCAAGCAAGATGAGATACTGATAGCCGAGCGCGAGCTGCCCGAGCTAAACGAGGTGATCAATTACCTGATGACCGAATATGCCGACGAATTCAATAACGGTTATATTGCCGAAAGCAGGCAGAAGATCAGGGACATATATCATTATTATGCCGCTTTTTATGGATTAAACGCCTTCCCTTATAAAAAATGCAACGCGCCCTGGGTATCAACGGTTGTTGAAGCTGATGGTACCGTAAGACCATGCTTTTTTATGGAATCAATGGGTAATATCAGGGATACCCCGCTCAACCAGATCTTAAACAGCGACGAAGCCATCGCTTTCCGCAGATCATTGGATACCTCGGGGCACCCAACCTGTGTAAAATGCGTTTGCTCGCTTAATCTGTCGCCCTTAACCAGTGTAGCTTAACCTATGGAACAGTTAAATCATATACTCTTTACGCATTCTTATTTTTTGCGTTTTGATCCCAAACAATGGGCCCAGGGACAGCCATATCCACCATTGGGTACTTTATATGCCGCCTCATTAATGCGCCAGCATAATTATAACGTATCTCTTTTTGATACCATGTTTAGTCATTCCTCCCTGGAAATTGCGAACCTGTTGGATAAGACCCATCCCGGCTTTTTTGTGATCTATGATGATGGCTTTAATTACCTCACCAAAATGTGCCTTACCAATATGCGCGAGGCCGCTTTTGCCATGTGTAAACTTGCCAGGGACCGGGGCTGCACAGTCATTGTTTCCAGTTCCGATTCAACCGACCGATTTAAAGAATACCTGGCCGAAGGCGCCGACTTTGTGATCATTGGCGAGGCAGAACATACTTTATTGGAATTAGTCACAGCCATAAAAAACGGGGAGGATTTCTCTCAAATACAAGGCCTTGCTTATCTCCAGGATAAAGCTCCGGTTAAAACACAGGGTCGCCCGGTACTTAAAGATCTGGATAGTTTACCCTTACCCGCCTGGGACTTGATTGACATCACTCCGTACCGCGAATGTTGGTTGCAGCATAAGGGCTATTTTTCGCTCAATGTAGGCACCACGAGGGGTTGCCCTTTTAAATGCAACTGGTGCGCTAAACCAATCTATGGCAACCGCTATAATTCGCGCAGCCCTGAAAATGTGATCACGGAACTGAAGCTGATGAAGCAAATGTTCAACATGGATCATATCTGGTTTTGTGATGATATTTTTGGTTTAAAACCTGGTTGGGTGGTTGAATTTGCCAAACTGGTAAAACAGGAGGGGCTTCAGTTCAAATACAAGCTCCAATCCAGGGCAGATTTGCTGCTGGAAGATGAAACTGTTGAAGCCCTGGCTGCTTCGGGCTGTGATAACGTGTGGATAGGCGCCGAGAGTGGTTCGCAGAAAATACTGGATGCCATGGATAAGGGCACAACCATACAACAGATATACACCGCTACACAGATGATGAAGAAGCATGGTATAAAACCATCCTTTTTTATACAATTTGGCTATCCGGGTGAAACCAAAGCAGATATCATGCAAACCATCCGCATGATCAATAACCTTTTACCACATGAAATTGGCATCTCGGTTTCGTACCCGCTACCTGGTACTTTATTTTATGAAAAAGTAAAAGCCGATCTGCAGCAAAAAACCAACTGGACAGATTCTGACGAGATGGCGCTCATGTTTAGTAATACTTTCAACCCGGCTTATTACAAACAGCTGCATAAATACGTGCACCAGAACTATCATGCACATCTGGCCAAGCATAACCTGATACAACTACTCAGTAACCCCTTTAAGCCGAGTGTAAAACGCCTCCGTAAAGCCGCGTCGGTTTTATACCACGCGCCAGCTATGATAATAGAGCGTTATAAACTAAACCAATTGGAAAAAGCATCATGACAAGCGGGATCAGCATAGCAAATAATAACGAAACCGATGCGTCGACGGCTTTTAGCCGACAGTCGATAATTTTTGATGAGATCTACTCTACCAATACTATTGTTAATTATAAACGAGCAAGGGTGAGGCAACATGTTTTACAATACCTGGCACCCAACAGTAGTATCCTGGAGCTCAACAGCGGTACCGGCGAAGATGCCTTGTTCTTTGCCCAAAATGGTCACCGGGTACACGCTACTGATATATCAACCGGAATGCAGCAGGTTCTGCGCCAAAAAACAGAGGCTTACCGCGACCGGATCAGTCAGGAAATTTGTTCTTTTACTCAACTGGAGCAATTACAAAACCAGGGCCCTTTTGATCATATATTTTCCAACTTTGGTGGCCTTAATTGTACCGGCGAACTGGATAAAGTGCTTTTATCCTTTGATAAGCTTTTAAAACCCGGCGGCAAGGTAACGCTAGTGGTTATTCCCGGCTTTTGCCTTTGGGAAACCCTGTTGGTTTTCAAGGGAAAATTTAAAACCGCCTTTCGCAGATTTTTTAGCAGCAAAGGGCGCACCGCTCATATCGAAGGCACTTATTTCAAGTGCTGGTATTACAATTCATCTTTCATTATCAAAACTTTACAGCAATCATATAAAGTATTGGGAGTAGAGGGGCTTTGCACTATTGTGCCCCCATCATACATGGAAGGTTTTGCCGAGAAGCATCCGAAGGCCTATCAATTCCTGAAAAACAAAGAGGATAAATTAAAAAGCCGCTGGCCCTGGAAGTACATAGGTGATTATTTTATCATCTCACTGGAGAAAAAATAGTAGCTATACTATGCTACCAGCATTGCAACCATTAAATTCCTCTAAAAAATATTGGGAAGATCAAAACCATGTCATTGCTTCGGCGTTCCTCCTCGCAATGACACATAGTTTTTTATTTTCGTCCCCTCAGGGTCTCCTGAAAGAAACCCTGAAGGGACGAAAGGGTGTCATGCTGAGCTTGTCGAAGTATGGTGGGCAGGCCTCTACGCGCGATCCTTCGACAAGCTCAGGGTGACAGGCCTTTTCCTGTACACTATTTATTTATCAATTCGCCACGCTATGCTGATTCTCTACCAGCAGTTGTGCTATCCTTGTTTCGTAGCGGCTGATGAGTTTGATCTGAAAATTCTTTGGGTCGGGTTTGGCATAATGTTTACCTGTTGCCATGGCCAGCAACATACCATGATCGTTTAATCTTTTTTCACGGGTTTTCTGCTCCCAGCGGCTGGCTGTTATCCTCATTAATTTATTATCCAGCAATTCGCCCAGGCGATTGTTCAATAACCATTCTATAAGACTTTTTAGCGGCCGTTTGCTTAATGATTTAGCGGTTGATACCCGCATAATGTGGTTAGGCAGGTAATTACGCGTCCAGGCATTAGCGGCAAAAAAATCGGCAAAGGTAGTATCTCCCTGTATTGGTATCAGGGTAACAACCTCTGTGGCGGTGTATATATTCTTTTCGGCAATTTCCAGTTGCTGCTCATCTATATAATAATTCATACAGAAATAATGCTCCCGGTTAACCAGAAAGGTGAGTTTTTTTAAAAAGTGCATCAGCGTGCGGGCCACCCACATGCGGTTGGGCGCGGTAACAATAAACAGGTCGATATCTGACTCGGCGTCGGCATAGTTTTTTGATAACGAGCCAGAAATAGCAATACCACGCACATAAGGGAAACGGATGAGGATATTACCCACCTTGCGGGCCGTTTTTATCATTTCAGCGGCTTTCCGGTTCCCATCATTTCTTCTTTTTACCAGGTAGGGATCGTTCTTTAAGGTATAGAACCTGTCGAACCGGTAAATTAACCTGCAACCCACCAGGCAGCTCATAGCCATATCAAAAGTTACAGGATCGCATTTAACGGGCAGAAACAAACTTATCTCATCCCGCGTAAGCGGATAGTTGAACACATCGAAGTAAGCCAGTGTTGCTAATATGTTTTTTTTTATCTCTGCCACGGTGCTGTGAATTTAGTAGTATACTATTATGACGTAACAGCCAATACGTTGGTTGCCAGCGGAATTAAATAATCATCAGTTTTTTGCTGCTCTTGGATAATTGTTTCATTACCAGGAACAGAG
>Ga0207671_10001653_pt1 | contig 25337 bp, 23 predicted proteins | sample KBSC24metaG_FD_184352 | JGI IMG/M metagenome (GOLD analysis project Ga0207671, IMG submission 184352) | Corn rhizosphere microbial communities from Kellogg Biological Station, Michigan, USA - KBS C2-4 metaG (SPAdes) (version 2) | ecosystem: Host-associated > Plants > Roots > Rhizosphere > Soil... | reverse complement strand
CCTATGATCTGCAGTATGCCCGCGAAAAGAACCTAAATAAAGCTGGTACCTGTAGCCAAAGAACTGGACGACAGGCATGTGGCATTATTCGTATTACCCAAATTTGTTGATCAAACTGAATTTTTATACAATGTTGAATACGAATATAATGGTGTAATTGTCCAGGCTGCCTTTGCCGATCAGCAATTCTTTTTCGGGAAGGGTGCCGGTGGCCACCCGACGGGTTCAGCAGTATTATCTGACATAGCGGCGCTCCGTTATGATTACCAATACGAATACAAAAAGGCCAAATCCAGTAAGGATCTGAACTTTACCAATGATATCGAGATCAATATCTATTTGCGTTACCAGGATGATGCTTTGGTGGATGTTTTAGAATTTGAAAATATTCATGAACGCTACTACTCCGGCGGCTATAAATTTGTGATAGGAAAAATAAACTTGCAAAAACTGATCGACAACCAGCATCGTATATCAGCTGATAAGGCCTTCATAGCCTTTGCCGATCAGCTGAAAGGGGTCAGTTTAGCTCCGGCAAAAAAACAAGCAGCCGAAGTCTTTTGATTTTTGAACTGCTTATGAACAAGAATGGCTCCGTAATTGGAGCCTTTTTTGTTCTGGGATGAGCGCGGATTAAGCCTGCCCCATCGGGCAACGACTTGTCGACTTTATTTCACAAATCTTAGTCATTGCAGGCATGGAACGGTGAAATCAGCTTTTCTACTGCTTATGAAAAAGAAAGGCTCCGTAATTGGGACCTTTTTTGTTATATTGGTTTGCTGTTTTGAGCATACGCGCCGCCGCGTGCGCTAGCGATGGGCTCAAATATTAATTTATGAAACACTTACTACTATTATTCTTTATTCCGTTTTTACTGGAAAATCAGAAAGAACCCGATGTCGTTCCGAAAGATTATATAGAAATCGATTACATAGGACAACACTACTATAAATGTTTGCTTATTTATAAAAACAAATCAGATCTCGAAATAATTAAACAAGGACTGACTCAACGATTTGACTCTGTCAAACAAATAATCCCTGTGGAACGGCCTCTCACAAAAGAAGAAAAAATGAATAAGGTGAATTCTTCATTTGATTTCGTAATAGCAAATAAAAAGAGCTATAATAAAATAATCAACTTTATGCAAACTCGTGATCATTTATTTACATCGGGTATAACGTATGAAGGTTATAAGATTATTCTAAGGGGTAAAATTTATTGGATTTCTTATAAGTCAGAACATCAATTTTTCGAAGAATTAAAAAAGTATCTCACAATTCAAGATTGTGATGAGTATGTAATAGAAAGAATAGATGTGATAGCTCAGGCAGCCGAGTGGCCCTGCAGAAACAATATCGACCGGTAGAATGCTTGCGGTAGCCTTTGTAGTTTTTCGGCTATTGGGGGCGGTGAAACAAACCAGCATATGCCGCTTTACCTATAATATGCCCCTGCATCTTTTTGAAGATATTCGTTTTAGTTTCTAAAGCAGTGCTGCCAGGCGTTTCATCCATTTTTATATCCAGCGCAAACAGCTCAAATACATAATGGTGAAGTGGCCCCGAGGCTGGTGCACCGGGCCCGCGATAATGAGGGCCGTTATAACTTACCTGGTAACTGCCATCCTGGAGCTGCGAACCATCGGGTACATGCCCGGGCAACGCAGTGTTTTGCCCCGGGATATTCCATACCAGCCAATGTAAATTATCTTCGGAGGTTTTGTTTAGTGCCAGGTCTACATCATGCATCCACAGCACAAAGCTTTGCGTTCCGGGAGGTACGTTCGTCCAGGTGAAGGCCGGTGAAACCGTGCCATCCGGCGATGCCTGGGTGTATTTTAAAGGAATTACAGTTCCATCGGGAAATGCATCTGTGGTCAATCGCATCGGTGGCTGTTGTGAAAATGCTGAAAATGTGATTATTAATAATATAATCACCAGTGATAATTTCTTCATTTTGATATGATGATTTAAGACAATTTAGTAAGTAAATATCGATGATCTTTGTTTTCAAAAAATGAAAAAAACAGGTACCTGTTACATTAATTATGTCAAATGAAAAAGACCACCTGATCAGGCGGTCTTTGTATTCCAATATTTTCTATTTATGAACGCAATAGCGTAATTTAAATGCTTCTTTCTATATCCCAGCCTTCCAAATAATCAGCAACACGGCGCAGGAATGAGCCTCCCAAGGCACCATCGACAACTCTGTGATCATAGGACAACGACAGGAACATTAGATGCCTTATAGCAATCACGTCACCCGTTTTAGTTTCGATCACGGCAGGCTTCTTTTTAATAACTCCAATGGCTAATATGGCTGCCTGCGGTTGGTTAATGATCGGTGTACCCATTACATTGCCGAAAGAGCCCACATTGGTTATGGTAAATGTACCATCTTTCACATCATCAGGCTGCAGCTTATTGTTACGGGCACGATTAGCCAGGTCATTTACTGCTTTGGTTAATCCCAATAAATTGAGCTCGTCGGCCTTTTTAATTACCGGCACGATGAGGTTGCCGCTTGGCAAAGCCGTAGCCATACCAATATTGATATTTGATTTTTTGATGATCTGCGTCCCGTTAACCGAAACATTGATCATCGGCATATCTTTTATCGCCCTTGCCACCGCTTCAATAAATATCGGGGTGAAAGTGATCTTCTCGCCTTCTCTTTTTTCAAAAGCACCTTTATTCTTCTCGCGCCATAACACCAAATTGGTCACATCTGCTTCTACAAACGAAGTTACGTGCGGCGAGGTTTGCTTGCTCATCACCATGTGATCGGCGATCAGCCTGCGCATCCTGTCCATCTCGATGATCTCATCGCCGCCTGATACCGATGCAGCCGGTGCAGTTTTGGGTTCAACAGGTGCTTGTGTCGGAGCGGGTTTAGGCTCAACGAGCCTTTCCGCTTGTACCGGGGCAGGTGCAGGAGGTTCAACCGGTGGCTGAGGTATTGTTTTTACCGATTCCGCAGCCTTTGGTGTCGATGATACGGCTGACGGATCCTGTAAATAATTCAGCAGGTCGTCTTTTGTCAAACGGCCTTCAGCACCGGTTCCCGGGATCTTATCCAGTTCTTCAACACTGATGCCTTCCTGCGCGGCTATATTTTTTACTAAAGGAGAATAAAATCTGGATGAGTTTGAATACCCGTTTCCGTTGCCATTTCCATTCCCATTATGCGGCTTGGCTTCCAATTGCTCAATACCGGGAATTGGTTCAGGTGCAATTGACTGGGCTTCAGGCTCAGTCGGTAGGCTTATTTCTTTTGGTTCTTCAACAGGTGGTGCTGTCGGTGTTTCTGCAACTTCTTCCTCACCTTCATCTGTTTCAATAACAGCGATAACCGAACCTACCTGCACCACATCATTCTCGCTGCAAAGCTGTTCAACCAGCTTACCCGAAACAGGCGATGGTACCTCAGAATCAACTTTATCCGTAGCAATTTCCATTACTGCTTCATCCGCTTCGATATAATCACCCGGATTTTTGTTCCATTTGATTATGGTAGCTTCTGCAACACTTTCGCCCATTTTTGGCAGTAACAGTTGGTATTTGGCCATATAAATTTATAGTTGATGGGGCAAAATTAGTTATTTCCTTTATATTCTTTTAGTAAAGTATTCAACATGCTCAGGGCTGCTATCGCGGTTCTTTCTATATTTTGCTGGCGTTTATTTCCGAAAGAAAATTGCTTGATAAATGCTTTTTTCTTCGAGGCCACTCCTATCCAAACGGTACCCACCGGCTTTTCAGGCGTCCCTCCGTCCGGGCCCGCAATCCCGGTAACTGCAATAGCAAAATCTGATTTAAAGTTCAGTAAAGCGCCTTCAACCATCTCGGTGACCGTTTCTTTACTCACCGCGCCGTGCTGCCAAAGCGTTTCATTTTTGACACCCAATATGCTTTCCTTCAGCTCATAAGAGTAAGATACCGCACCGCCAAAAAATACCTTTGACGAGCCCGGATGCTGGGTGATCAAATGCGCAATGTACCCACCTGTACAGCTTTCAGCTGTTGATAAAGTCAACTCATTCTTCGCCATCACGTCAAGCAAAGCTTTTTCCAGCGGTATATCTTCCAGGGACACTACCGAATTGCCAACACGTTTTACGATCTTATCAGTGAACTCACTTATCCCGGCTTTCAGCGCTGCTTCGTTATCCCCGTCACCACTTAAACGCAAACGCACCTGCCCAAGTTTGGGCAAGTAGGCCAATTTAATGTAAGAAGGAAGTGAAGATTCAATATCGGCTATCTTCTCCGCTAAATAAGACTCCCCTTCTCCTACTGTTAATATGGTTTGGTGAACGATAAATGGAAGTTTTAGAGATGCCTTCAGTTTGGGAATTACTGAATCCTCCATCATATACATCATCTCATGTGGTACGCCCGGCATCGACATATAGATATTGCCGTCATAGCTAAACCACATACCCGGCGCAGTGCCGTTTTTATTGATTATTACCTCACAATTTTCGGGTACCAATGCCTGTTGTTTGTTCACATCAAGTAATTCGGTTAATGTCCCCCTGATGCGTTTGAATATTTTTTCCACATTCTCAAGCGCCTCTTTATTCTCAACCAGGCCAACGCCAAAATATTCGGCTAAAGTTCTTTTGGTGATGTCGTCTTTCGTAGGGCCAAGGCCGCCGGTGATCAGGATAATGTCGGCACGCTGGTGCGCTTCTTTGAGCGCGTTTAAAATGTGCTGCTTATCATCTGAAACGGAGGATATCTGTTTTATCCTGATGCCAATATTGTTGAGTTTTTGAGCTATCCAGGCCGAATTGGTGTCAACGATCTGGCCTATCAATATTTCGTCGCCTATGGTGATGATCTCTGCAAGCATTTATCCGCTATGATATTTTATTGGTTAGGGTTATAGTATTGATTATTAGTGTAATCGCTTCGTTTAGTCAGTTTTAAGTCCTGCAATATCGCCGCTTTTACCCGCAAGGTAACATTATATGATTTATAATAGCCAAACGGCAGCCACTGGAACGATAGATCCCAGCAATGGAGGTCGCGGTAAATACCAAAAGACGTGGCGCTGCTTAGCTTGTTCGCTCTCAGGTCATAGTTGGTAGTGTACTGCACTTTCCACTTGGGGGTAACGTTTACGTCGCCGCTTATCATCACCGTATTGGTTACAAATGTTGATGTGTAGCTATTCGTGTAGTTAAAACTATAATTGAGTGATATATTCCACGGCACATTAAAATCCACATAAGCGCTCGGGTCACTATTTAAGAGCGCCAATTTTGAGGCCTGGTCGGGGTTCATGTTCTGGATCGAGGTACCCGGTGCAGGCGGAACATCATGGGGTTTAAATATTGCCGGATTTAAGCTCGCGCTTGCCGAAACGTTAAAGCTGGTCAACGTAGGAAATTTACCGTCCTGGAAAGTATAACGGTTTACCGGAACTTTGTATTTAAATACGTTCGCGCTTGTGATGGAGTCCCTTACCTGCGTCACATATGGGTCTAACGACCCGCTAAAGCTTACATTTATTTTGTCCTTAAAGAAGGATGTATGACCTGCAAATGTGATGGCCGATAACTTAAATGAATCGGCCGCAAAGTTGTAAAACGTTGCTATATTGAAGCCTTCCAGGATTTTTATTTTTTTATCGGTGGTCGATGTATCCGTGCTTTTTGGTTTGACCTTAGCCTCAATGTTGTTATCGATACTTAAACCCACACCCGCCTGCTTGCCCTGCGAGGGCCCGCCATATACTGCATTCTGAAAGATAGAGTATCGCCTTGAGCTGATCTGGTAAGGAATGGTAGCACTGCTTACCGCAGTTTGATAATATCCGAAGCTTGGGTCTGAAAAATCAGGATGGTATCCAAGACTTAGGGATGGGGTAGCCACATACCGGATAGCCGTTAATCTGCCGCTTTTGAAACTGAGTGTGCTGTATATTTTTGTGGAAACAGAGGCATTCGCAGTATATTCCCCTGCCCTTTTAAAGCCGCCGACCGTATCAAAAACCAATGAATCCCTGCCGGGAACGCTTCCTCTTGCAAAATGTTCGTGCACGGTTTGAAAATACCAGCGTTCGGTATAATTAACACCAGTGCTGAACTGGAAGTATTTCAATATGTTTTGATTAAATCCTATCGGGATCTGGTGTTGAAACCCATTTTGCAGTTTCTTGGTCAGGGTCTCACTTTTGAATAATTGAGATTCGGGAATATCGTTCAGTTTATTTGTTCCCTGTAAACTGTAGCCCAATGTTATTTTTTGATACCATTTCTGTTCGCCTACCCGTTCTTTTGAATCGAAAGGGCTAACGGTCGACATGTTGAAGTTGAAGGTCGGCAACTCCAGCGTAACCGTCTTATTGGTCAGGTCCTGGCTGTGTGATAAGTTGACGGTTAAGTTGAGCGGTACAGCACCGGACCACACCCTGCCATATGAAATACTTGAACGCAGGGAGTTTTGTGTCAGCGTTTGCAAGCTATACCCGTTTGACGCCGGGTTGTGCTGGAAAAATCCCGCTGTACCTGCATTCACCGAGGCGCTAAAGGTTGTTCCCGGGTTTGAGTTAGGATTTTGGCTATGCGACCAGTCGATGTGAAAATCACGGTTCGGAGGATCGCCGGGCAAACCATAGTTTGTTGAACTATAGCTTAATGAAAGTGTTCCCGAATATTTATAGCGGCTTAAATACCTGGCCGACTCATTTACCTCGTACGACCCCTTTGAATAAAAAGTACCTGTTGAGGTAAGATCGATATAATCATTCAGGGCGATGTAATATCCGAAATTCCTCAGGTAAAATCCCAGTTTCTGATCTTCACCAAATGTAGGGATGATAACCCCTGAGGTACGTGTGTTTGGTTTTGGAAAAAAGCCAAAAGGTATCGCCAATGGCAGCGGCACGCCCTCAATTTCAAGGTAGGCCGGGCCTGAAACGATCTGGTTTTTTTCGCCAATACCCCTGGTGATCACGATGCCGAAATGTGTATCAGGGTAAGGCAGGTCGCAGGTGCTGAATAAAATATTGCGATAGGCTGCCTCGTCATCCTTTAATATTTTCACCTGGCCACCTGAAATAAAATTTTGATCCTGCTCAGATGCTGCGTTATATATTTTCCCTTTTTTTGTTTCATAGTTGAAACGTAAAGAGTCGGACGTTACCGGCTTTTCTTTCTTTTGTTTGGAGATCGGCCGGCCGATATAGCGATGGGTAATCGGGTCTATCATCCCGCTGGCAAAAATGATCTTGCTCTTCTCATCTACCCTGATGTATTCGGCATCGAGTGAAAAATCCTCGTAGGTTACCCTTGCGCGGCCATATAAATATAGTATCTGGTGGGAGTCGTCATAACGGGTGGAGTCTTCAGCATGGGCGTTTACCATCGATTTTAAACCGCCCTGGTTCTTCGTGGTGTCATTTTTAGCAGGAGCGCCTTTTTTTGTTGCCGAAGCCGCCGCAGATTTTTTACCTTTAAGCAGTTTCTTGTCTTTTATGGTATCCAGTTTAATAATAGTATCAACAACTGGCCTATAGCTATTAGTTCTGCTAACTTTTGCAGCTGCTATTACGTTTACCATTAAAATAATTACAAGCAGAAAAAACAGGCTTTTGAATTTCAAAATAGATTATGAATAGTATTTTTGCAAGTATTGTTAACAGCGTTCAAAAATAATGAAACCATCAGATTATTCGTTACTAATAATGATGAATAATATGACCGGCTCATCACCACTAAAAAAACAGTTGATATTGATGAAAAATAAGGTACTGAAAAGATTGATTTACGGTTTATCCACATTTATTATTACCCTTTCGCTTTTTTCCTTTAAATCAGATCCCAAAAAGAAAGCCGCCGCAGTTGATAGTAGTTTTAAAATCAAAACCGTTATCGTTGATCCGGGGCACGGTAACCATCATCCGTCGGGTACTAATGGATATTACTCCAAAGGTGCTAATGGCTCCTATTCCTATGAGAGAGATGTAACGCTGGCTATAGCTGGAAAATTGCAGGTTGCTATAGAAAAACAGCTAACCGGCGTGAGGGCGGTAATGACGCGGACAACTGATGACGATGTATCATGGCAGAGGCGTGCCGAGATCGCCAATGAAAATAAGGGAGATATTTTTATATCGTTGCATTGCAATTCGCTAGCCGACAGGCGTGTACGCGAGGTTGTTGGACATAAACATCATAAGCCAATTTATAAAACCTATTCGGCTCCTGATCGTTCAGGTAAGGGGGTATTGCTATTGGTATACGCAGCCAAGCGCACTAAGGAGGAAGAAAATGCGATAAAACAAAACCAGGTAGAAGCAGAAGATGCGGCGATAAGTGATGCAATAGAAAGCAATGACCCAATGCAGATTATCCTGATCAATCAGTTTAAAGTCAAGTTTCGCAAACAAAGCATCCATTTAGCCAACATGATAAACAATGAATTTGTGCAAACCGATGGCAGGCCAAGTGATGGGTTGCGCGAACAGAGCTTGTACCTATTATGCCATAGCGCTATGCCGTCAGTATTGGTTGAAATGGGCTACATTAACAACCCGGATGACGAAGCTTACATGAATTCTGAAAAAGGACAAAACGAAATAGTGGATTCGATTGTAAGAGCTATAAGTAATTATAAGGACGAAGTAGAACAAGTATCAAAATAAACAAATTTGAGATTCGAGATATGAGAGAAGGCAAAATAAACTTTAACTCATAATCGTTTCATGTCTCAAATCCAATATTTCAACTCTAACCTGCACTATGAAAATATCAAACGAAACTAAAATAGGAATATTAACAACCATAGCGATCGCCGTATTAATATTATGCTACAGCTATTTGCGTGGTAACGACGTCTTCTCCGGTTCAAACCGGTTTTATGCTGTTTATAATAGTGTAGAAGGCCTTACGGTGTCAAAGCCGGTATTGGTGAATGGGTTCCAGATCGGGCGTGTTTCCAATATGGTATTGAGGCCCGATGGGCGTACCGTGGTTGAAATGAAAATTGATCCGCAATACAATGTACCAGATAACACATTAGCTAAACTGGTGAGCATGGACCTTTTGGGCAGCAAGGCAATCGTATATGAAATGGGTAATAGCAAAGTATATGCTGAAGATAAAAGCTATTTGAAAGCGGATGTACAGGGTAGTTTGGCACAAAGTCTTCAGCCTATCCAAAAGAAGGCGGAGGACCTGATCCAAAAAATGGACTCATCACTGGCATCTATCAACAAGATCATGAACCCTGATTTTCAGAAAAATGTTGACCGCAGTTTTCTAAGCATCGCCAATTCGTTGCAAACACTGGAAGGTACCACCAAGAAAATTGATGCTTTGGTTGCCGCTCAAAGCGGGCATATCAATGGCATCATGACCAACGCCGAAGGTGTTACGGATAATTTGAAAACGAGCACGTCGCATTTAAATACCATAGCCGGCAATTTTGAAACATTTAGCAATGACCTTGCCCATTCTAATATTAAACAAACACTGGATAATGCCAACCAGGCCGTAGCCGCTTTGCAGGCGTCGATCAACAAAGTGAATGATGGCAAAGGCTCACTAAGTCTACTTTTAAATGATGATAAGTTGTACAGGAACCTTGATAGTGCAACTAACAACCTCAATAAGCTATTCATCGACCTGAAGGCTCATCCTAAGCGTTATGTAAGCTTTTCGGTATTTGGGGGGAAGAAGGATTAGGGGTTAGAGATTAGAGACTAGTTAATTGGAGATTAGGCCGGGCATGGAGTTTATGGACCAGTTTAGAGACTAATCTCTAATCTCCAGTCTCTAATTAACTAATCACAAACGTCTTCCCTTCAATAGCTAATTCGGTATCGGGGAATACGCTGCGGGCTTCATCTAAAAGCTCGTTCAGTGTTTTATAGCGGGCGGAGAAATGCCCGATCAGTAATCTTTTAGCATTGGTTTTTATTGCCACATCCCCTGCTTGTAAGGCTGTTGTATGATGGGTGCTTTGTGCCCGGTCGAGCATGTTATTCAGAAATGTCGCTTCATGGTAGAGCAGATCGGCATTACTGATCTGCTTAAAGTAGTTTTCGTTATACAGGGTGTCCGAGCAATAGGCATATGTCTTAGGCTCGTCGGGACTAACCGTAATATCACCGTTCTTATAAATTTTTCCTTCGGGTGAAAGATAATCTTCTCCCTTTTTTATGGCAGAGTAATATTCCACGGGGATATCCAGTCCTTCGATTTTCTCTTTCAGGATCTTTCGCAGCCTCTTTTTTTGTTTAAATAAAAAACCTGTGGTGGGTATGCGGTGATCCAGCGGTATCGTTTCCACGGTAATATCCTGGTTGTCCAGGATCACTTCCGCTTCGCGGCTGGTAACAACAAAATCAATGGCGTACTGCAGTGTGGTCTCTGAATATTTTAATTGCAGGTTGATGATCTCCATTAACTCCGGCGGCCCGAAAAGCTTTAAAGGCCTTGTACGCCCGTTAAGGTGCATGGACGATAGCAGGCCGACCAATCCAAGGTAATGATCACCATGCAGGTGGCTGATAAAGATATGATCTATGCGGCTGCCCTTAACATCAAAACGCAACATCTGTTGCTGGGTGCCTTCACCACAGTCAACTAAATAAAGATGTTCGTTAATGTTAAGGACCTGCGCCGAGGGATTCCTGTTAAAAATGGGGGTCGCGGAACTGCTGCCAAGTATTGTTACCTCAAACTTCATATCAGGTAAACAATAATTGTTTCTATTTGGCTTCTTTCTTCAATTGTTTTTCAACCTCTTCCATGAAAACAAGATCGATTGCTTCTTCTGTAGTAGGAACGATAGACAAAACGTTGTCTAATTGCGATATGGCTATTAATCGTGATACAGCATCATTTAAGCCTACCAGGATAAATACGCCGGTAGCGTTTTTGCACAAACGGTGGCCTACCAATAAACTACTTAATCCTGATGAGTCGGCAAATTTGATCTGGGAAAGATCCATGATGATATTTCGCTGCCCTTCGGTATTGATCAATATCAACTCGGATTTCAATTGAGGTGTAACTAACGAATTTAGTTTTGATTCGTTCAATTTCAACAAAACGTATTTTTCGTGCTTATCAACAGTAAATTTCATCTTTTGTTAATTATGCTACTAAGATATAATTTTTTTATCTACAATAAAAAATTACAAAGTGGTTAATGATTTCTTAATAGAGGCTTCTACCCTGCTTAATACTTCTTCACTACCGGGTTTGACAAAACCCTCACCTGTAATTTGTTCAAATAATTCAATATAACGTTCTGATATCGAGTCAACTATGTCTTTTGTCATTGTGGGAACAACCTGCCCGTCCTTACCCTGGAAGCCATTCTCGATCAGCCATTTTCTAACAAATTCTTTTGATAATTGCTTTTGTGGCTCGTTATTATTTTGCCTTTCCTCATATCCTTCCTTATAAAAATACCTTGAGGAGTCGGGCGTATGGATTTCATCGATCAGGTAGATCTTTCCATCGGCCTTACCAAACTCGTATTTGGTATCTACCAGGATCAATCCCCTTTTTGCTGCAATCTCAGTTCCACGCTGATATAAGGCCCTGGTATATTTTTCCAACTCTGCATAATCAGCGGCTGATACGATGCCTTTTGCCAATATATCTTCTTTGGATATATCCTCATCATGGCCAACAGATGCTTTTGTAGTAGGTGTAATGATCGGCTCAGGTAATTGATCATTTTCTTTTAAGCCATCAGGCATACCTACGCCGCATATTGTTCTTTTTCCGGCGCTATATTCCCGCCAGGCATGACCTGCCAAATAACCGCGGATCACCATTTCCACTTTAAAGGGTTCACATATCCGGCCAATGGTAACACTCGGATCGGGAACGGTAACCACCCAATTGGGTACGATATCGCTTGTAGCTTGTAAAAATTTAGCCGCGATCTGGTTCAACACTTGCCCCTTATATGGTATAGGCTCCGGCAGCACCACATCAAATGCAGAGATGCGGTCGGTAACTACCATGGCCAGGTATTTATTATCTATCGTATACACATCCCGCACCTTGCCTTTGTAAAAGGCAGTTTGCTTTGGAAATTGAAAATGTGTTTCTTTTATTGCGTTCATGGTTTGGTATCAAGTATGAAGTATCAAGTATCAAGATTTTTTTGTCTTGATACTTGATACTAGTTACTAACTACTTATTGTATATCCCCGTAAGCTTCTAATATCTTTCTTACCAACTTGTGGCGAACAACGTCTTCACCGGTTAGGTAGATGATCTCGATACCCTTAATGTCCGTTAGTATTCGTAACGCGGTATGCAAACCTGATTGTTGTTTTTTAGGCAGATCGATCTGTGTGACGTCGCCAGTAACAATAAACTTGGCAGTTGGCCCCATACGGGTCAAAAACATCTTGAGTTGCATATCGGTGGCATTTTGCGCCTCGTCCAAAATCACAAAACAGTTATCCAGTGTGCGGCCACGCATGAAAGCCAAAGGTGCTATCTCTATGGTACGGTTCTCCAGGTATACTTTCAGTTTTTCAGCAGGGATCATATCATCCAATGCATCATAAAGCGGACGCAGGTATGGGTCGATCTTTTCCTTCAGGTCGCCTGGTAAAAAACCGAGGTTTTCCCCTGCTTCCACAGCCGGGCGTGTCAGGATGATACGTTTGATCTCTTTATTCTTCAGTGCACGAACCGCCAAAGCTACCGCGGTATAGGTTTTACCGGTACCGGCAGGACCTATCGCAAACAGGATATCATTTTTATCGATGGCCGTAACCATCCGCTTTTGATTAGCTGTGCGGGCCTTTACCAGTACGCCGTTCGGCCCAAATACCAAAACCTCACCACTTGCGAATTTATCCGCAACCGGTTCAGTTGTGTTTGATGAAGGCTTCGACCCCAGTATCCTTTCCAGGTCGGTGATGTTCAGGTTCTCGAATTTCTCGACATGATTTAGCAGGTGGCTAAACTTCTCGTCGAAGATGGTCAGTTCATGGTCATCACCTAAAACTTTCAATTCGCTGCCACGTGCAACCAATTTTAGCTTCGGGTATTGTTTTTTTATGATCTCGAAGTGATCGTTATTCGGGCCCCACAATACAGCGGGGTTAATATTGTCAATTGATATTTTTAGTTCGTTCAACAGTAATTGATTTTTGTAGTTGCAGAATTTTTATGAATTAAAAATTGAATATTTGTAGCACTGAATGCTTGCACAAGATTAGCAATAAATATTTGAAAAATTAATGGCAATAATAACTTTAACTACTGATTTGGGCGATAAAGATATTTACCAGGCGGCCCTTAAAGGAAGTATCTTAAAATTGTTGCCAGATGTGAATATTGTTGACATAACCCACAATGTAGCTGCTTTTAATGTACAGCAAGCGGCCTTTATACTCAAAAACAGTTATTATTACTTCCCGGATGCCACGGTTCACCTCATCGGAATCGATACTGTTTATAATACCGATACCAAATACCTGGCTGTTCGGTACAAAAATCATTTTTTTGTAGGCGCTGATAACGGCATATTTTCGCTGATGTTTGCCGATGATCCTGATGAAATGGTGGAGATCAACATTATGCAGGACCTGAAATTCCTGCATTTCCCTTTGGCGGATATATTTGTGAAGGCGGCCTGCCACCTGGCACAAGGAAAAAAGCTAACAGAAATAGGACTACCGGTAACCAGCATCGAAAAGAAGATGAACCTGCAGCCCGTTGTTGAAAAAAATGTGATTAAAGGTGCGGTGATCTATATCGATTCGTTCCAGAACGTGATTACCAATATCACCAAGGAGTTTTTTAATAAAGTGCAACAAGGCCGGCGTTTCGCACTGTACTTCAAACGCAACGAGACCATTAACCAGTTAAGCTGGCATTATAACGAGGTGCCCGAGGGTGAAAAATTATGCCTGTTCGGTATTAGCGATCACCTGGAGATCGCCATTAATAAAGGCAATGCCAGCGGCCTGCTGGGGCTGACTTTGGGTGATAGTGTGATCATTGATTTTGAGTAAATCCCAGTCATTTCCAAAATGCATATTTAAACATTTTGTTGCGTAGTGTTGCGTCCTGTTGCAATGTGTTGCTGTTGCAAAATGCAACAATATGTTATAACATGCATTTAAATTAAAACAAAAAAGCCGCACTTTTTGTGATTAAAAGGAGCAATTTTGGTGCAGAACCAGGCACTTTAACGCTCAAAATTGGTCATTTATCTCCCAAAAAATGAAGAAATATATATTGTTATCTGCGATGTGTCTGTGCTATGTGTATAGTTTTGGCCAGGCGAAAAACGTCGACTCCCTCACCTATCAGCTTCAGCGCACGAAGATCAATGATATGCTGGATACCCGTAAAGAGAAGTTTGGGCAATATGATGAAAGCCTAACCAAACACACGGGTATTTTTGGTTTACAGACGAAAAAGGATATCCGCAAGTCGAATGATATTTTGATGGATATCGTTCATTCTGATGAAGATATCTTTCGGGAAATAAAAGTATTGCTTGATTACCGAACTATTCAACAGCAGCAGGTTCAAACCCATTCGGTAGAAGCTGAGAACAGTAACCTCGGATTTATGAATACGATCAACAGGCTACGACAGCAGGTGGATCAGTTGAAACAGGATGCATCAACACAACAAAAACAGCAGGAAAAGACAGAGCGGATGCACATTATTGTGTTTGTTCTCATGTTTGGGTCAATTTTATACTTATTAATGCGGAAACGCGCGGTTAAGGCTTAATTTAGCCAATTATTAAGATTCAAAAAGTAGATGGCAAGAGGACGTAGCAGCCTGAATAGTGGGAACAAGCAAAAAGACGAATTACCAAAAGCAAAAATAACCCGGCAAACCCTGAAGAATATTTCACGGTTGCTGTCTTACCTCCGGCCCTATCGCGGCAAGTTCATCTTCGCGATGCTTTTCCTTTTTTTATCGAGTTTGGTTGGGCTGGCATTTCCTTCATTTATAGGAGCCCTTATCGATGTAGCACAAGGTAAGCATACCAGTAAATTGCTGCCGTCCACTATACAGGGAATTGGATTATTGGCGTTACTGGTATTATTCAGCCAGGCTTTTGTGTCGTTTTTCAGGATATTATGGTTTGTACAGGTTTCCGAGCGTTCGCTGGCTGATATACGCCGCGATACTTATTTTAAGCTCATCACACTACCGATGAACTTCTTTTCGAACCGGCGCGTTGGTGAACTGAATAGCCGTATTTCGGCGGATCTATCCCAAATACAGGATGTGCTCACCACCACCCTTGCCGAAATGATCAGGCAGGTGGTTTTATTGGTTGGCGGTATCGCATTCCTGGCTATTATATCCATAAAATTGACACTTTCCTTATTAGCGGTATTGCCGGTATTAGTGGTGATCGCGGTTTTCTTCGGCCGCTTTATCAGGAAACTTTCCCGCACTGCACAAGATAAACTGGCTGAATCGAACACGGTAGTAGAGGAAACGCTGCAAGGTATAGCCAATGTAAAAGCGTTTGTAAATGAATCTTATGAGGCTGCCCGTTATGGGAAAAACATCAGGGAAGTTGCTGCAATAGCTATCAAGGGGGCTAAGTTCAGGGGGATATTCGCTTCGTTTATCGTCTTTGGTATGTTTGGGGCGATTGTTTCTGTTGTGGCTTACGGCTGCCTGCTGGTAAGCCATCATGAGTTGAGTGTCGGCGAGCTTTTTAAATTTGCTTTGTATGCCGCCTTTGTCGGGAGTGCAATGGGCAGCTTTCCGGAGATGTATGCTAACGTACAACGTGCTGTTGGCGCAAGTGAGCGTGTGCTTGAAATTTTAGCGGAAGAAAGCGAAGATGTCTCGATTAATGAAATCGACAATACCATCACACAAAAGATAGAAGGCAACATCGCTTTTGATGAGGTGAATTTTCACTATCCTTCACGCTCTGAAATGGAAGTACTAAAAGGTGTTTCCTTCGATGCCAAAACCGGGCAGAAGGTCGCTATCGTAGGGCCAAGCGGTTCGGGTAAGTCTACCATGGCGGCTTTGATATTGCAGTTTTACCATCCGCAAAGCGGAACTATATTGTTTGATAATAAACCGGCAAGTGATTATTCGTTAACCGATATCCGCAACCAGGTAGCCATTGTGCCGCAGGATGTGTTGTTGTTCGGTGGAACGATCAAAGAGAACATCGCTTATGGGAAACTGAAAGCTAATGAAGAAGAAATTCTACAGGCTGCACAGCGTGCCAATGCGCATCAATTTATCATGTCATTCCCCGAGGGCTATGAGACCATAGTCGGCGAGCGGGGTGTTAAGCTATCCGGAGGACAACGGCAGCGTATAGCTATCGCCAGGGCTTTATTAAAAAATCCATCTATACTGATCCTGGATGAAGCTACTTCATCACTCGATTCAGAATCAGAACGGCTGGTGCAGGAAGCTTTGGAAGAATTGATGAAGAATCGCACCTCCATTATTATCGCACATCGCCTGTCAACCATCCGCGAAGCTGATAAGATCATTGTTTTGGAAAAAGGAATTGTGATCGAAAGTGGTAGTCACGATGAATTATTGGGTAACGAGAAAGGTCTTTATCGCTATCTTAGCCAATTGCAGTTTGAAGTTTGATAAGTCCATAGTCTATGGCCGATAGTCCATAGAATTATTAAAATATAAAAACATAAATAGCCATGGTCTATCGACCATCGACTATCGACTAAAGAAGAATGAAACTAACTATACACGGGGCGGCCCGGCAGGTTACCGGCAGCATGCATTTGCTGGAGGTTGGCCAATATAAAATACTGATAGATTGCGGACTGGATTACGAAAAGGACCGCAGCATACAATCAAACGAAAACTTTCCTTTTAACCCGGCGGAGATCGACGTGGTTATCCTGACACATGCCCATATTGATCATTCGGGAAATTTGCCTACGCTGGTACGGATGGGTTTTGAAGGACAGATACTTTGCACGCCTGCGACGGCTGATCTGAGTGAATTGCTTCTAATGGATTCGGTGCGTATCTTCATGAATAAGATACAAAAGGGCCGAAAACATAATCGCAAACGGCAAGATAATGTTCAGCAGCCCTTGTACCTCCAAAAGCATGTGATGGATACGGTGGAGCGTTTTGTGACCATCGGCTTTAACCGGCCGTTCAGGATCAATGGTGATATAGAACTGACTTTTATTCCCGTAGGACATTTATTGGGCGCAGCCGCGGCTGTATTGAAGATCAACGATCACGGCGAAGAAAAAACCATCGCCTTTACCGGCGATATAGGCCGCAAGAACTACCCGGTATTGAATGACCCGCAGGATTTGCCGCAGGTGGATTACCTGGTGTCAGAATCAACCTATGGCGGCCGTATGCACACCAAAGACCGGACGGTTGAACAAGCCCTGATCGAAACCATTGAAAAGGCCTGCATCAAAGAGTCAGGCAGATTGATCATCCCAGCATTCAGCATCGGGCGTACTCAATCACTGGTTTACTCTTTAAATAAAATATTCAGCGAGGGTTTACTGCCGCCTGTCAGGGTATTTGTGGATAGCCCGATGGCTATTGCCGCAACCGAGCTTTTCAGGAAACACCATAACCTCGTAAACGAGGATGCCCAAGATTTTTACCGCAAAAAGGGCGATGAGTTTGAATTCGAAAACCTGGTCTACGTTGAAAATATGAAGGACAGCCGGGATGTGTCCAATTATTTTGAACCCTGCATCATTATCTCCTCCGCAGGTATGCTGGAGGGTGGCCGCATACAGGATCATTTATACAACAACATCCAGAATTACTACTGTACTATCCTGTTCATCGGCTACTGCGCTAAGGGGACTTTGGGCCACCGCTTGCTTCGCGGCGACCCGATCGTTCATATCAAAGACCGGGAACTGGCCGTATATGCCACCATTAAACAAACAGATGTACTAAGCGCTCATGGTGACCATGAAGATCTGTTAAACATTGCCCGGCAGCAGGATAAAGAAAAACTGAGAACCATCTTCCTGGTGCATGGAGAAGATACCAGTATGCAGGCTTTGGCTGATGCTTTGGAGGACGAAGGATATGCGGTGTCGATTCCGGAAAAAGATATTACCTATAATTTATAAATACCTTAGGCTATATAATAAAACAAAATTGTCATGCTGAGGAACGAAGCATCTATCGCTGATAGATTCTTTGCTATGCTCAGAATGACAATTTAATTTATTTTGAGTAAATGGGTTATTTATTAAAATGTCCAATTATCAAACTCGCCAATTCAACCCCTATCCTCTCCTGTGCTTCGTTAGTAGCAGCGCCGATGTGCGGAGTTAAAGATATTTTAGGATGTTTTAATATTTCTTCGCGTGGGGTTGGTTCGTTATCGAATACATCTAATGCAGCAAATGAAACTTGTCCGCTATTTAAAGCGTCTACCAAAGCCAGTTCATCGATCAGGCCACCGCGAGATATATTAACCAGGCCGACGCCTTTTTTGGTTTGGGCTAGTTCTTCAGCGCCCAACAGGGCTTTATCGATGAAAGGTGTGTGCAGGGTAATAAAATCGGCCGTTTTGATGATCTCATCCAGTGTAGAGGTTTTTACTTTTACGTTGACCACCGTACCGCCGCCTAACACAACGGTTACTTCGGGGTTGAAAGGATATAGGTCATAAGCTAATACATCCATACCCACGCCAATGGCAATTTTTGCCACCTCGCGACCGATACGGCCAAAGCCTACAATACCTAAAGTCTTTCCACGCAGCTCAATACCTTTTGCATAAGCTTTTTTCAGGTCGTTGAATTTTGTACCACCTTCAACCGGCATTTTACGGTTGCTGTCGTGCAAGAAACGAACACCGCCGAATAGTTGCGCAAATACGAGTTCGGCAACAGATAAAGATGAAGATGCGGGCGTGTTGTAAACGCCGATGCCTTTTTCTTTGGCATAGTCCACATCAATGTTATCCACGCCAACGCCACCGCGACCGATCAGTTTAAGATCCGGGCAAACGTCGATCAGGGCTTTGCGAACCTTAGTCGCGCTGCGTACTGTAATGGCATCATAAGCCTGTAATTTCACAGGCAATTCATCCTGCGGTATGTTATTGGTATCTACAAAAAAACCGGCATCTTCCAGCATTTTCTTGCCTATTGGGTCGATACCGTCGTTAGCTAATATTTTGATCATCTTGTTAGTCATTTGTCATTAAGTCATTAGTCATTGGCTCAATCAAAAAATGACTAATGACCAGTGACTAATGACAAATTCAATTAATTATTTTTTTCCTGGAATTCCTGCATGGCATCGATCAGCACATGTACGCTGGTGATCGGCAATGCGTTATAGATAGAAGCGCGGAAACCGCCTACGCTCCTGTGGCCTTTGATGCCTACGATACCTTTTTCGTCACAATATTTCAGGAATGGTTTTTCGTGATCAGGGTTTTCCACCACGAAGCATACATTCATATGTGAGCGATCTTCAACGGCACAAACGCCCTTGAATAATGGGTTGCGGTCAATTTCGGTATATAATGCTTTTGCTTTCGCATCATTTTCCTTTTCAATCGCTTCAACACCACCTTTTGCTTTTAACCAGTTCAGGGTCAGCATGGATACGTATATTGCAAATACCGGCGGGGTATTGTACATGGAACCACCTTCGATTTGTACCTGGTAGTTGAACATTGACGGTATTTTGCGATTGGTTTTGCCTAAGATATCGTCCTTAACAATTACCAAAGTAACACCCGCAGGGCCCATGTTTTTCTGTGCACCGGCATAGATCAGCCCAAAATCAGCCACGTTAACCTTGCGGCTGAATATATCTGACGACATGTCGCAAACTACCGGTACCGGTGATTTAACGAATTGCTTCAATTGTGTGCCGTAGATGGTATTATTTGAGGTGATATGAAAATAAGCGGCATCCTTAGGGATCTCATAATCCTTGGGGATATAGGTGAAGTTACTTTCCTTAGAAGTAGCTACAACTACAGTCTCGCCAAAGAATTTTGCTTCCTTAAGCGCTTTGTTTGCCCAAACACCCGTTTCCAGGTAAGCAGCTTTACCACCTTCGGGTAATAAGTTATAAGGGGCCAGAGCGAATTGTGTGCTTGCACCACCTTGCAGAAATAATACCGAGTAGCCTTCAGGAACTTCAAATAGCTCTTTTACCAGTCTCACAGCCTCATCCAATACAGATTCAAATTCAGGTGCGCGGTGCGATATCTCTAATATGGATAATCCTGTCCCGTTAAAATTTAAAACTCCTTCTGCGGCTTGTTTTAATACTTCGTGTGGTAAAATGCCTGGTCCGGCACCGAAATTGTGTTTCATATTATTTGATTGTAAGATTAATCAGGCTTATTGTCAACTTTATATTTGGTCGCCCCGAAGTTAGTAATATTGATAATATTTAATCAGATTATTTGCAAATATTTTATCAAGAATGGTGAATTAACTAACAATTGATGCCATCGAAATGTCAAAAAGATAAATTCACCACTTTATAGCGTTGCTTAATTACGATTGTAATAATTTACTTCGAGTTTTTTAGATTTTTGATAGCCAATAGCTGATCGGCTGCTGAGAATACGGAGTTACCGGCAACAAGGACATTAGCACCTCCTTCAACCAATTTCCCTGCGTTTTGCTCCCCCACTCCCCCGTCAACTTCAATAAACAAATTGGGATTTCGTGAAGCGCTTAATGTTTTAAGGTCTTTAAGTTTTTTGTAAGTATTGCTGATAAACTTTTGTCCCCCAAAACCGGGATTGACCGACATGATGAGCACAAGGTCGAGGTCTTCAATGATATCATCTAAAAATGCAACCGGTGTATGCGGGTTTAAGGCCACCCCTGCCCTGCAACCTAATTCCTTAATCGCTTGTACCGTACGATGCAAATGGGTACAGGCTTCAAAGTGAACCGTGATGCCATCCGCTCCTTTTTCGCTGAACTCTTTAAGATACCTGTCGGGGTCAACGATCATCAAATGAACATCCAAAGGCTTTTGAGCAACATTTTTTACTGCCTCCAAAACCGGGAACCCATAGGAAATATTAGGAACAAACAGGCCATCCATAATATCCACGTGTATCCAGTCGGCCTCGCTTTTGTTGAGCATTTCAACGTCGCGCTGCATATTACCAAAATCAGCTGCTAAAATAGAGGGGGCGATCAAATGATTCATGCCTCAAATATAGTATTTGTTATAAGAGGTTGTATTAGTTGCAATGGTTGTATTGGTTGGAAAGGTTAAATTTCAAAGAAATGGTTGTTAGGATAATACAGAGAACTAAAAACCACTTCAACTTTTACAACAAATATAACCAAGTTATAAGAGGTTGTATTAGTTGCAGTGGTTGTATTGGTTGGGAAGATTAAATTTCAGGTGAAATAGTTATTTGGATAATACAAAGAGCTAAAAACCAATTCAACTTTTACAACATCTACAACCAATACAACCAAATATCAGTCACAAGTCAGTAACAATTCATAGTATTTCTTTATCAATACAACATCGTAATTAACTAAGGATTGATAAGCTTCGGATACCAGTTCATTTAAAATGGATGAGCCAAGCTTCCCGGCCCCGTTTGGGATGGAGTCGTAATATTTAATAATTTCCTTAACCCTGATGATCTCATAGAGCAACGATTGTATCAGATCTGCCTGGGGGGTATTACGCAGTCCCGAAGAAGAATTAAGAAAACTTAGAGGATCATTCTTCGCAGGTGTCATGGTTGTAACCGGGCCGGGTTTGGGTATACTTTGCATTCAAAGTATTTAAAGTTCTAAAAGATTGAAATTGTTTTAAAAAAAATGAAAAATATTTTCTTAACAAAAAAGCCCTCTTTCGAGGGCTTGTATATCTGTTTGATAGTTAAATTATTGCGCTTTTTCAGGCTTGGGCAATAAGGCTTTTCTTGAAAGCTTTAATTTGCCCTGCTTGTCAACATCCAGTAATTTAACCCTTACTTCGTCGCCAACCTCGAATATTCCATCCATCGTCTCAAAACGTTTGTGGTCAATTTCTGATATGTGCAGCAAACCATCTTTTCCCGGCATAATTTCAACAAATGCGCCGAAAGGCATAATTGATTTCACTTTACCTTCGTAGATCTCGCCAACTTCTGGTTTTGAAGCGATATTTTTTATGCGGGTAACAGCTTTGTCAATTGACTCCTTGTTATCAGCAAATATCTGTACGATACCCTGGTTGCCAACTTCCTCGATAGAGATGGTTGCACCGGTTTCGCGCTGCATTTCCTGGATGATCTTGCCACCGGGACCGATAACCGCACCAATAAATTCTTTATCGATCTTAATGGTGATGATACGCGGTGCATGTGGTTTGTAATCCTCACGCGGCGCGCTCATGGTTTTGCTGATCTCGTTTAAGATATGCAGACGGCCTTCTTTTGCCTGGTCTAAAGCTTTTGTTAAAACTTCATATGATAAACCATTGATCTTTAAGTCCATCTGAACAGCAACAATACCTTTTTCGGTACCGGTTACTTTAAAGTCCATATCACCCAAGTGATCCTCGTCGCCAAGGATGTCAGAAAGGATGGCATATTTGGTACCCATTTCGTTGGTGATCAAACCCATCGCAATGCCTGTTACCGGCGCTGTGATCTTCACACCCGCATCCATCAATGCCAATGTACCGGCGCAAACCGTAGCCATAGACGATGAACCGTTTGATTCCAAAATATCAGAAACGATACGGATAGTATAAGGATTCTCATCATCAGATGGTAATACTTGTTTTAGCGAACGCATCGCTAAGTTACCGTGACCAATCTCACGACGGCCTGCTCCCCTGTTGGGGCGAACTTCACCGGTTGAGAAACCAGGGAAATTGTAGTGTAACAAAAATTTCTGATAGCCATTGATAAACGCTCCGTCGATCATTTGCTCATCATCCTTAGCACCTAAGGTAACCGTAGTTAATGCTTGTGTTTCGCCACGGGTGAAAATAGCTGAACCGTGAGCAGATGGTAAATAACTAACCTCGCTCCATATCGGGCGGATTTGTGTGGTTGAACGACCGTCTAAACGTTTGCCTTCGTCTAATACAAGATTACGGATAGCGTCATATTCAACATCGTGATAATATTTCTTAGCAAGGAATTTGGTTACGTCGTCGATCTCACCTAAAGTTTCGATATAAGCATCACGAACTGCTTTAAATTTAGCACCACGCTCATCTTTACCGGAAGCTTCACCAGCGATGGCGTAAACCTGGTCATAAGTAGCAGCGTAAATTGCTTTCTTTAATTCTTCATTGCTGTTTTCGTGACTGTAAACACGTTTTTCGGTTTTGCCAACTTCGGCAGTTAATTGCTTTTGAACAAAGCATTGAACTTTAATGGCTTCGTGTGCAAATTTAATTGCCTCAACCAGTTCAGCTTCCTGTATTTGTTTTGATTCGCCTTCAACCATGTTGATGTCATGCTCAGAACCTGCTACGATAAATTCTAAAGTGGCGGTCTGCAATTGACTTAAGGTTGGGTTGATCACTAATTTGCCATCAACTTTAGCTACGCGAACTTCGGATATCGGGCCATTGAAAGGGATATCCGAAACGGATAACGCTGCAGATGCGGCTAAACCAGCCAAACAATCCGGCATAATATCTTTATCGGCAGAAATTAAAGAGATCATCACTTGTGTATCTGCGTGATAATCTTCAGGGAACATTGGGCGCAATGCACGGTCAACCAAACGCGAGATCAAAACCTCGTAATCTGATAACCTTGCCTCGCGGCGTAAGAAACCACCCGGGATACGGCCTGTGGCAGCATATTTCTCCTGGTAGTCAACTGATAACGGTAAAAAATCAACACCTTCTTTTGCTTCGAGCGACGAAACTACGGTAGCCAATAACATGGTGTCACCCATCTTGATCACTACAGAGCCGTCGGCTTGTTTGGCCAGTTTCCCGGTTTCGATCTCAATGGTGCGGCCGTCACCTAAATCGATTACCTTTTTAATTACATTTAAACTCATCTTTTTTTTGTTGTGATGTGCTTTTCATCTTTTAGAGCACACCGGTTTTTTATGTTTGTGTATATTATTTCTAAAGTAAAAAGCCATCTCCTTAATCTGGGATGGCTTTTTGAGAAAAACGGTGAAGAGTTATTTAATGATGTCCCTTAGCTGTAAAGCTTTGATAATGGCACGATATCTCTCAATGTCTTTTTTATACAGGTAGGCCAGCAATGCGCGGCGTTTACCTACTAATTTTTGAAGCGAAAGCTGGGTTGAAAAATCCTTTTTGTTGTTTTTCAGGTGTCCGGTCAAATGCGCTATGCGATAAGTAAACAATGCTACCTGTCCTTCTGCCGAACCTGTGTCTGTAGCACCCTTACCATGTTTTGCAAAAATCTCTGTTTTTGCTTCTGAACTTAAATACATTACGTGAATAATATTAAAGCGTGAATAAATTATGTTAATTGAGGCGCAAAGGTAATGTTTGTGTTGGATAAAAGCAAGTATTTGCGGAACTTGTTGTAAGGTTTAAAAGTTGAAAGGTTGTAATGTTGTTTTTGAGGGTAAGATGCCAAATTTCAACTAAACTAAGTAACTTTCCAACCTTACAACATTCCAACTTTTCAACGAAATGAACACCCCTCAATATTCCACCTTCGAAACTGAATTCCGCGTGCGCCCGGATGATATAGACATGTTCCATCATGTGCATAACAGCAAGTATTTTGATTATGTGCTGGCTGCCCGGTACGATCAGATGGAGCGCTGCTATGGCCTGGCGATGGAGAAGTTTATGGAGCGCGGCTTCGGCTGGGTGGTGCGCACTGCTTATGTAGATTACAAACGTGCCTTAACCATGAGCGATTATTTTATTGTAAAAACTGGTATCGAAACGATTGATGAGAAAGGCTGCAGGGTAAAATTTGTGATCACAAACAAAGGCACCGGAAAGGTCTGCTGTGACGGCTGGTTTGATTATACGATGATCGATATGCAAACGGGACGCTCTGCTAAGATCCCGCAGGATATTATTGAGCATTATTTGATTTGATTTACAGATAGTATTTATTACATCATTTGAAAATAAAGTATATTCAGCCATTCGAAACATAATAAATATGGGATTAGTTAACTTAAGTATAAAGGATGAAACAGCCGGTGGTAAAATTCTGAATGAATTGGTTATCTCTTTGGAAAGTGAGCTCTTAACAGTTAAAGACATTATTGAAGCCCGCGTTAATGCCGAGGTTAAATCCTACAATGAAAAGCTCCCCGAAATTTACCGGGGTCTCGTACAACCTCAGGATGCGGAACTGGCACTTAATGGTTATAAGCTAAAAGAAAAGAAAAAAGTAGAC
>Ga0207671_10001651_pt1 | contig 25382 bp, 2 predicted proteins | sample KBSC24metaG_FD_184352 | JGI IMG/M metagenome (GOLD analysis project Ga0207671, IMG submission 184352) | Corn rhizosphere microbial communities from Kellogg Biological Station, Michigan, USA - KBS C2-4 metaG (SPAdes) (version 2) | ecosystem: Host-associated > Plants > Roots > Rhizosphere > Soil... | reverse complement strand
GCTGCTTGTGGTCGCCGAGTGTTCTGTGCCCCACGCCACGTATGCGCCTAACGGAAGCAGACCGGTCCGGTGGCATCAAGCCGGATCACACGCTGCTGTGGTCCAGCCGCGTTCGGCCTGACACCACCGGCCCGGCCTGCTTGGGCAAGCCCCGCATACGCGGCGTGGGACCCAGAACACAACACCCTTATGGTGAGAAGGATCCGCCGAATGAGGTGGTCGCTTCATGCCGCCGTCCGTCGGCCAGCCCTTAGCCACAACCCCCAGAACAACACCTCCCCGCTCCCGCCCCCGCACCTTAAGGGTTCACCTAGAGAACGCTCCGCCCATGGTCTGAGCAGGCGTGAACCCCCGCATACTTGCGACGAAACCAACCATGGGGAGTGATCGAGGTGGCGTTCAGCAACGATCGTGCGGGGTTCACGCGCCCGGTCTCGCCGGTCGAGTGGTGGATTGCGGCGCATCCGACGGGGACCACGCCTGTGCTGCAGATCGCCGTTGAGGGCTTCGGGGTGCTGGATCTCGCGCGGCTGCGTGCTGCGGTGGCCGCTGCCGGTGATGCCTGCCCCGGTACGCGCCTGGTTCGCAAGGGCAAGACCTGGGTGGACACGGGTATTGCGCCGCCGGTGCGTCAGGTTTCTGTGGCGCCGGGCAGTCAGGTCGGCGAGTTGGCCGAGCTTCAGGTGCCGTTGGCGGACAAGAAGGGGCCGACCTGTGAGGTGATCCTGGCCTCGGGTGTGAGCACCGCCGGGGCCGCCGACACCACCGGCGACGACTCCACTCCCCGCACCACCGTCGTCTTCCGCGCCTCGCACGCCGTCATGGACGCGGCCGGGGTCCTGCTCTGGGCCCGCGACGTCTTCCGGTCGCTGCGGGGCGAGGAGTTGCTCGGCGCCCCGGACCCCGTCGCCGAGAACGGCATCGTGCCGGAGCTGGAGCCCGGCGTCACTCCGGACGCCCCGCCGAGCCTGGAGTGCCACTCCATCCTCGGCCCGCGCACCGCCGGGCAGGCGCATCGCACCTTCTGGCGCCGCCGCGTCGTCGACGGCTACCACCCCGGTCTGCTCGGCAAGCTCGCCGAGGCGCTCGTTCCGGAGACGGGCCAGGACACTGCCCGATTCTCGGTTCCGGTGAACCTGCGGCGGCACGTTCCCGACGTCCGGACCACGGCCAGCGCATCGCAGAGCATTTCGATGGAAGTCGAGGCCGGCGCCACGTGGGAGGAGACGCATCAGCGCCTCCTGACCCTGCTCGCCGAGAACCGCGAGACCCGGATCCGGCTCGACGCGGGCATGATGAAGATTCCGGTGCCGCTGTTGCGCAAGATCAACGGTGGTGTCGCGGCCAAGGCGCTCAAGACCGACAAGTACGCCGCGCACGCCGTGCTGGCCCACCTCGGTCGCGCGCAGGTTGCGGACTTCTGCGCGCCCGGCTTCGAGGGCACGAACGTCTACTCCCTGTCCATGGCTCCGATCGGCGGGCCGATGGAGATCGACGTCATCGAATACGCCGGCCACACCGAGATCGCCGTCAACTGGCACGACGAGCCGGGCCTGGCCGCGCGTGCCGAGCAGATCCTGGACCGCATCGAGGAGCACCTGTCGCCCGAGGCCCTGCGCGTGCGGGCCGCCAACGACACGGCCAAGCCGCTGGCCGCCGACACCGTCGTCCAGCTGTTCGCGAAGCAGGCGAACCAGACCCCTGACGCGGTCGCGATCAGCGCCCCCGACGGCGACGTCAGCTACGCCGAGCTCGACCGCCGCTCCCGCATCGTCGCCACGGCGCTGCGCGAGCGCGGCGTCGGTCGCGACGACGTGGTCGCCGTCCTGGCCGACCGCACCGCCGCCGCGATCGTCGCCATCTGGGGCGTGATCCGCGCCGGCGCCGGCTACCTGCCGCTGGACGTGCAGCACCCCGACGCCCGGCTGTCCGGAATCGTCGCCGACGCCGGAGCCGCGGTGTGCGTGGTGGAGCGGGCCCAGGCCGAGCGAGCGGCGTTGCCAGAGTCCTGCGAAGCCCTCGTTGTCGAGGATCTTCCGGCCGAAGCCCCGGAAGACTGGACCGAGGCCGACGTCCAGCCCGGCGACCTCGCCTACGTCATCTACACCTCCGGCTCCACCGGCAAGCCCAAGGGTGTGGAGATCGAGCACCGTGCGCTGGCCAACTATGCCGTCTGGACCACCCGCGAGCTCGGCGTCGACGCCACCAGCCGCATGCCGCTGCTGGCCTCCCTGGCCTTCGACATGTCGCTGACCCCGATCTTCCTCACCGCCCTGGCCGGCGGCACCCTGGTGCTGCCCGACGGCCAGCTCACCCACGCCGTCCTGCGCGACGTGCTGCAGAACTCCGGCGTCGACGTGCTGTCGATGACCCCGACGCTGCTGGAGCTGATCTGCACCCTCGACGTCCAGCCCAAGGGCATCAAAGCCGTCCTGACCGCCGGTGAGCTGCTGCGTCGGGACACGGCCGTCAAGGCACGCGCCGTCTTCGGCCCGGACACCCTGCTGCTCAACACCTATGGCCCGACCGAGACCACCATCGAGTGCTCGCTGCACCCCTTCGACGAGGCCCAGGACCACACGCCCGGGGTGACCATCGGTGTCCCGTCCGACAACACCACCGCTTATCTGGTCGACGCGCTGGGGCGGCATGTCCCGGAGGGCGAGGCCGGGGAGATCTACCTGGGCGGCGTGCAGCTGGCCCGCGGCTACCGCAACCGCCCGGAGCTGACCCGGGAGAAGTTCGTGCGGATGGCCGACGGCGAGCGCGTCTACCGCTCCGGCGACGTCGGCCGCCTGCTGCCCTCCGGCGAGATCGAGTTCGTGGCCCGGATCGACGACCAGGTCAAGATCCTGGGACACCGCATCGAGCCGGCCGAGATCGCCCAGGTCCTGCAGCAGCACGCGGACGTCGGGCACGCCGCCGTCGTGGTCCGCACCCGCCCCGGTGCCGAGCAGAAGCAGCTGGTCGCCTACGCCACCGGCGAGGGCCTGGACCCGGTGCGCCTGGAGCAGCACCTCGCCGAGCGCCTGCCGCACTACATGATGCCGGCCGCGATCGTGCCGGTGGCGGCGATCCCGCAGACCGTGAACGGCAAGATCGACGTCGCCGCGCTGCCCGACCCGTTCGCCGCCACCGACCAAGCCGACCCGAGCGCCCCCGAGGACGCGGTGAGCTCGGCGGTCATCGGCGTCTGGGCCCGGACCCTGGGCGCGGACGCCGCGAAGCTGGGCCCGGACTCCGACTTCTACCAGCTCGGCGGCGACTCGCTGCTGATGGTGAAGATGATCGCCGGGGTCTGCCGCGAACTGCTCGACGCCGACGGCGAGCGGCGGTTCATGGCCAGGCTCGGCGACATCGTCGGCGAGGCCACGGTCGGCAAGGTGGCCGAGGTCGCGCGCGACGTGCGTGAGGCCCGGAACCCGACCACGGCGGGCGACAGCGCCGCCGACCAGACTTCTTCCCCCGCTCAGGCCCTGGCCTGAGTGCTCGACGTCGGACGCCCCCGCGCTTCGGCGTGCCGGTGCCGGCGGTGACCGCCTTCCGCGGTCGCAGAGCCCGCAATCCTTGAGGAGCTGAGTGAGTTGGCGAACACCGAGGACAGACTCCGCGACTACCTCAAGCGGGTGACGGCTGACCTGCGTCAGGCCAACCGCCGTTTGCGGGAGGTGGAGGACCAGGCCCGCGAGCCGATCGCGATCGTCGGCATGGGCTGCCGCTTCCCGGGCGGCGCCGACCGGCCGGAGAAGCTGTGGCAGCTGCTGGCCGACGGCGTCGACGCGGTCGGGGAGGCGCCACGGGATCGGGGCTGGGGGCTGGACGCGCTGTATGACCCGCGTCCGGGACAGCCTGGGAAGACGTATACGACGTCTGGTTCGTTCTTGTACGACGCAGGGGACTTCGACGCCGGGTTCTTCGGCATCTCCCCGCGCGAGGCGCTGGCCATGGACCCGCAGCAGCGGCTGCTGCTGGAGGTGGCGTGGGAGGCGTTCGAGGACGCGGGGGTCGATCCGCACTCGGTGCGTGACACCGATACGGGAGTCTTCGTCGGCGCCAGCAACCAGGGCTATGGCAGCTCCCTGACCAACCCGCCGGAAGAGGTCGAGGGGCTGCTGCTGACCGGCGGCGCGACGGCCGTGCTCTCCGGCCGGCTGGCCTACTCGTTCGGCACGCGCGGTCCGGCGGTCAGCGTCGACACGATGTGCTCGTCCTCGCTGGTGGCGCTGCATCTCGCGGTGCGGTCGCTGCGCCAGGACGAGTGCCGGCTCGCGGTGGTCGGCGGGGTCACGGTGATGGGTGTCGGCCGGACTTTCGTGGAGTTCTCGCGGCAGCGGGGCTTGGCTGCTGATGGTCGTTGCAAGGCGTTCTCCGACTCCGCCGATGGCACGGGTTGGGGCGAGGGCGTCGGTGTGCTGCTGCTGGAGCGGCTGTCGGAAGCCCGGCGGCGCGGCCACCGGGTGCTGGCCGTGGTGGCCGGGTCGGCGGTGAATCAGGACGGCGCCTCGAACGGGCTGACCGCGCCGAGCGGTCCGGCACAGCAGCGGGTCGTCCGCGCGGCGTGGGCTGACGCCGGGGTGAGCGGCGCGGACATCGACGTGGTGGAGGCGCACGGGACCGGGACCTCGCTCGGGGACCCGATCGAGGCGCAGGCGCTGCTGGCCACGTACGGCCGTAGCCGGGAGCCGGAGCGTCCGCTGTGGCTGGGGACGCTGAAGTCGAACATCGGGCACACGCAGGCGGCGGCCGGGGTTGCCGGCGTCATCAAGATGGTGCTGGCGATGCGGCACGGGGTGCTGCCGAAGACGCTGCACGCCGAGGTGCCCTCGACCAAGGTGGACTGGACGGCCGGGGCTGTTGAGCTGCTGAGCGAGGCGCGGCCTTGGGCTGCGGGCTCCGATGGGCAGCCGCGCCGGGCCGGGGTCTCGGCGTTCGGGGCCAGCGGGACGAACGTGCACGTGATCTTGGCCGAGGCGCCGGTGGAGGAGTCTTCGGACTCTGAGACCGATGCTTCCGATCAGGGCTCTGCTATCCGGGTCGCTTCTGTTGTGCCGACGCCTCCGGGCCTGTCGGTGCGGCCCTGGGTGTTCTCCGCACGGTCCGAGGCCGGGCTTCGGGCGCAGGCCGCGCGCCTGCGGGACTTCGTCGCTGGTGCGCGGGAGCTTGACCCCGCCGATCTGGGCTGGTCACTGGCGGTTACGCGGGCCGGGCTGGACCATCGGGCGGTCGTGCTCGGGAGCGGGCTGGACGACCTGCGCCGCGGGCTGGAGGACGTGGCCGCCGGCCAGGCCTCGGCGAATGTGGTCACCGGGCTGTGCCCCGAGACCGCGGGCAAGACGGCGTTCCTGTGCTCCGGTCAGGGCGCGCAGTGGCCGGGCATGGGGCGGGAGTTGAGTGCGTCCTCTCCGGCGTTCGCCGCCGCGCTCGACGAGGTGTGCGCGGAGATGGACCGGCACCTCGGGGCTGCGCAGCCGCTGCGCGAGGTGATGGCCGAGGGTGGACCGCTGCTGACGCGCACTGAGTGGGCTCAGCCGGCGTTGTTCGCGTTCGAAGTCGCCATGATCCGGACGCTGGAAACCCTTGGCGTCCGCCCGGATCTGCTGCTGGGCCACTCGATCGGCGAACTCGTCGCGGCGCACGTCGCCGGAGTGTTCGGGCTCGAAGACGCCTGCCGCCTGGTCGCGGCGCGGGGGCGGCTGATGGGCGCGCTTCCGGCCGGCGGGGCGATGGCGGCTGTCAACGCTCCCGAGGCCGACGTGGCGCCGGTGTTGGACGACGGAGTGGTCGTCGCCGCGGTGAACGGACCGTCGTCGGTCGTCGTATCGGGGCCGGAAGACGCGGTGCGGGCGGTCGTCGACCGGTTCGCCGCCGCCGGCGTGCGGACCCGGATGCTGGACGTCAGCCACGCGTTCCACTCGCCGCTGATGGAGCCGATGCTTGAGGACTTCCGGGCGGTGGCGGCTTCGGTTGCGTATCAGGCCCCTGCGGTGCCGGTGGTGTCCAACGCCACCGGCGCGATCGCCGGGCCGGAGCTGCTGACTTCGCCGGAGTACTGGGTCGCGCACGTGCGCGATGCGGTGCGCTTCTCCGACGGCGTCACGGCCCTGCGCGACGCCGGCACCACCGTGTTCGTGGAGGTCGGGCCCGACTCGGTGCTGACCGCCGCGGCGACGGAGTGCGTGGCCGGCGCGTCGGACGCGGCGCTGGTCGCGACCGCGCGGCGCGAGCGCGACGAGACGGAGACGTTCGGTCGGGCGATCGCGCGCCTGTTCACCGCAGGCGTGGCACCGGACTGGACCGCGGTGTTCGGCGCCGGGCGGCGGCGGATCGACCTGCCGACGCAGGCCTTCGTGCGCGAGCGGTACTGGATGCTGGACGGCACGCCGAAGGCGATCGCCGCGCCGGTCGACGAGATCGACCGGTGGGGTTACCGCGAGGCGTGGCGGACGTGGGAGGCGCCGAAGGCTGACGAGTTGGGCGGCCACTGGATGGTGGTCGCGCGTGATGCTGTGCCTGCTCGACTCCTGGCCGCCTTGACTGCTGCCGGTGCGCGGACCTCCGTGGTGTCGCCGGATGCGATCCGTGCTGCTGATGTCGAGGGACTCAGCGGTCTGATATCGCTGGCGTCCTGGGACGCCGAGGACGAGGTCGCCGGTGTGGCGGCCACGCTGGATGTACTGAACGCCGGTATCGACGCCCCCCTGTGGTGTCTCACCCGGCATGCGGTGGCGCTCGCCGACGACGAAGCACCGGATCCGGCCCAGGCCGCGGTCTGGGGTCTGGGCCGTGTCGCGGGATTGGAGCACCCGGATCGCTGGGGAGGCCTGATCGATGTCGCGGCCGATCCTGGTGAGCAGGACTGGAACGCGTTGTGTCAGGCGCTGGCCGCCGGCGGTCCCGAGGACCAGATCGCGATCCGCGACGGGGTGGGGCGGGTGCGGCGCCTGGAGCGCATCGCGCTGACTGAAGCCACCGCCGACGGCATCGCTTCTGACTCCGGCTCCGGCACCGCTGCCAGCTCGGCTTTCGGCTCAGACATTCGCACTGGCGCTGCCTCCGGCTCCGGCTCCGGTGCTGCCTCCGGTTCCCCTTCTGACTTCCACACCGCCCTCATCACCGGCGGCACCTCCGGCCTCGGCGCCACCACCGCCCGCTGGCTCGCGGCCCGCGGCGTCTCCCACCTCGTCCTCCTCAGCCGCCGCGGCTCCGACGCGCCGGGCGTGTCCGAGCTCGAAGCCGAGCTCGCGGCCCTCGGCGCCGGTGTCACCGTCGCCGCCTGCGACGTCGCCGACCTCGACTCCCTCAGTGCCCTGATCTCCGCGACCGAGGCCGAGCACGGTCCCATCCGCACCGTCGTCCACGCCGCCGGCCTCGGCACGCTCGCGCGCCTCGCCGCGACCGGCGCCGACGAGCTCGCCGCCGCGACCGGCGCCAAACTGCGCGGCGCGGCCAACCTCGACGCTCTCTTCCGTGACGGCGATCGCGCCGAGCACCTCGACGCCTTCGTCATGTTCTCCTCCGTCGCCGGTGTCTGGGGCAGTGGCGACCACGGTGCCTACGCCGCCGCCAACGCCTACCTCGACGCCCTCGCACGCCGCCGCCGGGCGCACGGCCTGGCCGGGACCTCCGTCTCCTGGGGCATGTGGAGCCCCGAGAGTGGCGGGATGGCGGCGCGCGCCGACCGGACCGACGTGCGAGCGTCGGCGAACTGGCGCGGCATCCCCTTCATGGCGCCCGCCACTGCGCTTCGTGCGCTGGAGCGGGTGCTGGAGCGCGGCGAGGCCCACGTCGTTGTCGCCGATGTCGACTGGGACGCTTTCGTCCCCGCCTTCACCGCCGCTCGGCCCCGGCCGCTGATCAGTGAGATTCCTGAAGTGGCGGCGACTTCAGCGAGTGCGAAGAGCGCCGCCATCGCGCAGGGCGCTGGCTCGCCGCTGGCCGCCGAGCTCGCCGCACTGGTCCCCGCCGACCGCACGCGCCGCCTCGCCGACCTCGTGACCTCGCACCTGGCCGCCGTCCTCGGCCACACCGACGCGGCCGCCGTCGCCGCGAACCGCTCCTTCCGCGACCTCGGCGTGGACTCGCTGGCCGCCGTCGAGCTCCGCGACGCCCTCAACACCGCCACCGGCCTGCGGCTGCCCAGCTCGGTCGTGTTCGACCACCCGAGCGTCGCAGCCCTCGCCGACCACCTCGACGCGGAGCTGGGAGGTGGCCAGGCCACCGCCGTCGCGGTCCGGGACGGCATCGCCGGAACCGCCGCCGCCGACGAACCCATAGCGATCGTCGGCATGGGCTGCCGCTACCCCGGCGGCGTGACGTCCCCGGCCGACCTCTGGCGCCTGGCCTTCGACGGCACCGACGCCGTCTCCGGCCTCCCGGCCGACCGGGGCTGGGACCTCGACGCCCTCTACGACGCCGACGCCGCCTCCGGCCGTGCCGGCACCAGCTACGTCCGCAGCGGCGGCTTCCTCCACGACGCCACCGGCTTCGACCCGGCGTTCTTCGGCATCAGCCCGCGCGAGGCGCTGGCCATGGACCCGCAGCAACGCGTCCTGATGGAAGTGGCCTGGGACGCCTTCGAATCCGCCGGCATCGTCCCGGCCTCCCTGCGCGGCAGCGCGGCCGGGGTCTTCGTCGGCGCGGCCGGCGGCGACTACGGCAAGCGCCTCACCGGCGTCCCCGAGGAGCTCGAAGCCCATTTGGTCACCGGCACCGAGAGCAGCGTCGCCTCCGGCCGCATCGCCTACACCTTCGGCCTGGAGGGCCCGGCACTGACCGTCGACACCGCCTGCTCCTCCTCGCTGGTCGCGCTCCACCTGGCCGTGCAGGCGCTGCGCCGCGGCGAGTGCGGCCTGGCCCTGGCCGGCGGCGTCGCCGTGATGTCCTCGCCGACCCCGTTCGTCGCCTTCAGCAAGCAGCGCGGCCTGGCCGCCGACGGCCGCTGCAAGGCGTTCTCCGAGGGCGCCGACGGCTTCGGCCTCGCCGAGGGCGCCGGTCTGCTGGTCCTGGAGCGGCTGGCGGACGCGCAGGCCAACGGCCACCAGGTCCTGGCCGTCATCCGCGGCTCGGCCGTGAACCAGGACGGCGCGTCCAACGGCCTGACCGCCCCGAACGGCCCCTCGCAGCAGCGGGTGATCCGCGCGGCGCTCGCCGACGCCGGGATGCAGGCCGCTGACATCGACGCCGTCGAGGCCCACGGCACGGGCACCCCGCTCGGCGACCCGATCGAGGCCCAGGCGCTGCTCGCCACCTACGGCGAGGAGCGCACCGCGGAGCAGCCGCTGTGGCTGGGATCGCTGAAGTCGAACATCGGCCACACCCAGGCGGCCTCCGGCGTGGCCGGCGTCATCAAGATGGTCCAGGCGCTGCGCCACGGCGTCCTGCCCCGGACGCTGCACGCCGCCGAGCCGTCCTCGCACGTCGACTGGACCTCCGGCGCCGTCGAGCTGCTGACCGAGCCCCGGGAGTGGACCCGCGGCGAGCGGGTCCGCCGGGCTGGCGTATCAGCGTTCGGAGTCTCCGGCACCAACGCGCATGTGGTCCTGGAAGAGGCTCCGCAGGCCGCTGAGATCGAGAACGCGGACACCTCCAGCCCCGCACCGGTCGTCCCCCTGATGGTGTCGGCCGCGACGTCCGCCGGCCTCGCCGCCCAGGCCGACCGGCTCGCCGACCACCTGGCCGCGCAGCCGGGCCTGGACCTGGCCGACGTCGCCTGGACCCTGGCGACCGCTCGCACCGCCCACCCGCATCGCGCAGTCCTCGCCACCGCCGACGCCTCCACCGCGATCCGCGGCCTGCGAGCCGTGGCCGCCGGCGAAGGCCCGGCGGAGGCCGTGGTCGGCCGCGCCCGGGTGGGCTCAGGCGGCAAGATCGCCTTCGTCTTCCCGGGCCAGGGGTCGCAGTGGGCCGGCATGGCCGTGGACCTGCTGGACACCCATCCGGTGTTCGCCGCCCGGATCGCCGAATGCGAGCAAGCGCTCGCGGCGTATGTCGACTGGTCGTTGACCGCGGTGCTGCGAGGCGAGCCCGACGCCCCGGGCCTGGACCGGGTCGACGTCGTCCAGCCGGTGCTCTGGGCCGTGATGGTCGCCCTGGCCGCGCTGTGGGAGGCCGCCGGCGTCCGGCCGGACACGGTCGTGGGCCACTCCCAGGGCGAGATCGCAGCAGCCTGCGTCGCCGGGCTGCTCAGCATCGACGACGCCGCCCGCGTCGTCGCGCTGCGCAGCCAGGCCATCGAGGCGATCGCCGGAGCGGGCGGCATGGTGTCGCTGGCGCTGTCCCGGCCGGACGCGGAAGCGCTGATCGCGCCGTGGGATCACCGGATCTCCATCGCCGCCGTCAACGGCCCGGCCGCCACGGTGGTCTCCGGCGACGCCGACGCCCTGGACGAACTCATCGCCGCCTGTCAAAGCAACGGAGTGCGCGCCCGGCGCGTCGAGGTCGACTACGCCTCGCACTCCATCCACGTCGAGGCACTGCGAGACCAGCTGGCCGCCGACCTGGCACCGGTCACCCCGCAGAACCCGCACATCACCTTCCACTCCACCGTCGATGCCGACCTCGACGGGGCGGGGGTGGCCCTCGGTGACGGTGCCTACTGGTACCAGAACCTGCGGCACACCGTCGCCTTCCAGCCCGCCATCGCCGAGCTGGCCGCGACCGGGCACACTGCCTTCATCGAGATCAGTCCCCACCCGGTCGTGACCGCGGGCATCCAAGACACCCTCGAGTCAGGCGACACCGAAACAGACGCCGTCGTCACCGGAACCCTGCGCCGTGACGAGGACGGCCCGACCCGTTTCCTCCTGGCGCTCGGCACCGCCTTCACCCACGGCGTCACCATCGACTGGACCGCCACCCTCGGTGCCGGCCGCCACCTCGTCGACCTCCCGCCCTACGCCTTCCAACACCAGCGCTACTGGATCGACGACGTGGCCACGGCGAACACCGCCCCGGCCACCGCCGCCGACCCGGAGGACGAACGCTTCTGGGAGCTCGTCGAGCGCGAGGCTTCCGCAGAACTCGCCGAAACCCTGTCTCTGGACGAAACGCTGCTCCGCCCCGTCGTCCCGGCGCTCGCCGGCTGGCGTCGCGGGCGCCGCACGGACGACGCCGAGCTCGAACGCTCGCGCTACCGCGTGGTGTGGCGGCCGACGACCGAGCTGGCCGGAGTGCCGTCCGGGCGATGGCTGGCCGTCGTCCCGGAGAACCCGGAACCGTGGATCGACGATCTGCTGGCTGCCCTGACCACGCGCGGTATGCAGATCGAGCCGGTAACCGTCGCAGACCTGGATCGGACCGCAGTCGCCGCCGCCCTGGCGCCGGCCGTGGCCGCCCCGGTCGCCGGAATCCTGAACCTGCTCAGCGCAGGGGAGGCCACCGAAAGCCTGACCGCGACGATCGCCGTGCTCCAGGCGCTCGGCGACCTGGGCTGCACCGCACCGCTGTGGTGCACGACCCGCGGCGCGATCGCCGTCGAAGGCGATGAACGGATCCCCGCGCCCGAGGCCGCGCAGACCTGGGGCCTGGGCCGCATCGCAGCCCTGGAATACCCGCAGCGCTGGGGCGGCCTGATCGACCTCCCCGCCGACGACGCGATCGGTGCCGACCGCACCATCGCCGCCCTGACCGCCGCGCTCACCGGCCGCACCGGCGAGGACCAGATCGCTATCCGCCGGGCCGGAGCCTTCGTCCGCCGCCTGACCCGCGCAGCCGCATCGCAGATGCCTGACATCGCGTGGCAGCCTCAGGGCACCGCGCTGATCACCGGCGGGACCGGCGGTGTCGGGGCCCACGTGGCCCGCTGGCTGGCCCGCGAGGGCGTCCCGCACCTGCTGCTCGTCGGCCGCCGGGGCCTGGACGCGCCCGGCGCCGCGGACCTCGCCGCCGAGCTGCGCGCCGCCGGGACCGAGGTCACCGTCGCCGCCGCCGACGTCTCCGACCGCGCCGCCGTGGCCGCGCTGCTCGCCGAGCACGTCCCGGCCGACCAGCCGCTGCGCTCGGTCTTCCATGCCGCGGCGATCCTCGACGACGGTGTGATCGACGGCATCACCCCGGCGCGCGCCGCCGCCGTGCTGGCCCCGAAGGCGGTCGCCGCCAGGCACCTGCACGAGCTGACCGCGGGGCTCGGCCTGGACGCCTTCGTCCTGTTCTCCTCGATGGGCGGCACCCTCGGCGGTCCCGGCCAGGGCAGCTACTCGGCCGCCAACGCCTACCTCGACGCGCTCGCGGCCCAGCGCCGCGCCGACGGACTCCCGGCGACCGCCGTGGCCTGGGGCGTCTGGGGCGGCGGGGGCCTGGCCGAGGGCGAGGTGGCCGAGCGGGCCCGGCGGCAGGGTATGCCGCCGATGCCGCCCGAGCGCGGAATCAGGGCTCTGGCCCGGGCGATCGCCGCCGACGAGGGCTGCCTGGCCGTCGCCGACGTCGAGTGGCCGGCCTACGCCGCGACCTTCACCGCCTCCCGCGCCAGCCGCGTGCTTTCCGAACTGCCGGAAGCCGCCGCCGCGGTCGGTGGAGCCGGCGGGACCGGGGACCCGGCCGAGAGCCTGGCCGCCGAACTGGCTGCGCTGCCCGACCGCGAGCGCCGGGCCCGGGTGCTCCAGCTGGTCCGGTCCAGCGCGGCCGCCGCGCTCGGCTACACCGGCGCCGAGGACATCGATCCCGAGCTGGTGTTCCGCGACCTCGGCTTCGACTCGGTGACCGCCGTCGACCTGCGCAACCGCCTCACCTCGCGCACCGGCCTGCGGCTCCCGGTCTCCCTGGTCTTCGACTTCCCGACCGCCACCGTCCTGAGCCGCTACCTGGCCGACCAGCTGGTCGGGGAGGAATCCGAGGACGCGGCCGCCGGCGCCGAGGACAGCACCCTGACAGCGACGCTGACCTTCGACCGAGGCTCTCGCAACGGCCGGACCGGCGTGGATGCCTCCGCCGATCCGATCGCCGTCGTCGCCATGAGCTGCCGCTTCCCCGGCGAGGTGGCCAGCCCCGAAGACCTGTGGCAGCTGGTCCTGGACGGCCGCGACGCCGTCGGCCCGCTTCCGGCCGACCGGGGCTGGGACATCGCGGGGCTCTACGACCCGGACCCCGAGCACCCCGGCACCTTCTCCACCACCGGCGGCGGTTTCCTGTACGACGCCGCCGACTTCGACGCCGGCTTCTTCGGCATCCCGCCGCGCGACGCGCTCACCGTGGACCCCCAGCAGCGCCTGCTGCTGGAATGCGCGTGGGAGGCGTTCGAACGCTCCGGCATCGACCCGGCGGCGGTCCGGGGGAGCGCCACCGGCGTCTACATCGGCTCCAACTACCACGACTACGCCTGCCGGCTGCATGACGTGTCGGCGGCCCACGAGGGCAAGGTCGCGATCGGCAGCGCGGCGAGCGTCATGTCGGGCCGCGTGTCCTACACCTTCGGGCTGGAGGGCCCGGCGGTGACCGTGGACACCGCATGCTCCTCGTCCCTGGTCGCCCTGCACCTCGCGGCGCAGGCGCTGCGCCGCGGCGAATGCGATCTGGCGCTGGCCGGCGGCGTCACGGTCATGGGCACCACCGAGACGTTCGTCGAGTTCAGCCGCCAGGGCGCGCTGTCGCCTGACGGCCGCTGCAAGGCGTTCTCCGACGACGCCGACGGGGCCGGCTGGGCCGAGGGCGTCGGGCTGATCCTGCTCGAACGCCTCTCCGACGCCCAAGCGAACGGGCACCGGGTGCTGGCCGTGGTCGCCGGTTCCGCGGTGAATCAGGACGGCGCGTCGAACGGTCTGACCGCGCCGAACGGCCCCTCGCAGCAGCGCGTGATCCGTGCCGCGCTGGCCGACGCCGGGCTGACGACCGCCGACGTCGACGCGGTCGAGGCGCACGGCACCGGCACCGCCCTCGGCGACCCGATCGAAGCCCAGGCCCTGCTCGCCACCTACGGCCAGGACCGCGAGCCCGGCCAGCCCCTGTGGCTGGGCTCGGTGAAGTCGAACATCGGTCACGCCCAGGGCGCGGCCGGCGTGGCCGGGGTCATCAAGATGGTGCAGTCGCTCCAGCACCGGCTGCTGCCGCGCACGCTGCACGCCGACGTCCCGAGCCGGCACATCGACTGGGAGTCCGGCGACGTCCGGCTGCTGACCGAAGCGGTGGCCTGGCCCGACGGCGAGCGGCCGCGCCGCGCCGCGGTGTCGGGCTTCGGGATCTCCGGCACGAACGCGCACGTCATCCTGGAGCAGGCCCCGGCGCCCGATCACGGGCCCGACGAGGCCGACCCGGCAGAGGTGCCGGTGATCCCGTGGGTGGTCAGCGCACGCTCCGAGGCAGCGCTGGCCGCGCAGGCCGCAGGCCTCGCGGCGTTCGCGCTCGACCGCCCGGACCTCTCGCCGACCGCCATCGCGCACGCGCTGCTCAGCGAGCGCTCGTCGATGGAGCACCGCGCGGTGGTCGTCGGCACCGACCGGGACGCGCTGGTGCGCGGCCTGGGCGATCCCGCGACCTGGATCACCGGCCGGGCCTCGGGCGGTGAGACAGCGTTCCTGTTCAGCGGTCAGGGTTCGCAGTGGGCCGGGATGGGCCGGGAGCTCTACGACGCCTACCCGGTCTTCGCCGCCGCCTACGACGAGGTGTGTGCCCACCTCGACATCGAGCTCGACGATGAGCTGATCGACCAGACCGGTACCACCCAGCCCGCACTGTTCGCTCTGGAAGTGGCGCTGTTCCGGCTGCTTGAGTCCTGGGGTGTGCGGCCGGACTTCGTGGCGGGGCACTCGATCGGCGAGCTGGCCGCGGCCCACGTGGCTGGAGTGTTCTCGCTGCCGGATGCCTGTCGTCTGGTCTGCGCACGCGGTCGCCTGATGCAGGAGCTGCCGTCCGGCGGTGCCATGTATGCGATCGGCGCGCCGGAGTCTGAGGTGCTGCCGCTGCTGGTCGACGGTGTCGCCATCGCCGCGGTGAACGGCCCGCGCTCGATGGTGATCTCAGGCCTCGAGGAGGCTGTCACCTCGATCGCCGAGGAGCTTCGGGCGCGAGACATCCGCGTGAAGCGTCTGACCACCTCCCATGCGTTCCATTCCCCGCTGATGGACCCGATGCTGGACGCCTTCCGTGAGGTGGCCTCCTCGATCGAGTACCACGAGCCGGTCCTGGCGATGGTGTCCGATCGGGTCTGCTCGGCGGAGTATTGGGTCACCCATGTCCGCGAGGCTGTGCGCTTCCACGACGACGTGCAGGCTTTGCGCACCGCCGGAGTCTCCCGCTTCGTGGAAGTCGGCCCCGGCACCGCGCTCACCTCGATGGTCGCCGAGATCTCGGACGCCGCCTCGGCCGTGCCGCTGCTGCGCAAGGACCGGCCCGAGCCGATCAGCCTCCTGACGGCCCTGGCCCGCCTGCATGTCAGCGGCGCCATCGTCGACTGGTCCGCGTTCTTCGCCCCCGCAGGCCCGCGCCCGCACAGCGTGGACCTGCCCACCTACGCCTTCCAGCGCACCCGCTACTGGCTCGACGCCCCGCGCCCGGCGGCCGACGCCGCCGCGCTCGGCCTGCAGCCCAGCGACCACGCGCTGCTCAAGGCGGGCGTCAGCCTCGCGGCCGGCGCTGGCGAGGAGTACGTCTTCACCGGACGCCTGGCCGTGGCCGACCAGCCGTGGCTGGCCGACCACCGGGTCATGGGCTCGATCCTGCTGCCCGGCACCGCGTTCGTCGACATGGCGCTGCACGTCGGCGAGGTCGTCGGATGCGAGCGCGTCGAGGAGCTCGTGGTCCAGGCCCCGCTGGTGATCCCGGAGACCGGCGGCGTCCAGATCCAGGTGGCCGTCGGCGCGATGGACCAGCTCGGTGCCCGCGAGTTCGAGGTCTTCGTCACCGGCCACGACGGCGACGGCGGGACCGAGCCGTGGACCCGCTGCGCCGGCGGGCGCCTGGTCACCGGCCGCAGCTGGGAGACCTCCGACCTGCTGGTCTGGCCGCCGGCCGGGGCCGAGCAGGTGGTGGCCGAGGACCTCTACGCCGAACTCGCCGCTGCCGGATTCGGCTACGGCCCCACCTTCCGGGGCCTGCGCTCGGTGTGGCGGCGCGGCGGCGAGGTGTTCGCCGAGGTGGCGCTGCCGGAGGCGGCCCGCGCCGAGACCGCGCACTTCGGCCTGCACCCGGCCCTGCTGGACGCCGCGCTGCACACGCTGGCGTTCAGCGACGCCACGGCCGGTCGCAGCGTCCTGCCGTACTCCTTCGAGCGCGTGTGCCTGGAAGCGGTCGGCGCCACGGCGCTGCGCGTCCGGCTCACCGCCACCTCGGCGGACACGGTCTGCGTCGACCTGGCCGACCAGGCCGGCCGGCCCGTGGCCTCGATCGGCGCGCTGACCGTGCGGCCGGTGACCTCCGACCAGGTCAAGGCCGCCAGCTCGCAGTACCATGACTCGCTCTTCCGGGTGGACATGGTGCGAGCCCCCATTCCGCCGGCCGGCTCGCACGCCGATGAGCGCTGGGCGGTGCTCGGCGCGCAGCCGGTCCGGCTGGTCAAAGCCCTGGACACGGCCGGCGCCGCGGTCGAGTCCTATCCGGACCTGGAGGCCCTGCGCGATGCGGTGACCGGCGGCGAGGCCGTCCCGGACCGCGTGGTGGTGGCCGGGGTGCCGACCGGGCACGTCCCCGGCGGGATGCCGGCCCGGGTCCGCGCGGCCACCTACTGGGCCCTGGAGATGGTGCAGACCTGGCTGGCCGACGAGCGGTTCGCCGGCTCGCGCCTGGTGTTCGTCACCGAGAGCGCCACGGGCCCCGGCACCGTCGAGGACCTGGTCTGGGCGCCGGTGTGGGGCCTGGTCCGCTCGGCGATGTCGGAGAACCCGGACCGCTTCATCCTGGTCGACATCGACGACCGCGAGGTCTCCTACGCCGCGCTCGCCGCTGCCATCACCTGCGGCGAGCCGAACGTGGCGGTGAAGATCGGCGCGGTGCACGTCCCGCGCCTGGCGCGGGTCGCGGCCACGGCCGGCCTGATCCCCTCGGCCACCTGGGACCCGGCCGGCACCGTGTTGGTCACCGGCGGCACCGGGGGCCTGGGCAGCCTGATCGCCCGGCACCTGGTGGTCGAGCACGGAGTCAGGCACCTGATCCTGACCAGCCGCCGGGGCCTGGCCGCCGAGGGCGCCGACCAGCTGCTCGGCGAGCTCACCGAGCTCGGCGCGGTGGTCACCGTCGCCGAATGCGACGTCGCCGACCGGGACGCGCTGGCCGCGCTGCTCGCCTCGATCCCGGCCGCGCACCCGCTCAAGGGCGTGGTGCACACCGCCGGGGTGGTCGACGACGGCGTGGTCTCCTCCCTGACCACCGACCAGGTGGACACGGTGATGCGGCCCAAGGTCGACGCGGCGCTGAACCTGGACGAGCTGACCCGCGGCATGAACCTGTCCGCGTTCGTGCTCTTCTCCTCGCTCGCCGGCACCTTCGGCGGGACCGGCCAGGGCAACTACGCCGCGGCCAACACCTTCCTGGACGCGCTGGCCAACCAGCGCAAGGCCGCGGGCCTGCCGGCGCTGTCGCTGGCCTGGGGCCTGTGGGAGCAGACCGGCGGCATGGCGGCGCAGCTCGCCGACGGCGACATCCGGCGGATGGCGCGCGGCGGCCTGGAGCCGCTGTCCTCGACCGAGGGGCTGGCGCTGTTCGACGTGGCCTGCGTCGTGGACGAGGCGGTGCTGGTCCCGGCGCGGCTGCTGATCGACGCGATCCGGGTCGGGGCGGGGGAGGAGGCGGTGCCGGCGATCCTGCGCGGCCTGGTGGGCCGTCCGCACCGGCGCTCGGTCACCGTCCGCGCGGCCGCGGCCTCCGAGGCGGCCGACGGGGCCGTTTCCGAGGCCGGCGGCGGGTTCTCGGCGCGGCTGGCGCAGATGAGCGCGGCCGAGCGCGACCATGTGCTGCTGGAACTGGTGCGCACCGAGGCGGCCATCGTCCTGGGCTACCCCGGGCCGGCGGCCGTCGAGCCGGACCGCGGCTTCCTGGAGCTCGGCTTCGACTCGCTGTCGGCGCTGGAACTGCGCAACCGGCTCAGCGCCGCCACCGGTCTGCGGCTGCCGGCCACGCTGCTGTTCGACTACCCGACGCCGACCACGATGGCCGAGCACCTGCACGGCCTGCTGGTCGCCGACAGCACCGCGAGCAGCCTGGAGGCCGCCTTCGCCGATCTGGACCGGCTGCTGGCGCTGGTGCCGCGGCTGGCCGAGGACGGCGAGGCCCGCTCCGAGCTCGGGGAGCGGGTGGCGGCCCTGGCCTGCGCCCTCGGCGTGACCGGGACCGCTGCCGGGGAAGCCTTCGCGGACGACTCCGAGGACGCGTCGCTGGAAGTCGCCGAACGCCTCGCCGACGCCAGTGACGACGACCTGTTCGCCTTCATCGAGAACGACTTGGGGCTGTGATGTCCGGGACCTGACTCGCCGGGCCCGCATCCGTCGCGCACCGCGTGAGGCGATGCCGGGCCCGGCATCGCCGCGCCCGCCGCACCGACCAGCCCTGCCGCACCTGCCCAGAAAGGCCACCCCGATGGACGACGGCAAGCTCCGCGACTATCTCAAGCGGGTCACCGTGGACCTGCACCGCACGCGCGAGCGCCTGGAGCAGGTGGAGGGCAAGGACCGCGAGCCGATCGCGATCGTCGGCGCCGGCTGCCGCTTCCCCGGCGGCGTGAGCTCGCCGGAGGAGCTCTGGGAGCTGGTCGCCGCCGGCCGCGACGCCGTGGGCGCCTTCCCCGCCGACCGGGGCTGGGACCTGGCGAACCTGTTCCATCCGGACCCCGACCACCGGGGCACCTCGTACGGCACCGAGGGCGGATTCCTTTACGACGCCGCGCAATTCGACCCCGGCTTCTTCGGGATCTCTCCGCGCGAGGCCCTGGGCATGGACCCGCAGCAGCGGCTGGTGCTGGAGACGTCGTGGGAGGCCTTCGAGCGGGCCGGCGTCGACCCGGCGACCCTGCGCGGCTCGGCCACCGGGGTGTTCGTCGGCGTCATGTACAACGACTACGGCTCGCGCCTGCGCGACATCCCGGAGGGCATGGAGGGCTACGTCGGCAACGGCAGCTCCCCGAGCATCGCCTCCGGCCGCGTCGCTTACGCCTTCGGCCTCGAAGGCCCGGCGCTGACCGTCGACACAGCCTGCTCGTCCTCCCTGGTCACCCTGCACCTGGCGGTGCAGGCGCTGCGCCGCGGCGAGTGCACGATGGCGCTGGCCGGCGGCGTCACGGTGATGTCGACGCCGAACACCTTCATCGGGTTCTCGCGCCAGCGCGGGCTGTCCCCGACCAGCCGGTGCCGCTCGTTCTCCGACGACGCCGACGGCACCGGCTGGGGCGAGGGCGCCGGGATGCTGCTGCTGGAGCGGCTGTCCGACGCCCGGGCCAAGGGCCACCCGATTCTGGCCGTCGTGCGCGGCACCGCGGTGAACCAGGACGGCGCCTCCAGCGGATTGACGGCGCCGAACGGCCCTTCGCAGCAGCGCGTGATCAAGGCGGCGCTGGCCGATGCCGGACTGACCGTCTCAGACATCGATGTCGTCGAGGCGCACGGCACCGGGACCTCGCTCGGCGACCCGATCGAGGCGCAGGCCCTGCTGGCCACGTATGGACAGAAGCGGTCGGGCGCGCCGCTGTGGCTGGGATCGGTCAAGTCGAACCTCGGTCACACCCAGGCCGCCGCCGGCGTCGCGGGCGTGCTGAAGATGGCGATGGCGACGCGGCACGGCGTGCTGCCGCCGACGCTGCACGTCACCGAGCCGTCGTCGCACGTGGACTGGGAGACCGGCGATGTCAGGCTGCTGACGGAGGCCGTGGCGTGGGAGGCCGAGGAGCGTCCGCGGCGGGCGGGGGTGTCGGCGTTCGGGATCTCCGGCACGAACGCGCACGTGATCATCGAGCAGGCTCCGGAGCTGGAACCGGCGGCCGAGGAGATGCCCGACGCCGAGGGGGACAGTTCTGCCCTGGGAGACAGTGCTGCAGAGCGCGGACTGCCCGCGATCCCGTGGGTGGTGTCAGCTCGATCCGAGGCGGCGCTCGCCGGCCAGGTGGAGCGTCTGGCGCGGTATGCGGCCGAGCGTCCGGAGGTTGAGGCCGAGAGCATCGCTTCTTCGCTGCTGACGGCGCGGTCCTCGATGGCGCATCGGGCGGTCGTGGTCGGAGCCGATCGGGAGGCTTTGGTCGCAGGGCTCGCCGATCAGGGTTCGTGGATCACGGGGAGTGCGCTCGGCGGGAAGACGGCGTTTCTGTTCAGCGGTCAGGGATCGCAGTGGGCCGGAATGGGGCGGGAGTTGCATGCCGCCTATCCGGTGTTCGCCACAGCCTTCGATGAGGTGTGCTCTCACCTGGACATCGAGCTTGATGATGAGCTGATCGACCAGACCGGTACTACGCAGCCTGCGTTGTTCGCTATTGAGGTGGCGCTGTTCCGGCTGCTTGAGTCCTGGGGTGTGCGGCCGGATTTCGTGGCCGGGCACTCGATCGGCGAGCTGGCAGCGGCGCACGTGGCCGGTGTCTTCTCGCTGGAGGATGCCTGCCGCCTGGTCTGTGCGCGGGGTCGCTTGATGCAGGAGCTGCCGTCCGGCGGTGTGATGTATGCGATCGGCGCGCCCGAGTCCGAGGTGCTGCCGCTGCTGGCCGAAGGTGTGGCGATCGCAGCGGTCAACGGCCCTCGGTCGGTGGTGATCTCAGGCCTCGATGAGGCGGTGACCGCCCTTGCTGAGCGATTCAGGGCGCGGGACATCCGGGTGAAGCGGCTGGCGACCTCGCACGCGTTCCACTCTCCGCTGATGGACCCGATGCTGGATGCCTTCCGCGAGGTGGCCTCGTCGATCGAGTACCACGAGCCGGTCTTGCCGATGGTGTCCGCTCAACCCACTTCTCCCGAGTATTGGGTCACTCACGTCCGCGAAGCCGTGCGCTTCTACGATGACGTGCAGGCCTTGCGTGCCGCCGGTGTAACCCGCTTCGTCGAGGTCGGCCCCGGTACCGCCTTGACCGCGATGGTCGCCGAATCGCAGGACGACGACACCGCGGAGCGCTGCATCGCCACCGTCCGCAAGGATCGTCCCGAGCCGGTCAGCGTCGTGTCGGCCCTGGCGCACCTGCACGCCACCGGCGCGAAGGTGGACTGGCCGGCCCTGCTCGCCCCGGCCGCGCCCTGCACCGACCTCCCCACCTATGCCTTCGACCACCAGCGTTTCTGGCTCGACGACGGCGCGTCCGGCGACGCGGAGTCGCTGGGTCTGAGCAACCTGGACCATCCGCTGGTCCGCGCCGGGGTCAGCCTGGCCGACGGCGACGGCCTGGTGTTCACCGGCCGCCTTTCGCTGCTGGACCAGCCCTGGCTGGCCGACCACCGGGTGCTCGGCTCGGTCCTGGTTCCCGGTGCGGCGCTGGTCGAGCTGGCGTTGCGGGCCGGTGCCGAGTGCGGCTGCCCGGTGGTGCGCGAGCTCACGATCGAGGCCCCGAGCGTCGTCCCCGAGACCGGCGCGCTCCAGCTCCAGGTGGCCGTCGGCGGCCTCGACGACGAGGGCTCCCGCGACCTGACCGTCTACTGGCGCGACCTGGCCGAGGCCGACGACGCGGCCGGCGAGCAGACGTGGACCCGCTGCGCCTCCGGCCGTCTGGCCTCCGACGCCCCGTGGCAGGGTGCTGATCTGGTCGCGTGGCCCCCGGCCGGTGCCGAGCCGGTCGCGACCGACGACCTCTATGCGGACCTCGCCGAAGCCGGTCTCGCCTACGGCCCCACCTTCCAGGGCCTGCGTGCGGCCTGGCGGCGCGGCGGCGAGGTGTTCGCCGAGGTCGCGCTGCCGGAGTCGGCGCACATCGGCGTGACGCGCTTCGGTCTGCACCCGGCCTTGCTCGACGCTGCTCTGCACGCGCTCGCGTTCGCCTCCGACGGCGTGGATGGCAGTGTTCTGCCTTTCTCGTTCGAGAACGTCGCCCTGGACAGCGTCGGCGCCACCGCGCTGCGCGTGCGGCTGGTGCTGCGCGGCTCCGACTCGGCGACGCTCGACCTCGCCGACGGCTCGGGCCGCCCGGTCGCCTCGGTCGGCGCGGTCGTCCTGCGGCCGGTCACCGCGGCGCAGGTGAAGTCGGCTCAGACACGACAGCGGCAGCGACAGTCGCTGTATCGGGTGGATCTGATTCCTGCGGCTTCCGGCGACGGCGCGGGAGATCACGTCGTCGTGGACGTCGCAGCCTTCGACGACGGCGACGCCGACATCGCGGTGGCGGCGCGCCGGGTCGTGGACAGGGTGCTGGCCGTCATCCGTGACGCCGCAACGGATTCCTCACCTCGTACCTTCGTCGTGCCCGGCCCGCTGACCGAGCGCGGGCTGGCCTTCGCAGGGGTGCCTGGTCTGGTGCGCACCGCGATCGCCGAGTACCCGGACCGCTTCCGGCTCGTGGAGCTGAACAGCGGCACGTTCGACGAGTCGATGCTCGCGGTGGACGAGCCGGCCGTCGTGGTCCAGGACGGTGCGGTGTTCGCGCCGCGCCTGATGCGCGCTGCCGTGGCCGACGACGCGGTTCCCTCGGCGACGTGGGATCCGTCCGGCACGGTGCTGATCACCGGCGGTACCGGTGGCCTTGGCGCGCTGGTCGCCCGGCATCTGGTGGCGCGGCACGATGTCCGGCAGCTGATGCTGATCAGCCGCCGTGGCCTGGCCGCTGAAGGTGCCGAGCAGCTTCGCGAGGAGCTCACCGAACTCGGCGCCACGGTCACGATCGAAGCCTGCGATGCTGCCGACCGCTCAGCCCTGGCGGCTCTGCTGCGATCGGTCCCGCTGTCGGGAGTGGTCCACGCTGCGGGCGTGATCAGCGACGGCCTGCTCGGTTCGCTCACCGACGAGCAGTTCGACGCGGTCTGGCGTCCGAAGGCCCAGGCTCTGGCCAACCTCGACGAGCTGACCCGGGACATGGACCTGTCGGCCTTCGTCGTCTTCTCCTCGCTGGCCGGCGTCCTCGGCGGCGCCGGCCAGGCCAACTACGCGGCGGCGAACACCTTCGTCGACGCGCTCGTGCTGCGGCGTCGCGCCGAGGGCCGGGCGGCGTTGTCGCTGGCGTGGGGTGTCTGGGAGCCGTCGGCCGGTATGAGTTCCCAGCTCTCTGAGATCGATCTGCAGCGCATGGCCCGAGCTGGACTCAGGCCTCTGGCCGTCGCCGAAGGTCTGGAACTCTTCGACACCGCGTGCGCCGCGGACGTCCCGATCCTGGCCCCGGCGCATCTTTCGCTGGAATCAGTGAACCCTGACACTCTCCCGCCGATTCTGCGCGGCCTCGCGATCCCCGTTCGCGGCACCGGTCGCTCCGGCCGTGGCGGCGTCGGCGGTGTGTTGCGGTCGCGTCTGCTGGCGCTGCCCGAAGCCGAGCGCGCGGCCGCGGTCATGCAGCTGGTGCGGGCCGAGGCGGCGGCGGTGCTGGGCCACTCCGGCGTGGAGGGAGTCGTCGCCGAGCGGGGCTTCCTGGAGTCGGGCTTCGATTCGTTGACGGCGTTGGAGTTGCGGCGCCGGCTGGCGGCGGCCACCGGTTTGTCGTTGTCGGCGACGGTGATGTTCGACTACCCGTCCCCGGCCTTGATGGCCGACCACCTCCTGGCGGAGCTCCTTCACGCGGGCGCCGCCGCCGTCGAACGGCCGACTGGGCCGCGTGACCTCGACGAGCCGATCGCGATCGTCGGCGTGGGCTGCCGGTATCCCGGTGGCGTGGCCTCGCCGGAGGACTTGTGGGAGCTGGTGGTCTCCGGCCGGGACGCGGTCGGCGGGTTCCCGACCGACCGCGGCTGGGACCTGGCGAACCTGTTCCACCCGGATCCCGACCACCGCGGCACCACCTACAGCAACGAGGGCGGATTCCTTTACGACGCCGCGCAATTCGATCCCGGCTTCTTCGGGATCTCGCCGCGCGAGGCCCTGGGGATGGACCCGCAGCAGCGGCTCCTTCTGGAGACGTCGTGGGAGGCGTTCGAGCGCGCTGGTCTTGACCCCGCGGCACTGCGCGGCTCGGCCACGGGCGTGTTCGTCGGCGTCATGTACAGCGATTACGCGTCGCGAATCCGCGAGATCCCCGACGGCTTCGAGGGCTATGTCGGCAACGGCAGCGCTCCGAGCGTGGCGTCCGGCCGTGTCTCCTACGCCTTCGGCCTCGAAGGTCCGGCGCTGACGGTCGACACGGCCTGCTCGTCCTCGCTGGTGGCGCTGCACCTCGCCGCGCAGGCGCTACGGCGCGGGGAGTGCGACCTGGCGCTGGCCGGCGGTGTGACAGTGATGTCGACGCCCGCCACCTTCGTCGGCTTCTCGCGCCAGCGCGGCTTGTCCCCGACCGGCCGCTGCCGCGCGTTCTCCGACGACGCCGACGGGACCGGCTGGGGCGAGGGCGCCGGCATGCTGCTGGTCGAGCGGCTGTCGGACGCGCAGGCCAAGGGCCATCGCATCCTGGCCGTGGTGCGGGGCACCGCGGTGAACCAGGACGGCGCCTCCAGCGGCCTGACGGCGCCGAACGGCCCGGCCCAGCAGCGCGTGATCCGGGCCGCCCTGGCCGACGCCGGACTGGACACCACGGACATCGACGCGGTCGAGGCGCACGGCACCGGCACGTCCCTCGGCGACCCGATCGAGGCGCAGGCGCTGCTGACGACCTACGGCCGCGGCCGTCCGGACGACGCGCCGCTGTGGCTGGGCTCGGTCAAGTCGAACCTCGGGCACACCCAGGCGGCGGCGGGCGTCGCGGGCATCATCAAGATGCTGATGGCCATGCGCCACGAGACGCTGCCGCGGACGTTGCACGTGTCGGAACCGTCGTCGCATGTGGACTGGACGTCCGGCGCGGTGGAGCTGCTGACGGAGAACCGCGAGTGGTCGGCCGAGGGTCGGCCCCGGCGTGCGGGTATCTCCGCCTTCGGGATCTCCGGGACGAACGCGCACGTGATCATTGAGCAGGCTCCGGCGTCGGATCCTGCCGAGAGTGGTCAGCCGGCCGACGACGTTCGGGCAGGTGGCGATGGTCAGGCAGTCGCCGACGGTCAGCCGGTCGAGCTGCCCGCAGTGCCGTGGGTGGTCTCGGCGCGGTCGGAGGCGGCGCTCGCCGCTCAGGTCGAGCGCCTCGCCGATTACGCTGCCGCGCGAGCTGTGGTCGGCTCGGCGGCCATCGGCCGGTCGCTGCTCGCCGAGCGGTCGCAGATGGAGCATCGGGCGGTCGTGGTCGGTGCGGATCGGGATGCGCTGCTGGCCGGCTTGGCTGATCGAGCAGCGTGGATCACTGGTATTGCGGCCGAAGGCAAGACGGCCTTCTTGTTCAGCGGTCAGGGTTCGCAGTGGGCTGGCATGGGCCGGGAGCTCTATGCGGCCTATCCAGTGTTCGCCGCGGCTTTCGATGAGGTGTGCTCCCACTTCGACATCGAGCTCGATGATGAGCTGAT
>Ga0207671_10001646_pt1 | contig 25431 bp, 21 predicted proteins | sample KBSC24metaG_FD_184352 | JGI IMG/M metagenome (GOLD analysis project Ga0207671, IMG submission 184352) | Corn rhizosphere microbial communities from Kellogg Biological Station, Michigan, USA - KBS C2-4 metaG (SPAdes) (version 2) | ecosystem: Host-associated > Plants > Roots > Rhizosphere > Soil... | reverse complement strand
TCGCAGGCGATCACGCCGTCGCCGTTGCCGTCGATCGGGCGTGGCTGGCCGCGCTGGTCGAGGTTGGCGACCTGCGATCCTGCGCAGACATCGTCGTCGGCGGCATCGATCGCGACGCTGCCGGGAAGCAGCGCATGCGTTTTGGTCGGTCCGCCGTTGGCTGCGAGCGGGGCCAGCGCGAGGTCGGTCGGCGTCGTCGACGCGCTGGCGATCAAGGTATCGGTGCCGCAGCTGGCGTCGGTCGCCAGGTTGTGCGTGCTGCCGTCGCCGTCGATCGCCTTGCTGCACAGCGTGATGTCCGAACCGTCGGTCGTCACGGTGTTGGCGATCAGGCTGTTGCTGACGGTGAGCGTCATCGTGTCGGGCGCGGCGAGGTTGATCGCAACGCCGCCGCCCTGCGGGATGTTGTCGACCACGGTGCTGTTGATCAGCGTCACGCTGCCGCTCGTGCTGATGCCCCCGGCCGCGGCGTAGGCAGCCGCGCCGGCGCCGAAAGTCGCGTTGCCGGAGACCGTGCTGTTGACCAGCGTCACGGCGCCGCCGGCTGCGATGCCGCCGGCTTGGCTGTTGTAGCCGAACGTGGCGTTGCCGGACACCGTGCTGTTGATGAAGAGCGCATCGAACCAGCCCCAGAACACGATGATGCCGCCGCCGCCGGCGGTGTCGCCCTCGGTCCAGTTGTCGGCCACGGTGCTGTCGGTCAGCGTGGCGCTGCCGAACGCGACCATGACGCCGCCGGCGAGGCCGCCGTAGGCTTCGGTCCAGTTGCCGGTCACCGACGTGCGCGTCAGCACCGTCGTGGTCGCGGTGAACAGTCCGCCGCCGACGCTGTTCTGTCCGGCGGTCGAGTTGCCGGTGATGACCGAGTCGACCATCTCGAACGCGGTCATGCAGCGGATCGCGCCGCCGTTGTCGCCGTCGGCCGTGGTGCGGCCGCCGGTCAGCGTCATGCCGCTGAGCACCGTCTGCAGGGACGCATCGCCGGTGATGTCGAAGATGCGCGACGCGCCTTGCCCATCGATCGTCAGCTGGCCGGCGCCGGGTCCGGTGATCGTGGTGTCCTCGGCCAGGGTCAGCTGGCCGCTGACCAGGCTGATCGTGCCGGCGACGCCGGGCGCGAACACGATGTCGTCATGGCCGGCCTCGCCGGCGACGCAGCCGCCGTGCGCCGTGTTGTCGTTGGACGCCAGAGTGGCGTCGCGCAAAGTGCACTCGCCAGGGATCGAACCGTCTTCCGTAGTGGTCACGGTGATGGTGGCCGCGTGCGCGGCGCCGACGGCGAAGACGGCGTTCAAGGCCAGGGTCAGGGAGCGAAGTCGACACGACGTGATCTGCATACCCGCAAAGTTCCCGATGAAGTGGCGCTGCTGTGTCCGCCAGCGCGGTCCGGAGCGGGGCATCGATCGCTCCGCGGGGAGCCACCGTAGTCGGCGGCAACGCCGAAGTCGTTGCGAACTCATGCGGAATCGTCTGCAAAACGATTCGATCATGCGTTTGAAAGGCCCGTCGTACCGCGATGCAGCGCGATCGGGCGCCGGCGGAGCCGGGCGCGGCGGTTGGCTACGGGCTGGAGGCCGCCGCAGGCGGTGCCAGCAGCACGGCCGGAATCGAACGCTCGCCAGCCAGCCCCTGCGCGAGGTGCAGGGCATGAGCCCAGGCCTCGGACTCGCCGCTGGCGTGGTACACCGCGACCTGCAGCAGGGCGCTGTCGAAGTCCTGTTCGGCCCAGACGCCGACGCGCCCGGCGCGGGCGACAGCCTCGGCCGTGCGGCCGTGGGCGAGCAGCCAGCGGACATAGGCATCGGCGGCCAGCACGATCGTATCCGGCACGCCCTGCGCCTCGGCGGTCGCGGCGGCTTCCTTGAACACGCGTTCGGCGTTGGCGTCCTCGCCTTGGGCCGCGGTCCATTCGGCCTGCGCGACCAGGGCGTACACGGCGGCCATCGGCTCCGCAGCCGTCGCATCGGGCGCGCCGATGTCCGCCTGCAGCGGATGGCCGCTGGCGGACGAAGCACGCTGCAGCAGCAGGGCGACCGCTGCGCGCTGGTCGGCATCGAGGCTCGACGGCGGCGGCCACACGGCCAGCGCCTGCTGCGCCGCGGCGACGACCTGCTCGCTGCGCCCCTGCTGCCAGGCGAGGTCCGCACGCGCCCACAGGCCGAAGCGGTCGAGCCCGTCCGGCTTGTTCGCGTCGGCGCGCGTGATGGCGGCGAGCACTTCGGCGGCCTCGCGCTGCCGGCCGAGCGCGACCAGCACCAGGGCGTACTGGCCTTCGGTCGCGGCGCGCAAGCCCGAATTCTCGAGACGTTCGCGCAACGCCCACAGCCGCTCGCCGGTCGCCAGCGCATCCGGCCAGCGCAGCAGGCGCATCTGTGCCTGCAGCATCGCGCTCAGGTTGTAGCGCAAAGTGTCGATCGAGCCGAACGACTCGCTGATCTCGGCCGCCGCGTTGAAATACGGAATGGCTTCGGTGATGCGCAGCCGCGCGAACTCCAGGTGGCCGAGGTAGTTGTTCATCTCGCCGAGGCCCTGGCGGTCGCCGGCGATTTCCAGCTGCGAGCGCGCCTGGCCGAGATCGAGCGCCGCGTCGTCGAAGCGCCTCAAGAAGACGCGTGCCGCGCCGCGCTCGGCGAGCGCCTTGCCGAGGTCGGCCGGCGAACGCGTGTCGTGCAGCGCCTGCACCGCCGCGTCGAACGAGCGCTCGGCGACGGCCCAGCCCTTGTCCTGGTCGACGGCGATCCAGCCCTTCGTGCGCAGCGCTTTCGCGCGCAGGCGCGGCTCGGCGGCGACGGCGGGGTCGTCGAGCAGCGCGTTCAACGCCGCTTCGGCTGCGTCGGGCTTGCCGGCGTGATAGTCGATCCGCGCCAGTTCGTAGCGCAGTTCGGGTTTGTCGCGCAGGGCTTGCGGTGCGTTCGAGAGGATCGAGCGCGCGGCGTCGAGTTCGTTGGTCAGCAGCGCGGCCTTGGCGCGCTGCAGGTATTCGTCGAGCGGCCCGTCTTCGCCCGCGTCGCCGGCCGCCGGCTTGCCGAGCGCGGCCAGCAGCAGATCCGTCGCCTGGCGCGCGGCGTCCATGACTTCGTTGCGCTCGGAGGCGACGCGTCGGCGCGCGTCCGTGTCGGCGACCGCGGCCAGTTCGATCGTCCAGCCGTTCTTCACGCGCGAGACGGTGCCGCGCACGAGCACGCCGGCGCCGAGCGTGCGCTTGAGCGTGTCCAGGCGCTGCGCCTCGGGCAGCGCGGACGTCGCATGCAGCGCCGCGACCACGCTGTCGCTCGGCGGCACCGGCAGGCCGCTGCGGCGCAGCTGGCTGGCGACCAGGTCCATGATGCCCAGGCGCATCCAGCCCGCATTGCGGTCTTCGGTCGCGTCGACATCGAACGGCAGCACGACGATCGCGCGTCCGGCCTCGTGCGCCAGCGGTGTTGATGCGAGGCGATGCCAGCCGAAGCCGATCAGCGCGGCGGTCGCGATCAAGGCGGCCGTCGCCAGCAACGCGATGCGGACGCGGCGCGCGACGGCATCGATCGAGGCGGGCGATTCCGCCGGGGCCGGGGGGCGCTTCGATTCGGCGACGGCGGCAGTCTGCGGCGCATCGCTCGCTGCGACGAACGGATCGGGCGCAATCGGCGCGCGCTCGGTGCTCCGCTCGATGCCTTCGGCGTCCGCCGCCATCGTCTCCGTCGTAGCCACCACCCAGCGATAGCCGAACCCCGAGATCGTGCGCACGCTGCGCTGCGCGTTGCTGTCGTCGCCGACCGCACGGCGCACCTGCATGATCAGCTGGCTGACCTGCGCGTTGGCGACGTCGACGCGGCCCCACAGCGCCGCGATCAGCTCGTCGTGGCCGACCGCGCGGTCGCGGTGCTCGATCAGATACGCCAGGCCGTCGAACACGCGCCGCGGCATCGGCAGCAGGCGGCCGTCGCGCCACAACTCGCGCGCGGCCGGATCGAGCTGATAGCCGTCGAAGCGGTACATCCGTGGAGTCATGCTGTGATGATCGCTCTGCTCGCGCCGATGTGTCCGCCCCCCAGCGGCAAGGCCGAATCGTAACGGTTCCGCCCAGCGGCTGCGCCGGTCCCGCGCTGCGGCGCGCCATCGGCACGCACCGCGTAGAATAGGCATCCTCGTCAGTTCGCCGGACCAGAGCCTCCATGAGCACCATCGCCAAGCATGTCGCCACCGCCAGCAGCATCGAGCAGGCGCCGCTGCGTTTCGTCACTGCGGCCAGCCTGTTCGACGGCCACGACGCCGCGATCAACATCATGCGCCGGCTGATCCAGGCGCAGGGCGCCGAGGTCATCCATCTCGGCCACAACCGCTCGGTCGAAGACGTGGTTCGCGCCGCGCTGCAGGAAGACGCCGACGCGATCGCGCTGTCCTCGTACCAGGGCGGCCACGTCGAATACTTCAAGTACATGGTCGACATGCTGAAGGAACGTGGCGCCGGCCACATCCGCGTGTTCGGCGGCGGCGGCGGCACGATCACACCGGAAGAAATCCGCGAGCTGCAGGCCTACGGCGTCGAGCGCATCTACCACCCGAACGACGGCATGCACCTGGGCCTCGTCGCGATGATCGAAGACGTCGTCACGCGCGCGCGAGGCGCCGCCGAAGCGCGCGTGCTCGGCGAAGCCGCGGCGCACGAAGCGCCGGCCGCGCAGGTGCCGATCGACGACGAGATCGCCGTCGGCCACGCGCTCACTGCGATCGAGGAGGGCCGCCACGACGTGGCCCAGCTCGACCGCCTGCGCAAGGAATGGCACCTCGCCGGCAGCCGCACGCCGGTCGTCGGCATCACGGGGACCGGCGGCGCCGGCAAATCTTCCGTTGTGGACGAATTGCTTTTGCGCTTCCTGCACGCTTTCCCCGAGATGCGCATCGCCGTGCTCGCGGTCGACCCGACGCGGCGCCGCTCCGGCGGCGCGCTGCTCGGCGACCGCATCCGCATGAACTCGCTGCGCAGCAAGCGCGTCTTCATGCGCTCGATGGCCACGCGCCGCCAGCACGCCGCGACCAGCGTCGTGCTGAAGGACTGCATCGCGTTCCTCAAAGGGCAGGGCTACGACCTCGTCATCGTCGAGACCGCCGGCATCGGCCAGAGCGATTCTGAGATCGTCGACCTGGTCGACTTCCCGATGTACGTGATGACCAGCGACTACGGCGCGGCCAGCCAGCTCGAGAAGATCGACATGATCGACTTCGCTGAGCTGATCGTGCTCAACAAGTTCGACAAGCGCGGCGCCGAAGACGCGCTGCGCGACGTACGCAAGCAGTGGAAGCGCAACCGCGTCGCGTTCAAGCTGACCGACGAACAGGTACCGGTGTACCCCACGATCGCCAGCCAGTTCAACGACCCCGGCGTCACATGGATGTTCACGAACCTGTGCCGCCTCTTGCGCGAAAAACTTTCGCTGCCCGATGACGTGCGCGTCGATTGGAAACCCGCGTTCGACACCTCGCTGAAGGAACCGCGCGCCACGGTGCTGATCCCCGGCCAACGCGTGCGCTACCTCGCCGAGATTGCCGAGCAGGGCCGCGGCATCAATGCCGGCATCGAAAGCCAAGCCGAAATCGCGGACCGCGCGCAGTCGTATTGGCAGTCGCTGCGCGACCTCGAAGATCCGAGCTTGCCGAAGGCGCTCGATCTGTATTCGTCCGAGGACCTGATCATCTCCGTCATCCCGGCGAACGCCGGGACCCAGCGCCTTGAGGAGGGCGAACAAGCGAAGACGCTGGGTTCCGGCGTTCGCCGGAATGACGGAGATATTGATCGCACCCTGATCACCCTCCGCCAGCGCTACAACGACGCCATCCAATCCCTCTCCTCGGATGCGCTGAAGCTGCTGCGCGACTGGCCGCAGCGCTTGAAGTCGATCACCGACGACGTGACCGAATACGAAGTCCGCGGCAAGGCCATCAAGGTCGAAAACTACCGCGAGTCGCTCAGCCACCAGCAGATTCCGAAGATCGCCGCGCCCACCTACAAGAGCTGGGGCGAGCTCCTGGTCTTTCTGCAAAAAGAAAATCTTCCCGGTAGCTACCCGTATACCGGCGGCGTCTACCCGTACCGCCGCACCGGCGAAGACCCGATCCGCATGTTCGCCGGCGAAGGCACGCCCGAGCGCACCAACCGCCGCTTCCATTACTTGAGCCAAGGTCTCCCCGCCGCGCGCCTCTCGACCGCGTTCGACAGCGTCACGCTGTATGGAGAAGACCCGGCGCCGCGGCCGGACATCTACGGCAAGATCGGCAACTCCGGCGTCAACGTGCCGACGCTGGACGACATGAAGAAGCTCTATTCCGGCTTCGACCTTTGCGCGCCGACCACGTCCGTCTCGATGACGATCAACGGCCCCGCGCCGATCATCCTGGCGATGTTCATGAACACCGCGATCGACCAGCAGGTGGAGCGGTACCTGCGCGAAGACACCGCGCGCTGGAACGACGCGAACAAGACGATCGACAAGCTCTTCGAAGGCCGCGCGCGGCCGAGCTACAGCGGCGAGCTGCCGAAAGGCCACGACGGCCTCGGCCTCGGGCTGCTCGGCATCACCGGCGACCAGGTGGTCGATGCGGACACCTACGCGCGCATCAAGGCGAACACGCTGAGCACCGTGCGCGGCACCGTGCAGGCGGACATCCTGAAAGAAGACCAGGCGCAGAACACCTGCATCTTCAGCACGGAATTCGCGCTGCGCATGATGGGCGACATCCAGCAGTACTTCGTCGACAAGAAGGTGCGCAACTTCTATTCGGTGTCGATCAGCGGATACCACATCGCCGAAGCGGGCGCGAACCCGATCAGCCAGCTGGCCTTCACGCTGAGCAACGGCTTCACGATCGTGGAGTACTACCTCGCGCGCGGCATGAAGATCGACGACTTCGCGCCGAACCTGAGCTTCTTCTTCAGCAACGGCATGGACCCGGAGTACACCGTCATCGGCCGCGTCGCGCGGCGCATCTGGGCGCGCGCGATGCGCGAGCGCTACGGCGCCGACCCGCGCAGCCAGATGATGAAGTACCACATCCAGACCAGCGGCCGGTCGCTGCACGCGCAGGAAATCCAGTTCAACGACATCCGCACCACGCTGCAGGCGCTGTATGCGCTGTTCGACAACTGCAACAGCCTGCACACCAACGCCTACGACGAAGCGATCACCACGCCGACCGAAGAAAGCGTGCGCCGCGCCGTCGCCATCCAGATGATCATCAACAAGGAACTGGGCCTCAACTTCTGCGAGAACCCCTGGCAGGGCAGCTTCATCGTCGACAAGCTGACCGACATCGTCGAAGAAGCCGTCTACAAGGAGTTCGAGGCGATCAGCGAGCGCGGCGGCGTGCTCGGCGCGATGGACACCATGTACCAGCGCGGCAAGATCCAAGACGAAAGCATGTACTACGAACACAAGAAGCACGACGGCAGCCTGCCGCTGGTTGGCGTCAACACCTTCCTGCCGAAGGAACACGCCGGCGACATCGTCACCGAGATCGAACTGATCCGCTCGACCGAAGAAGAGAAGGGCCAGCAGATCGAAAACGTGCTGGCCTACCAGAAGAACCGAAACCGTCTCGCACCCGCGGGCGAGACCTCACACGCCAACGCCGCCGACGGCGAAGAGGACGCCAAGGAAGTGCACGACGGGCACGGGCTGCGCTATCTGCAAGACACCGCGCGCGACAGGAAGAACGTGTTTGCGGCGTTGATGGAGGCGGTGAAGACGCACAGCCTGGGGCAGATCAGTCATGCGTTGTATGACGTGGGTGGGGAGTACCGAAGGAATATGTAGGCGAGCCCATCGCCTTGTTCCGGTTGTGCGGATGTTTTCTTTGTGGGAGCGGCTTCAGCCGCGATATTGCTGCGTCGACACGATCAAGGACTTTGATCGCGGCTGAAGCCGCTCTCACGGTGTGCGTGAGGAGGGCCGCAGGAATATGTGGGGTGTGATATGGGTTGGAACGGGCATGGCGAGAGCGTCTTCTTTGGCACCCATCTGCGAGCGTCGGAATATTCGAGCGTTGCAGCAGTTTTCGCGTATCTGAAGCGCGAGCATGGATTGCCGGGAGAACTGTTCGATCCATCGACGTTGCACTTCACCATTTGCGATATGGGAGCGCCCAGGAAACTGCGCGAGAGTTTGATCTCTGCGCTTTTGAAGGCCGGCGACTTAGTGCGGACGCCGGCGTTCCACGCAACATTGACGAGAGCCGCCGGCTTTGCGAATGGTTCGCGCGGTTTTCCAAACGTGCTTCTATGCGACGAGTTGTCGACGGCTGCTTTTCAAGGCTTGAATCGTGCTGTCGCCGTCGGCCAGTTGCATCAGGGGCTTGTAGCTCCGACGCGCTACACTCCGCATCTGACGATGACGCGATCTTCGTCTCACTGGCTGTTCGAAGGCTCCGTTCCACCCATTGGCATCGAGATCGACAAATTGCTGTTGATCCACAGCTATCACGACGGCAAGCGGCGGCACGAGGTGCTCGGGCAGTGGCCGCTACTCAAGCTTGCCGCATGACGGCTTGCGTCACATAACGCGCGGCGTTATAGTTGGCGTGTGATCAGGAGCTTCGCAAGTAGGGAAACGGAATCGGTATGGAGCGGTTCGCCGTCGAGGCGACTTCCTGCCGACATACAGGCTGTCGCACGCCGCAAGCTGCGCATGATCCACAACGCTGCGGTCTTGAACGATCTACGCGCGCCGCCCGCCAATCGCTTGGAAGTGTTGAAAGGCGATCGTAAAGGTCAATACAGCATCCGTATCAATGACCAATGGCGCCTATGCTTTCGATGGGCTGCCGGCGACGCGTACGACGTGGAGATCGTCGACTACCACTGACACCATGAAGACTCTGCCGAACATTCATCCGGGCGAGATCCTGCTCGAAGAATTCCTGAAGCCGCTGGGCATCAGCCAGAACGCGCTTGCGCGCGCGGCGGGTGTGCCACCGCGTAGGATCAACGAAATCGTGCTCGCTAAGCGCAGCGTGACTGCGGATACCGCTATTCGGTTGGCCGCTGCGCTCGGAACGACCGAGAGGTTCTGGCTCGGACTGCAAGCCGACTACGATCTGGAAGAGGCGCGGCGTGCACTGGGTGCAGCAGGAGCGCGCATCGAGCGGATCGCAGCGTAAACAGCCCGCGCTGCCGCGGTTGCGTTTCGCCTGCTTCCACCTGCGGACTCAAGGCTTCCCCGCACCCCAGTCATAGGTAATCGTCAGGTGGTCCGCGCTGAGCTTCGCGCCGGGCACGCCCTGTTTCTGCATGTCGGCGAAACACTGCTCGGCCACGTTGCGTGCCTTGTTGGCGTCCGCGTGGCCGTTGAATTCCATGCCGCTGAAATCCAGCGTGCCTTGCTGGCGGATGTCCTCGTCGCGCACGCCGGGGTCGGTGCGGATGGCGAGGTTCCAGAAGTGCTTGCCGTCGGGGCCGTCGGCGCCTTGGCCGTCGTTCGTGAAGCTGGCGCCGGAGCGGGTGTCGGTGATCGTCTGCGTCGTCTTGATCTGATTGCCGCCGTTGGCCGACGAGTAGTAGCCGGGAATATGTTCCAGCAGGTTGCCGAGCGGGCCGCGATCGCCCGCGTCGCGCGTGTAGATGCCGATCTCGCCGCCGTAGGCGCCGCCCGCGGCGTAGCTGCCTTTCCACAGTTCCACCCGGTAGCCGACGCCGTCGGCTTCGAACTCCATCGTCTTGTCCTGCAGATCCATGCCCATCAGCTTGCCGACGGTGTCCATCACGCCGTGGAAGCCGGCGATGCTCTGCAAGCCGTGTTCGTTGGTGGTGTAGTAGTCCTGCCCCGGCACCTTCTCGAAGCTGAAGATCTTGCCGGCCACGCTCGCGATCAGCGGGTTGCTCATGGCGGCGTCGGCCACGTGGCCGATCGCGCTCTGCAAGCCGGGCACCTGCGCCGTCGCGCCCTCGACGCTCGGCCCCTTGGGACCGGCAAGCCAGTCGACGAAATCCATCGGCGATTGCGACTTCGCGTGCAATTCCTTCAGCACGCTGACATCCGTCGCCACCTGGTGCTTGACGATATCCGTGGCCACCTTGCCGACGCCGTCCTTCGCAACGGCGTGCCCGACCTCTTGGGCACCGCTGGCCACGGCGTGACCCACATCGCCGACGGCCTTGGCAACCTGGCCGCCCACATCGGCCGCGTGCTCCAGGGCCGGGTGGATGACGTTGTTGAACATCGTGCCGATGGGGTTGCTCATGGTCGAAGGCTCAAGGGGTGCCGTAGGGTGAACCCTGCCGGTGATGACGGGCTGGAACAAGTAGGGAAAACCCTGACAGCGGACATCGGGGCGGCCGTTTCCGGACGGATCCACGGAGACGATTGGCGGCTTAGGAGGACCGAGATTATCGGTGCATCGACCATCGAGCCGAAGTGGAGCAAAATCAAGCGTGGGCCGAGGACGAAAGCATGTACCACGAACACAAGAAGCACGACGGCAGCCTGCCGCTGGTCGGCGCCAACACCTTCCTGCCGAAGGAGCACGCCAGCGACATCGTCACCGAGATCGAACTGATCCGCTCGACCGAAGAAGAGAAGGGCCAGCAGATCGAAAACGTGCTGGCCTACCAGAAGAACCGCAACCGCCTCGCGCCCGCGGGCGAAACCTCATACGCCAACGCCGCCGATGGCGAAGACGACGCCAACGAAGTACACGACGGGCACGGGCTGCGCTATCTGCAGGACACGGCGCGCGACCGCAAGAACGTGTTTGCGGCGTTGATGGAGGCGGTGAAGACGCACTCGCTCGGGCAGATCAGTCATGCGTTGTATGACGTGGGTGGGGAGTACAGAAGGAACATATAGCTGCATGTCAAGGGATGTTAAATTCAAATTAATTTAGAATGCTTTTGAACGGTGGGTTGTGGCTAGATATTCCGACGAAGAACTAACTCTGCTGCTCGATCAGATTGAATCGGATCGGGCAGAGCGGAAACAAAGTTGGGCCGGAGATGTGCCTGATAGAGTGAGGCAAGCAGTGTGTGCGTTCGCTAACGACCTGCCTGGTCATGCCGCCGCCGGTGTCGTTTTTATTGGCGTCAGGGACGACGGGGTTCCTGTTAATTTGGACATCAGCGATCGATTGTTACTAACTCTTGCGGATATTAAGACTGACGCTCGAATAGTGCCGCCGCCGTCTATGACGGTTGAACGCCGTGTCTTAAAAGGGGCTGCTGTAGCGATAATAACGGTCGAGCCGTCAGATGCGCCCCCAGTTAGGTTTGATGGCAGGGTATGGATTCGGATTGGCCCTCGAAGGGGAACCGCAACCTCTCAGGATGAACGCATATTGAATGAGCGGCGACGGCATCGAGATGCCGACTTTGACACTCATCCAATTCATGGATGCGATATTAGGGAAATAAACAGGACGGCCTTCGAGAACGAATATCTTCCTCAGGCGGTCGCCGCTGACGTTCTTGCAGCAAACGGTAGGAGCTACGAAGAGCGACTAGCTTCGCTTGGGATAATTTCCTCCGTTGAGAACCCCGTCCCCACAGTGGTTGGGATGCTGGCGTTTGGGCGATCGCCACGTACTTATGTTCCATGCTCTTATGTTCAATTTCTAAGAATCCGTGGAGCAGAATGGGGCGGACCGATTGCTGATGAGCAAGAGATTGACGGTACCTTGGATCAGATCATTCGTCGATTAGATGAGAAAATTAGAGCTAATTTGACCATATCTGTCGATTTTTCCTCAGGGGATTCTGTAGAACATAGAAAGTCTCCCTATCCAATTTCGGCACTGCAGCAAATTACCAGAAACGCACTTATTCATAGAACCTACGAAAATACAAACGCTCCCGTTCGTGTATATTGGTTCGATGACAGAATAGAAGTGCACAGCCCCGGCGGCCCGTATGGATTGGTTACCCCGGAAAATTTCGGGGTGCCTGGCGTGAGTGATTATAGAAATCCAAGAATTGCAGCCGTGCTAAAAGATATGGGTTTTGTTCAAAGATTTGGATTTGGAATTGCTGAGGCTCGAAGATCGCTTGCTGAGAACGGAAATCCGGTGGTTGATTTCTCCGTGGAACATACTGTCGTGCTGGCTACATTGAGGGCTAATTAATGGCAGTTCCAGTTCTTACGTTTTTCAATAACAAGGGGGGGGTGGGAAAGACGTCTCTAGTCTTCCACGTTGCATGGATGCTATCTGAGCTAGGTAAGCGAGTAGTTGCAGTCGATTTGGATCCGCAAGCAAATCTGACTTCTGCATTTCTATCTGAAGACGACTTGGAGATACTATGGGACGTAGAGAGCGGGTCTCAAAATAGCAGCACAATTTTTCAATGCGTGAAACCTCTTACAGAGGTGGGTGATATTCAATCTCCTCAGACTCAGCGCATTAATCCTCGCCTTCATTTAGTTCCGGGCGATCTCGGCCTGGCCGGATTTGAGGATTTTTTATCTCAAGAGTGGCCTAACTCTTTGGGCTCTGGCAGTCTGTATAGGCCGTTCCGCGTTCTCTCGTCATTCTGGCAGGTTGCTCAGATGGCGGCCAGTCAACATAGCGCTGAGATAATTTTGGCTGACGTGGGGCCGAATTTGGGTGCTATCAATAGATCCGCATTGATCGGTTCCGATCATGTCGTAATTCCTCTCGCGGCAGATATTTTTTCACTTCAAGGTCTAAGAAATCTTGGGCCAACGCTTCGCGGATGGCGCTCAGATTGGTCTAAGAGGGTCGATAATTGGACCGCGCCAGCTTTTGGGTTGCCGAAGGGAGTGATGAGGCCCGCTGGATATATCCTGATGCAACATAGCGAGCGATTGTCGCGCCCAGTCAAGGCGTACAAAAAATGGGCTGACAGAATTCCCGATACCTATGCGCGTAGCGTACTAGGCGCTGTTGCAGCGGAGAATGTTGCTTCAGATGTAGATTGTCTCGCCACATTAAAGCACTACAGAAGTCTCATGCCGATGGCACAGGAGGTCAGAAAACCGATATTCAAACTTTCGACAGCTGATGGTGCCATTGGTAGCCACTCTTACGCAGTTAGAGATGCGGCAGTTGATTTTCGGTTGCTTGCTATAAAGATTCTTGAAAAAATAAACAATAATGATGGTTCGATTTAAGTTAATGATTGGGGTTTGAGTAGAAATGTTCCGCTGTGAATTAGCGGAATTATGGGTTGGCCAGTTCCTCTGTCCTACTTGGAGCTCATTGGCCAAGTTTGAGTTGTGTTAAACCAGGACTGCGGCGGACTTTCACGCGGGGCAATGAAGGTGATAGGTTTCGTTGACGTCAATAGGAACGCTCAATGTCCTTGCGGAAGCGGATTTCGTTTCAAGAAGTGTCATGGTGCTCTTTCCTCTTTCGGTGGTGGTGGGATCGGTATAATTCGCGGAATTCATAAAAGAGTTGAATTCGAGAACTATAGACGAGAGAAACAACAGGGGTATGGGCGGCCGATTATTTCGACGAATCTGGGTGGCACTCGCTTCGTAGCTGTCGGTGGCACGCTGCACTGGTCGGATCGTTGGGCGACGTTTCACTCTTTTCTTTTCGACTATCTTCGGCTGGCTTTTGGCCAGCAATGGTGTGTAGTCAACTCCCTTGGCTCAGTGCGGCCTAGTCATCCAGTCACCCAATGGATGCAAGCGATCTTAAATTCGCCTAGCCAGCAACTTGATGGGCTACGAGCGAGAGAGATGGACGGCGCCGCGGCTGCATATCTGCACTTGTCGTACGATCTTTACTGCCTCGCTCATAACGTTGAGACTCAGGAACGCCTTCTCGCTAGACTTAGGGACGCGGATCAGTTTTGGGGTGCGGCTTATGAAGCCAAGGTTGCCGCGATCTTGACTCGTGCTGGATTTGATGTCGTCTTCGAAGATGAGTCGGACAGAAAGACAACTCATTGCGAGCTAGTCGCGACGTATGCCGCAACAGGGCGGAAATTTAGCGTCGAGTGTAAGAGGCGCCAACCGCAGCGTCGCCGAAACTCTGCTGATGTTAGACGTGTTGGTAAATGCTTGGTTCGAGCGCTAAGAAAGCGAGCAGAGAATTCGCGAATCGTCTTTATCGATATCGATGTGCCACTGACCGCTAACGTAGACGAGAAGCCAACCTGGTTGCTCGACGCGGTACGGCAGATTCGTGATTTTGAAACCAATCCGGCGAATGGTGCGGGGCTTCCTCCAGCTTACGTTGTTCTTACTAACGAGCCATTTCGACATTTTGTCGGTAAGCCTGCACCTGCTAGCTTTGTTCTTCTTGAAGGCTTCAAAATTCCCGGGTATCGTTTCGATGCTCCCTCTACGCTGAGAGATGCCATTAAAATTCGCGACGAGTGTCCCGAGATTGAAGGGCTTTTGAGATCGCTTCCACGGCACAGTGTAATTCCTGCGACGTTCGATGGAGAAAATCCGCATCTTGCATTTAAAGAAACCGAGCAGCCTAGGTTGCTAGTCGGTGAAACTTATGAAGTTGAAGAAGGGCGACTTGGAAAACTGATGGAAGCGGCTGTTCTCGGCTCAGAGGCTATGTGTATTCTCCAGTTCGATAATGGTGAAAGGAGCATTTATAGTTTTAAGTTGTCTGAATCTGAGCTGGCTGCCTATGAGGAAGATCCAGAGACTTTCTTTGGGGCGATAAATAAAATTAATCGAGATGCTAAGACGCCTCTTGATTTATATGACTTCTTTGTGCGTTCACGGGTCAACACATCTCATGCGCAATTGCTGAGGCTTCTTCCTCCGAATGAGTGGGGCTTATGGCGAGATGTTGATAGGGATAGTCTCGCCAAGGAGATCGCAACTCGAGAAGTCGAGATTATTTTACGACGAGATCAAGAATTGCAAAATTGGGGGCGAAAGAGGTAGTGTCGATGCAATCTATTTTATTATTATTGGTTCCTGCTGGATCACAAAATACTGGTCATATACTTTACTGGCATTTTTTGTAAGCTCAGTGACGCGCTTCGTGTTTGCAGTTTTGGCAGTATTTGACACACTTTTTTTCTTGACCCTTTCCAGTCCCGATCGCAACCTCCATCAGTCGCTGCCAACTCAGCGGCCGGGTTTGGTAGCCCGACTAGTGAAGGCGCCGCAAGCGCCCATCGACCGTTGAAGGCGCTTTTTGCATGTCTGCCGATTCGGAAAGTGGCGCGCATTTGCCACATGGCGGGCGGCGCGCGGAGGCCGCGAGGCCTGCCGGCTCCTTCGCCCGGTCTACCAACCCCGCGCCGTCCGTCACCTCGATTGGTAGCGGGATGCCGGACTCCTTAAATTCCGAAGGAGTCAATCATGCCCAAGCAGTCCCCGGCCGTACCCGCCGTGTCACCCCTCCTTTCCGATCGCCTCGACGCCATCGGCCGCTACATCACGCTTCGCGACTGGTCGTTCGCGGTCATCGATCTGATGGAGGTGGCCGGCCACACGCTGGCCAGCCACGAGCCATCCGAGATCTCCAACCCCACGCTGAAGGGCGTCTCCGGCTTGCTGCGCGATCTGCTGCAGCAGATCGACGAGCGTGTGGATGTGATCCGCGAGTCGTAGCGGAAGCAAACATCTACAACGCTTCGAAGGCGACGAGGGCCAGCAGGCTCTCGTTGTCGGCGTGGGCGTTATTTCGCCGAGCGCTCTCGGAGTAGGCGAGCCCATACGTCCCCATGCCTGAGCTTCCGAAAGCGGTAGCCAGAGGCTTGCCCAGGTGCCGCTGGCACTCGCTGCGTTCGCGCATCGATGTGATCGCTGTGCATGCGCGGCGGGCTCGACCGCACCGTAAACAATTGCATCGTATAGGCGACACTGCGTGTGTCGCTGTATAGGATCGGGACGCTCGAGCGCGAGCGTTTGCTACGACGATCGCGCCGGCCTTGACGCGTTCTCAGGGAGGCAGAGGCACATGAGGTCCTCATCGTGTTCTGGGTTTCTATTGTTGGCGATGGCGTTCGGCTACGTAGATAGTTCGAGCGCCTCGGGTATCGTCGTCGATGCGGCCAGCGAGCCCGTCTACTGGGAGTGCAACGGCTGCACGATACTCGGCGTCGAAGGCACGGCATCGATTCACGGTATCGGAACGCACTTTGTCTATGACTTGCCGGGCAATCACTTTTATCGCAACGCCTGCGAGCCCGGTGGTGGCGGCACCATTGCGTGCAACGCGATCGAGCAGCGCTCGGGCAACCCCTATCTGACCTTCGTCAACTACCGCAATCTTTGGCTCAACAACGGCCAGTCGGAGGCGTTCCATCCGGCCTACCACCTCGACATCCCTTCGAGCGCGCCCCGTAATCCTGCCGGCGGGCCGGTAGACGACGGGAACATCAACGCGTACGACACGCTGTCCTATCCTCACTCGGAACACGAGGTGGAACTGGCTTTGACCTCGTACTTCGGCACGTCGGTGGGGATCATGGAGCCGAAAATCGATGGCGTCGTCTACGACTACGAGAATGGCTCGATGGTGGTGACCGTCACTTTCCACGATCGAAGTACTCGCAAGTACAAGCTGTCCAGAAATTCCGATGGCGCGTTCTTTCCGCTCGCGAATACGGCGGTCGATTCGAGCGGAAATCCCCTCCCGGAAAGCCACCCGTCGAACTACCAGGTGTATACGTTCTACGGCAATCCGCGCGGCTACGACGTCACGAACATGACGATGCTGCTTTCGCCTCCGAGCTTGCCGCAAGACGTCGGGGGTTGCACTTCGCAGCGTTGGGATGGTGAACAGCTGACCTGCGTTCACCCGTTCTAAGCGCTGTGAGTGATTGACCGGGTAGCCGCGGCGACCGATCGCTGCGGTGTGCACCCGCCGACTCGACCTATACTCGCGCTGACGTTGTCATCGGGCGTACTGCCATATGAAGTCAATGCAAGCGCGGGTTGCTGGGTCGTTCTTGGGTATCGCTTTGGCCATGGGCCCATACACGAGCCGGGCGGCAGGGACGACGTTGATCGACAACGCCTCCGATCCCGATCGCGCGACGATCACGTTTCCCGAATACCTCGTCCGCGCACCCGGAAAGTGGACGATCGTCGTCGCCGACCAGAAGTCGCTGCGCTTTCGTTCGCTGGACGGCAGTCAGACCATGCAGGCCGGCATGGTCGATCTGCATCCCAAGCTGAAGCAAAGCGAGGAAGACGCGTTCCGCGGCTACGTCGACAACCGTCGCCTGCAGGAACACGACAACATCGACAACAAGGCGCTGAAGGCGGACGCGATCGACTACGCGTCCAATGAGCACGGCAAGATCGCTTCGTGGTGCATCATCGACCCGGCAGGTGCCAGCGCGCACCTCACGGCGATCCTCGAAGACAAGCGCAAGCTGCTCGTCGTTTCCTACGATGCGGACAAGGTGACCGAGGCCGATTTCAGAGCGCACGCCGCCTTGATCACGAGTTCGATGACGATTCGCTAGGTTCGCGATCGGCTGCTGCATTCCGCTCCGCGACGGGGCGTTCGCGATCGTCGATTGGATGGAAGTGGGCGGCCACACGTGGGCCGGCCACGAGCCTTCCGAGATCTCCAGTCCCGCGCTGAAAGGCGTCTCTGGCTTGCTGCGCGATCTGCTGCAGCAGATCGACGAGCGCGTGGATGTGATCCGCGAGATCTGACGTCAATCGGACCTTGCTCAATGTGAGAGGGCCTCGACGAGGCCCTCGGCATGGATGGACTCGACGAATTGCACGATTGTCGGCGGAGTCGGTAGCCACATCTGTAGGGCCTCTGAGACGGCCTTGCCGCCTCGCTTTTCCATTTTGCACCTGACTGGTGTAATGTGGTGCAATCCAGCGTGAGTACGTTTCCATGGCGACGAACAGAACCATGACGAAGCCGCGTATCGGCACAGCCGATACGACCCGAGCCTCGGTCAGTTTTCCGTCGGAGGTATACTCGGAGCTCGAGCGTATCGCAGCCGCCAAGAAGGTGTCTTTGGCCTGGGTCGTTCGTGAGGCCGCGGAGCGGTACGTCGTGGATCAGTGGCCGCTGTTGGCCGAAGCCAAGGATCGGAAATGAATCGTGCCTACTTCGGGAACGGCACCGTCGAGTTGAATCGCTCGCAGCTTTCGCTCGAACTCACCGTTCCCATGGCCGATGTTCCTGCTGCTCGCGCGCCTGAGGGCATGGTGCATAGCGTGGCGGGTCTGTTCGCGGGGATCGGCGGCGTCGAGAGGGGCTTGGAACGTGCGGGCCATCACACGTCGCTCTTCTGCGAGAACGATCCTGCCGCGATGGCCGTTTTGCGCGACCGTTTTCCTGACATCGAGTTGCACGACGATGTCCGTACGCTCGCGCATCTACCGGCGGAGACATCGCTCGTGGTCGCCGGCTTCCCGTGCCAGGACCTGTCCCAGGCAGGCGTGACGCGTGGCATCGCCGGCGCGCGATCGGGTCTCGTCGGTGAAGTCTTTCGGTTGATCGAGGCACAGAAGACTCCGTGGGTGCTGCTCGAGAACGTGCCCTTCATGCTCCAACTGGCGCGCGGCGAAGCGATGAATGTGATCACCGCACGCTTGGAAGAGCTCGGCTACCGTTGGGCTTATCGCATCGTGGATTCGCGCGCGTTCGGATTGCCGCAACGCCGACGGCGGGTGTATCTGCTCGCCAGCTTGCACGGCGATCCGCGTCATGTGCTCTTCGCCGACGAAACGAATCACCAAGCCGAGCCCGTTCTGAACGGTCATCCGGTCGCCTGTGGGTTCTACTGGACGGAGGGTGTGCGAGGGCTCGGTTGGGCGGTGGACGCGATCCCGACGCTAAAGGGTGGGTCCACGATCGGCATTCCCTCGCCGCCGGCTATTTGGCTTCCCGACGGGAGATTGGTGACGCCGGACATTCGCGACGGCGAACGCTTTCAGGGTTTTCCGGTGAACTGGACGAAGGCGGCAGAGACCGTCGCGAAGAAGGGCGCGCGCTGGAAGCTGGTCGGCAATGCCGTGAGTGTTCCTGCTGCGGCGTGGATCGGTCGGCGGATGCGCCGACCCGGAAAGCTGTTGCCCTTCGAGGTTCACGCGATGCGCGGACATCGACACTGGCCCGGTGCGGCATGGAATGTGGGCGAGGGTAGAGTCGCGGTGCATGCTTCCGAGTGGCCGGTTCGAAAGCCCACTCCCGATTTGGAGCGATTCCTTCGTCATCGCAGCGTTCCTTTGTCCGCACGGGCAACGGGTGGTTTTCTGAGTCGCACCCGCACAGCGAAGCTGAGATTTCCGAGTGGATTCATCGCGGCGGTGGAGCGACATCTGGATGAGATGTCCCGCTGAGCGGGAGTGTGGTCGTGCCGCGACCTTCCAGAGAGCGATATCAGAACTTCAAACGCTGGGCCGTGCGTGGGGTCAAACCGCTCACGACGACTGCCGCGCGATCTCGAGCCATGTCTCGGGTTCGCAGGACAGGAACAGCGCCCGAGTTGGCCGTGCGGTCCGTCCTCTCGGGACTGGCGATCCGATACACGCTGCAGAATCGAGATTTGCCCGGATCGCCCGATGTCGCCAATCGTCGTCGGCGGTTCGTCGTCTTCGTGCACGGCTGTTACTGGCATCGCCACGAGGGTTGCCGTCGAACGACGACACCCAAACACAATCGAGCGTTTTGGCAGGCCAAGTTCGAAGCGAACGTTCGGCGCGATCGGCGTGTGATCAGAGCATTGCGTCGCTCGGGTTTTCGCGTCGTCGTGGTTTGGGAATGCCAGACGGCAGATGCATCGAAATTGGCAGCCCGCCTCAGCCGGCTGCTATCGTCCGTCGATCAGGGTTGAACCATCCGGGGCTCCGAAGATGATGCGTGGTCAGGCGATCCTTGCGCGAACCATGAATGTGCCGACCGCTCGTGCGAAGGATGAGCGCCCTTGGCAGTACCATTCCCGCAGCGATGCTCATTCGAAAGTGGCGTGCTGGACGTTGCTGTTCGACACCCTCCTCGAATGCGACGTGCTCAAGAGTCACGCCGAACGAGGGCTGCTCGGGTTCGGGATCAACTTCGAAATGGTGGGTCCGATCAGCAAGACGCTGGATCTCGTTTTCACACGAGTTTCGCCCAATCGGGCAACACGAAAACGGCGAACGTTTTCCGATCTCGCCGAACAGCTCGGGCTGGTTCTGGACAACGAGGATCGTCGCTTGCTGGCAGGTTTGCCAACCATCGAACACGACGATCAACAGGATAGCTCGGAGGTCGTATTGGCGCTCGAAGCGAAGGCCTGCATGACGAAGCACAGCGGATCGTTGCCTCGCCTGCACGCGGAGATTCTCGCCACCGGCTACCTCGCGAAGCGCGCCATGCCACGATGCATCGTGGTCTCATACACACTGGTCAACAGTGCTCGAACCTTTCTCTCGCCTGGCAGTTCGGGAAAGCCCAACAAACACAAGCAACCGGAAGATGCGCAGCGCGTCATCGACATGCTCGCCAACGCCATTCCGCTCGCGCGAGACACCCACAATCTGGTGGGTTACGACGTGGTCGGCGCAACGGCGATCGAATGTGCGAATGACGGTTCTGACGTCGTCGTGGATGAATCCCTCAAGTGGCCGGAGCGATCGGAGCACGTGCGTTACAAGCGCATGATCAGCGCGTTGTGTTCCGAGTATCGAGCGCGCGCGGGCTATTAGTGTCGCGGGCGAGGGTCAGAAGGTCCTCGTTGTCTGCCGCTTCGCGTGGGCGAGGAGAGCGAGAGCCGTGCGAGAGAATCGTCAATAATTGTCGAGTCGATGAGACGATCGATCGCTGGGCCGATAGCATTGCGGCCCCCATGAGCGAGATCAAAGCCGGAGACATCGTCAGTTTGCTGGGCGTGCCCGAGTGGCTCGTCCACGATCTGCCTGCGGACGAGCGCGATGCGATCTTCGGCTTCATCGGGCGCGAAGCCGTGGTGGAGAAGATCGACGACCACGGCTACTTGTGGATCGGGTTCTGGACGACGACGGGCGACGGGGAGGGCGCGTTCTACAGCGGCCATTCGTTCTGTCTTCCACGGGAATGCGTCACCGGTCTTTGACGGACGAACCGGCGTAATCACGATCGCGGCAACCGAGCCGCGTGCATTTCTCGATCGACCTGCGATGCGCAGACGCTCGTTCAAATCCCTCTGGGCGTGCGCGCTGGGCGCGTCACTGCAACGACTTCGCTACACACTCTCGACGGCCGACTGAGCCACTCGCTCGGCCGATATCGTGCGCAGTCCCGCCGGGCTCCAGCGCGAACCCGGCAGCGTCCACATCGGCGGCAACTGCGTGAACGGCGCACGCCGGTGGACGGCGAGCGCTGCGCCGAGCCGGTCGTCCACGCCGAGCTTCTCGAACACGATGCGCACGTGGCTCTTGACCGTGTCGAGGCGGATGCCGAGCAGTTCGGCGATCGCGTCGTTGGATTTGCCGGCAGCGATCCAGCGCGCGACCTCGCGCTGGCGCGGTGACAACTCGGGGCTCAAATGGATGAGGCGTTCGACCGGCGACATCGAGTGCGCGGCGCGCTCCAGCGCCTGCCGGTACAGCCGGGCAACGTGGCCGCGCAACACCTGCATGCGATCGCGTTCGGCATCGGAGAATGCCGGGCGACCGACCACGCGGTGCGCCGAGAACGACAACGCATAACCCTCTTGCTGGATGCTCACCGACATTTGCCGATGCGCGTTCGCCGGCAGATAGACCTCGCGCGCGATCGGCAAGGCCATGTATTCCTCGTCGCTGAAGAAGTCCGACTCGCGCAGTGCGCGCTCGCCGAAGAAGGCCGGGTCCTTGCTCCAGAACGGATGGCTGCCTGCGTGCTTGAGAAACGCCGCAGTGGTCGCGGCGCGGCGCTCGGCGTCGGGGTCGGGGTGCGAGTATTCGACGCGGAACTCGCCGCTGCCGAGGTGGAATTCCGCATAGCCGGCCATGTCGCAATCGGCCGTCAGCTCAATGCAGGCGAACACTTCGTGCGGCAGCGCGTGCAGGTCCGGTTCGGCCGCGTAGAGCTCGATCAGCCGACGTTCGAATCGTGCCTGCACTCCATCTTCGGATTCCGAACACTGCATCCGACCCACTCCAAAGTGTGATTGCCCGATCCGCAGGGAAGTTTACCCTTTTCCATTTTGGCGCCGACGCGTGCAACGCCTGCGCGGCGGCAATCTCGAGGGCGATTCGTGAAATCCATCACATTGATGCGCGCCGTGTCGCGCGGGGTTTTCGTCGCGGTCGTGAGCTTGCGCGACGGCTTCGACGGAGCTGACGAACGATGACGAGCCTCGCGATGAAGCCGACCGCGTGCCTGCGTTTGCTCGCCGCGTTCGCGGTCTTCGTTTCCGCACCGGCGTTGGCGGACTACGTGATCGCGCCGTCGGGCGGGGACATCACCGGCGCGCGCTTGTCGGCGCAGCTGGCCGATGGCGACATCACGCTCACGGCCGTGTCGGGTGATGTCGTCGTCAACGACACGGTGAGCTGGAGCGCGCACACGCTCACGCTCTCGGCACCTTCGGGCAGCGTGAACGTGAATGCCGTGATGACGGCTTCGGGTTCTGCCGGCTTGTCGTTCGAAACCGACGCGTCCGCTGCCGACGGCGGCGTGGCCATGGCACTGACTGCCGCCGGCTTCGCCGGGCGCGTGGATTTCACGGGAACGGGGCAAAGCTACCGCGTCAACGGCACGGCCTACACGCTGATCCACACCCTTGCCGAACTCGAAGCGATCCGTCCCCCCTCCAACGGCACCATCACCGGCGCCTACGCGCTGGCGGCGGATGTGGACTGGAGCGGCGCGACCAGCCAGACGCCGCTTGGTTTCCTCGGCGGCAGCGGTCGGTTCGACGGCCTCGGCCATCAGCTGCTCGATCTCGTCATCGCCGGTAGCGCCGACGACACCGGACTGTTTTCCTACAACTCGGGCGCCGTGATCCGCAACGTCGGCGTGCGCGGCGGCAGCGTGTCGGGCGGCGGGTGGGTCGGCACGTTGGTCGGCGACAACTTCGGCGTCATCGCCCACGCCTATTCCACGGCCGACGTCTCGGGCACTCTGTTCGTCGGCGGTCTGGTGGGCTTCCACACCGGCAGCGGCAGCCTGATCGCCGATGCCTGGGCCGGCGGCAACGTGACCGGCACGGGCGCGGTCGGCGGCCTGGTGGGCCACACCGAGGGCGGCGGCGTCATCGACAACGTCTGGTCCAGTGGCAACGTAGCGGGCACCGCGTCCAGCATCGGCGGGCTGGCGGGAGCCACCGACTCCGGCGCGACCCTGCGCAACGCCTATGCCACCGGCAATGTGACGGGCAGCCTTGAGGTCGGCGGCCTCGTGGGCTACAACCACCAGGGGCTCGTCGAGCATGTCTTTGCCTCCGGCAGTGTTTCGGCCAGCAGCAACAGCTATGTCGGCGGTCTGGTGGGCCACAACGAAACCAGCGCCGGCGGCAGCGTCAGCGACGGCTGGTTCGCCAGCGACACAGCCGGCGCGCACCCGGACAATGGCGCCGGCACGGCAATTTCTCTTGCGAACCTGATTGCGGCGTTGCCGGGCAGTTTCGACGCCACCGTGTGGGCCAACCAGAATGGCAATACCACGCCGTACCTGAAATCCGTACCCGGCGTGGTGTACGTGAAGGCCGAGAGCGCCAATGCTGCCAGCGCGATCGTCTACGTGCCGGTGACGACGCTGGATCAGTTGCAAGCGATCAACGGCAGTCTCGACGGCGACTTCGCGCTGTTCGACGACCTCGACGCCAGCGAGACGGTGAACTGGAACGGCGGCGCGGGTTTCGTGCCGATCGGCAACTGCAGCGCAGGCTTCAACGGCCGCTTCGACGGGCTCGGGCACGTGGTCGTCGATCCCACCATCCATCTCGACAGCGGCAGCCTGTGCGTGGGCCTGTTCGGCGGCCTCGGCATCGGCGGTGTCGTGCGCAACGTGGGCGTGGATGGCGGATCGGTCGTTGGAGCCTACGCCGTCGGCGGTCTCGTGGGCTACAACGACGCGGGCACTATCAGCGGCGCCTGGGCTACCGGCAGCGTGACGGCGGCGAACTTCGGGGGCGGCCTGGTGGGTTTCACCACCGGCGACGTCAGCAACGCGTACGCCACCGGCAGCGTGACGGTCAGCGTCGACGGCGCGGGCGGCCTGACGGGCGGCAGTCGAGGAACCATCAGCAACACCTGGGCCAGCGGCACGGTGACGAGCAGCGGCAGCATGGTCGGCGGCCTCGCCGGCGAAGCCCTCGACGGCAGTGTCGAGAGCAGCTATTGGGACAGCTTCAGCACGGGGCAGGGCAGCGGCGTGGGCGTCGTCAACGACAACGCGACCGTGACCGATGTCACCGCCGTCAGCAGCGACCCGGCGCAAAGCGGCGCGGCCAACTACGCCTTCACGCAGAGCGCGTACGACACGGCGTCCGGCCAATTCCTCGGCACGTTCGGCAGCACGCCGGGCAGCGCCGCCTGGACGATGATCGACGGCTCCACGCGTCCGTTCCTGCAAACCGAATACGCGACCGACATCAACACCGCACATGCCCTGCAGCTGATGACGATGGCGAAGGACGCGAGCTACGCGCTCGGCCGCCCCATCGACGCCGACGAAACCGGCCGCAACGACGGCACGGCGGCGAACAGCAGCGGCATGTGGGCACAGGCCGGCTTCGTGCCGGTCGGCACGGACGGTCCGCGCTTCGTCGGCCGTTTCGACGGGCAGCACCACATCATCAGTGGTCTGACGATTCGTCGCCCCAGTGAGGCATGGGTCGGCCTGTTCGGCAAGAGCGGCACGGCCGTCGTTCAGAACGTCGGACTGGAGAACGTTTCGATCGAGGGAAGCGACGACGTCGGCGGGCTCATGGGGCTCGGCCAAGGCGCCAGTATCGGCAATGTCTACGTCACCGGCAACGTGTCGGGCGTCGAAAGCGTCGGCGGCGTGGTCGGCGCCATCGAGCAGGGCAGCAGCCTCAGCAACGCCTACGCGACCGCGAGCGTGTCCTGCACGGTCAACTATGTCGGCGGACTAGTCGGCGCCAGCGCCGGCAGCATCGACACCGTCTATTCCGCCGGAAGCGTGTCGGGCTTCAACATCGCCGGGCTCGTCGGCTACAACGCCGATGCGTCGGGCGGCGTCATCAGCAACGCGTTCTGGAACATCGACGTGGTCCCGCAAGGCGTCGGCACTGCCGACTCCGCCGGCGGCCTGAGCGCGGGCACCACCGGACTTTCCACGCTGCACTGGCTGTCGCAGGGCCCGATCGCCAGCGGCCTGTGGGGCGCGAGCGGGACGTGGGTCGCGGGTTATCCCTATCCGGTGCTGAACGGGTTTCCCTACGTGCAGGTGGTCGCGCAGGGCGCGCACGTGATGCAAGGCATTCCGGCGGTGACGGTGGATGCGTATTCCGTCGTCGACCAGGACGGAAACGACGCCAGCGCGCTCGTCGACGGCACGCCGACGTGGTTCGCCGATCCGGGCCTGGTAGCCGGCGCGGTCGCCAACGTCGGTGGCACGGGCATGACGATGGCGGCG
>Ga0207671_10001645_pt1 | contig 25442 bp, 13 predicted proteins | sample KBSC24metaG_FD_184352 | JGI IMG/M metagenome (GOLD analysis project Ga0207671, IMG submission 184352) | Corn rhizosphere microbial communities from Kellogg Biological Station, Michigan, USA - KBS C2-4 metaG (SPAdes) (version 2) | ecosystem: Host-associated > Plants > Roots > Rhizosphere > Soil... | reverse complement strand
CTGTACAAAGTTTTATTGTGGATAACCACAGGTTCGAGCTCCTGACGGCCATCTGCACGGGCGCAGATCTTACCGGTTGTTTATGCCGGCATTCTTTTGGCGGTAACCAAGTGAACGACATAGTCGAGGTCCCTTTCATCATTGACGAACATCTCGCCGCGCCGCGGCCGGAGAACTCCACGGCATTATTTCCTTACTGTGTAAGTTGGGTCTTTTTAGATAGCATTTATATCAAAAAGATATCATGCTGAAGAACGAGTTCCTTTCGATATGTGGATGTTATTCTATATACATGGGCTGTAGTTTTCCCTCTACAAGCAGGCTCTATTACAGTTATAGCGGCAAACTTACGTCATGCCGCATTGCGGATACGATCCGGAGAATTGCTCCGGATCGCGTCCACAATGCGGCACGACATCCTAAAGATCGAGTGTCATTCGAGACTAGGGATTCTTTTGCTCCAGCAACTGGAGATGAGTCAGAGCGCCGGTGTGGCCGCTGCCGCCGGCCGTGTTGGCGTCGCAGTTGGCGTCCAGGTACGGAGGAACGCCGGTCGGCGGTCCGGCGCAGCCCGGGCCGTCGGCTGCGGTCTGGTCCACAAAGCGTCCCCACATGTTGATCGGGACCATGGTCTGGGTGGGCTTGAGCGCCTTCGCATGGCCGTCGGCGAATGTGACGTTCATTCGGCCCATGTGTGGCACGTAGCCGGCATTCTGATCGAAATCGGAGCTTCCGCTCCACCACGGCCCGGCCATGTCCGAGAAGGATTTGGTCTCGGCTATCATGATCTTATTCGCCGGGGCGTCGATGGACGCCATCGTGATCGCGGGATACCACCAGGGGGCAAGAACATGGTCGTTAGCGGAGTAGCTCTCATGGATCACTCCGGGAAGGGGATAGCCCTGTACCGCGCCGGGCACGCTGGGATCGCTGGGATAGGCGTAGTTGCCGGTTCCGAATACTCCCGGGCTACTCGGCTGATCGGGGCAGGCAAATACGCTGACGCTTTTCACATACGGATAGATCCGGTGCACCCAGTACAGGTTATGGTCCGAGACGCCATCCGTGGTGACGCTTTGATCGACACAGATGGGGTAGGTCTCTTCGTTGTCCTGGACATACTGCATCATCGCCAGGCCCATTTGCTTGCTATTGGAGAGGCAGGAGATGGCTCGGGCCTTCTCACGGACTTTGGCGAAGACGGGAAAGAGAATTGCTGCAAGAATCGCTATAATAGCTATAACAACGAGAAGTTCAATAAGAGTAAAACCTTTAATTTTCATGATTAGAATCCTTTGTGATGATAGAGTGCTTAAGGTGCGATGGATAGTATAGTGAGCGATTACCTCCCCTGTTTCTTAATCTGCTCTTGAATCTGCTGCTGCTGGCGGATGGCCTGCCCCTTCGCAACATCCGGTATGTTCGGATCGTTTTGCAAGCGGGTGATATTTGCTTGTATATCGGCCTCGGTGGGCTTCGGATCTTCTTTGGCGCCGCAGCCTGCAGCAAATGCAGCCATGCATATGAGGCCGGCGCCAATCGCGCTGCGGAATATCTTTCGTTTGGACATTTGGATGCTGAACTCCGCATCCCCTATAGGATGCAATAAACTTTAATGATTGTATAATATCACGACTTGAACGATCTGTCAATACCGTTAAATTCCAACTGATTATCTGCTATGCCGAACATAACTATGACTGCGCTTGGCTTGTTGAATGCCGCCTCAATCACCGCGCGGCCTTTCGAGTCGATGCGCACAGTGCAGTTGTCCGTGTGCCACATATCCGCAGACACGATGCTTTGTGTGACATAGGTATATGTGCCCGGCGCGCTTGCGAAAACCGATACGACTCCGCGTCCGCTTTGGGCGATCTTCTCATGGACTTCCGGACTGCCGCCTACCGGGCCACTGCGTACAGGGATGGCCTTTGTGACGTCATCGCGTATCTGCTTGTAAAGAGCAAGCGTGCCGCCAAGGCGTTCGATTCCCTCATCCGAAACGGAAAGGAGATCGCCCCAGATTCCGTTTTGGCCGAGGATCAGCGATGCCAGCGTAATCCACTGGTTCTCCGCGGGATCGTCGGGCATGTAATGCGTAAGAAACAGGACGCTCGGAATCCAGCGGTCGTAATTGAGCGGTGTGCGGCAGATCCATCCTCGAGCGGGGCCGGGAAAGAAGAACATATTGATATTTCGGTTTGGCGGGGCAGGGATATCGTAGTTGTGATAGTACGGCCCGTTGTTGATCAGGAAGTACTTGCCTGTCGACAGGAATGAAAGGCCGACGCATCGCGCGCCTTCGGTAATATCAAAATCGACGATTGCCTCCGGACAGGCGGCGCAGAGCTTATCCACCACGTCCGCCATGGCTGTGCCAATCGTGAAGGCGTAGCATTCGGTCCTCTCGACCTCGCTATTCTCTGCTGTGCCATGATTGTGCCTGGGATCGCTGCAGCCATACTGACCGATAGCGTCCCACTTGAAATATGTGACTCCTTCCTCGTTGTAAAGCCTGATCAGCTCATCTGCGAACGCATCTGCATAGCGGCTTACCAGGCACATTCCCACGCTTTCCTCGGTTTCCCAAATTGGAAACGGATCCTGAACCTTACCATTCCAGGACATCCGGCAGTCTTCCCGATCCAGCCGCATGCGGCTCGTTACCGCAGCCACGATGGGGTTGAACCACAGGCCCAGCTTCATGCCGTACGAATCGAGCTTGTCCTTCAACGGCTTTAAGCCTTCCGGGAAGCGTTTGCGGTTAACACGCCAGTCGCCCGTCTTCTCGTACCACCCTGTGTCGATCACAAAGACATCAATGCCCATGCGATGTGCTGCATCGATCTCCGCCAGCATGCGCTCGGCATTCATGGAATCCAGATAGGCTTTCTTATTCCAATCCTGGTTGCGCTCCTGGTAGTTCCACGTGTTGTAGTAAATGTACGGCTTGCGTGATTCCGTATTAAGCGACTGGCCGATCAAGACAAATGCGCGGTATTCGCCTGCCAGCGCGTCGATATTTCCGGGAGCCATGCCGATCTGCATCCAGATCGTTTGAAACACATTGCCGGGGCCGATGGGCTGTCCCGCGTAATGGTTTCCCTTGACGGCGCGAAGGGCAATATTGCGATCAGCCTGCGGCACAAACTCGACAAATCGGTCCGGCAACTGCGATCCATGTTCGTAGGCGATAAGGAGACTGTCCTCGTCGCCGGAGGCTGTGAGGATCGGACCCATAAACGAGACAACGTTATCGAAATGACGGTCGTCAATGTCGCTCTCAACGAGGCAAAAGCTGTGGAATAGCTCGTTGAACTCGGAGAAACGAATTTCCTGTACCTTGCTGCGATCCCGCAGAGAGATGCTCAGGTATTGCATCGCATCTCGTCCTCTCACCTTCGTTAAAGCCTGTGCGCGCTTGCTCGTTATCTCATAGCGAAAGCGTATAAAAGGGCTGCCGTCCGCAGTTCGGACGATCATCGCCAGCGATAGAGCATCGTCACCGGCAACCGTTCCCTCGAAACGCGATTCGCTAATGCCGTTGCCAAGAGATACTGAGGCGTTCGGCGCGGTCAATGATCCAGGCAACAGGCTGACAGGAGTTCCATCGATCTCAAGGATCGGCGCAGAGACGCAGATCGCCGCGCCGGTTGTCGTTAGGGTGTACGTCCATAGCGCGGCTTCTGTGCATGTGAAGCTCAAAGTGAATAAAGGGGTGGTCAGCAATGGTGATTGGATCTCCTATGTCTGAGGAAGAGTATTGTAATTATTGCGATAGAAACAATAATTCCGCAGATGAAATTTGTTGGCAACGGTATTGAACATCCGCTGCCTCCTGTAGGCGCCGGCTTGTGGCCGTTCAATCGCCGTCTGGGCGCGCTCGCATTATATGGTCGTTAAACATTAACGACCATATAATAAACTTTAATCACAGGCTTGTCAAGCGTTGATTTCGTGAAGTGTCTGGGATGGGACGGGGATCGCGGGCGATCTATTTGACGGCGAATCGTGAAGACGATCTTGCGACGAGATGGGAGTGCAGGCAGATGTGCATTCCGGTCTCTTCTCCGTGAAGGGCTCTTAGGATCAGCTTCGCGGCTTCCTCGCCGAGGCCGGCTAGGGGAGGGCGAAGTGTCGTAATTGCCAGCTCACGGGATTCGCTGCCGTCATCGAAGCCCACAATGACATAGTCGCGCCCGACGGTCAACCCGGCTTCGGTTGCGGCTTTAATGAATCCGTAGGCGACATGATCGTTGGCGGCTATGATACCGTCCGGCAGCTGCTTCCTAGCGATGAGTTCTCTTGCCGTTGCAAAAGCGGCATCGGAGTGGTCGTGAATTTTGAGGACAGCGTCCATGGGGGCTGGAGAGATCGCCAGCTGCAGGGCGCTTTCGGGCCGGCCTGATAATTGGCTCGCATCTCGAACGCCGGCTGCGCGTTGCGTAACCCAGTCGGAGGTATAGGGCGCGAAGAACATCAGGTCGCGGCAGCCGCGCTGGATCAGGTGAAAGGCCGCCTGATACCCTGCCTGACGGCTGTCGTAGTAAACGCTGAGCACCGGATGGAATATCTCTTCCGAGGCGATGAAGACGATCGGGATGCTGTGCAGCTCCGTTGACGATCCGACATTCGCGATCTCTTCCTGGTCGACTTCGAAAACAACGGCAACAGCTTTAGCGCCGTCCGCGACAAGAGAGCGAATGGCTGTCTCAAGAGAAGCGCGAGTGCCGTCGGGCTGGCTTAGATTAAAGAAGAGCGTCGATCCTCCGGCCCTGGTGATGGAGCGCTCGATAGAGTTGACAACGGTGTTGTTCCAGTCCTCCGAGGAACGGGCGCCGTCATTGGTCCGATCGACGAAGCAGATAACCCCGATTGTGCCGACTGCAGCCATCTGGGGAGCGGCGATCAACGGATCGCTTGCGCTCATGGTTACGCCGCGCGCAGCAGGGCCGTTGGAGCTAATCGCTTCCTGAAGCTGTGGCCTTTCCGCCCTTGCAGGGGTTGCTACAAAGGTGCCGCGGCCGCCGTCGGCGCGCAATGTGCCGTCCTCAAGCAGATCGCTGACTGCGCGCTCCATAGTGGGAACTGAGACGCCATACTCGCTTGCCAGGTCTTTGCGGCTAGGAAGCATCGCGCCCGCCGCCCAGTGCCCCTGCTTGATCTTGTCACGCAAGTCCATTTCTATGCGGCGGTATGCGGGGGTCGAGAACTGCGTTCCTCGTCCGTCAGAGTGTTTCTTCATGCGTCAATAACCTGCCATGCAATCGATCGTGGCTGATGGGAGCTGTATGGTTAAATAATAAAGTGATTTTAATAATTTGTCAAGCTGATTGCCTATCCAGGAGATGCTTGCCTGAACAAGTTAACCTATTTTAAAATCAGTAAGTATTATTGCATGATCGTAAAATATTTTATTGACAAATATAGGGTGGGCAACTATAATCACTCCACAAACTCTTATACCGTCATGCAAAGTTTCATGCAGACGGCCATGCCGGAACCAAAATGATAACTATCCACCTCATCTGTAACGCTCATATCGATCCAGTCTGGCTGTGGCCGTGGCAGGCCGGCCTGGATGAAGCCCTTGCAACTTGCCGGAGCGTCTGTGATCGTTTGGATAGCAATCCCGATGTCTATTTCACGCGGGGAGAAGCATGGATCTACGAGCAGGTTGAGCATGTGGATCCTGAGCTGTTCGAGAGGATCCGGGGACATATAGCCGCAGGGCGGTGGGAGATCGTCGGCGGCTGGTACATTCAGCCTGACTGCAATTTGCCAAGCGGCTTTGGCCTGGAACGGCAGATCGAGATTGGCAGAAACTACTTCCAGGACCGCTTCGGGCAGTTTCCTCGGATCGCCTATAACGTCGATTCCTTTGGCCATGCCGCCACACTGCCGGGGATGATGCGCGCGGCCGGACAGGATCGATACATTATGATGCGCCCTCAGGAGCATGAGATGAAGCTTCCGGCGCGACTATTTCGCTGGCGTGGATATGACGATGGGCCGGAAGTGCTCACCTTTCGCATCGGGAAGCTCTACAATGCGCGTGAGATTCAGCATGCGCAGGTCGAACAATGCCTGGCCGAGCTTCCGGAGGGCGTCACCGATACCATGCTCTTCTTTGGCTTCGGCGACCACGGCGGCGGTCCCACGGAGTGGCAGATCAAGTGGTGCCGTGAGCATGAGAATGCGTTTCCAGGGGCTCGTCTCACGTTTTCAAGCCCGTCCCGCTTCTTCGAGGCCGTTGAGCGCCGCATCGATCGCATTCCCATTGTCACTGGTGAACTGCAACAGCATGCCGTCGGCTGCTACTCTGTTTACAGACCGGTCAAGACGCACCTTCGATTGGCGGAACATGCTCTGCGGCAGACCGAAATCGCCGCTGAATTACCAGGTTCCTCGCAGCCGGATGCCGCTGAGATGGATAGGGCATGGAAGAAGGTCTGTTTCCAGCAGTTTCACGACACACTGGGAGGCAGCTGCATACCGTCGGCGTATCCTCAGGTGCTGGCGGATCTCGGATATGCTCAGAGCGCCGCTGATCTCTATCTTCAGACAACCCTGCGCCGCCGGCTCCACACCCTCCCGGACGATACGCTCCAGCGCTGCGTTTTCTGGAACGTATCTGATGGCGTGTTCGATGATTACGTTGAGTTCGAACCCTGGCTGGACCTTTCACGGACGCCGAACTTCCGATGGGAGCCTGGCTGGAGGCTGATTGACGGCAATGGACAGGAAGTCCCATGTCAGGTCATGCAGCCGGAAGCGCACATCAACATGGTTCCACGCCTGTTGACGCCGATGCGGATGAATGAGGGAGAACTGCTGGCGCTCCGAGTGGATCGTGCTGACGGTCCGTCCGCCATGAGCAGTCTCCTCGTCTCGATGGACGAGATCGCAAGCCCGATTGGAACGTCCTGCCGGGGATTCGCGCCGGCGGCAAATTTGCGTCTGCGGGACGGGATTTCACTATCTCCGCAGCTTCACCTGATCGAGGACCTCAGCGATACATGGTCGCATGATCTCGACCGGTACAGTGAAGGACCGGCGATATCGGCCGCTTGGAACAGTCCGGTCCTGGTCGATAAAGGCCCGTTGATGGCGTCGCTGATCCAGACGGGGATTGCTGGCGGCAGCGCTCTGCATGCCGAGTGGCGGATCTATCTGGACCGGCCGTTCGTCGAGCTCAAGCTGCGCGTGACATGGACCGAGACTCACAAGATCCTGAAGCTTGTTGTGCCTGTGCCGTCGTCGCCGCAAACACGCATAGACGGCATCCCTGGGGGCTCGCTGACGAGGCCGAACGACGGCCGTGAAATGCCCCTGCGCGACTTTACTCTGGCGGGTGGATTGGGTGTCGTGATGCCCGATGTCTATGCGGCGGATGCAACGCCGGAGCGTCTTCGCATTACGCTGCTGCGCAGCGCGACGATGGCGCACCCTGTTCCACACGGCGGTGTTGCCCCGCGAGCCATCATCAGCGATCGCGGCGACCATACCTTCCGTTTTCGCTTCTACAGCGGAAATGACGTCGATCGCCTCGACCAGGCTGCCCTGGGCATGCAGCGCCCGCCGCTAATGGCAGATCTGACGCGTGGAATGCCCGCGGTTTGACGCCTGCAAACTACCTTGCGTTGCTGACGACTCCCTGTTCGCGGGTGGCCGTCGAGCTGCGGGGGATGACATGCGCGCGCAGGCGCACTTGAACGCTGTGGCCGTTGTCCTGCATGTGGTCGAACAGCAGGCGTGACGCTTCCCTTGCCATGGCTTGAAGCGGTGGGCGCATACTTGTGAGTCCCACGGCGCGGGAGTGCGGATCGTCGTCGAACCCGATGATCGCGAAGTCTTTGCCCGCTTCCAGGCCACATTCCTTAGCGGCGTCCAATACGCCGAATGCGACGCCATCATTGACGCACACTATTCCTCCGGTCGGCCGCCATCCCGCATCGAGAGCCGCTTTTGCCGTCTGATAGCCGAGAGGATAGGGATCCTGCGAGTTTGACCACTCAACGCCTTCTCCGCCAAGAACTTGAATACGGCCGGTTGGAAGCTGCGCGTACGTTACGGCATCGCGGATGCCGGCGATCCGCTCGGAAACCCAGGATGCGGCAAACGGCGCAATCACCGTGATATCCTGCCAGCCGTTTTCAAAGAGATGCTGAACGGCTTGAAAACCGCCGCTGCGGTTGTCATAAAAAATATGTGGTATGGCAAGGTTCAGCTCGCCGGCAAGTATGCAGGCTGTGGGGACGCCCGCAAGCTTCGCCTGACTCATCTGTTCCGCAACTGCAGTCCTGTCTATATCCAGACACACGACGATCAGCGCTGTCACACCCGAATCGATTGCCTGCGCGATTGCCGCCGTTAAAGGCAGTGGATGCGCAGAATCGCGATAACGGTCCAGCACGGAAGTTGAGTGGCCCCTGTGAGATAAGATCTGCTCAAGCTCGCGCAATATCAGATATTCGGGACCTTCATTGTTGATGAGCGTTGTGACGATCCCCACCTGTCCGGGGCGCGCCGCAGGAACATTGTTGTGAGGCGCTTCCCGGTCGGAGATCACATCCGCACGGACGCCCGCGAGAACTGCGCCGGCGGTTGCGGCAGGCAGCCTGGCGACAAATGTGCCGCGGCGATCGTCGGCGCGCAGGATGCCGTCGGCGAGAAGTGGTCCTATGGCTCGGTCTAGCGTCACAAGCGAGACTGAGTATTGACGCGCCAGATCACGGCGGCTCGGCAGCATCGCGCCGATCTGCCACTGCCCCGTGCCGATCTGATTGCGCAGCTCGGCTTCGACGCGCCGGTATTCGGCAAGCGCCGGATTGCCTGTTACTGGGGTTTTTGACCTGTTCATGACTATCCTCACGTTCGCAGCCGAGAACACAACAAGACATTACGGATGCGTTCTTGAGTATACAACTGAATTATACAGATGTCAATAATATAGGCCATGCCAACTGTCTGGGCAGGGCAATCTTCCCTGTAAAACAATTGTTGACAACCTTCTGCCAGGCCTGTATACTCTGTGTAGGTCAGATGATCTGTAAAGGGCGGGAATCCTCTCCTCGGCCGGCGGTTAAAACCGCGCCTAGATAGAGATCACCTATGGTGATAAACCCACCTACGTGGGTTCCTGCGCTCCCGGCGGTTAAAACCGCGGCTAGAGTGAGATCACCTATGGTGATAAACCCACCTACGTGGGTTCCTGCGCTCCCGGCGGTTAAAACCGCGGCTAGAGTGAGATCACCCTTGGTGATAAACCCACCTACGTGGGTTCCTTGATGTATCGCTTCGCGATGAATTTTAAGATCGTCGCGCAGCGACTCATGCAGGAGTCCACGCAGGTGGACTTACAACCGAAGGTTGTCCCTAGGTAGCCACGGTTTTAACCGCCGGGACATGCTGAGGGAGAGGATTCTTGAGGCTTTTCGTTTTCGTCAGCAAAGGAGCAAAGCATGCATAACAGAACGGGTAATCGTATTAAGTCTCAATCGCTAGAATTGCAATACAGTGTGCGCAACCGTCTGCTTGCGCCTGCATTCCTCGCAGCCCTATTCGCGGCATATCCCGCCTTCGCGCAGACGGAGACCATCGGCGGCGGCACAATCGCAACCCCGGCATCCGGGCCTGCGCCCTCGTACGGGATCGGCGGCACGGGAATGGTGCTGGTCAAGAACTGGCACTTCGGCACAGGCGGAACCATCAAGAACTACGCTGATATGAGCAGCAACTTCTTCTATCATGACCAGTTTGCCAGCATCAACAACGGCGGCAACTACGGCTCTAATATCGTGTCGCCCGACTTTGCAAACTCCATCGGCGGCCAGCCGCTGGAAGGCACGGACAGCGCCACTGTACGGCAATTCACGGCCGACTCGCTGAAGACGTTCCTGACGCCGCTTAACGGAGCCACGACCGTTACTCCGTCATCGCACAATGCGGGAAACGGCTCATTTATGGCAAAATGGCGGCTGCCGAATGGAGGCTCGCTTCTCGGGCATGACATCGTCTGGGAGACGCGCGTCCGCTACGTCACGCCACCCTATTTCTGGTTTGCCATCTGGACTGCCGGCAACAAGTGGCTCTGGGACGGCACAAACGGGCAGGGAGCGGAGCATGATCTCGTGGAAAGCTTCGGTTATGATAACGGCGTCTACGGAACAAACTACGACGGCCGGTACTGGCACTCGAATACGGTCGCATCACCCAGCAAGGATATAGTTGACTATAGCGGCTGGGGCAACGGTATGGCGGCATCGGGCATTACATCGTACGACGCCACCCAGTACCACACCTGGACCTGGTATTACAAACGCGACAACACCTTTGTCATGTATGTGGACGGTATTCCCGTGCAGCATGGATCAAATTACTATTGGACTTATGGCAATACATCGTCCGGGGAACCCATCGACATCGACTTCCTCTTCGATGCCGCCTGGGGACACAATCAGGTAAGCAGCGTCAACCATTCACTGGCCGCGTCCGCGCTGGCAGGCAAGTATTACGAGTGGAATTACAGCCGTGTCTATCTCAGCGGCGACGGCCAGGCCGCCTATAATGGGCCGCATAACATTCCCGGCACGGTCCAGGCTGTCGACTACAACACGGGAGGGCAGGGCGTCGCGTATAACCAGGGCGCCAATGGCGGTCAGACAGGGTTTCGCTCGGACAACAGCTCCGCCGACTACGGCAGCGGTATCGGCTGGACCAACGGAGGGCAGTGGTACAAGTACACCACGGTCGCCCAGACCGGCGGAAAGTACACGTTCAGCTTCAATGTTGCATCGCCTACCGGAGGGGGCACGTTTCACGTTGAGGATGAGAACGGCAACAACCTGACCGGGACACTCACTGCGCCGAACACAGGCAGCTGGGATACGCCCGGAACCGTAACGGCTTCCACCACCGCCGTCCTGTCTTCCGGCGGCCACACGCTGAAGTGGGTGCAGGATACCGGCGGCTATAACCTCCTGAGTATGACTGTCAACGCATCCACCGCGAGCGGCGCTGCGGCCACATTCGTGAAGACGGACACTGCGACGCAGGGCAGCTGGAAAGGGGTATATGGCCAGGACGGTTACAACATCTGCAACGATTCCAGCTCCAACAACCCCAAGCAGCCCACTTATGGCTCCGAGAGCACGACTACCTGGGCCTATAGCTGGGCCGATCCCACCTCCGATGTTCGCGGTCTGCAGAAAGCCGCGGCCGGAAGCACAGCGCGCATCGCGGCGCAGTGGGGAGGCGACTTCGATATCGACTGCAACCTCACCGACAGCAATACGCACCAGGTCGCCCTCTATGCCCTGGACTGGGACCGGGGCGCGCGCAACATGAATGTTCAGGTGATCGATGCCTCCACGCATGCCGTTCTCGATACGCAGAACCTGAACACATTTGTGAACGGCGTCTACTTCGTCTGGAACATCAAAGGGCATGTGACTTTCCACCTCGTAAACAGCGGCGGCAGCAACTGCGCCCTTGGAGGCATCTTCTTCGATCCGGCAAGCGGCAGCACATTGATCACCGGCACGGAGTTCGACGACGGCGCGGGCCCATGGGGCGGCAATACCGCAAACGCCGCGCCCAAAGCCTTCGACGGCAACGCCGGCACGTTCTACGACTGCGCCAACAATACCGGGTATGTCGGGATCGATGCCGGAACCGCCAAATCAGTTAGCAAGATCGTATTCGCTCCCCGGTCCACATTCGAATCGCGAATGACCGGTGGCGTGTTCGAAGGCAGCAACACATCCGCCACGGCGGGCTATACGACACTGGGCGTTGTCACCGGCACGCCGGGCGGCGGACTGACAAACACAATCACGGTAACAAACAGCACTCCATTCAGATGGCTGCGATATCGAGACAGCCAGGGCGGCAACTGCAACGTGGCCGAGGCGCAGTTTATGCATTAAGTAGGATCCCGGCGCGGAGGCCGGGCATAAGGCAATCGACACTTCGTGGCTGGCGGTTGAAACCGCGCCTAGAGAGTACAATAGTGTCCCTTCGGACACAAAGAGGGACCTTTGGTCCCAAATCTTAGTCCGCGAAGGCGGACATGTGTACTCTCTAGCCGTGACTTTAGTCGCCAGGCTGATACCGCCAGGGCAAAAGGCAATCAACTTCATGCTTTGCTCATCGGTATGGGAGTTGAATCTCCACAGAAACCGTTTGACACCCATCTCGTAACCCTGTATACTCTGAGCAGTCCAGTTGTATAGTTCTGCCTGTAAGATAAACGGAAACCTCGAAACAATGAAGACCACCCTTTGCCGCTGTGTTGTGATAAAGCCCTGGCATTTACTCGTCGCCTCTATGTCATTGATGGGCGCTCATCCCGCGATATGCGCTCCTGAGACGATTGGCGGCGGGACTGTTGCCAGCCCGGCTGCCGGCCCTCCGCCGTCGTTCGGACTGGGCGGCAAGGGGATGGTGCTGGTCAAGAACTGGCACTTCGGCGCTGATGGCACAATTAAAAACTACGCCGATATGAGCGAGAACTTTTTCTATCACGATCAGTTCGGCACTTATAACAACGGCGGCCAGTATGGATCGAATATCGTCGCGCCTGATTTTGGAAATTCCCTTGGCGGCCAGCCGATCGAAGGAGTAAATTCGCCACCTGTACGCAAGTTCACCAAGGACTCGCTGATTACGCTCCTGACGCCGCTCGATGGAGCCAATACGGTCGAGCCGTCAAAGCACAATGCCGGGAACGGCTCGTTTATGGCCAAATGGCGTCTGCCTAACGGCGGCTCGCTGCTCGGCCGGGACATCGTCTGGGAAACCCGAGTGCGTTATATGACGCCCCCATATTTCTGGTTTGCGATCTGGACGGCGGGCAACAAGTGGAAGTGGGATGGTCACAGCGCTCAGGGCACGGAGCAGGACCTCGTGGAAAGCTTCGGTTACGATAATGGGGGCGGTAATACAAACTATGACGGCCGCTACTGGCATTCGAATGCTGTCGCCGGACCGACAAAGGACACCGTGGATTACGGCGGGTGGGGCACGGCCATGGAGAAGCAGGGCATCAAATCCTACGACGCCACGCAGTACCACATCTGGACCTGGGTGTATAAGAAGGACAATACGTATGCGATGTATGTCGACGGCACGCTGGTCCAGGGCGGCAGAGACTATTACTGGACCTATGGCAACGGCCCGAAGGATGAGCCCATCGACATGGATTTCCTATTCGATGCCGGCTGGGGCCACAACAAGGTTGGAAGCGTGAACAAGCCTCTCCCGGCATCGGCGCTGGCAGGGAAGTATTACGAATGGAACTACAGCCGCGTCTATCTCAGCGGTGGAGGCAAGGATGCAACTGCGTTGCGTGCGGTCACGGCGAGCGGGGCAAAAGCGCAGTTCGTTAAGATCGATAGGGCAACCGGAGGTAGCTGGAAGGGTGTCTATGGCGCCGACGGTTACGCGCTGGCAAACGGCGGAGATCCGAAGACGCCCACCTATGGGACGCTGCACACGGCTGCATGGACCTACAGCTGGAGCGACGGCGTTATCGATCAGCGAGCCGCGCAGAAGCCTTCAGGCAACGACCGCATTGCGGCGCAGTGGGGCGGCGATGTATTCGATATCGACTGCAACCTCACCGACGGCAAATCCCATCAAGTTGCGCTCTACGGCCTTGACTGGGATAGGGGCGGCCGCGATGAAGACATCGAGGTGCAGGACGCCGGCACGCATGCCGTGCTCGATACCCAGAACCTGAACACGTTCGTCAATGGAGCCTATGCCCTTTGGAACATCAAAGGGCACGTGATCTTTCACGTCGTCAAACGCGGCGGCAGCAACTGCGCCATCGCCGGTATCTTCTGTGATCCCGTTGCTAAGGGCGGAGTGAAGGCGGTAAGGAAGTAGGCTCGCTAACTTCATCCTGGGGAGCTGATTTAGAGATGGCGGCCCTAATAGAATCGCCGCATCAACATCTCCCTCTTACCGGCGTCTCTGCCGGTCTTTACTGAGCAGGCTGTTTTGTGGGAGCAGGGCTCCGTCCCTGCTCTTCTCGCGGGAGAGCCCTGCTCGTCTGCTCGATCTTCTCGTGATGGCTGACTGTGCCCCATCCCTGCTCATCCGATCTTTCCTCTTTAGCTATCCCCGCCATCCCCACCTTGACAGCAAGTCCGCACCGCATCATCATTCATGTATACCATGAAGATCTATTCCCCACGCCTTGCCGCAGTCTGCCGCTCGTTTTCCATTTTTACCTTCGCAGTATGTCTACTTCACGCGTCTCCTGTTTCAGCTGCTCAGAACTCTCGCTCAGCCATGGACCTGCCGGCGCTCCTATCGCAGGTTACTGATATCAGCCGTCTCCCTCATCTTCCCGATTGGACATCTCACCTGCAGTCGTCCTACGACCGCACCGGCGCGAATGGGGATTTTGGGAAGTTCATTTCCATGGAAGGCGGCGAAGGCGTGATGGCCGATATGGATGGTCCCGGCGCGATCGTTCGCATATGGTCGGCCAATCCCGGCGGGCATATCAAAATCTACATCGACGGCTCAGGTACGCCTGTCGTGGACACCGCGTTTCGCAATCTGTTCAATGACACACTTGAACCCTTTTCGTCGCCGTTATGCGGGAAATCGTCCGGCGGGGTCTATAGCTACCTGCCGATCCCTTATGCGAAACACTGCCGTGTTGTCCTCACACACAGCAAGGATGTGTACTATCAGGTGAACTACCTAACCTTCCGCGGCGGCACGCCGGTCCGCTCTTTTACTCTGCCATTATCCGCCGGTGATAAAGCGGCCGTCGATGCCGCCAACAAAGTCTGGTCAAGCCTCGACTCTCCAAAACCTGCCATGCCGGATGGTGGCACGCACTTGCGAGTTGAGCCAAAGGCGACGGCACTGTTGACGGCGTACAGCGGTCCGGGGCTTGTGCGCAGCATCGCGCTTGCCGCTCCGGAGGCATCGGATGCGGACCTTCGCGGCCTTATCCTGCGGGCCTATTTCGACGGCCACGATACCCCTGATATCCAGGCGCCGGTGGCGGATTTCTTCGGCAACGCGTTCAGTCGCAAGCCATTCCGCACGCTGCTCCTCGGCAGCGCCCTCGACGGTTCCTTCCATGCCGATTTCCCGATGCCGTACCGGACTCTGGTTCGCTTTACGCTTGAGAACTTAAACGACAAGGCGATCGATGTCGTGTGGCAGAACGATACCATCGGCGTCCCGTTTCACGATGGCGACGGCTATTTCCATGCGCTCTGGACGCAGGAGACAACCACGGAGGGACATCCTCATATTTGGGCGCGTGTGACAGGACAGCACGGGAAGTTTGTCGGCGTTGTGCAGACGATGCAATCGCGCCTTGGGCTTGGATATCTGGAAGGGGACGATCAGTTCCGGGTGGACAATCAGGCCTGGCTGCCGTCAAAGGTGAGCGGCACGGTCGTCGGTCCATGGAATGGGACCGGGGCTGAGGATTGCTTCAACAGCGGATGGTATTTCCGAGACGGCCCAATCTCGCTGCCGCTTAACGCCGTGCTCGTAAAGGACGGCTATCAAGGCCGGATCGACTGTCTGCGCTGGTTCCTTGCCGATGCGCCGGTCTTTCAGGCCTCGCTCGACGGCCAAATCGAACACGGTGGCGCTAACGATGCGCCTGGCGCATACTACTCGTCTGTGTCGTACTGGTACTCCGATGGCCCCGTGCAGCCCTGGTCGGAGGCGCTTTCATCAGGGCAGCTTACGTTTCCGCCGCTTCGTGGGCCGCAGCTTATCATTGCGAATGCGATTGAGGGCGAAAGTATGCCGGCGAAGGTAACAGCAGGGGCGGCATGGACACAGGGAACTGCCGCATATGGCGATACATGGAGCGGCAGCGCCCACCTTTTCTGGAACGGCGCAATCAAACCTGCCGATACGCTCACACTGACCTTTACGCCTCCGGCCGCCGGGAAATACGATCTGGTGGGATACTTCACAAAGGCCGGCGATTATGGACAGGTGTCGTTTCAAATCAACGGCAAACCGCTGCCTGTGAAGTTCGACGGCTATGCGCCCGATGTCTCCGCAAGCGGTCCCGTCGATCTAGGCCCGGTCACTCTGCCTGCCGGTCCGTCCATACTGACCGTGACAGCCACCGGGAAGAATGCACAGTCCGCAAACTATTTCTTCGGCCTCGACGCCCTCGCGCTCAATGCCCCGGGAACGCAGCCGACGCCGGTGACTGCTCCGTGAGTATGGTCTCTCTCTTCCCGGCGTCTCTGCCGGTCTTTCTGAGCAGGCTTGTTTTGTGGGAGCAGGGCTCCGTCCCTGCTCATCCGCTCTTCTCGCGGGAGAGCCTTGCTTGTTCTGCTCTTTTCTTAACTCTTGTCTTTATGCAACTCCCCCTCCGATTGACGCGCTATCGGAAATCGGCATCTAACAGTTAAGATCCTGCATCGATAAACGGCCGCGCCTGCACGATGTAAACCTGCCCGCCCATGCTGGCCCATTCGATATCCTGTTCGCGATCGTGGAAGACATGCTTGATTGCGCCGGCTGCGGACGATAGCTGGCGTACAAGAAGGTCTGTAAGCACCACGTTCGGCCCGGTGATCGCCACTTCTCGCACTCCGCCATTCGGATCGAACTGCAGCAGGCTGTCTTCGCCGGAGCGGGTCAGCACCTGGATCGCGTTGGTCTTGGGATGGAACAGCATCTGCTCCGCGATCTTTGCGCCCTCCACCACCTTGATCCCCAGCCCCCGCTTGGCGGTAATGTACACGGCCTGATGGTCATCCACATTGTAAGGATCGGTGGTGATCATGACGCCCGCGCTTTCGGAGTTGATCCCCTCCTGAATGAGAACGGCCATGTAGACTTTGGCGTGGTCGATTCCGGCGTGAGCGCGCGCCTCGTAAGCCTCGTCGTTCCAGATGGACGCCCACACTGTCTTGATCGCATTGATGATCTGATCGTCCGTGCGCATGTTGGGCACGGTGGTGTATAATCCTGCGCCGTTGAAATTCGGCAGATCCTCCGAGTTTGTGGAACTCCGAATGAACAGGCCCTTGCCGGCAAATCCGGTGTGCGCCTTGTTCAGGATCTCCGTGCGAAGGGCAGGATCAAAGTTGCCGTCCTGTATGGTTTTTCGCAGCTCGGCCAGCCGCTTGCGTCTGAGCGCGGCATCCTGATTCCAGTTCGGTTCATGGTCCAGAGCGGCGATCTTCTCATCGAGCTTGTTTGCGGTCAGGAAGGCTTTGTAGTAGTGAAATGGGATGGTGAACCCGCCAGGCACCACGATACCCGGCAGATGGGCTCGCATTACCTCGCCCAGGTTTGCCGACTTCGCGCCGTAGGCCGTGACAGATGTTGCAGGCTGATCCGCCAGATCCGCGAGTTTCGTTACCGTGAGGTCGGCATGCGGAGTAAGCAGTTCCTTACGTTTTGCTTCGACTGTATGGAGTTTCGCCACCTGCGCAGCAGTCGCCGCGCCGATCAGGTATTGATCCCGTGTGGTTTTCAAGGTGACGATCTTGCCGTCGTATTTGCGCAGCAGTGTATCGGCGTTTTTGATAAAGGCGTTCGGGATGCCCATTGCCCGCGCGCGAAGGTTGATGTGGGAGAGCGGTGTGGAAGGGTGTGTCGTGATGATCCCGGCGACGGGCGGCAGCATTACGGGAGCCGCCGACGCCACCACGATATCGCCCGGGCGGACATCGGTATCGTCCGTCCAGGAATCTACCACGCGCAGCCGTCCTACCGCCGTCCCCAGGCTTAATGGCTGATAATCGGGATTGGCGGCAATGTCTCCGGGCATGACGCGTGCGATATGCTCCAATGATCCCGAGTTCTGTTCCTGTGCCAGGGAGTTCGGCTTAAAGCTTGCCGGTGTGAAGAAGGTCCTGGCAATGGTGTCTCCGGCGAGCTGAATCAATGGAGCCGTGATCGTGTCGCCCTCCCAGAACTCATATGTCCATCGCCGGATGGGTGTCTGGTAAGAAAGCGTCCCCATGACGAAGCGCCGGTCCGGGTTGAGGTAGTTGTTCTCGAAGAACTGCTGGCCGCGCTCAAGGGATAGGTACTGCGCGTTGACGAAATCTTTGTGGTACTGATACTGCTTTGAGTTGACGTAGTAGATCCGGTTGTTATGGGCGCGGTCGATGATAAAGAGTATGTGGGGAAGCGGGTAGGGGAAATCGGTGACGCGGGCAAGCCGGTCGAAGCCGGCTCGATCCGATACGACACTCAGATAGGCCGTATCGGACTTCTGCTGCCTGGCCGGCTTAGCGGCGCAGACCGCGGCGGGCAGTATCAGGATTAATATCCACCAAAGCCGTCGTTTGAGAACCATGTTCGTTGATCTCGCTTTCCGAAAGGGGAGCGCAGCCATAACATCGAAGTTCAATATTGTTTGTTCAATTGTACTCGCTGTCGTTCAACGATCAAGCAGGCGCAGCTTAAAGACCCAGCAAAAATCACGTCTCGAAAAGTTTATGTAAAACTTCCATTGACAGATTATTAAGAACGCCTTATAATGATTACAGACAAACCTAACCGGTTCGGTAAGGCCGTTTGGCCTGATATTCGTATTATAATCGACAAAACACGGCCTCAGAACAGGTTAAAGAATTCAGTTGGAGGTGATATTCGTTAACTAAATCGTATTAATTCGCAGAGACTGGCTTTTTCTCGGTATCAATTTATTGTCTACATTAGAACAGGAAAACATTCAACATGAAAATAAAAGGGTTTACTCTCATTGAATTGCTAGTTGTAATAGCAATAATAGCGATTCTCGCCGCAATCCTCTTTCCCGTCTTCGCCAAAGTCCGCGAAAAGGCCCGGCAGACCAGCTGCGCCAGCAATCTGAAGCAGATCGGGCTGGCCATTACGCAGTACGTGCAGGACAATGACGAGATCTATCCCGCGATCCGTCCCAGGAACGTGGTCGTGAACGGCGCCCTGCAGGACTCTGCATGCTGGCAAGCGATCGTCCAGCCCTATATCAAGAGCACAGGAGTTTTCAAGTGCCCCGATGTTAGTTCCACACAGACTGTGAACGGCAGCAACGGCACGATACCGGTGAGTTACGAAGCCAGCCACGGTGGCTTCAAGAGCTCAAACCAGTTCGGCGGCCCCGGACCGATGGGCGTCACGGCGCAGTCATGGTCAGGTGATCTCGATAATCCCTCCACTCTCGCTCAGGTCGATTCACCGGCGCAGGTTATCCTGGTTGGCGAGCATCGCGGGCGGCAGGATCCGGACTTCTGGGACAATGCAAACGACATGTCCTTCGTGAACCATACACAGCAAACCAACTTTCTATTCTGTGACGGCCACGTTAAGACGCTTCGTCCTGTGGCTACGGTTGTTCCCGTGAATATGTGGAATGTGACAAACGCGGCCCCTACCGGCATTCAGAACGTGCTTGCCGATGTTCAAAAGAATCGAATGCCGTAACTTCTCTATTTTCTAAATCTAAAAGAAAGGCGACGCATTCTTTTGGGCTGCTCGGATTACGCCGGGCAGCCCCATTTTTTGGATGAACATGTCGTTAGTCGGCTCGTGATGGTTGCAGGATTGTGTTCATGGAGGTAAACTCACGCCATGAATTATGAAATCGATTTCAGAAACTCGGATTCATTTGAATCATTTTCCACGACAGCTCAGCGTTGGAGCCGGCGCATTTCCTTTGAGCTTGAATTCGCGGAAGCATTTCGCCTGGCGCTGCCGCCCGGCATGACGGAAGGGTGGGGCGATCTGATTGCAGCCGCCCGGGCACATCTTGCTCAGCTTCACACCGGGTGTGCAATCGAGGAGTTCCAGGCTGCGGTAGTGGCCGCCGAACGCGAAATGGCGCTCATCGGGAAAGCCGCCAGGACGTACAAGGTCCACTGTGTGGGGCACGGACACATCGATATGAACTGGATGTGGAGCTGGCCGGAGACCGTCGCAACAACGCACGACACATTTGCCTCCGTGCTCCAGTTGATGCATCAGTTCCCCGACTTCACCTATTCGCAGAGCCAGACCGCAGTCTATGCGCTGATTGAACGATATTTCCCGGACATGTTCGAGCAAATCCGTGAGCGTGTCCGCGAGGGGCGCTGGGAGGTAACGGCCGCGCACTGGGTTGAAGGGGACAAGAATTTGTCGTCGGGAGAGGCTCTCTGCCGCCATCTGCTCCATTCGCGCCGGTACTTCTCCGACAAGTTCGGTCTTGCTCCGGAAGATATGCCGGTGGATTGGGAGCCGGATACCTTCGGCCATGCCGCCACGATCCCGTCATTCCTCGCTCGGGCGGGCGTCAAGTATTACTATGCATGCCGTACCGGCGGCGGCTTCGATTCTGAGCGAGTTGGAGAGAAGCGTCCTCCGCTGTACTGGTGGCAGGGGCCGGATGGCTCTCGCATCCTCGTCAATAACGAGATCACCTGGTACAACACCTACGCCGGAGAGGGTGATAATGCCTCACTTCCGCTTGTCCGTATTGCTGGTGAGACAGGACTGCATCACTGGCTGAACGTCTACGGCGTGGGCAATCACGGTGGCGGACCGACCCGCCAGGGGATCGCCTTCTACCGGGAGCTTCAGGAGTGGCCGATCTACCCTGAGGTTGTTTTCAGTACGGCAAAGCGTTTCTTTGAGAGTATCGATGCCGAATTGGCGTCTCTTCCAGAGGGTACGATCCCTTTGATCGCCCACGAGCTTAACTTCGAGTTCGCCGGATGTTATACGTCGCAGAGCACGATCAAACAGGCAAATCGGCTTGGCGAGAACTATGCTGTCGAGGCTGAGACACTGGCGCTGCTGGGCAGCCGTGTTAATGGTCTGTCGTATCCGGCAAATCTGCTCTACACGGCGTGGAACAATGTGCTGTTCAACCAGTTCCACGATATCCTGCCCGGCAGCGGAGTGCGCGAGACGCGCTCTCATGCGGAGGCGCTGTTTCAGGAAACAGGCGCAATCGCCGGCTCGGTCAAGCGCAATGTGACGAAATCATTTTGCGAAGGCATAGATACTCTGTCACTTTTGCCGTCGACACCCGCCGGAGATCAGGAACGGGAGCGAGTTCGCTCGGGGAATATTGAGCCTTCATTCACTGCCGGTCCCGGCTCCGGAGCGGGCCTCACAGGCTTTTCGCATTCTTCGGGAGGCGGCTCGAAGTTCCGTCCCATCACAGTTTTCAATTCCTGCGCCTGGGACCGGTCGGAGATGGCGGCAGTTTCGCTCTACGACACCGGCTTCGATCCGGAGAGAATTGTCGCTCTCGATGACCTGGGCATCGAGCATCCGGTCCTGATCGTGCGCAAACAGGACTGGTGGGGCCATGAGCGCATCGAACTGATATTCCGCGCCGCGTCCGTGCCCGCGCTGGGTTACAGGACCTGGCTGCTCTGCGAGGGAACTCCCAAAGCGCCGGCAAAGGTCAATGACCGCTGCTTCGATCCCTATCGGTCTGCTCTATCGCGCCCGGTTGTGCCTGAGGCCCAGGTGCGGCTTGCCTCCGGTGATTGGTTCGAGACGCCGTACTTCAGCTTCAGGCTCGATCGATTTCAGTCGGGCCTGCTGGATGTTGTGGACAGGAGGACCGGCGCGCGCATTACAGCGGGGACGCAGGCGCTTGGAGCATGGGCGTATGTAGTCGAAAGACCACGCGGCATGACGGCCTGGAGGCTTGGAGAAGAGGTGGATTCGCCCCTTAATCTGAAATCGATTTCTATAGATATTATCGGCGCAGCCAGGAACGGAGCCAATGACCTGACCGACGAAGATCCTGTATTCGCCGTCCAGATCACGAGCGTGCTTGCCGTTCCGGGCACGAGCAGTACGGTGCGCCTGACCACGCTGGTGCATGGCCTTGAGCCCCGGATTGATTTCCGGGCTGAGATCGACTGGCGCGAGATCGGCTCCGAAGGCCATGGCATACCCGGCCTGGTAGTCCGCTTTCCGCTCGCGCTGGAAGATGTCTCTCCGCTCTACGAGATCCCGTTCGGCAGCGTGCGCCGTGATCTGACGGGAGGAGAGGAAGTGCCGGCATTGAGGTGGGCGCACATTTCCGGCACGGCGAAGACGGCAGGCGGAGCATCCATGCCGGCAGGAATGACCCTCATGCAGGATTGCAAGTACGGTCACTCTGTTCATGGCAGCGAGATGCGCCTGCGCATGGTCCGTTCCAGTTTCGATCCCGACCCCACGCCGGAAATCGCCCGCACCACTGTACAGTATTCCGTGTTCCTGCACGACAGCCCCGCCGATCCTGTCGTGTTGACTCGCCTCGGCGCAGCCTTCAATCATCCGCTGCTGGCGGCTCCGGCAAACCTGCATGACGGACCGCTGCCTGCATCCGCCGGTTTCGGTCGTGTTACGACGCCGAACATCATATTGACCGCCCTCAAGCAATCCGCCTCCGGCGATGGGATAGTCCTTCGCCTGGTCGAGATGAATGGCGTAGACACGGAGGCGGAGGTTGTACTCGATCCGGTTGTCGCAGGCGGACTTATGAAGGCCGTCTATGTTGATGTGATTGAACGTGAGCAGGAAGGCGCCACACCATCATGGAACGGTGGCGCCCTGCGCGCCCATGTCCCCGCGCATGGGTTCGTTACCGTGTGGCTGTCGTGATTAAATAAAGCTGCGAATCCACTCATCCGCGGAGTGGCCACTATCCCTCAGGAGGGGGGCGTGAGGTTTAGGAAACGTAAGCAAAAATAGCCCGCGTCGGCTCCCCTCCCCAACCCCTCCCCGGAGGAGAGGGGCCAGAGAAGAAGGGAACACTAACGATCTCTATCTCACTCCGACTCCCTCTCCTTCGGGGAGGGCTGGGGAGGGGAGCCGACGCGGGCTATTTTTGTCTGCGTGACCCCAATCTTCCTCCACAAGGATGCGAGCAGGAGACCTGCGGATAAGACCATCACCGATCCAACACGATACTCCCCATCGCCTCCGGTGAAATATGCGGACATCCATATTTCACCGGAGCCCAGTTCAGGGCGACCAGCTGTTTCTTCTCCGTTCCGGCCGTTTTGATATAATCGTAGCGGAGCAAGTTGGCGCGGAGCGTCATCGGCTCGAAACTCTTCTTCCCCAGCCTTCGGAGCAGCGGATCGGCGGGCACGGCCAGATCTGCTACCCATCCAACGACATTGCCGTTTTCTTTGATCCTGCTCGTCGCGGTGCGAAGTCCGTCAAGGGTCCATGAGAGGTTCATCCACCAATCCCTGTTCAGAACGTCCGGCAAGAGAACGTGATCGGGGCCGGAAACGGGATCTGCCGTCAGCACGGCCAGCTGATCGAACACCACATTATTGGGACTGACTTCTATCTCAATCCACTCCCGCTGATCTCCCTTGGGATCGATGAACAACTCTACGGCATCGGCTGCATAAATGGGATCGTCATGATGCCGGAATTTCGAATCGATGTGGTCGTCGTAGCACATGTAACGCAAGTACAGGTACTTTTCATCCCAGGCCAAATTAATACTGGTTCGCTGCGGCTTGAGTCCGGCTGCGTCCGGACCCAGAGATAGGGTGAGAGATGGTATCAGCGGCTCGGAATTCCACGCGGGATCGTTTGGGCTGCCGTCGACGCGCGGTGTAACGGCTGTGTGCGGCACATGGACCGCCGGCGGAGCAGCGTTCTGAGCTGATGCCGGTCCGCACAGTCCAAGCAGAAATAAGGCAGCTGTTCCAATCATGGGCAAGACTGGAAACCGGTGTGGGCGGCTTTGCCGGGACATCGTTCGTTCTCCTTGATGATCTCGATACTTCGAAGACGCCATTCCATTTTACGTGAATATTGCCTTGACAATGGGCAGGCGGCATGATACAATTCGTCACTTGATAATTCGTAATATCTGAATCGTTTCTAGATTTTACCACAAGCGGCCGAAATAGCGGCGACCATCAAAAACGGCATGGGCTGTGTTTTGGATATACGGCGTCGATTGCGAAAACTCTGATTGTTTGGATGATGCGTGGAGGCGTCTACTAGATTGGCACGATCGAACTTTTACATGTACATGGCGGCCGCCGCGCTGCTTGCCGTTCCGCAGATCAGCCGCGCTCAGATGGTTACAGGACGGGACATGACCGATTTCCGTCCGGCGTTCGGGCTCGACCACAATCCTCCCGGTGCGATCTACGAAGCCTCACTCGTTCGAAGCAGTGTCTCCAGCAACATTCTCTGGCCTGGGGATCGGCCGTCATTTACGATCAAGATTGAAAACCAATCGGATCAGCCTCTGCAGGTGAAGGGAAGTGTCGAGGTCGTCGCATACGGGACGAAAGGCAAACCCGGCGATGTGTGGGTTCCGACCGTCTACAAGATCGGCGATGCCGGGGCCGTTCCGATTTCTGTGGATGCATCGCCGAAGGGGTCGTCGGAGATTACGATTTCACCTGAGATCCCGGCCCGGTTCGGCGCTTATGCCCTGGTGGCCGATCTTGGCCCGAAGTATGGCCGGCGTTTTATCGTCTCCTGTGTTCGGACATTCAAGCCTTCCGGTGAACGCGTGCAGTACCCTGCGCTCAGTCTGGATGACCTCGGGCCGGATACGCTGGGGCGGTTGGGCGTTCACGCCATTCGCTGGGGATTGAGTTATAAGCCGACCACAGCTCCCGATTTCGAGAAGTGGTATGCGGAGCAGGGCGCGGAGCTGAAGAAGCTGCAGGATTCCGGGATTACAGTTCTGGCAATGGCGGCGGTAGGAGAGCTCGGGGGCGCCTATCAGCCTCTTGGCCGCGGCCGCCCATGGCTCGATGACAACACGACGATGATCGATGCCAAGGAGGATTATGCCTGGCTGCCCTCTTACGATCCCGACTTCCGGAAGTTCATTGCGCGGTTCTGCAAGGACTATGGCTGGCCGAAAGGGCCGATCACGGCGTGTTCGCTGTGGAATGAGCCATGGGAGGGTGTCTCGATCTCCGGATGGGGCGCGGATATGCTGCGCTACCGGGAGATCTACACTGCGATGTATCAGGGAGTGGACGATGCCCGCGCAGACGGGGCCGACGTGCTTGTCGGAGGCTGCGATTCGTCGTCCAATGCCCTCGATAAGCTGTTCCCAGACGGTAAAGATACGTTCCTGTCGCACTTCGACTTTCTTTCTGTGCACTATCAGGGAATGACGTCCTTTGCGACCTACAAGCCCTGGGTGGACCGCAAATCGCCGCAGGGGCGCGTCCGGATCTGGGATACCGAGAGCTGGGTCGCAAATACTGACGACCGCGTGTCGGCGGTGGTCGCGGCAAACCGGTCGGCCGGTTATGACCGGGCCATGGGTATCTTCGGCGGCAACATCAGCGAAAGCGATCCGCACGGTTCAGGCGGATCGAATGCCTGGTCCGTGGCGGCATCGGTGGGGGCGGCAACCCATTTCATCGGCGAGCGTCCGTTCCGGGAGCTTCTCTTCAAGAATGACCTGCCCTGGGTGATGGTATTCGATGGAACCGCCAGCAAGGTGG
>Ga0207671_10001644_pt1 | contig 25452 bp, 19 predicted proteins | sample KBSC24metaG_FD_184352 | JGI IMG/M metagenome (GOLD analysis project Ga0207671, IMG submission 184352) | Corn rhizosphere microbial communities from Kellogg Biological Station, Michigan, USA - KBS C2-4 metaG (SPAdes) (version 2) | ecosystem: Host-associated > Plants > Roots > Rhizosphere > Soil... | reverse complement strand
ACGCAGTGCCTGGCTACGATAACGCGACCGGCCTTGGCAGCTTTATCGGCGGTAACCTGATCAACGACCTCGCCGCGCTGCCTGCTCCCACTGTCAAGCTCGCATCGCTATCGGTCAGTCCGAACCCGGCTGTCGTCACAGCGCCTTTCACCGTCACCGTTGGCCTCACCGCCCCGGCGCCTCCCGGCGGCGCGCTGGTCTCAATCCTTAAGAACGGCGCGGCCTTCAACACGATCCTGGTTCCGGCTGGCAGCGCCACGGCATCCGCGCCGTTCACCGTGACCACTCCCGGATCGTACACCATCGGCGCGGTCTTCGGCGGAGTGGCGACGTCCTCCCCGCTGACCGTGATGCCGGTTCAGTTGGCGACCTTCACGGTCTCACCGAACCCGGTGATCCAGACCAATGGAGTACTGGCAACGGTTACGCTGAACGGCCCTGCTCCTGCCGGAGGCGGCATCCGCATTCCGTTGACATGGAACGGGCAGCCATGGTCGATCATCGCCATCGCCGCCGGCGGCCGAACGGGATCCATCGCCCTCAAGCCGTTCTCGGTGGGCACAGTGACAACATCGGCGAACTACGGCGGCGTCACGAAGACGTTCGCCGTAACTGTGAACCCCGTGGCAATCAGCTCGGTGCGGCTGACACCCAATCCCGTGTTGCAGACCAGTCCTGTGACGGTCACGGTAACATTGAACGCGCCCGCTCCGGCTGCTGGATCCACTGTGATGCTGACCTGGAACGGCGCGGCCTGGGGAAGCCTGTTCGTGTCTCCCGGCCAGACAACGGCATCCCTATCGAAAACGCCCCTCTCATCCGGCAATATCGTCGTAGGGGCCAAGTTAGGAGCGACCTCCGCATCCGGCGCTCTTGTGGTTACGCCCGTTCGCCTGAATACTCTGACGCTGACGCCGTCGACAGTGTTCTTCCCGAACCCGACGACGATCAAGGTAACGTTGACGGCGATCGCTCCCGCCGGTGGCGCAAAAGTCTCGATCCTGAAGAACGGCGCAGCCTGGACCACGATAACGGTCCCCGCTGGTCAGACTGCCGCGTCACTCTCGATCCGGCCAACGGCCATTGGGACGTTCACGATCAAGGGCACATACAACGGAGGCGCAGCCGCCGCAACATTCGTGGCAAAATAGGATAGAGCTTTCACTCGATCCTCGTGAAATAGTGTGGATGTAGAAACGCCTCGGCGCCGGATATCCAGTGCCGAGGCGTTCTGCTGTCGATAATCTCAAATGCTGGCAAGCCTCTAGTTGTCGTCCAGATGATCGAGCGCTGTATCGCCGTTCTGGAAGCGCCTGCGCCCGCTGAACACGATCTTACAAAGCGGCAGGAGTTGCGAGCGCTTGTTCATCTGGTAGGGATCTCCATCAACCGTTCCATGCGGCGTCGGTAAGCAAACCCCATTTTTGATTGGAGCTATTAGCGCTCTCTTTAACTTTCCTGCCGCCGGGAGTCCGCGAATCCGCCTCCTACGAAGTATACTAAAGGAATTCTTGGTTGAGATCAATTTCACGTTAGGTTGGCGCTCTCTGGATTCCGCGCATTCTTTTATGGATCGCTTCTCGATTGTTAACCTCCGGCCCGTGATTGCGAACGACTCCCGAATCATGACAATGAGGTAATCAATGCAACCCGCACAGGATCTTCATGTGCTGGAGATGGTGCCACTCGTATCGCCCAACAAGTTAAAGGCAGAGTTGCCAAGCACCGATGCCGCGGCCGAAACGGTGGCTGTAGCCCGCAATGCGATCTCCAACATAATCTACCGCAAGGACCCGCGGTTCTTGATAATCGTCGGCCCGTGTTCCATCCACGAACCGGAAAGCTCGCTGGAGTACGCCGCAAAGCTTGCGCCGTATGCAAAGCAGATGAGCGACCGGCTTGTGATCGTGATGCGCACGTACTTTGAGAAGCCGCGCACCACTTTTGGCTGGCGCGGCCTGATCAACGATCCGCACCTCGACGGCTCCTATGATATGGGAGAAGGCCTGCGCCGCGCGCGAAAGCTCCTCACGGAGATTAACGCGATGGGGTTGCCGACCGCGGCTGAAATGCTCGACCCGGTGACACCGCAGTACATCGCCGAACTTGTTTGCTGCACGGCGATCGGAGCGCGTACGACCGAATCCCAGACGCACCGCGCGCTCGCTAGCGGACTGTCCATGCCGGTCGGCTTTAAGAACAGCACGGACGGCAGCCTGCAAACAGCGATCGATGCCGTCGTTTCTGCGCAGCACCGTCACAGCTTTATCGGCGTCGATCTCGACGGCCGCAGCTGTGTTGTCAAGACATCCGGCAACCCGGACGGCGTCTTGATCCTGCGAGGCGGCCGGAACAGCACGAACTACGATTCCGACAGCATCCTTACGGCATCGCAGAAACTTGAAAAGGCCGGCGTCAATTCCAGCATCCTGATGGATTGCAGCCACGCCAACTCAGGCTACGATATCGTCAAGCAAAAGGAAGTCTGGAAGACGGTCATCGATGACTATTCTAAGACTAACGGCGCGCTTATTGGCCTGATGGCCGAGAGTTACCTGTTCGAGGGCAAACAGCCGATCACGAAGGGGCATGAAAACCTCAAGTACGGCGTGAGCGTCACCGATGCCTGTATGAGCTGGGAAACCACCGAAGACCTTCTCACCTACACCTACGCGAAACTGCCCCGATAAGATCTACCAATAAGATCTATCCCCACCCGCTATAGCGCGTGGGGATAGCCTCCAAAAGCATTCGATTGTGCAGTAATGCCGTTTGCGTTTGTCTCGCCAAACACAATACATCGCTCTCATCTTCCGATCGCTTATTTAACAAGATTGCACAGTCGCTGGGACATATTTTATTAAATGTGTACCAAAGTGGCACCATTAACCTGTGAATATATGTATGAATGTTAATACGCGCAATACAACTACCGTGAACATAGTAAATACCATTTAATGATATATATTGCAAGCATTGAATACACATGTAACGGCCATTCTGGATTTCATTTGGTTTGTTGTTACATAATATTCATACGATTGTCCCAGGAAAATAAATTCAAATGGCCCCATTACGACACCAAAAAATGCTTGACACTCGAACCAAATGATGATAGAATGGTTCCAGAGTGAGCTGACGGCCATCTCATTCCGAACATTGAGTTCGAGAGTGAATGCATCGCTTGCTATCTTAGTTGTTCCATACAACGTATCTTGTATCGCTATCTTTTGTAAAGGAATGTAGAACAATGTTGAATGCTCCATCTGCAACCACCCGGAAGTCAAACGGCTTCACACTGATTGAATTGCTCGTAGTCATAGCAATTATCGCGATTCTTGCCGCTATCCTCTTCCCCGTCTTCGCCAAGGTCCGTGAGAAGGCCCGCCAGATCACATGTCTTTCCAACGAGAAGCAGATCGGCCTCGGCTTCATGCAGTATGTGCAGGATTACGATGAGAAAGCTCCTTTCTCCCGCGCCGTAATGGATGGTGGAGACTGGTGGACGTCTCGGATGCTGTCGTGGAAGGACCTGATCTATCCCTACCTCAAGAGCGGCGGACAGCCCTACAACAACGGACAGCCATATGCCAATCACCAGAGTGGCGGCGTGTTCGCCTGCCCGGACAACACAGCTGTCTGGTCGCACGACGCGCCGATCTACTGGGGAATGCACGACGATGCATATAATACGCCCGGCGCAGGTGGCGATGAGACGACCCGCTTCCCCCGCAGCTACGCCGTTAATGGTGGCGCTGGCCACAACGAGCTGGGCAGCCAGGGTTTTTGGCCCTGCGTCAATGATGATAGCTGCAAGAACAACTCGGGAGCGATCTCAATCCTGCAGGCGCCGGCTAGTACCATCATGGTTGCTGAGACCCGCGTCATGTTCCCGGATGTCAGCCCGGATTATGTCGGATACCAGTGCACGGCAAGTGGTATCCCGGCAGGCGGACAGACGACATCTTGTATCCAGGGGCATAGCGCTGGCATGACGAACTTCGTATTCTTCGATGGCCATGCCAAGACGATGCGCGCTATTCAGTCTGTCCAGCAGGACCTGTGGGATGCTTACGCCAACAACCCGGGTGGCCAGCAGAATACCATTAACGGCGCCAACGGGACTAAAGAATGGAACCCGGGATTCTAAGAGGCATGAACCGACTGATGATTGCTCGCTGGTGTGGCGCCGGTCTCGCGACCCTAGTATTGGGTTGTTCGATATTCATGGCAGGCTGCGGACAGAAGGATGCGGATTTGCCTCCGCCAGGGACTCCTGATGCGGCAAAACTGAATCCGCTGATCAACAATCCGCCTCCGGGACAGCCAAATCATATGTCGCCTGAGATGCAGGCTCAGATTGACCACATGAGATCAATGGGCAACCAGGGTGGCACGAATGCGGCGCCTGCTCCGACTCCAGCTCCGGGATCGGGTCAGTAACCGCTCAGGGTGGCTGCGGAGGAATGAACGCAGCCGCCCGCTTTTGAATCGACTTATATAAATCGTACCGGCCAGGCAAATATTGCTGTCCGGTGCGATTTATTTGTAAATAATGGGCGTGCGCCGAACCTTGCACATGGGACGTCCTTGAGATGAAATTTGCCGGTGCCAGTTTGCGGCGGGATCGCTAAATATTAACTTTCTGTTTGCGTCATTGATGGTACTTGTATGGTGCCAAATTGATGGTACAATTCATTGACTTAATGTCTAAGACCAGTCATAATGAGGAAAATCAACCGAAGGCAGTCTGCAGGCTACCCGCACTCACTGGGATCTTTCGTATCCTGCCGCCTTGGAAGCGCTACGCACATGAACCATCGACCCACTGCAGATAAAGCATGCTTCACCAGTCCGGCTATAGAGCGCGTTATAGAGCGCGTTGTGGCGCGGATCTGTGATCCTCAGCTTGCCGCTCTTTTCGTCAACTGTTTCCCCAACACGCTCGACACCACCGTTACCGTGGGAACCGACGAACAGGGGCGTCCGGATACGTTTGTCGTAACCGGTGATATCGATGCCATGTGGCTGCGCGATTCCACCAACCAGGTGTGGCCCTATCTGCCTTTTGTAAACGAAGACCCCAATCTGAACCGCCTTATCCAGGGTGTCATCAACCGCCAGACACGATGTGTCATGATCGACCCATATGCCAACGCCTTCAACCGTGAAGCCACCGGCAGCCACTGGAAGAGCGATCAGACCGTCATGACCGACGACCTCCACGAGCGCAAGTATGAGCTGGACTCACTGTGCGCCGTGCTTCGTCTGGCATACGGCTACTGGGAAGTCAGCAAGGATGCATCCTGCTTCGACGACCGCTGGCACGAGGCCATGCGCCGCATTGTCGCGACGATCCGCGCGGAGCAAGCCGGCGCCGATGAGATCCAGAAGGACGACTACCGCTTCCAACGCCAGACCACCAGCCCCACCGAAACGCTGGCCTGCGGCGGATATGGTCAACCCGCGCGGCGCTGTGGTCTGAGCAAATCGCCGTTCCGTCCCTCCGATGATGCCGCGATGCTCCCCTTTTTGGTACCAGCCAACGCCATGGCAGTCGTTTGCCTGACGCGCCTTGCAATATTGTGGCGCGATGTCTGCGGCAAGCCGGAAGATGCCGCCGATGCGCAGGCGCTTGCGGATGAGATCGATTCCGCGATCAAGCATCATGCCGTCATCGAACACCCACAGCATGGAAGCATTTTTGCCTATGAGGTGGACGGATTCGGCTCTTACTACTGCATGGACGACGGCAATGTGCCCAGTCTGTTGAGCCTGCCATACCTCGGTTACTGCGATACCGGCGATCCGATTTACGTTAACACCCGCCGCTTTGTGCTGAGTTCGTCCAACCCCTACTACGCGGAAGGCAAGGCCGCGAAAGGCGTGGGCAGCCCGCACACCGGCCGCGGAACGATTTGGCCGATGGCTGTCATCCTGCAGGCCTTAACCAGCGACTCGGCAGAGGAAGTGCGTGGATGCCTGGCCATCCTGCGAGATACGCACGCAGGCACCTTCTTCATGCACGAATCGTTCTCTAAAGACGATGCCGCCTCGTTTACGCGGGATTGGTTTGCATGGGCGAATACTCTCTTCGGAGAGCTTATATTGAGTGTTGATGCGCGTTTCCCTGAGCTGCTCCGGCAGAACTGAAAGCGCCCAAGAGGAAGGATGCCGTGCGGCAAGTTAAAGTAAGGTGCCGCGCTTAAAGGAATTGTGCCATAATGCAAGTACGAATGGTACCAGAATCACGGCCTACGGCCACTTCCTCAAAACGGGCTAACAACACCGTAGCAAATCTGCTTCGCGAGAGAATCCGCTCGGGACATTATCAGGTAGGCGAATGGCTTCCTACTGAGCGCATGCTCACAGAGGACCTCCGCGTTCACAGGCGCGTCGTCCGCGATGCCCTGACACAGTTGGAGAACGAAGGCCTGATCCTTCGCCGCCCGCACTGCCGCCCGATCGTACAGGCCCTTGAACGCCAGGCGCCGGTATCTCCCCCGATTCCCACGGTTCCCACATTTCCCACCTCACGATTCGTAGCCCTGGTTATGTACCATGGCGGCGATCTGGAGCAGGGAACCTCAGCCCAGCAGCGAATCTTCTGGGGTATGAACGAGGCGCTTGGCATGGCGGGCTATCATGCCGTGTTTCTTGACCTCGGAGATCGAGTGCGCACCGAAGTGGAGAACGCGGAGAGAGAAGCCGCGCACTTACGATATGTCCTGGATCACGGCTTCGGAGGCGTCGTATTCTACTCATACGCTTACCTCGCAAATAAAGACCTGATCCGTGAAGTGTCCCGGCGCGTTCCCTTCGTGCTGCTCGACCGGACGCTGCCCGGTGTGGAGGCCGATTTCGTTGGAGCGGCAAACCACCAGGCCATGTATGATGCCACTAAGCACTTGATCGAACAAGGGCATCGCCGCATCGCCTACGTTACCAAGGCCGAGCGCATCAACACCGTGCAGGATCGCCTGCAAGGATACGTGAATGCGATCCACGACCTTATTCCCGATGATGTCTACGACATGGTGATCACGACTCCATGGATGGGCTCCTCTAAGTGGCCAAGCCTCGATGCCGTGTTTCGACTGCCCAAGGAAGAACGTCCGACTGCAGTCCTGTGCGTCAACGACTACACTGCTGCCCTGGTCGCCGAAAGACTCGCAACACTTGGTATCTCCGTTCCGGATGACGTATCCCTGATCGGTTTCGACAATATCGTCCACCAACTTCCAGGCGGCGTAGGCCTCACAACCGTTGCGCAGCCTTTTGAAGATATCGGCCGCACAGCCGCCGAGCTTGTAATCCGGCGCTTTGAGAAGCCATCCCTGCCCCTCGCAGATATCCAGCTGCCCACACAACTCGTCGTGCGCGAGAGCAGCCGCGAGATCTCATCCTAAGGCCTCACCATCAAAGTTCTCTCGCGCCAAGATTGCGGGAGAACTTTGCCTTGCACAATCGCCTCTACTCTTTAAGAATTACTCTTGTTCACTTGTGTTTTTGTACCATTTTTTGTCCATACCTTGAATCACAACTGAAAGCGTTTGCTTACAACTCGTCCATCGGGGCATCTCAATAAACTTCTCTCGTCTGAAAGATATTGTTGGTTGATATCTTTTAGTTTCCATTGTATCTTACGAATTTGTGATTGAGCATACGATCGCGCAAAAATACTTGCGCAACATTGTTCTCATCGTGATGCTTGGACCAAACACTAAAGCCTATACTCTGTGTCATAATATGGTTCAAAAATTGGTGCAAATATTTCTTGACTCATTGTACAGAGGCTGATATAATACGTCCGTTGATACCAATCCCAAAGCCGAAGAAAGTGTATGTGTGTCTATTTGTCACGACGCAGAAATTCGGAAAGGTTTCATAGATACAATCGTTATATAGTTGTTTGAGACTCACATTGTATAACTTGATATCAGTGTACGGACCTGGATTGAAATTTACGCTGTATTAACAATTATTGCTTTCTATAAAGATGGAAAGCATTTTCCGCACCGGCCTTGGCCGGATGAATGACTGCAACGACATGAGAGTCCGAAAAGGGCCAATCGCAGGAGAACATATGCGCATGCGGCAACGTTCGTTATTACCATTCACGGGGTTGATCGGCACAATAGCTATCTTCTTTGGCGCAGCAATTTCCGCTGGCGCGCAGCAGCTCTTTGCGCTGCGAGGTCATGGAAGCGTGCATCGAGGGGTAGGTCAATCTCAAGCCGTGGCTCGTATTGCCGGGAACGCTCAACTCGATCTGGCGGTCAGCCTGCCTGTCCATAATCAAGATCTACTGGATAATACCATCCAGGATCTCTATAACCCGAAAAGCCCGAACTACCGCAAGTATCTGTCCGTGGCTGACTTCGATAAGTCATTCGCTCCCACAGATGCGGAATATAACACAGTCATCGCATACTTGAAATCTCGTGGCTTTGCGGTCACACAGACCTATAAGAACCGGATGCTAGTTGATGTGCGCGGCTCCATCGCCAACGTCGAGCAGGCGTTTCACGTCAATATGCTTATCTACCGGCATCCCACGGAAAACAGGACTTTCTTCGGACCCAATGCGGAACCGAGCGTCGATCAGAAAGTTCCGATCCTCGACGTCATTGGCCTTGATAACTTCGTGCTTCCGCGACCCAAGAGCCGGGTTATGTCCTCCGCGGGCGTCATCAGCAAAGGTGGCACTGCGCCCGGCGGCGGCTACCGTGGAAATGACTATCGCGCGGCCTACTGCCCGCAGGTCACTCTGGACGGCAAAGGGCAGACCGTCGCCTTGTTCCAGTTCGGAAGCTATTACCCGAGCGACATCTCTTCTTACTGCTCGCAGTCAGGACTGCCGCCCGCGAATGTCACGCAGGTCTTGCTGAACGGCGTGTCATCGTCGCCTGCAGCCGGATCGGATACCCTGGAGCAGTCGCTGGACATCGAAATGGTTCACGCGATGGCTCCGGCGGCCAACATTCTGTTCTATACCGGCAACAATGCCGCGGACATCTGGAACCGAATTGCCACCGACAATATCGCCAAACAGGTGAGCTCATCATGGAGTGTCAGCCCGCCTCCCTCAACCCTGAACCAGATCCTGCAGCAGATGGCGGCGCAGGGCCAGTCCGTATTCAACGCCAGCGGCGACAGCGGCTTTTCCTCATCGCCGTTCGGCTGGGACGATAATCCCTACATGACGAGCGTCGGCGGCACGGAACTCACCACATCCGGCGCGGGCGGGCCTCGCTCCCTGGAAACCGGCTGGAGCGGAAGCAGCGGATACATTAGCCCGAACTTTGCCATTCCAAGCTGGCAGCAAGGCATCAATATGAGCGCCAACGGCGGTTCCACTACGATGCGCAATTGTCCCGATGTATCCATGATCGCTACATCGCTCTGGACGACCTGGAACAACGGCGCAAGCGGATACGCCGCCGGCACCAGCGCGGCATCGCCCCTGTGGGCCGGATACATGGCGCTGGTAAATCAGCAGGCTGCTGCGCACGGCAAACCCACGGCAGGTTTCATCAACCCGGCTATCTACGCCCTTGGAAAAGGGGGGAGCTACGGAGCGAATATCTACGATGTGACGTCCGGTAACAACGGCAAGCCGGCCGTCGCCGGCTACGACCTTGTAACGGGGTGGGGATCGCCAAGAGGGCAGAGCTTGATCAACTACCTCAGCGGGACGCCCGGTGACGCCGCGTTCTTCATGATCGTTAACAAGTATAGCGGCAAGGCCCTTGATCTGATCGGCGGCGACCTCACCAATGGAGCGCGCATCAATCAGTGGACTTACGACTACAACGGACCCAACCAGCGGTGGGCGCTTGTGCCGACCGAGGGCGGCAATCACTTCAAGATCATCTCATGGGTCAGCGGCAAAGCCCTGTCCGTCTCCAACAACTCCACGAGCAATGGAGCGCAGATCTGGGATTGGGACTATACCGGCAACGAGCCGAGCCAGCAATTCGACCTCATCGATGTTGGGAACGGCTACTTCAAGATCAAGAACGTCCGTAGTGGCCTGATCCTGGACGATGACGGTTTCGGCACCGGCAACGACAACAAGATCCAGCAATGGGTGGACGGCAACACCGACAACCAGATCTGGCGACTCCAACCCTGGGGGAATTACTACGTCCGCGCTTCGACCGGGAAATATGTCTGCATCGCAAATAGCGGCAGCACAAACGGCTCGGCAATTATTGAGTATGACTGGCAATCCAATCCCTGGTTCAAATGGCTCTTTACCAATGAAGGGCAAGGATGGTATGGAACCTTCAGTCTCAACGCCCCGACCCGCATTCTCTGTGTGGCAGGAGGATCTACCGCCGCGGCCGCTAACTGCCACCTCTGGGACTATAACCCGAGTAATATCGGCGACCAGAAGGTTCGCATCGTTCCTAAGACGGACGGCAAATACAAGTTCTACTTCGCCCACGACGGCATGAGCTGGGATATCCCCGGCGGCCAGGCAGCCAACTACACGCCGCTGCAGCAGTATCCCGACAACGGAAATGTGTGGCAGGAGTTCGGCCTGGAGAGGGCACCATGAGATTCTGATTTTTGATTTGGTGCCTGTTGGTACGATGCGTGGTTCTTTCCTGGTGCCGTTTTATTGACTGTTTGTGCTGAGCTTGTTATAATGACACTGACTTTGGAAGCTGTATGGCTAGCGCCTTCGGCCATAAAGAAATCTACTGTCGGATTCGGCGGCGTGGCTTAATTAGCTTCACCCCGATCGCTGTTAACAAGCACAACATGAATAACCAAACCATTGCATCGGACACGACTTCGGGACTATCTGTGGCAACCGCCGTGTCTGCCCAATCCACAAAGGCATACACGGCAGCCGATCAGGATGCCTCTATTGCGGCGTATGTCGAGCAGTTCTATCTTGTGGAAGACGGAGTGGGCAACTTCGCGTTGGAGAACGCCGAGCGCCGTGAGCCGGGAACAACCAGCTTCTGGAAGATGGCTGAAGAGTTCGAGATGGTTGAGGATGTATACGACCGCACGGGCGACGACAGATACAAGACCATGATTGGAGAGCTCTACAAGGGCTTTATTAAGATCCATGGGGCTGACTGGATGTGGAACGAGTACAACGACGACCTGATGTGGATCACTATGGGCTGTCTGCGGGCTTTTCGGATCACAGGCGACAGCAAATATTATCAGCAGGGCAAGTCATGCTTCGACGCCACATGGGCCCGCGCATACGATCCCGTCAACGGCGGCGTCTGGTGGAAGACCGACAATCTGTCCAAGAACGCCTGCATTCTTGGCCCCACGGCCATTGCCGCCGTGTTGATGTATCAGTGCGGCGCAGGAGATGAATATCTGGATCGCGCCCGCGATGTCTTCGAATGGGAACGAAAGATCCTCTTTCATGAGGATGACGAGAATGGACTGATTAACGATCATGTTCTGGCATCTGGTGAAGTCAAGGGTGGGGCCCTGAGCTACAACCAAGGCACATTTATCGGCGCTGCGCATCTCTTGAATACTGCATATGGTACCACTGAATATGAGCCATATGCGGTCTCTGCTGCACGGTTTATGAGGGACCATTGCACGGGGCAGAATGCGCCGGGCGTCATGCTGAATGACTATCGCATGGGAGACGGAGACAACGACGGCGGCGGATTTAAGGGGATTTTCGCCCGTTGGTGCGGCAAATGGGTGCGAGAAACCGAAAATACCGAGATCCTTCCGTGGCTGCAGCTCAATGCGCAGACTGTGCACGACTTGCGCAACACGGCCGGCCTGTCATGGGGCATCTGGGGAAAGCAAACACCGGATACGCCATTAGCATCCTGGGAATGTTCAAGCGCCGTATCCATGATGCAGAATGTGGCCGCTCCTGGGGCCTAACCCGAGGTTTCGTGCAAGCGGAGACGCTTAAACGAAACCAGAGACAGGTTTCTTAACACAACGATTGCCATACAGATAGCCTGACATCGCTACATGACGACACTGAACGCCCATGCTGAGGCCTGGGCATTTTTAAGCAAACTTTGCGCGATCGAATGCGCAATGATCGAGCGGGTTTGATCATTCGCTTGATCCGTCACGCTCAACCCGAGACAACACGAGAGGACAACATGAAACTCAACGTCTTCATCAAGTCAGCACTGGCGCTTTTGCTGATATTGATGGCAGGTATTTGCGGTCAGAAGGCAAAAGCCGATACCGTGCCGTACTTCATGCTCATTAACCAGAGCAGCGGCAAGGCCCTTGACCTCATTGGCGGCAATATGGCCAACGGCGCTGTAACCAACCAGTGGACCGCCGACTATAACGGACCAAATCAACGATGGGCTCTATCGCCCACTCCGCTCAGCAACCACTTCAAGCTGATCTCCTGGGTCAGCGGCAAGGCCGTATCGGTCTCCAACAACTCCATGAGCACAGGAGCTCAGATCTGGGCTTGGGATTTCACCGGCGACGATCCCGGTCAGGAGTGGGACCTCGTCGATGCCGGTAACGGCTGGTACTACATCCGCAATGTGCATAGCGGCCTTGTGCTCGATGTCGCCAATGCCAGCACCGCCGACAACGCCATGGTTCAGCAGTGGACAAACGTAGGCTCGCCCAATCAGAAATGGCGCCTGCAGCCGTGGGGCAACTACAATATCAAGGCAGCCAGCGGCAAGTACATCTGCTGCCAGGGTGGGGGAACTGCCGGCGCTGCGAACGGCGCCACAATCATTCAGTACACATATGAGAACAACCCCTGGTTCAAGTGGCTATTCACCAGCGAAGGCGACGGCTTCTATGGCCTCTTCAGCCTGAACTCGCCGAGCCGCGTGCTTTGCGTGGATCAGGGTTCTTCTGCTGCTGGATTCAATTGCCATCTATGGGATTACAATCCGAACAATGTGGGCGACCAGAAGGTGCGCATTGTGCCGAAGCTCGACGGCAAGTACAAGTTCTACTTCAAGCATGACGGCATGAGCTGGGATATCCCCGGCGGCTCGGTCAACAACGATGTTCCGCTGCAGCAGTATCCGGACAACGCCAATTCCTGGCAGGAGTTTACGCTTGAGCGGGCAGACAGTACCACTCAGACGTCGAACTCGATCTTCTCGGTTGCGGCATCCTCGATACCAACTCCGGTAGGAGCCGGCGCGATCTCCTTCCGCGTCATGAACGGCACGAACGGCGCATACCCCGATAGCCAGATCTACTGGGGCGTATTGGGTATCAACCCCGTAAACGGCAAGTGGAGCTACCTCGACATCAACGGCAACCTTCAGCCCATCTCCGCGGCCCTGAACGATGCCGCCGGTCACCTGGTGAAGAACGGAGTGAATTACGCCAATATCTACTCCACGATCAGCCAGAAGCAGTGGGTCAACATGCCCAAGCTGACATCGGGCCGAATGTTCATCAGCACGGGAAGCCCCTGCTATATCAAGACATACGACACGGGATTTGCCGGGCCGGACATCAACAATCCTGCCGATCCAAACCGCAACATCTACTTCGACTTCATTGAGTTCACCCTCAACGACTCGGGATACCATGGCAATACAACACGCGTCGACATGTTCGGCTTCCCGCTTCAGCACCGCCTGGTCAACAGCAGCAACAGCTATGACCATACCGTCGGCGAGAATGAGTCGGAAACACGCGCAGGTATCTTCTCGGAGTATCAGAACGAAGTGCCTGCGGAGTTCAAGAGCCTCGGCACGGTGCAGGCCCCGTACCGCATCGTGGCCCCGATCCACGGATCGTTTGCGGCCGGACAGCCCAATGCGAACTACTTCTCAAGCTACACCAGCATCTCCACGCAGGACATCCTGATGGGTGTCGGCGGAGCGGCGGATCCCAATGTCTGCGCGGCAATCAACCGCCACGTATACACGCAGCCGCAATCCACATGGGGCACCGTCTCCAACTACTATAATGCGGCCCCCGCCAACTACTACGCCAAGTTCTGGCATCCGCACGCCATCGCCGGTCTCGCCTACGGCTTCTGCTATGATGATGTCAACCAGCAGGCCGCCTACCTTGAGGTCGGCAGCCCGAAGGGCCTGATCATCCGCGTGGGAGGATAGAACCTAACCCCTCCCGCGCCTTAGCGCGCTAAGGCGCGGGAGGTCTTCGCAATAACCCCGGCTGTTGCCAGCGCAGCTATACCGCCGAGTATCATGGCGCTTGATACGCCGAAATGGTCCACTCCAATTCCTCCGAGCAGCGCTCCAAGCGCGAGCCCCACCTGGAAGATGGACACCATCAGTGCCGAGCCGCTTTCGAATGCCTTGGGCTCGGCCTGGTACATCCATATCTGAGTGCTGATCGGGATGGCTCCGAAGGCAAGTCCCCAGATTCCCACAAGTGCGATCGACGCGATCTTGCTGCCGCCGATAATCGGCGCAAGCAGAGTGACCGCCGCGAGGATGAGCGCTGTTCCAATGAAGGCGCTGCGGACATCACGGGCGGTGGCGCGTTCTCCAACAACATTGCCGACCATTCCCGCGATGCCGAAGCCAATGAGCAGTGCGGTGATGGCGCTCTGGCTCATGTGCGGGATCTGCTGCAAAAACGGCTTGAGATATGTGTAGCCGGCAAAATGTCCGCCAATGAGCATTGAGCTGGCGAGAAGACCCACTCGGGCTTTCGGTATACGAAATAGACCAAAGATATCACGGAGCCGGATCGCCTGCGATGTCGGCAGTGAAGGAAGCAGGAAAATCTGAGCGACGAGCGCAAGTGCGGCGAGACCACCCGTGGCCGCGAATGCCATTCGCCAGCCGGCAAGATCGCCGATGAATGCTCCCGCAGGCAGCCCGCAAACTGTCCCCGCCGAGATGCCGGTCAGGATCAGCGCAGTGGCCTTTCCTCCGTATTCTTCAGGAACAAGACGCCTTCCTATTGCGGCTGCGAATGTCCAGAACCCTCCGACACATGCTCCCAACAGCATTCGTCCTGCAAGAACGACAGGAAAACTTGGCGCAAGAGCCGCCAGCGCATTGGAGGCGATTACAAGAAAAGTAAACGCAAGCAGCACGATCCGCCTGTCCAGCCGCCCGGCCGCTGCGGTCAGAAGGGGAGCGGTAATGGCCGCAACGATCCCTGGCGTTGTCACCATAAGACCGGCCGTGCCGTTGGATACATGCAGTCCGCGGCTTATCTCCGGCAAAAGACCCACCGGCAGAAACTCGGACGTGACCAGAACAAACGCGCCAAGCGCGACAGACACGACCGCCGGCCACGATGCAGTTTGTGGAACGCTTTCAATTATATCGGCGGGCTTCTCAAGCAATTCGGGCATGCGCTTGTCCTTGATGCATTGATGTCCGTCGGCAGCGCATGCATTGCGCTGCCGACGGACATTTGCTTAGATGTGTCCGCCGGAAACGAACAATGTCTCGCCGGTGACCCAGGCTGAATCCGACGAAGCGAAGAATACCACAACCGGTGCGATATCTTCCGGCTGGCCGATGCGCCCGAGCGGTGTTTCCGCCTCGATGTGCTTGCGGAAATCGCTTTCGGCGAAGCCCGCTGTGTGGAAGCCTTCTGTCTCCACCATTCCGGGATTGACCGAGTTGACGCGGATATTGCGTGGTCCCAATTCCTTGGCGAGCGACTTTGTGACGGCGTCGACCGCCGCCTTCGTGGCGCTGTAGACCGACGCTGTCGGCGGAGCGGACGTCCCCGCGACGGAACCGATGTTGATAATGCTGCCGCCCGTGGCATCGAAGTACGAAGCCGCCGCCTGCGATGTGAGGAGCAGGCCAAGCACATTCAGATTGAATTGCTTGTGGAAGTGCTCGTTCGTTACGCCCTCAATGGGCTGGAACTCATAGATGCCTGCGTTATTGACGAGGATATCCACCCGGTCAAACACCTTCTTTGTCGTACCAAAGAGACGGTCGATATCTTCCTGTTTTGCGACGTCGGCCTGCACAGCGATCGCCTTGCCGCCGGCCGCGGTTATCTCAGTTACGACGCGGTCTGCGCCATCTTTGCTGGAAGCATAATTTACGACGACCGCTGCGCCTTCGGCAGCAAGCCCCTTGGCGATCGCGGCTCCGATGCCTTTCGATGCGCCCGTTACAACGGCTACTTTGCCATCAAGTCTATTGCTCATCTGTGTCTCCAAAATCTCAAAATGTTCTTTGTTTAAGTAGAGACCGCCGGAATGAAAATCGAGCGGCCTCTCCGGGCTTAAATCTGCGCCATGCCACCGTCTACGAATAACTCGGTTCCTGCAACGAAGCTGCTGTCATCGGAAGCGAGGAATACCACGGCCTTGGCGAGTTCGATTGCGTCGCCCATTCGGCCTAGCGGTACCGAAGCTGCCATGCCGTCCTTAAATGCCTTCAACTCCTCTTCCGTGCTGGCAAGGCCGTCGATGGCGGGAGTTAGGATTGGGCCGGGGCTGACTGCGTTGACACGGATCTTGCGGTCCTTTAGGTCCGTCGTCCAGCTTCGAGCAAAGGATCGGACTGCCGCCTTGGTTGCGCTGTAGACACTGAACGCCGGCATGCCCTTGATACCTGCGATGGACGCGTTCAAGATAATAGATGCGCCGTCGGGCAGAAGCGGAAGCGCCTTCTGCACCGTAAAGAGTAGACCCTTGACATTGATATTGAAGATCTTGTCGAAGTGCGCCTCTGTGATCGCGCCTAGCGGCGCAAACTCTCCGCCGCCGGCATTGGCAAAGAGGACGTCAAGACGCCCCTTCTGATCCTTGATCGTTGCGTAGAGACGATCGAGATCATCGAGATTGGAGACGTCGCCCTGGACACCGGTGACATTCTTGCCAATAGACTGAACGGCTGCATCGAGTTCAGCCTGGCGCCGCCCGGTTATGAAGACATAAGCGCCTTCTTCCACAAATTGTTTGGCCGTCGCGAGGCCAATTCCGCTGTTACCGCCAGTGACAAGCGCCACTTTTCCATCAAGCTTTCCCATGGTTTTTCTATCCTTTGTTAGTTAGAGAATCAACGTCAGTGAGTATAACGGGAGCTAAGTTACCAATGCTCTCCGATTCTTGCTTTGGTATTTATCAAGTGCTCTTATGTGCACTTTAGTTAAATCCGCCGGAAACGCTCAGTGTTTCACCGGTGACCCATACTGAATCTGAGGAGGCAAAGAACACGGCGACGGGAGCGATATCTTCGGGCTGGCCGATGCGGCCAAGAGGCGTCGCCGCGATAATGCCGCTCACGAAATCACTGCCGATGACGCCTGCGGCGTGAGCTCCTTCTGTCTCGATAGCGCCGGGATTAAGAGAGTTGACGCGGATCTTGCGTGGTCCTAGCTCCTTTGCGAGAGATTTCGTAACCGCATCGACAGCTGCTTTGGTGGAACTATAGACGGCAGTGTTTGCGGGAGTGGAAGTGCCTGCGACGGAGCCGATATTGATGATGCTTCCACCATCCGAACCGAAGTATGTCGCGGCGGCCTGCGATGTGAGAAGAAGACCAAGCACATTGAGGTCATACTGTTTGTTGAAGTGCTCGGTTGTCACACCCTCGATCGGGGCGAACTCGTAGACGCCGGCGTTGTTCACGAGGACATCAAGCTTGCCGAATGCCTTCTCCGTCTCGAAGAATAGGCGGTCGATATCCTGCTGCTTGGAGACATCGGCCTGAACCGCAATCGCCTTGCCGCCAAGTCCTTCAATCGCAGACACTACTCTGTCAGCGCCTTCCTTGCTGGATGCGTAGTTCACCACAACCGCTGCGCCTTCGGCCGCCAGTCCCTTCGCAATTGCGGCTCCAATACCTTTTGATGCGCCTGTTACGACTGCCACTTTGCCTTCGAGCTTGCCCATTTGTGTATCTCCTGATTTGACCGTTGCTTTGATATATTTACTGACTGGTACATATATACCGCTCGGAACAACGATCTGTCAAGGACTTGTGTACTTTCCGGTAAAAAAATATTTTTCGACGCTTTGATAAATATCGAAATTAAGAAACAGCTTATGAAGGACAGAGGCGAGCATAACCATACCGACTGGTACAAATAATATAGCACGGCTTGACAGTCGATGTCAATCTGTTTTATACTGATAAGTATGAAACGAGAAAAATGTACCGGAGCGATGGGCCGCCCGCGTGAATTCGACGTCGATCATGCGCTTGAGTGTGCTCTGACACTGTTCCGGCAAAAAGGATATGAAGGGACGTCACTATCGGATTTGACCGAGGCGATGGGCATCAATCGCCCGAGCCTGTATGCAGCCTTCGGCAATAAAGAAGAGCTATTTCGCAAGGCGTGCGATCGTTATGCAGAAGGGCCGGCCGCGTTTCTAAATAGCGCTCTGAATGAACCTACCGCTCGCGCTGTCGTCCAGCGAGTGCTGTACGGCACCGTTGATGCTATCACGGACCCATCTGGTCCCGTGGGATGCCTTTCAGTGACCGGCGCGCTTGCATGCGGGGATGAGTCCGACAGTGTTCGGCAGGATCTCTGTTCGCGCCGCATGAAGTTCCAATGCGAGCTAAAGCAGCGCTTTGAGCGCGCCGTTATCGAAGGCGATCTGCCGCCCACAGCGTCTCCTGACGATTTAGCCCGCTACGTGGCGACGATTTATCAGGGAATGACGGTCCAGGCATCCAGCGGAGCATGCGCTGAGTCCTTGCGACGAGTTGCGGATATCGCCATGAAGGCTTGGCCTGAGCCGCTTGAAACAAAGTAACATCTAATGCGCTCATCGAGCGTCGCATAACGTACCATCAGTAATTCTTGTGTGAAATGTTTTCGTACCAAACATGTCGGAAATTGATGGTTAGGCCGCTAAGCAAAATGCCCGGCGATGTCGTAAACCCGCGACGAGTTATGCTTAATGATGCAGATTAATGTGGCATCAATTTGCATTAACTGTTAAAAAGTGGCTCTTATAGAAAAGTTTACCAAAGTGAGGAATATTGTGCCATAATGAATTAGTATGGTACCAGAACCGAAATCTCCGCGTCGATCTCAGAAGCGCGCTAATGATGCCGTAGCCGGCGTGCTTCGCGACAGAATACGATCCGGCGACTATCGCGACGGCGAATGGCTGCCGACAGAACGTGTGCTGACGGAAGACTTGCGCGCGCACAGAAGTGTCGTGCGCGGGGCACTCGCGCTTCTGGAAAAAGAGGGGCTGATTTTGCGGCGTCCGCATTGCCGCCCGATCGTTCAGTCATCTTCTGCACAGGCGCAGAATAACGCGCCTGCGCCGTCAGCATCTCCCTCTCCCGCATCGCGTTTTGTCGCCCTTGTTATGTGGCATGGAGGTGTTCTGGAGCAGGGACGCTCCGCGCAGGAGCGTATCTTCTGGGGGATGAACGTCGCCCTCGGCTTAGCCGGTTACCATGCGGTGTTTCTCGATCTTGGCGACAGTGTCAGGAGCGACATAGAGAACGCGCAGCGCGAAGCCGCGCACCTGCGCTACGTGCTCGATCACGGCTTCGGCGGCGTCGTCTTTTACGCATATGCCTACCAATTGAACCGCGAGTTAATTCGGGAGGTCGCGCACCGCGTCCCCTTTATCCTGCTCGATAGAACATTGCCTGGGGTAGAGGCGGATTTTGTCGGCGCTGCGAACCATCAGGCGATGTTCGATGCGACCAACCATTTGATTGCTCAGAGACACCGGCGTATCGCATATGTTACGACACCCGAACCTATCAATACTGTTCAGGATCGCCTGCAAGGCCACATGCGCGCTATAAGGGAATCCGGGTTAGAGTTCGAGGCAGTTCTTACGACGCCGTTCATCGGCAGAACCTACTGGCCGGCATTCGATGCTGTCTTTCGTCTGCCCGCCGGCGAACGGCCTACTGCGGTGCTGTGTGTCAACGACTACGCGGCGGTTCAAGTTGCGGAACATCTCGCGCGGTTGAGCCTTCGTGTGCCGCAAGATATTTCCCTGGTCGGCTTTGACGACATTGTACAGACGCTTCCCGGCGGTATTGGGCTTACGAGTGTTGCGCAGCCGTTCGAGGACATCGGCCGCACAGCCGCCGAACTCTTTATCCGCCGGGCCGAAACGCCTTCTGCGCCCCCAGCGGATATCCAGCTTCCAACGCAGCTCATTGTGCGTGAAAGCAGCGCCCCTCAAGAATAAAGCAGGCTGCATTCGCAGCCTACCTTGCTCCTATGACCGCTTGTCACCGGTCTTTTCAGTCTGAGCGATATGTTCCTCAAGGTCAGCCTGCGTAAGTGGGGGAAGCTCAAACTGTTGATAAACATCCCGCACCGCAGTGTTGAGGATTTCCTCGGCGCACGCTGTCTTGCTTCGCCCAAGGCTCTGAGCGATCCGCTGCAGCATGACGTGTGTCGTAACGGGAATTCGGAGCGAGAGGCTGCGGTCAGGGATCTCCGGGCCTAGATCCTCTTTCTCCTTGTGCATCGCCAGATGCAGCAGCTCATGTTCGATCCAGTTCTGCAACCGGCTTCCGTGGGAGCCGTGTCCCTCATTGTTTGCGCTCATAATCACTCACCGTCATCTCAATCTCTGGCTTCATTATAACCCAATGGGCGTCTGCCTACTCCTCACTCCGGAATCTCGCCTGCTTCACGATACTTGTTGGAACGATTGATACTGTAAGATTGTTGTAATGCAGTGTCAATACATTTGTATTGACACTGTTATGCCCGTACGGTTAAACTCAATCCACAATGATCTGCTGAACCAATTCTCTCTCCGAGAATTGACCCTTAGGAAGGTTCCAATCGCGTATGCAAGTAATGGAGCAGCCGGTACAGACCACAGATCGCAGCACAGGCAGGCTGCGGTCGCGCGGTGGCGTCCTGATGGCGGTGCTTGCAGTCATCAATATCGTTCTCTGGATACTGGCATGGCGCGCAGCACACCAGCTATCCGTTTTGACTCTCGGCGCTGCATGGCTGGCATACGGATACGGATTGCGACACGCCGTAGATGCCGATCATATTTCCGCGATCGACAACACCACGCGACGGCTCATGCAAAAAGGCCAGCGTCCCATCGCCGTTGGACTGTATTTTTCGCTCGGGCACTCAAGCGTCGTAATCCTTTTATGTGCCGCTCTCGTGCTGGCCACGGGATATGTACAGAAGCATTTGCCGCAGTGGGAGCGGACAGGATCGCTGATTGGCACATCCGTGTCGACGTTCTTCCTTATTGCGATCGGCATAATGAACCTCATCCTGCTGATGGGCTTGATCCGGTCATATCGTAAAGTAAAGGCCGGGCAGCCGATTCAGGCTGATGATGAGGGACTCCCGCCCGGGCCGCTTGGGCGCATCCTGCGCCCGCTGCTGTCGATGGTTTCGCGAAGCTGGCACATGTATCTCGTCGGGTTTCTGTTCGGCCTCGGCTTTGACACCGCGACTGAAGTCGGTGTACTCGCGCTTTCTGCGCGTTCCGGGGAAGCAGGCATCCCTATCTGGGCTATCATGCTGCTTCCGTTGCTCTTTACAGCTGGAATGTCCCTGATCGATACTCTTGACGGTCTTATGATGCTCGGCGCATATGGCTGGGCCTACATGGAACCCTCAAGGAAGCTGCTCTATAATATCGGAATAACTGGCTTATCGGTCGCCGTGGCATTTGCCGTCGGTGGCTCCGAACTGCTGCAGGTTCTGTCCTCGACTTCATGGATTCGTGGTTCATTTGCGAGATGGGCCGACAACATTCCACTGGAAAACGCAGGCTTTTACATTACCGGCCTGTTTGCCATCCTATGGGCTGTTTCATGGGTGATAGGTCGTCTACGGCCATCCACTCAGCCGGGGTAGAAGGCTGTATCTATCACAAAGCACGGCTCATAAGTATAACTATTTCTAATTTTGTTGTGCGAATTGCCGAAGTCATTGCAGCCAGAGGAGTGGTCCGCAGCATGATGCGTTGCGGACCGCTTTGTCATCTGTGAGTGCTCCGTTGCTTACAGGGTGTAGCGATCGTTACTCTGCTGCTACGATTGCAAATTCCGTGGTATAAACAAACTAGGCTGCTATTGTCGCAATGGTTGCGGCATGGATGCAGCCGGCAAAAAATGAACCCTCAAGGATTTGATGCGCTGCGAGAGTTTCGCAGTGTGAGCGATGACGCTCTCCGATTAATTCTCTCCGGAGCGCCGGTTGTGATTTTCGCAATCGATGCGCAGGGCATCTACACGTTTTGTGAAGGGCGTCCCATGAGATCCGGCGATCTGGCTGCGGAGAGAATCGTAGGGCATTCCATTGAGGAGCGCTTTCGTGACCGCCCTGAAGTCTTGGACTGTATGCGCCGCGGCTTGGCCGGTGAGACTTTACAATTTGTGACCCGTTTTCTTGGGCATGTATTTCAGAATGAAGTCACTCCCCACTATGACGGCGAAGGCAATGTGGCCGGCCTTGTGGGTTTTTCTTACGATATCACCGAACGAACCAGGGTCGAAGAATCACTGAGGAAAAGTCAAGAATTGCTCGCCGAAGCGCAGCAGGTTGCCCGAATTGGAAGCTGGGATTTCGATGTTGCCACAAGCAAGATTACCTGGTCTGAACAGATGTTTCGTCTCGCGGAAGTGGATCCTGCCAGGGGTGAACCCTCGTTAAAGGCGTTGATTGCCAACTACCATCCCGATGATGGGGCTGCGTTGCTGGCCAGCATACGGCGAGCGCTGGCCACCGGCGAACCTTATGCGATTGACCTCCGCAGACTCAAGCCGGATATGTCCATTTGCTGGATGCACGCCATCGGTCATACGGAAACAAACCCGGATGGAGTTGTGACTCGCCTTTTCGGAACCTGCATGGATATTACAGAGCGCAAGGCGGCTCAAGATACGATCCACACTTACAGCATCGCACTTGAGGAAAAGATGGCCGAGCTTGAGCGCGTCAACCGCGAACTGGCCGCTCTTGCCACCACCGACGGCCTCACAAGCCTGCTCAATCACCGAGCATTCTACGACCGCCTTGAAGACGAGCTTCGCGAAGCGCAGCGCTACGGATCACAGTTGTCCCTATTGATGATCGATGTGGATAACTTCAAACGCTTCAACGACGACTTCGGCCATCCGGCAGGGGATGAGGTTCTAAAGCAGGTAGCTGCCGTTGTGGCCGCCTCCGGGCGCAGGATCGATATCGTTGCGCGCTACGGCGGTGAGGAGTTGGCGGTTATACTGCCCCAAACCGGACGCACAGGCGCGTTGATTGCCGCCGAGCGCATCCGCCTGCGAATTCAACAGCGTGAATGGCGCGATAGACCAATCACCGTCAGCATCGGTATTGCAACCGTATCCCCCGAAACCGAACGCCCCCTGGATCTGGTCGTCGCCGCCGACCGAGCTCTTTACGAATCCAAAGCCGCCGGCCGCAACTGTGTTCGCCATAGCGAACCCGACTGAACCTGCCTGGCATCAAACTCCTGACATCTCGTGCATCTTGCACCGGAACGTCAATCATTGCTCATCACTTAACGATAGATGCAGCGCGGACCGCCTCACGGTACAATTCCATCACGGCCGGCAGATAGCCGCCGAGATCATTCCAGAGCAGGAAACCAATGCGCAAACCCAAGTGGCTGTCCCGTGTAGACGACCAGATCGACATCCTTGCAAACTTCGGTATTCAGGCCGACACCCTCATTCTTGACCTCGCACGCTACAAAGAGTACGTGGAATGGGAATACGATCGCACCGCCGGCGCAGAGGAATTCGCCCTGGAACGCGGCCCCGAAGCCGTTCTACAGTACCGAGACCTGAACCTGCGCCCAATCTACGTCGCCGAACCCACATCAGAAGTAAGCGCCAATCCTCGCGAACTGTGGGAAGCCGGGGACGATCTGGTTAGAACGATGGGTGAGGTGTAAAGGCAGAAAGAACATAGAAGATCAAAATTTTTAGCAATAATATAGATACCGGCTTAGATTTGCGAATGCATTAAGTCTCTCAAGATATCTGGGTGAATACTTGGGGCATATAATTTATGAATAGCGCCGTCATCTGCGACAATTGCCAATGTTTCACCGTTATTTTCGAATTCCATGTCGTAGATATGCGCACTCTGTTTCGGCAATGCGAGAAGCTGATCTCCCGTGGCTGCATCCCATAGAGTAATATTCCCTGCCGCAGATGCGATGACAATGGATTTTTCGTCTGGAGTAAATGTCATGGTTGATATAGTCTCATTTACTCCTAAATTACTTATCATACATTGAATCTGATGTTTGTTGATATTCCAAATAAACAGTGAACCATTTTTCTGAGAGATGGCTATCAATTGTTTCTTCTTTGAGAATATTGCTTGCGTAAGTGAGCCAATGCTTATAATTTGCCTTGATGCTTGAAATACATTAGATATGTCCCAAATCTCTGTTGAAATACTATGATTATTTCCTAATATTAACGTTTTACTGTCTTCGGAAAACTTAAGAAAGGTTATAGCTAATAATTGGCTTTTTAGTGTGGAAATATGTTTTCCGCTTTCAATATTCCACAATTCTACCTCATGCTTTCGGTTTTGCGCAGCAAATATGTGACCATCAGGTGACACCGCATAAGGGCAACTTGAATCGATACCAAAGGATTGCGAATGAATTAACGCCCCATTCTGGAGATCATGAATATCGATTTTGAATTTGTCTGTTCTATTAGTTAATATGTATGCTTTATGTATTGCGAATACGCTACTATTGCGTAGTGCTGGATCATAGGATTGCCAAATAAAATGAGACTTCTTGATATCCCATAGACCGATATTCTTGTTGTGTCCTTCAATTAATAGAGCATTGCAATCTCCGATGAGGCTAACTGAAATTGTGTGTAACACAATCGGCGTATCAATAATTTCCTTTTGTATATCGAGGCGCCAAATTTTCATTGTGCCATCTGCGCTTCCTGTGAAAATGTAGTTGCCCGTCTTATCGAAGAAAGCATGAGTAATGGCGCGCGTATGTCCCTTAAGCCAGTATACAAACTGTCCAGTCTCTATATTCCAAACGAGTACAGATGAATCGGAGCTAGCGCTTGCCAAAAAATGACCGTCAGCAGAGAAATTAAGATCCGTAATTGATCCGGTGTGTTTGTGATACTCATATGAGGCTTCAATTTGACTTACACTCATTAACGCGATCGTGCCATTAGAGAACCCGACCCCAAGCTGTTGGCCGCTTGGGGTGAAACGAAGCACTGTAATCCGAGATCCACGAAATGAGATGCTTTTTACAATAATTGACGGCTTCTTACAATTAACTAGAATTACCTTATTAGCGTTTGATAGCGATATAGCTATTCGGTCGGCATCTGGAGAAATCTCTACTGCGCTCGGAGTATCATTGGCAATTTGAGTTTCGGCTATGCATTGCCCTGTTACTGTATTCCAAATTATAACCCTAGCCCGTATTATGCGCGTATAGAGTAAAACGAGTGCACTCCGTCGAAATGTGTTGTTACCACACAGCACAATTTCAGGAGGCACCCGTTTGCACCAAAGTACGCTCCTCAGCCTCGATTTTCCTGCCGT
>Ga0207671_10001642_pt1 | contig 25459 bp, 23 predicted proteins | sample KBSC24metaG_FD_184352 | JGI IMG/M metagenome (GOLD analysis project Ga0207671, IMG submission 184352) | Corn rhizosphere microbial communities from Kellogg Biological Station, Michigan, USA - KBS C2-4 metaG (SPAdes) (version 2) | ecosystem: Host-associated > Plants > Roots > Rhizosphere > Soil... | reverse complement strand
TTGTGGCGAGCGGGCTTGCCCTAATGCCGTTCAGTTAAGGCTTTTTTGTAGGAGCGAGCTTGCTCGCGAAAAACTCACAGGCGCCGCGTTCATTCAGGAAACACGCGTTATCGTTGACGTTTTTCGCGAGCAAGCTCGCTCCTACAGAAGGCGATGTACGCTTAACTGAACGGCATTAGGGCTTGCCCCGCGTTGGGGCGCGTAGCGGCCCTAAAACCAGTCTCCCGGTTCTACCAGAAGAAATGCGGCGGCCTTATTGGGGCTGCTTCGCAGCCCAACGCGGGGCAAGCCCGCTCGCCACAACAACCCGCTCGTCACAACAAGCCTGCTAGCCACAACAAACCCGTTCATCACAACAAGCCCGCTCGCCACAGGTTACTGTTGGGGTTCGCGGATCTTGTACCAGGCCACATACAGCGCCGGCAGGAATAACAGCGTCAGCAAGGTGGCGATGATGATGCCGCCAATCATCGCGTAGGCCATCGGCCCCCAGAACACTTCCCGTGCAATCGGGATCATGCCCAGGCTGGCCGCCGCGGCCGTGAGCAGGATCGGCCGGCGCCGGTGCTCGGTGGCTTGCACCACCGCATCCCACGGCGAATGGCCGGCCACTTCATATTCGTGAATCTGCGTCACCAGGATCACCGAGTTGCGGATGATGATGCCGATCAGCGCGAGAATACCGAGGATCGCCACAAAGCCCATGGGCGTGCCTGTGGGGATCAGCGCCAGCACCACGCCGATCAGTCCCAGCGGCGCGACGCTGGCCACCAGGAACATCTTCTGCACGCTGTGCAGTTGGATCATCAGGAAGGTCGCCATCAAAAACAGCATCAACGGCACCACGCTGGCAATCGGGCCCTGGGCCTTGCCGCTTTCTTCCACGGTGCCGCCCGTGGCGACCGTGTAGCCCACCGGCAGGCCGGCGCTGAACGCGTCGATCTCGGGCTTGAGCTGCTTGACCAGGTCAGTGGGCTGCATCTCGTCGCGCACCGCCGCCTTGATGGTGATGGTCGGCTTGCGGTCGCGGCGCCACACCAGCGGCTGCTCCAACTCATAGCGCACGGTGGCGAAGGCCAGCAGCGGGATCGAGGTGCCGTTGGGTGTCACGATCTGCAGGTTCTGCAAGGTTTCCGGCGTGCCACGTTCGGCGTCTACGGCGCGGCCGACCACGTTGATCAGGTAGATATCGTCATGCACCTGGGTCACCGAGGCCCCGCTGACCACGCTGTTCATCAACTGCGCGACGTCTTCGGATGACAAACCCAACTGCCGCGCCTTGTCCTGGGCGATGTCGACCCTCAGCACTTTGCCCGGCTCGTTCCAGTCGTAAATGATCTCGCCCAGGTGGCTGTTCTTGTCGAGCAAGGTCGCCAATTCGATGGCGTGCTTGCGCACCTGGTCGGTGTCTTTACCGGAAACGCGGTACTGGATCGGCCGCCCCACCGGCGGGCCCATTTCCAGCGGCTGCACAAAGCTGCCGACACCGACAAAATCGTCACGCAGGCGTTTTTGCAGACGCGTGATCAACGCACTGCGCTCCTCCAGTCCCTTGCTGACAATCACCAACTGCGCGTAATACGGGTTCTCCAGTTGCTGGTCGAGGGGCAGGTAGAAACGAATCGCGCCCTGGCCGATGTAGGTGCTCCAGCGCGCGATGTCCGGGTCATCCTTAATGATGGCTTCGAGACGGTCGACCGCCTTGCGGGTTTCATTGATCGAGGCGTTTTGCGGCAGGTTGAGGTCGACGAGGATTTCCGGGCGGTCCGACGACGGGAAGAACTGGTTCTGCACGAACTGCATGGAGAACACCGACGCGGCAAACAGGGCCACGGTGATGCCGATCGCCCACCAACGGTTGCGCATGGCCCAGAGCATACCGGCATTGAACGCGCGGCCGATGCGCCCCGGTTCGTTGCCATGGGGCTTCACATGGGCGCTGAGGATATGCACGCCAATCACCGGCGCAAACAGCACCGCCACCACCCACGACACCAGCATCGCCACCGCAATGACCGCGAACAGGGTGAAGGTGTACTCCCCCGCCGAACTGGCGTTGAGGCCAATCGGTACAAAGCCGGCCACGGTCACCAGCGTGCCGGTGAGCATGGGGAATGCCGTGGACGTGTACGCGTAGGTCGCCGCCTGTTCCTTGGTTTCGCCTTTTTCCAGGCGTGTGATCATCATTTCCACGGTGATCATCGCGTCGTCCACCAACAAGCCGAGGGCGATGATCAACGCGCCCAGCGACACACGCTGCATGGTGATGCCGCTGTATTCCATGAACACGAACACCAGCGCCAGCACCAGCGGGATCGAACACGCCACCACCAGCCCGGCACGCAGGCCGAGGCTGATAAAGCTCACCACCAAGACAATGATCACCGCTTCGAACAGCGCACTGGTAAAGCCGCCGACGGCCTCTTCCACCACTTCGGCCTGGTCGGAGACCTTGTGCACGCCGACGCCCACGGGCAAGTCGGCGGTCAGCTCGTCCATGCGCGTGTGCAGGGCCTCACCGAACGACTGGATATTGCCGCCCTTCTGCATGGCGATAGCCAGGCCGATGGCCGGCTTGCCGTTGAAGCGAAACATCGGCCGCGCCGGGTCGACGTAGCCGCGGGTGATCTCGGCGATATCCGCCAGGCGATAGAAGCGATCATTGAGCCGCAGGTTCACGTCGGCCAGGTCTTTTTCCGAAGCAAACTGCCCGGAGGTGCGCACGGAAATCCGCTCCGGCCCAGCCTCGATCACCCCAGCGGGCGTTACGGCGTTCTGCGATTGCAGGCTCTGCACCACCTGGCGCTGGTCAATGCCCAGGGCCGCCAGTTTGCGCGTGGAGAAATTCAGGTAAATCACTTCATCCTGCTGGCCGATCATCTCGACCTTGCCCAACCCCGGCACCGAGCGGATCTCGGCGCGCACCTGCTCCACGTAATCGCGCAGTTGGCGCATCGACAGGCCATCGCCGGTAAACGCATACACCGAGCCGAACACATCACCAAATTCATCGTTGAACGACGGCCCTTGCAGGCCCTGGGGGAAGGTGCCGCGAATATCGTCGAGCTTCTTGCGCACCTGGTACCAGATCTCGGGGATCGCCTTGGCGCTGGTGGTGTCCTTGAGGAACACGAACACCGTGGACTCTCCAGGCCGGGTGTAGCTTTTCACGTAGTCGAGAGAGTCGATCTCTTCGAGTTTTTTCTCGATGCGGTCGGTCACCTGCTTGAGGGTTTCTTCCTGGGTCGCACCCGGCCAGCGGGTCTGGATCACCATGGTCTTGATGGTGAACGAAGGGTCTTCCTCACGGCCCAGGTTCAGGTAGGAGAACACGCCCATCAGCAGCGCGACGAACATCAGGTACCAGACGAAGGACTGATGCTTGAGGGCCCAGTCGGATAAGTTGAAGCTCCCTTTCATCGCGGGCTGTCCTCGTCGATTTTGACTTTCTGCCCGGGTTTCAGGCTGTTCACGCCGGCGGTGACGATACGCTCGCCGGGGTTGACGCCGCCATCGAGCAAGGCGCTGTCAGCGTCACGGCTAAGCACGGTGATGTCGCGCGGTTGCACGGTCTGGCTGTGGGTATCGAGCAGCCAAATGCGGGTCTTGCCGTCGACTTCCTGCAAGGCGCTCAGGGGCAACTCGATACGTGGGGCGATGGTCGAACTCAAGGTCACACTGATCGCCGTGCCAAGGCGGAACGCGGGCGGTGTTTCGGCCAGGGTCAGCCGCGCACGACGGGTACGCGTGGCGCTCTGGGCCTGGGGCTCGATCTCGCGCACGGTGGCGGTGGTGTTGATGCTGGGGTCCAGCTGCCCGGCGACGAGGAACACCACGTCCGGCGGCAGGCGCTCGGCAAGACCGGCGGGCAGGTCGATCACCGCTTCCTTGACGTCCGGGCGGGCCAGGGTCACCACTTGCTGGCCGGCGCTGACCACCTGGCCGGCTTCGGCGCTCCAGGCGGTGACAATGCCGCCATGGTCGGTGCGCAGTTCGGCATAGTTGAGCTGGTCCTTGGCCTGGTTGACCGTGGCCTGGGCCTGGTCGAGGCTGGCCTGGGTAGTTTTCAGGTCAGTCTGGGCCGCATCCAATTGGGCTTGGGCGCCGACGCCACGGTTGAACAACGCTTGCTGGCGCCGGGCATTGGCCTGGGCGTTGATAAATTGCGCCTGGACGCGCGCGAGGTCGCCCTGGGCCGCGCGCAGTTGGTTTTGTTGGTCGGTGGGGTCGAGCACGGCGAGCACCGCACCTTTCTCCACTTCGGCGCCCACATCCACGGCGCGCCGGGCGATGCGACCGGGAACACGAAAGCCGAGGTTGCTTTCATAGCGCGCCTGGATGGTGCCAGCGAAACGGCCGAAGGTTTCCTGGTCTTCGGATTTCACTTCCATGGACAGCACCGGGCGCACCGGCTCGGGCGGCGGTTCCTGCTTGGAGCAGCCCGCGAGCAGCAGGCCGGCGATGAGGACAACTGTCAGGTACTTCATGGTTGCACGCCCTGGGCCTGCGCCGTGTCCGGCGCCTGGGCGATCTCGACCTGCATGCCGGGGTGCAGCAATTGCCCGCCCGCCACCACGATTTTTTCGCCACCCTTGAGGCCGTCGCTGATGATCACCTTGCCGGTGAGGTAACGCGCCACGCTGACTTTGTGCAACTGCGCCTTGCCGTCGCCGTCTACCAGCCATACGGCGGGTTCGCTGAGGTCTTTGGTCAGCGCCGCCCATGGCAGTTCGATACTGGCCTTGGCCGGGGCATGGAGAGTGGTGCTGACCACGGCGCCCAGGTCCATGCCCTGGGGCAAGGTGTTCAATGCAATCTTCACCTGCAAGGTACCGCTGGCAGCGTTCACCGCGGGGGTGGTCTCGCGGATTCTACCGGTGGCCTGCACGTGCGGCTTATCCAGCAACTTGACCGTCATCACGTCATCATTGGCCGGTTCCACCAGCAACGACTCATACACGTCGAACACCGCGTCACGCTCGCCGTCGCGGGCCAGGCTGAAGATCGGTACGGTGGCCTGCACCACCTGGCCCACTTCCGCCTGGCGTGCGGTAATCACCCCAGGCGCTTCGGCGACCAGGGCGGTGTAGCCCAATTGCTCGCGAGCGTTGGCCAACTGCGCCTGGGCAGCGGCCAAGGCGCTTTGGCTGCTGCGCAACGCGGCCTGGGCGCTGTCATATTCGCTGCGGCTGGTGTAGCCCTTGGGCAAGAGCTTTTCCTGGCGCACGAAGGCCGCGGCGGCTTGCTTGACCCGCGCCTGCTCGGCCACGACCTGGGCCTGGGCGGAATCGACGTTGGTCTGCAAGTCCTTGGGATCGAGCTTGGCCAGCACTTGCTTGGCGCTGACCCGGTCGCCCACGTCCACCATGCGCTGAATGATCTTGCCGCCCACGCGGAAGGACAAATCGGTTTGCACACGGGCCTGGATATCACCGGTCAGCGTGACGGCCGCAGCGAAATCCGCGGGTTGCACGGTTTGCACAAACACCCGGGAATGCTGCTTGGGTTCGGTTTTTTCCTGACCACAACCACTCAGCAACACCGCCAAACCCATGCCGACCATACAGATGGAAATACGACCGCCCATGCGGACTCCTTGTGCGCGATGCGATGTGCCAGTGTGTATGCGACTGTGAGCTTAGATCAGGGTTCCTTTTCTGCATGGGGAAGGCGTATTGAGGGGGTTTGACCTAACGCCGGTCAGTTAAGCGCACATCGCCTTCTGTAGGAGCGAGGGGGACGCCTAGTTCTTACTCGCGAAAAACGTCAACGATAACGCGTATTTCCTGAATGAGCGCGGCGCCTGTGAGTTCTTCGCGAGCAAGCTCGCTCCTACAAAAAAGCCCTGACTGAACGGCATTAGGGCTTGCCTGCGATAGCAGTAAAACAGTCAGCGCAGCATCACCCCTGCCACTTCCCGCCTTCGACAATCACACTCTCAGGCTCGGTGTCGTCGCTCAGCTCTTTGCGCACATATTGGTCATATAACTTGAGCAAGAACTTCTCCTCACCCAGCTTCGCCAACTCGGCATTCACCCAGTCACGCAATTCGATATTGCCCTTCTTCACCGCTGGCGCGATCGGGGCCTCGTCGCCGAGTTTCTGTTCCAACACGCGGTAGCCCGGGTTCTGCTTGGCCCAGCTGAACAGCACCAGGTTGTCTTGCGCGTACGCATCGCCACGCCCGGCCGACAGCGCCTGCAACGACTCGGAGTTTTTCTCGAACTTGAGCAGTTTCCAGTCCGGGTGGTTCTTGGTCAGCCAGATATCGGCCGTGGTGCCGGTGGTGACGATGGTGGTGCGGGTAGCCAGGTCATCCAGGCTCTTGACCGGGCTGTCGTTGGGCACGAGAGCCTGTACCGCGACTTTCAGGTTGGGGTTGGTGAAGTCCACCGCGTCCTTGCGCTCGGGCGTCACGGTCATATTGGCGAGGATCAGGTCGACCTTGTCGCTTTGCAGGAAGGGAATACGGCTGGCCGGCTCGACGGCGACGAATTCGACTTTGTTCTCATCGCCCAGCAAGTCCTTGGCGAATCGGCGGCCGATGTCGGTATCGAAGCCGACGTAGCGCCCGGCTTCGTTGACAAAGCCGAACGGTGGTTTGTCGGTGAACACGCCAACGATGAGTTTGTCGCGCGCCTTGATCTTGTCGATGTAACTCACGGCGGCGGCAGGTTTAGCGGGCTCTTCGGCCTTTTTATCGCAGCCGGCCAGTAAGGCAACGGCAAACAGTGGCAGCAGTAACTTTTTCATATCAGCTCCAGTTCCTGGGTTTTCTTGGGCAGTGTTGAAACAAAGGAGAACTTCTCCAGGAACTGCTGCGCGCGTGCGGTTTGCGGGTTCGTAAAGAATTCTTCGGGGGTGTTGTGTTCGAGGATGCGACCGGCCTCCATGAACACCACGCGGTCGGCCACGGCGCGGGCGAAGGCCATTTCGTGGGTGACGATCAGCAGGGTCATGCCGTCGCGGGCCAGGCCCTGGATCACTTCCAGCACTTCCTTGACCATCTCCGGGTCGAGGGCGGCGGTGACTTCGTCAAACAGCATGACCTGGGGGTTCATGCACAACGAACGGACGATAGCGATGCGTTGCTGCTGGCCGCCGGAAAGCTGGCGCGGGTAGGCGTCGCGCTTGTCGGCCAGGCCGACGCGGTCCAACAGTTTTTCTGCCTGGGCGCGCGCTTCGCGGGGCTCGCGCTTTTGCACTTTCAGCGGGCCAAGCAGCAGGTTGTCGAGCACACTCATATGGGGGAACAGGTGGTAGCTCTGGAACACCATGCCCACATCCTGGCGTACCTGGCGCCAATCCGTGTGTTTAGCCAGCAGCTCCTTGCCGGCAAATCGCAGGCTGCCGCTATGGGCTGCTTCCAAGCCGTTGAGGCAGCGCAGCAACGTGCTTTTGCCACAGCCGCTGGGGCCGAGGATCACCACCACTTCGCCGCTTTGCACACTCAGGTCGATGCCCTTGAGCACCTGCTGGTCGCCGAAGAACTTATTGAAACCCCGGAACTCGATCAGTGCGCTCATGCTTGGCCCCAGCGCCGTTCCAGCAGCTTGGAGGCGGCTGACAACGGGTAGCAGATGAAGAAGAAAAACAGGAACAGCGCGCCGTAGATCAACACCGACTCATAGGTGCGCTCGATGATTTGCTGGCCCACCTTAATCACGTCCACCACGCCGATCAGCACCGCCAGGGAGCTGGTCTTGATGATGCGCGTGTAGACGTTGATGGTCGGCGGCGTCATGCGCTTGAGGGCCTGGGGCAGCAGCACGTAGCCGTACAGCTGCGGGGCGGACAGGCCAATCGACAAGCCCGCCTCGCGCTGGCCACGGGGCAGCGAATGCAAAGCGCCGCGCACCACTTCGCCCACCTCGCTGGCGCCCCACAGCGACAGCACCAACACCGCGCACCAGAAACTCGGAATGCTCAGGCCGAAGAAAATCGGCAGGCCGAAAAACAGCAGGTACAGCCACACCAGCACCGGGATCGCACGGAACAGCTCCAGGTAAATGCGCAGCAGCCCATTGATCACCGTTTGATTCAACGTGCGCAACACGCCGTACAGCACCCCACCGACCGTACTGAAAGCGATGCTCAGAAAGGAAATCGACAGGGTTTGCGCAGCGCCCTTACCCAGTTGCGGCAGCGACACCCACAACAATTCAAGACCCGAACTGGCCATGCTGGAGCCTCCTTTCCAGGCGGCTGAGCAGCAGCGATAACGGCAGGAACAACAGCACGCAAATCAGCGTCAGCACGGCGAGCATTTCGTAAGTCTTGTAGTAGAGAGCGATGTAGCTCTTGGTGGTGTAGAGAATCTCCGGCACCGCCACGGCAGAGACCACGGTGGTCTCCTTGAGCAGGAAGATGAAATTGGCGAACAGCGCCGGCAGGCTGAGGATGCCGGCCTGGGGCAGGATCACATGGCGCAGCAACTGCCAGTCGGACAGACCGATGGATTTGCCCGATTCGACCTGCGCCAGCGGCACCGCTTCCACGCCCGCGCGCAGCACTTCGGTGAGGTAGGCGCCGCCGAGGAAGGTCATGGTGATGATCGCCGCCCAAAACCCGGAAATATTGAAGCCCAGGGCCGGCAGGGCGAAGTACACAAAAAACAGCTGGATCAGCAGCGGGGTGTTACGCGCCAACTCCACATAGAGCCCAACCAGGCGCGACAGGTAAGGCGTGCGAAACACCAGCAAGGCGGCGTTGATCAGCGCCACCAACAGCGAGGTGGCAATGGCGATCAGGCCCACTTGCAGCGTCACCCCCACGGCTTTGAAAAACGCCGGCAGGGTGCTGAGGATAAAAGCGAAATCGAAGGTCATCTTGAGTCCATGACGCCGCAGGGGTAATGCAGCGAGTGCCGTCCAGGCCGGCGTGGGTAACGCCGGGTAGCGCGAACTCTAAAGGTATAAAAAATAAAATTTAAATACCGAAATAGCATATTGATATCACCCAAAAAGATAACCGCCGGATTCGCGGGTTTTCCAAGTGACGGCTATGGTTGGGGGGTCTGTGTTTCGAAGGAATGAACAATGAACAAAGCGAAGCCGATTGATCCGCAGGAGCTGGTGAAATGGTTGGTGGCGTTGCGCAGGGCGATCAATAGCCGGGATCTCTAAAACACCGTAGATCCCATGTGGGAGGAGGCTTGCCCCCGATAGCAGTGGTTCAGTCAATGCCTCTGTGACTGACATACCGCCATCGGGGGCAAGCCCCCTCCCACAGTTTTTATTGCATTCCAAATTCCAGGCATAAAAAACGCCGACGCTGTAGTAGCCGTCGGCGTTGAAACCTTGAAGGGGTTTGGGCTTACATCAGAACGCTGGCACGACTGCGCCGTTGTACTTCTTCTCGATGAAAGCTTTGACTTCCGGGCTGGTCAGCGCCTTGGCCAATTTCTGGATAGCGGCGCTGTCCTTGTTGTCCGGGCGAGCCACCAGGAAGTTCACGTAAGGCGACTTGGCGTCTTCGATGATCAGCGCGTCTTTCGCTGGGTTGAGGCCAGCTTCCAGGGCGTAGTTGGTGTTGATCACATCGAGGTCGACCTGGTCCAGCACACGTGGCAGCAGGGCCGATTCCAGCTCCTTGAATTTCAGGTGCTTGGGGTTGTCCTTGATGTCTTTCGGCGTGGACAGCGCGTTGGTCGGGTCTTTGAGCGTAATCAGACCATTCTTTTGCAACAGCAACAGGGCACGACCGCTGTTGGAGCCTTCGTTCGGGATGGCAACGGTGGCGCCGTCCTTGAGCTCGGAAATATTCTTGATCTTTTTCGAGTAGCCACCGATGGGTTCAACATGCACACCGATCACGGTGACCAGGTTGGTGCCCTTGCCCTTGTTGAAGTTTTCCAGGTACGGCAGGGTCTGGAAGTAGTTGGCGTCCAGACGCTTCTCGGCCACTTGAGTGTTGGGTTGAACGTAGTCGGTGAAGACTTTGATTTCCAGGTCCACGCCTTCTTTGGCCAGGGTCGGCTTGACCAGCTCAAGGATCTCCGCGTGCGGGATCGGAGTGGCAGCCACCACCAGTTTTTCGTTGGCCTGGGCGAAGCTTGCAGTCAGGGCAGCCGCCAGTGCGGTAAACAACAGAACCTTTTTCATGCAGTGTCCTTATTGGAATTGCGGGGCGTCTCTGACGACCGTTTTGATGAGAAGTGCCAGCGAAGTGCTATCGCGGCATGCAAGCGACAATACCTAGATTTTTTATTCCCGAACAATATCTTTTATTCACGTTGATATTCCATTTTGTTCATGTAGAAAGCGGCGCAAGGTTTCCTGCTCGGCGGGGCTGGCGTTATCGAATATTCGCTGCACCTGTTCAAGGGGCGAACCGGCCACGGGCAGATTCAGATGCTCCGGCAGAATCTCATCGCCGCTGCTGACCAGCAGCGCAAAGTGAATGACGTTCTCCAACTCGCGGGTATTGCCCGGCCAGCTGTGGTGTTCCAATACGCGCTGGGCGGCGTCACTGATCAACGGCACCGGCAGGTCCAGGCGCTGGCTGTAGATACCGAGGAAGTACTCGGCCAGGGACAGGATATCGCCGACCCGCTCGCGCAATGCCGGCAATTCCAGCTGGCCTTCGCTCAGGTAATGGAACAGCCGCTCATGAAACTTGCCGGCAGCCACGGCTTGGGCCAGGTCGATGCTGGTGGCTGCTACCAGGCGCACATCCACCGGGCTTGGCTGATGCGCACCGACGCGAGTGACTTCGTGGTTTTCCAGGGCGGCGAGCAACTTGACCTGGATCGGCAGCGGCAAATCGCCGATTTCATCCAGGTACAAGGTGCCGCCATTGGCCGACCCGAACCAGCCGGCACGGCTGCTCGCCGCGCCGCTGTGAGCGCCGGCAGCGTAGCCGAACAACTCGGCATCGGCGTAGGTCGGGCTGATGGCGCCGCAATTGACCGAGACAAACAGCCCGGCACGATCACTACCACGATGGATATGCCGCGCCAGCAGCTCTTTACCGCTACCGGTCTCGCCGCGAATCAATACGGGCAAGGCACGGGGGGCGAGGTTTTCCAGCTCTTCGCGCAGTTGCCGCGAACGCGGGTCGACAAACACCAGCGCCTTGGCGCGGATGCTCAGCGGGCTTTTTTCGGCGTCGGGGAAGGTCAGCAGGGGCTGACCGAAGGTTTCATGCAGGCTCATGGCAGGCTCCCGCCCCAAATCCGCTCAGGGACGGGGCGTTTAAAAAATATCAGGCAGTGCGCCGGGCGTGATGTTCGAGGCGGCTTTGCAAGCGATACAGGTAGGCGAAGCCTTGCTCCCAGCGTTGGTGACCGGACTTCACATTGATATGCCCGGCCCCCGAGAGAATGCCGGCTTCGGCCCCCCAGTTGCGGGCCAATTCCAGGGCCCGGGGGGCGCTGACGGCGCTGTCGTTATCGGAACTGACCACCTGGCTGGGAAACGGCAACAGGTCGGTCGGGATCGGCGCAAAGTTGCGCAGGGCAGGCGAGCACGCCGGACGTTCGACGTCCGCCGGGGCCACCAGCAAGGCACCGCGCACCTGCCGCAGGAACTGCACCGGGGCAGTGGCCGCCCAATGGGCCACGGTGATGCAGCCCAGGCTATGGGCGATCAGAATCACCGGCGTGCTGTCGGCGGCAATCGCCTCGGCCAGCGCGGCGACCCAGTCTTCACGGCGCGGCGTGAGCCAATCGGCCTGCTCCACGCGTGCGCTGTTGGGCAGGCTGTTCTGCCAGTGACTTTGCCAATGATCTTCTGGCGATCCTTGCCAGCCCGGCACGATCAGATAACGAATCAACTCGCTGTGCATGGGTGTGCCCTCCTGCAGCGTTTAACGTTGTCGGACAGTATAGGGACGAGGGTTATATTCGTTAAGGAATAAGAAGCTATTTATTAATAACCAAAAAACCAAGCCTGCATGAGATCAAAATGTGGGAGGGGGCTTGCCCCCGATGGCAGTGGGTCAGCCACCTATTTTTAGCTGACGGACCGCTATCGGGGGCAAGCCCCCTCCCACATTGACTCGATTTCACATTCAACTTGCAGTGGTTTTAGATGACGTGATTGGTACGAGGCATGCAGTCGATGGTGCGATCCACCACGGTCTTGGCCATTTCCAGCAAATGCCACACCGCATGGACTTTCGCGCGGTCGTGCGGCTGCAGGTGCTCACAACAGTCCCATACGGTGGCCGAGGCGCTGCGGATCAGGTGAGCGATATAAAGTTGGGCGTCTTCGAAACTGAGGTTTTCGTTGGCGACAAGGCAGTCAACGGGTGGGTCGGGAAGTGCTTTGGTCATGGTGTAACTCCTATTGAACACGGGAGCGACCACTAACGCTGCTAAACGATAGGTGGCAGCTGTACGCGGGTTAGCAGACTGGCCAATAGGAACACCAGCGCACCCGAGGGTGCCCCACGCACAGCCACCATAAACGCGGATGTGAACCGTGTGCCTATTGAACTCAGGCTGCTAAACCCGATCGCTGAAAACCAGCGACGGGCCGAAGACTAGCCATCCATTCCAACAGTCACAAGGCGGCGGGGATTGTCTCGGAAACGTCCTGCAATTTAAAGGGACACGGCTTGCTGGCCCTTTACAAATCATGACGAAATGCCAGCATCGATCACCTGATGAACTTTCTTGTAGGAAATATCTTCCATGACGGTTTTTTATGGCTCCGCTGACGACTTTTCGCTTTTCCGGAGAGTGGTGAGGTTAGTTAAATATTGACTCCAACCAACCCCGTAAAGAATCGCAATGAATATAAATATAAGTACTTTCCACCACGAAATTTCTAAAGTCAGGCTTTCTAAAACCGCATTCAACGAACTACTGAGCGCAAAAGCCAGCTCCGAACCGGATGATCAAACTAATCGATTCGATGCAAAGCCCGCTTACATCGCCCCCCATCACTCGCACACCCTCAGCGCAGAACTGCGCAATATACGAAAAATCGTTGATCACGAAAAACACGTCCTTATCCTAGATGGATTTAAAGTCGATGATCTTGCAGGTTTCAAATCTTTGATATGGACGTTCGGCTCTTTGCTGGGAGCGCCAATGGTGCAGAACCATCTTGGCCATAGGGTTATTGAGGTGTATGACCGGGGAGGTAAAAGCATTGAAGAAGGTGCGAGATATCATCAGACCCGTCAGGGCGCATATGTCCATAACGATGGCGTAAGCGATCCGCTCCCTATCGATTATTTGATTCTGGCTTGTGGCCAGAAAGCCTTACTCGGCGGCGAAAGTATTCTGATAGACGCAAGTGCGGTATACGCTGAATTAATGGCATTCCCTGAGGTACTGGAAGAACTTAAGTGCGATTTCTATTTTGAAAATCGAGGTATGGCGGAGGAAGAACAATTATTCAAAGCTCCAATCTTGAGCTTTTCAAATGAAGGCATCCCTTTGATTAGGTACTTCCGCGTCTATATCGAATCGGCCCACATCAAAGCGGGAGCGCCATTAACCCTGGCGCAAATACATGCATTGGATTTTCTAGATACAGTCCTTGATCAATCTTCAGTTCAACATCGAGTGCTGCTTGAACCAGGGCAGGTTCTTATTTCAGCTGACAACAAGTTTCTCCATACCCGAACGCATTTCATCGATAAGAGCGCTCCGCGCTTAGAGATTGATGACGCAGTCTCTTTGAAAGATCTCAATCGATACATGTTACGAATGTGGTTGCGCAAACGATGATCCCTCGCTGGCCATAAGGCACAACTTCATATTCCCATCACAAGCCGAGCCCCATGGACAACTCCAACATCGCGATCACCCTTGTTTTGATCTCCGCCTTCATGCACGCCACCTGGAACGCGGTCGTCCGGGCGGGGAGCAGTCGCTTCATGACCTTGGCCATGGTCGATGGTACGGCGTTGCTGATCTGCCTGGCGGCGCTGCCGCTGGTGAATACGCCAAGCCTGCAGGTGTGGGGCTACGTGCTGGTTTCCGTGGTGCTCAACACGGCCTATCGATTGTTTCTGATCAAAGCGTATGAAACCGGCGACTTTGGGCAGGTCTACCCGGTCATGCGCGGGGTGCCACCGGTTTTAGTCGCGCTGTTTTCCTATTTCCTGCTGCGCGAGCAGCTATCGTTTCGTGCCATGGCGGGGGTGTTGCTGATTTGCGTAGGCATTATCAGCCTGACATTCGTGCGCAGGATGTCCGCGCGTATGTTCAAACCAATCCTGATGGCGGTGTGCGCAGGTGCTTTCATCGCGTCCTACACAGTGGTGGATGCCAAAGGTGTCAGAGCCAGTGAGACGGTGCTGCAATACATCATCTATCTGACGGTATTCCAGAGCATTCCGATTCCGGCGCTGGCGTTTTTCAAGAAACGTCTGGAATTCGCAGAGGCCATTCGCAACCATTGGAAAGTCGGCGTAATGGGCGGCGTTTTTTACCTCACTTCCTACGGCCTGGTGCTGTTCGCGCTGTCGCTGGATGCGGTGGCCAAGGTCTCAGCGTTGCGGGAAACCAGTGTTATTATCGGCGCCATTATTGCCGCGCTGTTTTTTCACGAGCGGTTCGGCTGGCGGCGGATGCTTTCGGCGTTCGTCATTGTTTGCGGGATCATCCTGATCAAAGTGAGCACCTGATGGGCCAACGTCCGCCACCTACACCCATGCTGCAAGCCTTTGTCAGTGCTGCACGAACAGGCAGTTTCGCCCGCGCAGCATCAGAGTTGAGCCTCACCGCCAGTGCCATCAGTCATCAGATCGCAGGTCTGGAAGAGTGGTGGGGCGTTCAGTTGTTCGAGCGCCATTCCCGGGGCGTCAACCTCACAACTGCCGGGCAGGCTTTGTTGCCGGTGACCGATGATTTTTTCAAAACCCTTGAGACGGTGTTGCACTCGCTGAATCCGAGCAAATCTCAGCCCCTTTATCTTTCGTGCACTTCGTCCCTGTGTTCGACCTGGCTAATCCCCAGGATGCATGGTTCCCACACCGACGCTTCATTCAATCTCGACTTGGTATTGACCAGTGCGGATATGAATAGCGCCAATCTCGGTGCCCATCAATTCGATGTTGCGATTGTGATGGGGTACGGCGACTACCCGGATCATCATGCCGAGCTTCTGATGCGCGATGCCGTGTTCCCGGTTTGCTCACCGGAGTTTCAACGCATGAATGGCGATATTTCGCTGACGGATATCGCGCGGTATCCACTCATTCACCGTGTGGACGATCAAGTGTGTCCAGGGTGGGAAAGCTGGTTTGCGTTCCAGGGCCTGGCAGCTGCGCCTTATCACCATGGGCCGCGCTTTCCGGACTCAAGCCTGGCAATCAGTCTGGCGGTGAAGGGTGGCGGGATTGCGCTGGCCAGGACAGCGTTGGTGTATGACCAGTTGGAAGAAGGTGCATTAGTCACACTAGGCGGCCCGCTGATGATGTCGCCGGCGGCGTACTACGTTATTTGTAGGAATGGGCGGCAGTCGGAACCTGATATCGCTCGGTTGATTGACTGGCTTAAAGAAAGCGCTAGAAAGTTTCAGCAAGAAGTTGAAATCCGGTATCCGCAAATCGCTGGGGTTGGCGCACTTTGATCGTGTGATGTTACTGAAACTGAGGCAAAAAAAAGGCCGCACCCTGCCAAGGAAACGGCCAAAAAATTGTCGAGGCTTTGAAACTAACGTGCCGTGATCACCGACAGCTTGGTAATCCCCGCGCGCTCGATAGACGCCATGGCTCGCGCCACTTCGCCGTAGTTCACACCATCATCGGCCTGCAGTTGCACCCGCACATCGGGGTCCTTGGCTTTGGCCGCCTGCAGGTTGAATTCCAGCAGGTCCGGCTGGATTTCGTCCTTGTTGATAAACAGTTTGCCGGCACCGTCGATGCTCACCACCAGCGGGTCCTTCTGCTCCACCGGGGCGACCGCCTCGGTCTTGGGCAGGTTGATCGGGATCGCGTTGGTCAAAAGCGGCGCGGTGACGATAAACACCACCAGCAGTACCAGCATCACGTCGACCAATGGCGTGACGTTGATCTCGCTCAGCACCTCATCGCTGTCTTGGGTGGAGAAGGCCATCTCAGGACGCCTCCTTCACTTTTTGCGGGTTGCCGGCCGCGCCTTTGGTCAGCGCAGGGTGCAGCAGCACGCGGAACGAATGCTTCTGCGCCAGGCTGTAGAAGTCGTGGGCAAAGTCATCCAGGTCGGCCGCCGTGAGCTTCAGGCGACGCAGGAAGTAGTTGTAGACCAGCACCGCCGGGACGGCGACGGCAATACCCACGCCGGTAGCGACCAGCGCCGCACCGATCGGGCCAGCCACGGTTTCCAGGCTGGCGGAGCCGGCCGCGCTGATCCCCTTCAGCGCTTCCATGATCCCCCACACGGTGCCGAACAGGCCGATAAACGGCGAGGTACTGCCGATACTGGCGACCACGGCCAGGCCGGTTTCCAGGGAGCGGCGCTCACGTACGATCTGCTGGCGCAGGGCACGCTCGAGGCGGTCCTGGTGGTTGATCGCCTGGCTCAGGTCGGCCGCGTGCGGCGCTTCCCCGACCTGGATCGCGGCGTAACCGGCCTGGGCCACACGGGCAGCGGCACCGGGCTGGGTCTCGGCCAACTCGGCGGCCGAGTCGAGACTCGACGCCGCCCAGAACTGTTTGTGGAACTTGCGATCCTGCGCTTTAAGGCGACCGAACTGCACGCCCTTGAGCAGGGCCAGGCCCCAGGTGGCGACCGAAAAGACCACCAGCAGCCAGATCACCGCGCTTTCGATGGATTCAAGTGGAGATGCTAATGCCATGATGTTTTCCCTCTTGTGCGGGTCGCGGCGTGTGCAACACACCGCAGCCGAATAGTTAGTGAATCTTGAAATCGATCGGTACGCTGACCCAGCCGTCCTGGGCCACATCGCCTTGCTTGGCCGGCACGAAGCTCCAACGCTTCACGGCGGTCAGTGCGGCGTCGTCGAGTTGCTGGCGACCGCTGCTTTTCTGGACCTGGATTTCGCCCGGCTTACCGCTGGCCAGTACATGCACTCGCAACAACACCGTGCCTTCCCAACCGCGACGCTGCGCCAGTGACGGGTACTCCGGCGCCGGGTTCTTGAGGTACGCGGCGTTGGCCGAAGCAGGGGTCACCGGGGCTGGCGCGGGCGGAGCGGGCGCGGGGGCCGGTGGCGCCGGTTGCGGTGGCGTGGGCGCCTGCTCGACCGGTTTCGGGGCGGGCTTGGGCTCAGGCTTTGGCACCGGCTTGGGCTTAGGTTTTGGAATCGGCTTGGGCGGTGCCGGCTTGGCGGCCAACTCATCCACAACCGGCGGCGGTGGCTCGACCACGGGCGGCGGCGGTGGTGGTGGCACAGGCGGTGGCGGTTCCACCACGGGCGGTGCCGGCTGGGAAAATTCGATGGTCATTGGCGGGATTTCCGGCGGCACAATCGGCAGCACCGGGGTGGGCTTCTGGCTCACCCAATAGATCACCGCACCGTGCAGGGCCAACACCAGCAACCCGAGCAGAATCCCCTCGCGACGGCTCGAAAAGCGCTTGGGGGTTTTCTGCAAACGCAACTGCCCTAACGGCGCGCGATGCGGCCGGCCAAGGTCGACCAACTCACCACTCGGTGCCTGGCGCCATAGCGCCTCGGGTGCACTGGCGGCGGTCTGGACATTGCCCATTGATTCACTCCCTACGGTTTCGCAACAAAAAACCGACAGGCCTGCCAAAGCGGCCGTCGAGGGCTGAATCATCGGGGCCAGACGCTTATCTCTTAAAGTAATCTTTAAAGTTATAGATAGATCTAATCTGAATAAGCAAAATACCCGCAGACGCCAAAGCCCCGTAATCCGTGGCCTGGCGCCCCAGCGCGTTTTTTTGATGCTTCTCAGGCATACAAAATATTCAGCAAAGGCATGGATCAGGCAGGGCTGTTTGCACACAAATCGAGCAATTGGCGCTGCAAACTCTGCCCTGCCGCTCCCAGGCCACTGCGGCCATACAACGCCAGTCGCACGCCCTGCACGGCCGGCAAGCCACTCTCGGCCCCCAGCACCGCATGCCCGGCCTGCACCACCCGGCGCGGCAACAGGCTGATCCCCAACCCCGCCGCCACCGCCGAGCACACACTGGCCAAACTCGCGCTGGAATAGCCGATGCGCCAGCGCCAACCCGCCACCTCCAGGTGCTGGAGCATTTCATTGCGGTACAGGCCGCCCACCGGAAACGCCACCAACGGCAATGGATCGCGCCCCAGGGAGGGTGTGCTGCGGCTGTCGACCCAGCACAACGGCTCGGGCCATGAGGCCAGGCAGTCGGCGCTGTCGCCCATCTGCTTGACCAGCAACACATCGAACTCGCCGCTGCGGTACTGACGCTGCAACTCGGGGCCGAGACCGCTGGTGACCTCCAGGCGCACCCGTGGATACGCCAGCACGAACGCCGACAGCAACGGCATCAGGCGCTCGGCAGCAAAGTCTTCCGGTACGCCAAGGCGCAGCACGCCATCACTTTGCTGGTTGATCAACACATCGGCGGCTTCTTCATGCAGCGCCAGGATGCGCCGTGCATAGGCCAGCAGCCGCTCGCCTTCGGCAGTGGCGACCACACGGCGCTGGTCGCGGTCCAGCAGTTGGCACGTCACCGCTTCTTCCAGCCGCCGGATTTGCTGGCTCACGGTGGACTGGGTCAAGTGCAGGCGCTCGGCGGCGCGGGTGAAATTGCCGCAATCCACCACCGCGACAAAACTGCGCAACAACACAGGATCGAACATGCTCGTCACCATTCCATTTACCACTGATTGGCATGGTTATATTTAATTTCAGAATACCTCGCCAGCTGGCGATACTACCTGCCTCTTTTTGCACCTCGAACAGGCCCCGCATGACGTTTAACTCTTCATTCGTGAGCAAACTCGCGGGCTGGGGCCTGCTGGTGGTACTGGGCCTCAACCTGCGGCCGATCCTCAGCTCGATCAGCCCGTTGCTCGGCGAGATTCGCCAGGCCACCGGCCTGAGTTTCCAGAGCAGCGCCCTGCTGACCAGCCTGCCGGTGGTGTGCATGGGCCTGGTGGCGCTGGTGGGTGTGCGGGTGGAAGCGCGCTTGGGTGAACGGCGCGGCATTGCCCTGGGCTTGATGATGATCCTGCTGGCGTGCCTGGCGCGCTGGCTGATGGGCCAGGGCTCGGCATTGCTGGCCACTGCCCTGCTCGGTGGTGCCGGTGTCGCGCTGATCCAGGCGTTGGTGCCGGCGATGATCAAGCGCGAATTCCAGCAGCGCGTGCCGGTGGCGATGGGGGTGTATTCGGCTTCGCTGATGGCCGGCGGCGGACTGGCAGCGCTGCTCAGCCCGCTGGTGGCCAGCCATTTCCAGCAATGGCAGGCGGGGCTGGGAATCTGGTTGCTACCGGCGCTGGCCGCGTGGCTGCTGTGGGTGTTCTTACCGCTGGGGGCCGCCAGAAGCTCCAAGGTGATGCCCACGTTCAAGGGCCTGCGCAATCGTCGCGCCTGGTTGCTGGCGCTGTACTTCGGCCTGGTCAATTGCGGCTACATGAGCCTGGTGGCGTGGTTGCCGGCCTACTATCAGCAATTGGGCTGGGGCGTGCTGCCCAGCGGTTCGTTGCTGGCGTTCATGACCATCTTCCAGGTGATCGCCGCGCTGCTGATGCCCGTGCTTGCGCAACGCGGTATCGATCGGCGGCCGCTGCTGGGCATTGCCTTGCTCGCCCAGACCGTGGGTTATCTCGGCCTGTTGCTGGCGCCGCTGGAATTGACCCACCTGTGGGTCGCCCTGTGCGGCTTCGGCCTGGGCGCGTGTTTCGCCCTGAGCCTGCTGCTGACCCTCGACCACCATCGCGACCCTCGGCAAGCCGGGCAACTGGCGGCCTTTGTGCAAGGCATAGGCTTTTTGATCAACGCGGTCTCGCCATGGATGACCGGCTGGCTGCGCGAACTTACCGGCCATTTCACCAGCGCCTGGTGGGTGTTGACGCTCACGGCAGTGGCGATGCTCATGGTGACGCGAGTGTTCAGCCCAGCCACCTACCGCACCGCCGCCGTACCCGGCTAGAAGTCGTAGCGCCCGGTCAGCCCCAGCGTACGCGGCGTGCCCAGCAGCCCTTCATAACCGCCGTTACCGCCGGTCCACAGGGTGGTGTAGTAGGTCTTGTCGAAGGCGTTCTTCAGCCATAACGACACGTCCCACTGCCCCTGCTCATAGTTGCCGCGCAGGCCGGTGGACAGGTTGACCACGGCGTAGGCGGGAATCTGTCCATAGTCAGAGTCCTCCACCGTGCCCACGGCCTTGGAGCGGAAGGCATAGCTGGCGGTGACGTAGGGTTCGAAGCCGTTATCCAGGTTCCACTTGTATTCGCCGTTGGCGTTGGCGATCCATTTCGACGCCCCCACCACTTGATGCCCGCTCAGGTCGCAGGAGGCCGGCGCACCGGGGCGCAGACTGACTTCCGGCGGGCACGGCGCATCCTTGTAAGACAGGTAGCTCACATCGTTGAACGAGCCGTTGACGTTCAACGTCAGGCCCTTGATCGGCACCAGGGTGCTTTCCACCTCGACGCCCCGCGAGCGCACCGAACCGGCGTTGGTCAGGTACTGCACACGGTTGTCCTGGTCATAGGCATTGGTCTGGTAACCATTGACCTGGGTCCAGAACAGGTTGGCATTGAGCTGCAGCCGTCGGTCCCACAGCGTGCTTTTGAAACCCAGTTCGGCGTTGTTGGCGCGCTCGGTGCCGATCAGCAGTGAGTCGGCACCGGCCGTCGGTGCCGAGCCTACCGCCAGGTTGACCCCGCCGGACTTTTCGCCATGGGACAGCGTCGCGTAGCCCAACAGGTTTTCGTTGAAGCGGTAGCTCAGGTTGAGCAAACCCGAGGGGCTGGTGCTGTATTGCGTGAGGTCACCGGAATCGTACGCCCCCGCGCGGCCACGTCGAGCCGTAGCGGCAGCACCGGTGACCGCCGCACCGCCGAGGGGATTGTTACGCGTGACCCAGGCACTTTTTTCTTCATAGGTGCCGCGCAGGCCGGCGGTGAAATCCAGGCGTTCGGTGAGGTGCCAGGTGCCTTGGGCAAACAGTGCAAAACTGTCGGTGCGAATGTGCCCGTTGCCGACGCTGCTGACGTTGGCCAATGCCCCGGCTGGCGTGCCGTTCCAAATGTCGGCCTGGGGCCCGTAATAGGCGAAGGATTTGTTGTCCAGCGAATTGCCGAAGTAGTAGGCACCGAGCACGTAATCGAAGAAACCGCCGGTGGGCGAAGCCAGCCGGAATTCCTGGGACCACTGCTTATCTTCCACCGACACCCCGGCGTTATACGACGCCGGCACGTTAAGGCCGTCGTCGTTGCGTGGGGTGAAGTTCCAGAAGCGATAGGAACTCACCGAGGTCAGGGTGAAGTCACTTGGCAACGTCCAGTTGGCTTCCAGCGACGTGCCGCCCTGGAACACCGTGACCTGCTGGTCGCTGTCCAGGTTGACCTTGCGATGGGTGCCATCGACCAGGGTCGCGCCTGCCGCGTTGGCCCGCGACTGGTAGAGGTTGGTGCCGTTGATGGTCGGCCCGGTGCTGTACAGCACACGGGTGCCGGCGCTGGAATCCTCTTCGTTGTAATCGCCGATCCAGCGCAGGTTGAACGCCTCGCTGGGCTTGTACAGCAGTTGCCCGCGAAAGCCTTGGCGCGAGCCACCGTTGAGGTCATGGCCGTTGTATTCGTTCTTGATGTCTCATGGCCGTTGTATTCGTTCTTGATGTCACCGTCGCTGCGGGTGCGATACGCCGAGAAACGCCCCGCCAGCTCATCGGTGAGCGGGCCGGAAATCGTGCCCTTGGTCTGGAAGTAGCCGTCCTCGCCCAACGAGGTTTCAATGCTGCGCTCCGGGGTGAAACTCGGCGCGCGCGTGCTGATGTTGATCACCCCGGCCGTGGTGTTTTTGCCGAACAACGTCCCTTGCGGGCCGCGCAAGACTTCAAGCTGCTCGATGTCCATCAGGTCGAACACCGCCATGCCCGGCCGCCCGAGGTAAACGTTGTCGATATACAGCCCCACGCTGCCCTCAAGGCCGTCACTCGCCGGGTTGTTGCCAAGGCCGCGAATCGACACGCTGGACTGGCGCGCATGCATGTAGGCGACGTTGACGCTGGGCACCAGTTGCTGCAAATCCTGAATCCGATACACCCGCTGGCTCTCCAGGGCCTGGCCACCGATCACGCTCATGGGCGTCGGCACATCCTGGGCACTTTCGGTGCGGCGCCGAGCGGTGACCGTGACGGTTTCCAGTTGGCCAGTGGCGTTCTCGCCTTCGGGCGCAGGCTTGTTTGCGTCGGCCGCGTGGCTGGGCGTCCAGCTGGCACTGCCGGCCAGCAACAGCGCCAGCGGCAAACGCTTGAGCCGCCAGGGAGAGGAAGGGACAGCGGACTTCAACAGACTCATAAGCGGCTCCGGAACCCGGAAATATCCATCGAGAGATATTCCTTTAGGTTATTTATTTATGTTTTAACTAACATTTACTGCATAAGAGATAGCCTTTATAAAGAGTCGACCTAATGCATAGCCAATGCATTTCCCGGATATTTTTGATGTGAAAAATGCATATCGATTTGCGCCAGCTTCGTCACTTCATCGCCCTTGCCGAACAACGCAGTTTTGTCGCAGCCGCGTTGACGGTGAACCTGTCGCAGTCAGCGTTCAGTCGCAGTATCCAGGCCCTGGAACACAGCGCCGGCTGCCAGCTGATTGACCGTGGCCGTAAAGACCTGGCACCGACCAAACAAGGCCAGGTATTGCTGGAGCACGCCCGGCGCCTGGTCAGCGGTGCGCAGCAACTGGCCAACGAGATCGACCAGTTCAATGGCCTGGAGGCAGGGGAGTTGCGCTTCGGTTGTGGCCCGGCGCCGGCGGGTGGCTTGGTGCCCCGCGCCATCGGCAGTTTTATCGGGCGCTACCCTAAGGCACGGGTGCAGTACCAGGTCGACGACTGGCAAAGCCTGAGCAAACGCCTGCTCAGTGAAGAGTTCGAGTTTTTCGTCGCCGACACCCGCCACTTCGAAGCCAACCCGGACTATCACACTCACCGCCTGCGCCCGCGCCGCTGGTATTTCTGCTGCCGCGCCGGCCACCCGCTGGCCCTGCGCGACAGCGTGAGCGCCGCCGAGCTGATGAGTTACCCGCTGGCCGTGACCATCCGCCCGCCCAACCTGCGCAAGGTCATCGTCGACCTCAGCGGCCGCCCCGATTACCAGCCCAATGTCGAATGCGAGAACGGCTATAGCCTGATGGGTGTGGTGCTGCGCTCCGACGCCATCGGCATCGTCAGCGCCAACAGCGATGTGCTGCACATGGCCCGGGGCGAGCTGGTGTGCTTGAAGATCGAGGGCCTGGCCGAGGATCTGGAGGAGCGTTACACCCGCTACGGCATCGTCAGCCGGGCCGGGTATCGCTTGTCGCCGCTGGCGCAAGCGATGATCGAGCAGATCAAACAGATCGATGAGTTGGATGAGGATGTGTGTGCACTGGAGAATGTCGCGGTTTAGGCCATGCATCCCCTGCATGAAATCCAGTCCCCAAATGCACTTGCCAGCCCCCCACCCGAACGGCGAAAAACCTCACCTGTCCTCCGTCTGGTGAAACCCCATGCCCCATGCCCAACCCGTGCGCAACGTGCTGTACATCATGTGCGACCAACTGCGCCGCGATTACCTGTCGTGCTACGGCCACGCTCACCTGCACACGCCGAACATCGATCGCCTGGCCGCCGCCGGTGTGCGCTTCAGCCGCGCCTATACCCAAGGCACCATCTGCGGGCCCTCGCGCATGTCGGCCTATACCGGGCGCTACGTCAGCAGCCACCAGGTGGCGTGGAACGCGGTGCCGTTGCCCCTGGAAGAACTGACCATCGGCGACTACCTGCGCCCCTACGGTATCCGCACGGCGCTGGTCGGCAAGACCCACGCCACGCCGAATGTCGAAGCCTTGCAGCGCCTGAATATCGACCCTGGGAGCGAGCAGGCCGAGCCATTGAACGAGGTCGGCTTCGAGGCGTACTTGCGTCACGACGGCATCTACCCCGACAGCCCGCTGTTCGATGACAAACGCGAGTCCGCGCCCTATACCCATTACCTGCGCGAACAGGGCTACAGCGGCACCAACCCGTGGCACGAATGGGCCAATGCCGCAGCAGGTGAAAACGGCGAAGTGCTCAGCGGTTGGCACATGCGCAATGCCGGCCTGCCCGCGCGCGTGGCCGAGGAGCATTCGGAAACCGTCTACACCACCGACCGCGCTATCGACTTTATCCGCGAGCAGGCCGAACAACCGTGGTGCCTGCACTTGTCCTATATCAAGCCACACTGGCCCTACATCGCACCGGCGCCCTATCACGCGCTGTATGGCGCCGAGCATATCCAGGCACCGATCCAGCCTGGGGAAACCAGCGATCACCCGGTGTACCAGGCGTTCCGCCAACACCAGGAGAGCCTGAACTTTTCCCGTGACGAGGTACGGCTCACGGTGATTCCCACCTACATGGGCTTGATCAAACAAGTCGACGACCAACTGGGGCGACTGTTCGATTTCCTGCAAAGCAACGGCCGTTGGGACGACACCTTGATCGTGTTCACCAGCGACCACGGCGACTTTCTCGGCGATCACTTCCTCGGCGAAAAAGAATTTTTGCTGGAGCCGGCCGTGGGCATTCCGCTGATCGTGCGCGACCCTCGGGCCGCGGCCGATATCAGCCGTGGCACAGTGGACGCACGGCTAGTGGAAACCATCGATGCGCTGCCGACTTTCCTTGAGGCCTTGGGCCTGCCCGCGGCCGACCATCGCCTGGAAGGCCGCTCACTGATCCCGCTGCTGCATTGCCAAGAAACGAGCTGGCGCCGCTACGCCATCGCCGAGTACGACTACGCCTTCCAGGCCCCGGCCCGCGAACGCCTGGCGCAACCCATCGACCGTTGCCGGATGACGATGGTACGCAGCGAGCGCTGGAAATACCTGGCGTACGACGGCTTTCGCGCACAACTGTTCGACCTGGAAAACGACCCGCAGGAGCTGCACGACCTGGGCAGCGACCCGGCCTACGCCCAAGTGCGCGACATTCATTTGGGGTATCTGTTCGAATGGCTGCGCGGGTTGAAACGGCGCACCACCATCAGCCACACAGAGATCGATCTGCGTGGCCAACGGTTTCGTTACGGTGAGCCGGAGGCGGAGAAAGTGGTGAAAATCGGCGTCTGGTAAACCACAAATCGAATGTGGGAGGTGCCGCTGTCGTGCAGCAAATGGGTACCTCCGTGGCGAGCCCTGATGCCGATCAGTTAAGAGATAGAACGGGCAAACAGTAACCCGTGGCGAGCGGGCTTGCCCTAATGCCGTTCAGTTAAGCGTACATCGCCTTTTGTAGGAGCGAGCTTGCTCGCGAAAAACTCACAGGCGCCGCGTTCATTCAGGAGACACGCGTTATCGTTGACGTTTTTCGCGAGCAAGCTCGCTCCTACAAAAAAGCCTTAACTGAATGGCAT
>Ga0207671_10001641_pt1 | contig 25464 bp, 22 predicted proteins | sample KBSC24metaG_FD_184352 | JGI IMG/M metagenome (GOLD analysis project Ga0207671, IMG submission 184352) | Corn rhizosphere microbial communities from Kellogg Biological Station, Michigan, USA - KBS C2-4 metaG (SPAdes) (version 2) | ecosystem: Host-associated > Plants > Roots > Rhizosphere > Soil... | reverse complement strand
TACTATGGGATCCAGCGCAGGGGGAGGGGGAAGCGTAGCTGTGACAGGAGCGGATGTGGTGGTATCTTTTGCCGGGGCCGGCGCGACCGCTATTGCCGAATCGGGTTTTGCAATGGGCTTTGATATGGTTTGCTCCGGAAGGGCCGGGGGTGCGTTGACCGTAACATCTACGACATAATCGTCCTGTTGTGGTTTCCAGATGCGGGCGCTGGTATTGACGGCAGCAGTATTGCGTAAGCTATCATGCTGATTATCAGACTTGTCTAGCGTGTATCTCACTTTTATATCCGGGCAGAGATATTTGTATTTATCGTCATGATAAAAAGTGCCTTTCACCGAACTGCCCATTTTGGAATTCATCAAAACACCCCGGAAATTGGTTGGGCAATCAACTCCATTGACGGTGGAATTCGAATTGAAATAGATAATGGGGATATTGAGGATGGTGACCTCTCTTGTTTGGGGGTTGTAACGACCATGGATAAAGAAGCTCTGGTATTTATCCCGGAAATAGTAACCGAAGATGCCTTCCACCCTGGTGCCTTTTTGTTTGATGACCAGTTCCGTAAGGTAGTTGTTATGTATACCGGCCATTTCAACATCTGCATGGCCATACCAGGAGCCGGTGACGACCTGGGACATCAGCAAATTGGGCACGGCAATAAGCAGGCATATATGTAATAATCTTTGCATCAAGTAGAAGGGGGTATTATCGGCATGAAGGTAATATAAATTGTACGTACATATTATCCCCTATGGTATGGACCCATAGAAATTTTCATGCCAGCTATGTCCTAATACCGATTTAGGTAGCGCTTGATCTCTTTTTGGGTGTCGCGTTGTTTAATACTTTCGCGTTTGTCGTAGTTCTTTTTGCCTTTGCCAAGCCCGATCTCGAGTTTGGCGTATCCTTTTTCGTTGAAGAAAATGCGAAGGGGGACGATGGTATATCCCTTTTCTTTTATTTTATTCTCCAATTTGCGCAGTTCGCGTTTGGTGAGTAGCAATTTGCGGTCATGAACGGCGATATGGTTGTTGGTTGTGCCGAAGCGGTATTCTGCGATATGCATGTTCCGCACCCATAATTCGCCTTTGAAAAAGACGCAAAAGCTGTCTACGAAATTGACCTTTCCGTCCCGTATGGATTTCACTTCTGTGCCGACCAAAACCATACCCGCATCGAATTTATCCTCGATGAAATAATCGTGGTAGGCTGATCTGTTCTTTATCTCACTCATTGTCTTTCGTCTGTTAGGCGCCCATCAGCCTTTGAAGAGAGTCATCAGGGTGGCGATCCGTTCTTTCAGCTCCTTCCGGTTGACGATGAAGTCAAGGAAGCCGTGTTCAAGGAGGAATTCGCTGCGTTGAAAGCCTTCGGGCAAGTCCTTTTTAATGGTTTCTTTGATGACGCGGGGACCGGCAAAACCGATCAGGGCGCCGGGTTCGGCGATATTAAGGTCGCCGAGCATACCGAAGGATGCGGATATCCCGCCAAAGGAGGGGTCCGTCAGTAAAGAGATATAGGGGATCTTAGCATCGGTCAGCTGGGATAGTTTCCCCGAGACCTTGGCCAGCTGCATCAATGAAAAGGCGCTTTCCATCATGCGGGCGCCGCCCGACTTGCAGATGATCAGCAGGGGTGCCCGGTGGGCCAGGCAATAGTCCACCGCCCGGGAGATCCTTTCTCCCATAACGCTCCCCAACGAGCCGCCGATGAATTCAAAATCCATACAGCCAACGACCATATGGTGTTCCTTTATATCTCCCGCGGCAATGCGGATGGAGTCGGTAATATCTGTCTTGGCCCAGGTCTCTTCCAGACGTTTGCCATAAGACTTCAGGTCGGTAAAGTGGAGGAAATCCTTTGACCGGATGTTCTCATACAAAATTTCGTACTGGTTATCGTTGAAGAGTATCTCGAAATATTCGGCGCTGCCGATGCGATGGTGGTGGCTGCACTTAGGGCAGACAAATAAATTCTCCCTCAATTCCGTTACTGTACATATATAATTACAGTTGGGGCATTTGGTCCAAAGACCTTCGGGTGTCTCCTTTTTTTCTGCCGTGCTGGTCAGGATACCTTTTTTGATACGTCTGAACCAACCGCTTTTGCTTTCTTCGCTTTGTCCTTCATCACCGGCCAGGTTCGCTTCGAAATCGTCTTCTTGCTTCATTTGCGTTTCGTTTGTCATTACTTTCGAACAATATTCTACCGCCAGGGGCTATCTCAGGCGCCCAGGATATCAGGTAAATTTGGCGGCTAAGATACTAAACAACGGGGATTTATGGCCTGTCTGTCCTACAGCCTACAAAAAAAGTAAACGAAAACTGTTTTTACAGCATTCCTGTGCTAAATTTGCGCGGTTGCGTGACGTTCTTATCGTTTTCGCTTCATACTCAAATTAATAGAAGGTATACATATGGCACGAGCCGCAGGTAGCCGAGCAAAGCGAAGGCTAGGAACGAGGAGAAGCGAGGGACGAAGCTTCGACGAAGTTCGGCAGGCGGCTTTATAAAAAAAGACAAATACGATTCGCATGAAATGGTCTGAACTCTTTACTTCTTCCGTGGGCAAAAAATTCGTAATGGGCCTTACCGGCATTTTCCTGATCCTTTTTCTCATTGTGCATGTTGGCCTCAATGCCTGTATCTGGGCTATGGATGAAGGCAAAATGTTCAATCTGGCGGCTAATTTCATGGGGTCCATGGTCGTGCCGCGTATCCTGGAGATCGGGCTTTTCGCCGGGTTTCTGCTCCATATTATTCAAGCCTATGTCCTGGAAAACCAAAATCGTCGTAAGAGAGGGGTCACTTACCAGGTGCCGATGGGGAATAATGGTAGTAAATGGTATTCCCGTTACATGGGATGGCTGGGTACTTTTGTCCTGCTGTTCCTGGTGATCCATATCAGACAATTCTGGATACCTTCGCGTTTCCTGGAGATGGAAGAGGTTACCTACAACGGAGTAGCGGTACATAACCTTTTCGCGTTGATGAAAGATACTTTTACGAATATCTGGTATGTTATCGTATATCTGATAGGTTGTCTTTCCCTGGCTTATCACCTGATGCATGGCTTCCAGAGCGCCTTCCGGTCGCTGGGTGTCTATAACAGCCGTTATCTCGCTCTTATCAAGGCCGTCGGTGTTGGATTTGCCATCATCGTGCCGCTGGCATTCGCCATGATGCCTATATCCATGTATCTGGGCTGGGTATAACCGAAGGGGTAAGGGACGTTCCCGAGCGAAGCGAAGGGAATGAGCGAGAAGGGGCGTGGCGAAGCAGCCCCGACGAAGCTCCGCCGAAGTTCTGAGCGGAGCGGCAGCAAAAAATCAATCTTAAAAACACGCATTCGAAGAAATCAAAATATAAGTCATGTTCAATTCAAATATCCCCGCCGGAGAGTTAGATAAAAAATGGGAAGAATATAAAGGGCATGTTAAGCTGGTGAATCCGGCCAATAAACGTAGTCTGGAGATCATCATCATAGGAACAGGACTGGCTGGCGCCTCGGCGGCGGCTGCTCTTGGTGAGTTGGGGTATAAGGTAAAGGCTTTTTGTTTCCAGGATTCCCCGCGTCGCGCGCACAGCATTGCTGCACAAGGGGGCATCAATGCGGCTAAGAACTATCAGAATGACGGGGACAGCGTGTTTCGTCTTTTTTACGATACCATCAAGGGCGGGGATTACCGTGCCCGTGAGGCCAATGTGCACCGGCTGGCGGAAGTCAGCGCCAGCATCATCGATCAGTGCGTAGCACAGGGGGTGCCTTTTGCCCGGGAATACGGGGGGCTGCTGAGCAATCGTTCCTTTGGCGGAACACAGGTACAGCGTACCTTTTATGCCGCCGGGCAGACAGGCCAGCAATTGCTGATCGGCGCTTACCAGGCCCTGGAAAGACAGGTGGCCCTTGGCAATGTGGAGATGTACGCCCGTCATGAAATGCTGGATGTGGTGACCATCGATGGCAAGGCCCGCGGCATTATTGCCCGGAACCTGGTCACCGGTGCGTTGGAAAGACATTTCGGCCATGCCGTGTTGCTTTGCAGCGGCGGTTACGGGAACGTATTCTATCTTTCTACGAACGCCATGGGCAGCAATGTAACGGCTGCCTGGAAGGCACATAGGAAGGGGGCTTATTTTGGAAACCCCTGTTTCACGCAGATCCACCCCACCTGCATCCCCGTGACGGGCGACCACCAGTCCAAGCTTACCCTGATGTCCGAGTCGTTGCGTAACGATGGACGTATCTGGGTGCCCAAACAAAAGAACGACGCGCGCAAGCCGAATGAAATACCGGAAGGAGAGCGGGATTATTACCTGGAAAGAAGATATCCTGCTTTCGGGAACCTGGTGCCTCGTGACGTTGCCTCCCGAGCCGCCAAGGAGCGTTGCGATGCCGGATATGGGGTAGGGTCGTCCAAACAGGCCGTTTATCTCGATTATGCCTCAGCGATCGAACGATATGGCAAGATCGAATGCCGCAAGCATGGTATTGACAATCCTTCTGCAGAAGATATTCGTAAACATGGGGTCGAGGTGGTAAAAGAAAAATACGGTAACCTCTTCGATATGTACAACAAGATCACCGGAGAGGATCCCTATAGTACGCCCATGAGGATCTACCCGGCCGTACACTATACCATGGGCGGTCTGTGGGTGGATTATGAACTGATGACCTCTGTGCCCGGCTTGTATGCCCTGGGCGAAGCCAACTTCAGCGACCATGGCGCCAACCGTCTCGGTGCTTCTGCTTTGATGCAGGGGTTGGCCGACGGGTATTTTGTGATCCCGTATACCATCGGGAATTATCTGGCAGGGGAGATCCGGACGGCCAGCATCCCGACCTCACATCCGGCATTTGATGCGGCTGAAAAAGAGGTTGCGGGCCGGCTGCAGCAACTGAAAAACATCAATGGAACACAAAGCCCCGAATCCTTCCACAAACGTCTCGGGAAGATCATGTGGGATAAATGTGGCATGGCTCGTAACGAGGCAGGCCTGAAAGAGGCTATCCAGGAGATACGCGCCCTGAAAGCCGAATTCTGGCGTGATGTGCGGGTGACGGGTGATATCGGGGAATTCAATCCTGAATTGGACAAGGCCGGGCGTGTAGCCGACTTTATCGAGCTGGGCGAACTGATGTGTCAGGATGCGCTGCAACGCCGCGAAAGCTGTGGCGGTCACTTCCGGGAAGAAATGCAAACAGAAGAAGGCGAAGCCAAACGCGACGACGATAACTTCAGCTTTGTTGCCGCCTGGGAATACAAGGGGGATAGCAGCTGGGAGTTGCATAAGGAAAAGCTGGAGTTTGAAGTAGCGCATCCGAGCCAGCGCAGCTATAAATAGCGCGGGCTTTTGGGGCCGGCCGAATGAGCATAAAAAAACTTTATCCCATGGGAGGAGATTCGATGATATGGCTGGTCTTATTAGAGTGGGGCGCCAAGCTGGTCGCAGGGCTGGGCGCCGTGCTGGCGGTAACCGTCGCGGTGATCAACTACCGGGCGCAGACAAGACTCAAACAAGCCGAATGGTTGAAATCGCTCTTTGAGAAATTTTTCGAGAATTCGACTTATAAAGAGGTCCGGGTATGGCTGGATTATGGTCATTTGCATGCCCGGTTGTCGGTGGAGGATGCGGGAGCAAGAGAGATCAATGAGGAGAAGTTTACGGACTTTTTAAACTTCTTTGAATTCATCGGGGTTTTATACTGGCGGAAACACCTGACCCTCGAGCAGGTGTATAACGTGTTCGGGTATTATCTGATGAAGATCAAACAAGATGCCGATTGTCAGGAATGGATAGGGCAGTACAGTTTTGAAAAGTTGAAGGTACTTTTAGACCAGGTACGATAATGCCGGATTATTTATTTGTATATGGAACGCTGCGGAAGAACTATGACCTGAAATTAAAAAACCAGGTCAAGGATAATCTGCAGTATGTCGGTCAGGCGAAAGTAGGAGCGGTCTTGTACGACCTGGGTCGTTATCCGGGCGCTGTAAAAAGCAAGGCAGGACAGGAAGTGGTTGGAGATGTTTTTTTGCTGAGCGATCCTGTGAAAGTGCTTCGGATACTGGATAAATATGAAGGGATCCCGGAAGGAAGGGTTGCGGATGCGGAGTTTGTGCGGAAAAAAGGGCGGGTGCGGTTGCGGTCGGGGCAACAGGTGAATGCCTGGATATATTGGTACAATTTCGATCCAAAAGAAAAAAAACCTATCAGATACAAAGATTATTTGAACTATTTGAAAAATAAAAGCATCAGCTGAGAATATTATGGAACACTATACAATGAACCTCACCCTCAAGGTTTGGAGGCAAAAGAACAAAAAAGACAAAGGCAGCTTCGAGACGTATTCTGTCAGCGATATTTCTTCAGAAATGTCCTTCCTGGAAATGTTCGACGTGCTGAATGAGCGCCTGGTGCAGGAAGGGCGGGAGCCCATTGCGTTCGACCATGACTGCCGGGAAGGCATCTGTGGCATGTGTTCCATGTATATCAATGGCCGTCCCCACGGTCCCTGGGAAGGTACGACGACCTGCCAGCTGCACATGCGCGCCTTTAAAGATGGGGATACCATCGTGGTAGAGCCCTGGAGGGCGAATGCATTTCCCGTTATCAAGGACCTGGTAGTGGACAGAAGCTCCTTTGACCGGATCATCCAGGCGGGGGGATATATTTCCGTCAATACCGGAAATGCGGTCGATGCGAATGCTATTCCTATCGAAAAGGACAAGGCTGACACTGCGTTCGCTTCCGCCGCCTGTATTGGCTGCGGCGCCTGTGTAGCCGCTTGTAAGAACAGCTCTGCGCTGTTATTTCTGTCGGCGAAGGTGAGCCATCTGGCGTTGGTGCCGCAGGGTAATCCGGAAAGGAAAACGCGTGTTACCGGCATGATCGCCCAGATGGACAAAGAAGGATTTGGCAGTTGTACGGCGACAGGTGCCTGTGAGGCGGTATGTCCAAAGGAGATATCCATCACCAACATTGCCAGGCTGAACGCCGAATACGGCAGATCCGGGTTGACCACGGATAAATAATTTAATGTTTACGGCCCCGATCCTTAGGATCGGGGCCGTATTTTTTTTATACCTTTGCGCCCATGATAAGAGCGAACAACGTGACCCTTTCCTTTGGGAAAAGGGTATTATTTGATGAAGTCAACCTTACATTTACAAAAGGCAATTGTTATGGAGTCATCGGCGCCAACGGAGCCGGGAAATCCACTTTTTTAAAGATACTTTCCGGTGAGGTGGAGCCCAGCAAGGGGGCAATAGAGATCGCGCCCGGGCAGCGTATGGCCGTGCTGAATCAGAACCACTTTGCCTTTGATGAAAATACGGTGCTGCATACGGTGCTGATGGGGCACCAGAAGATGTGGAAAGTGATGCAGGAAAGGGATACCATTTATGCCAAGGCCGATTTCACGGAAGAGGACGGCATCCGGGCCGGAGAGCTGGAAGGGGAGTTTGGGGAAATGGGCGGTTATACTGCCGAGAGCGATGCCGCGGCCCTGTTGAGCGATCTGGGAGTGAAGGAAGGGCTGCATGGCACCCTGATGAAGGAATTGCCCGGCGCCCTGAAAGTGCGGGTATTGCTGGCCCAGGCCCTGTTTGGGAATCCGGACATTTTGATCCTGGATGAACCGACCAATGACCTGGACGTCGAGACGATCAACTGGCTTGAGAATGTGCTGGCCGATTATGAGAATATCGTGATTGTCGTATCCCATGACCGTCACTTTTTGGATGCAGTATGTACGCATGTGGCCGATGTCGACCGTCAGAAGATCAAGATATTCACCGGCAACTATACGTTCTGGTATGAATCTTCGCAGCTGGTCGCGCGTCAGCAGTCGGATAAGAACAAGAAAACGGAGGATAAGCGCGCTGCGTTGATGGAATTTATCGCCCGGTTCTCAGCCAACGCCAGTAAATCGAAGCAGGCTACTTCGCGGAAAAAGGCATTGGAAAAGCTGACGATCGAAGAGATCGAGCCGTCCAACCGCAGATACCCGGGTATCATTTTCAAGCAACTGCGCGAGGTGGGCAACCAGATACTCAACATCGAAAAATTGTCGAAGCGTGCTGAGGACGGCCGCATCCTGTTCTCCAATGTTACGTTCAGCGTCAACAAAGGCGATAAGATCGCGTTCGTCAGCAAGGATCATACAGCGCTGACCAGCTTTTTCGACATCATCAATGGCGAACAAGACGCAGACGGCGGAAAGATCGAGTGGGGCACCACGGTGTCCAAGGCCTATCTGCCCAATGACAATACGAAATTCTTCCAGGGAAAAGATATCAACCTGATGGATTGGCTGCGGCAATATGTGCCGCCGCATGTCACGGATGTGGATGAACCTTTTCTGCGGGGATTTCTCGGGAAAATGTTGTTTAGCGGGGATGAAGTTCTGAAGAACACAAAAGTCCTGTCCGGAGGCGAAAAGGTGCGTTGTATGCTGAGCCGCATGATGCTGCAGGATCCTAATGTCGTCATCCTCGATGAGCCGACCAATCACCTCGACCTGGAATCTATTCAGGCTTTCAACGAAAGCATGAGTAATTTCAAAGGGATCGTATTACTGACCTCTCATGACCATACTTTTTTGCAGACCGTGGCCAACCGCGTGATCGAATTGACGCCAACTGGTATTATCGATCGCCTTATGTCATTCGATGAGTATCTGGATGATGCCCGGGTAAAACAGCTGCGCGAGGAAATGTACCCTAAGGAAGTACTGGCGAAGGCTTAAAGCGCCGGCCTGTGTGGCTGGAGTGCGTCTCCTCGCGGGATGTCTGTTTATAGCCGATGAAGAGACCCCTGTTAAGTCTTTTGCCTTCGCGGCTGTGCATGTCTTCCAGCCAGTCGTATTGTTCATAGATGCTGTCGAAGCCGGCTTCCCGAAAGGTTTGTAAAAGATCGCTTTTGGTGAGGTTACCTCTTCTAAAATAGCGGTTTTGTGCGTAGACGGTATCTATGATCAGTATCTCTTTTGTGAGCCCCCCCAATAATTGAAGGAAGGACGCGGGGGCGTCCACGCGATGAAGCCAATCGAGACAAAGGATCGCGTCAAATTTCCCGTATTGCTCCAGGTTTTTTCCCTCATCCTGAATAAAGGTAAGGTTGGGTAGATCGAGATGGTTTCTTACGAATTCACAAGCTTGAAAATTGTTGACCCTTGATTCGAAACCTGTAACCTGGTAACCTTGCCGGGCAGCTTCCACTGCATATCCCCCCTCGAAACTGTTCAGATCGGCAATTTTGATATCCGACCGTATGGAGGCCGCAAAATGTCTGTTTAAGGTCCGGAAAATACTCTGGCATTGTTGCGTTTCCGCCAATAATGTTGTCCAGGGCATCGTTTTCTTCCCTTTGGTGAGGTCGATACTGTGCGCGGTGAAGACCATAGCATGAATATTTGGGTTGGAATAATAGGATAATGGCTATACGGCCGGAAAGAATAGGAAGGTTGGGGTAACAGACGTTAAAGTTTTATTAACGGCTGTTAAGGGCATACGTAACCCCCTGATTTGGTCTTACTTGATACAATAAATCCTAATTTTAAGCATTTAAAGGTAAACCACGGTTGTTGATCAAAAGGCTGCTTATACTTGTCCTGTTTGTGGGTGGAGCGTTCTTCGCCGTCAGGCCCCAACAACCGCCGGTTAAACTGCCGCCTGGGGGGAAAGACACCTTACCCTTGCGAATAAGAGACACCCTTCCTTTACGGGTAAGAGATACCATCCCGTTAACAGATTCCCTAAAAAAGACCATCGATAGTGTCCGGCGTTACCAGGATAGTCTGAAAAAGGCGGATACGGTATTGTCCGCCGCCGCTATGCTGCGTCAGATAGATTCCTTAAATGCCGGGCAGACTGCTCCGGTGGATTCCGTCAAACTGCGGCTTGACGCTATGCTGAATGCCGCCAGGTCCGGGGGAGCACCGGGGGTGGTACAACCGACGGCTTCAGGCAATGGGTCCGGGGCAGCGCCTGTCCCAGGAAACCGGCGCGGCCCTCCGTCGGTGCGTCGCCCATCTGTTGCTTCGCCGGCATCCCTCTCCAATCTGCACCGGAAATACCTGCCCGTACGCAGCGGAAGGATCCCGGTGGATTCGGCGAGTCTGATACCGGGCGCTTTTTTGATGAAGGGAGTGCCGGACAGTGCCTATATGCTGGATTGGGTTAATTCGGTATTGATCTGGACCCACCCGCCTGCCGGGACCGACAGCGTGCTGATCACGTATCGTACCTTTCCTTATCGACTGAATGCCGTGGCGAAGAGATTTAATTACGACAGTATTCAAAACTATTTTTTGGTCCGGCCCTATGATAAACAGCGGGACGGGCAGGGCGGTAGCGACAATTTCTTCAACTTTGGCAATATCACCTACAATGGCAGTTTTGGGCGCAGCATCACTTTTGGTAATAGCCAGGATGCCGTCGTCACTTCTAATCTCAACCTGCAGATCAGCGGTTTTTTGGCGGATAGCATAGAGATATCAGCGGCTATTACCGACAATAATATTCCTATCCAGCCGGATGGTACTACGGCCGATCTGAATGAATTCGATAAGATATTCCTGCAGTTTAAAAAGAAGAACTGGGCCCTGACCATGGGAGATATCGATCTGCGGCAGAACCAAAACTATTTCCTTAACTTTTACAAGCGGATGCAGGGCGCTTCGTTCGAAACGACGCAACAGATAGATCCGAAGATCACCAACAAAACGCTGGTCAGTGCCGCCATTGCCAAGGGCAAGTTCACCCGTAATATCTTCCAGGGCCAGGAAGGGAATCAGGGTCCCTATAAACTGCAGGGCGCCAACGGCGAATTATATTTTATCGTACTGGCGGGAACAGAAAAGGTTTTCATCGATGGTCAGTTGATGCAAAGAGGGGAGGACCAGGATTATGTCATCAATTACAATACGGGGGAAGTAACGTTCACTGCTAATCGCATGATCACCCAGGATGCGCGTATCCAGATAGAATTCGAATATGCAGACCGGAACTATCTCAATGTGAATCTGTATCTCTATGATGAAGCCAGTTTCAACAATAAACTAAAGGTGCGGATGGGGCTGTTCAGCAACAGCGATTCGCGAAATTCGCCCATCAATCAAACCCTGACTCCGGATCAGAATAAGTTTTTGAGCAAACTGGGGGATAGTATCAACCGGGCTTTTTATCCCGTGGCCAATGTGGATACTTTTGCCGCGGGGAAGATACTTTACCGGCGGGTCGATACCGTGTATAAAAATGCGGCCGGCGTGACAGTGCATGATTCGGCCTATGTCTTTTCGACCGACCCGACCCAGACCCTGTATAGCCTGTCTTTTGCCAATGTAGGCCAAGGGTATGGCAATTATGTGCCGGACCTGAATGGCGTTAACGGCAGTGTTTTCATCTGGATAGCGCCGGTGAATGGGGTCATGCAGGGGTCGTATGAGGCGGCGCAATTCCTGGTCACACCCAAAACGCAGCGGGTGATGACGCTGGGCGCTGACTATGCAATGAATAAGCATACCTCAGTGACGGCGGAGGTGGCCAAAAGTCACTATGACGTCAATACGCTTTCGACTATTGATAAAAAGAACGATGATGGATATGCCGCCAGGGTCCTGTTCAAAAATACAAAGGCATTGGGGTCGGCGGCGCGGGGGCTCCAGCTGACTTCGGGGCTGGGGTATGAATATGTGCAGAAAGCCTTTACGCCGCTGGAGCGGCTCAGACCGGTGGAATTCGTCCGGGACTGGGGGTTATCACTGGATGCCAGCAAGGCCGACGAACGCATCTATTCTGCCAGTTTTCAACTCAATGACAAGAAGCTGAATTCGGTGCGTTATGAGCTGGCGCGTTACGAAAGAGGGGATGGCTTTACCGGCACCCGGAATCTTTTTGCCCATCACCAATCCTTTCACGACTGGACGATAAACGATCAGCTAAGTGTGACGACCAGCGACAGCAGTACGTTTTCCGGGATCTATCTGCGGCCCTCTATTGATGTTTCTAAAAAACTTTCTTTTCTGAAGGGGTATGTCGTGGGCGGCAATTATTCTTTGGAACGCAATAAAAAGACGGACAAGCTGGCGGATACAGTGACCAACAACAGCTTCGAGTTCAATACCTGGTCGGCCTATCTGCGATCGCCGGAAAAGAATCCCAATCATTGGGGAATGACGTTTATGACGCGGGAAAATTCTTATCCCTATGGAAGAAGCCTGATCAGGGGTGATCGTAGCCGAAATGTCAATGTCTTTGCTGACTTTCTGAAAAACCCCCATCATCAATTCCATATCAATGCCACTTATCGTCGTCTGCAGATACTCGACAGCGCGCTAACCAACCAGACAGCGGAAAACACTGTTCTTGGCAGAGCGGAATATGTCATCAATGAATGGAAAGGGTTTTTGAGAGGGAATGCCTTGTATGAAGTGGGTTCGGGGCAACAGCAAAAACAGAGTTTTACCTATCTGCAGGTGCCGGCGGGAACGGGGCTGTATACCTGGATCGATTACAACAAGGACGGTATTCAGCAACTGAGTGAGTTTGTACTGGCGCAATTCCAGGATCAGGCGACCTATATCCGGGTATATACTCCAACGAATGAATACGTCAGGGCTACGTATAATACGCTGAATTATAGTTTTACGCTGACTCCTAAGGCTATCATCGGGACCAAAAGCAAGGGGTTTGGCCAATTTCTTACCCGGCTGACGTTATTATCTTCCATGCAGTTGAATCAAAAACAGCAAGCCCGGGGGCTGATCCAATGGAATCCTTTTAAGGCGCCGCTGGATGATACGTCGTTGATAACCCGTACCCTCATCGTGGTAAATACCCTGTCCTTCAACCGGCAGGACCCGCATTGGGGATTTGATCTCAGCAATACGCGCAATGGCGCCAAGAGCCTGCTGACGTATGGATATGAAAGGCGGCAGGCCAATGAGTGGTCTCTTAGGAGCCGGTTCAATCTGAATAAGACCATTGCCCTTACGGCGGTTTACCGGCAGGGAATTAATCAACTGAATAACTCGAGCTCGAACTTTGACAGCAGCAATTACGATCTGAAACAATTTTCCATCGAACCAGGGCTGACCTATACACGAAAATCCAATTTGCGTGTAGGAATAGGCTACCGGTTGACGGCTAAACAGAATGCGTTACAATGGGGAGGGCAAAAGTATACGTCTACTGCACTAAACACAGATTTCAAATACAATATTTTGCAGAGCACGTCACTGCAGGGAAGATTTACCATGAGCCAGATCGCCTATACCTCCGCCGCGGGAAAACCAAGTACTACGTCGGCGGTATCTTATACCATCCTGGAAGGGCTTGCGCCGGGAAGGAACTATCTGTGGAATCTGGATCTGACAAAACGATTGGGAAACAGCCTGGAGTTGAGTCTTCAATATGAGGGGCGTAAGGCTGGCGAGACCCGGATCATCCATACAGGGCGGGCGGCGTTAAGGGCGCTCCTTTAAGTGGGCCCCTCACTAAAAACCGAAAGCCAGGAAATACTTCCTGGCTTTCGTAGTATCTTATGATTGCCCTTCGGGCGGCCGACCTGTGGTCGTCCTAGCCAAAAAGACCACCTTTCTTCAATTCGCGGGTGCCTTCGCCGATCTTGAATCCATTGTGATAGATCTCGATCTTGTAGTTACCCTTCTGGAAAGTGCTGTTTTGTTTCCAGGCGAACTGAACAGATTTGGATTTGCCTGCTTCGAAGTCTACGGGGACTTTGGCGGTGTAGATCTTGTCGCCTTCGTCACGGGTAGTGAAGTTGCCGGAACCCAGTGCCGGTACAGAGATGGGCTTGCCATCGGGGCCGGTGATGCAAACATATACATCGGTCTGGCCGGTCTGTGCGATACGGTTGGCTACGTCAAAGCCGATAACCAGTTTGTTTACTTTTTTGGCGGTAGTCGTTTCTTTATCCTTACCGTCGCTTCTTTCGTGCATCGGAGTGATGGAGATATTAGATGCATTCAGAGTGGATGCCACATCAACTTTCTTTTCCAGGTCCTGCTTGGCAGTAGTGGTCGTCGTCAGATCGTTGGTGAGTTTTTCCTTGTCTTGTGTCAGCTGGGTCTTTTCTGCAGTCAATGTTTGATTGTCCTGCGTCAACTGAGCCACTTGTTGTTCAAGGTTACCGATCTTGTCGTTAAGTTCCTTGATGAGGTCTTCAGCTTTCTTCTTTTCAGCTTCGGTCAGGTGTTGTTTGTTCAACAAACCACGGATCTGGCCTTTCAGTTTGGAGATCTGACCGTTACCTTCATTAACCTGGCTGGTCAGCTTATTATTTGTTCCGGTGAGAGAATCCAGACGGACGAGGGCGTCATCAAAATTCTTTTGTAATTGTCCTTTTTCGTCTGTTACTTTAGAAATTTGGGCTTGCTGCTGGGTTTGAACTTGCTCTTGCTTGTTGTTATTCCAGAGCAGATAACCCCAGGTGCCGAGGAAGCCGGCGGCCAGTAATCCGATGACAAGATTCTTGTAATCTTTCTTAGGAGGCTGACTTTGTGGTGTAGCTGAGGGATAGTTGGTTGTACTCATAGCTTATGTTTTTTACAAAAGTTATAAAAATGTTTTTTTCAGTTTAGTCATCCAGATAACCGATTTTCGTGGTTACACTTGGAGCAAGTCTAAAACCGTGCCAAAATCATTTTTATTGTGTTCAAAGGCTGATTTCTAAAGATTTATGTAATTTACCCGGACGGAGTCCGGTACGTGCACGAGGCAACGAAGTGCACAGACATAAGCAATTTTGGGTCAAAAAAATATATTTTTACCTATTTTTTTGACCCATATTTTTGATGCACAAAATATAGTGGGAATGTCTGTTGAAAAAATCCTCAATGACTGGAAAAAATTAAAATTCAAGCCTGTTTATTGGCTGGAAGGTGAGGAAGAGTTCTACATTGACCAGTTGGTGAATTATGCGGAACATAAAATACTTTCAGAGGCGGAAGCTGGTTTCAACCTGACTGTTTTTTATGGAAAGGATGCTGACTGGACGGCGGTCATCAATGCCTGCCGCAGGTATCCGATGTTTGCGGAGCGGCAGGTGGTTCTGCTCAAAGAGGCCCAGCAGATGCGGGATATAGACAAGCTGGAAGCCTATATCGACAAGCCTTTATCTTCTACCGTATTCGTAGTGGCTTATAAGGAAAAGAAAGTCGACGGCCGCAGCAAACTGGCCAAGATGCTGAAGGAAAAGGCTGAGTTGTACACCGCCAAAAAACTATACGATAATCAACTGCCGGAATGGACCAGTGAATTGATCCGGGGGAAGGGGTATGAGATCACGCAAAAGGCATTGCTCTTACTGGTAGACCACATCGGCAACGATCTGAGCCGTATCAATAATGAGATAGAAAAACTGTTGGTGAACCTGGCAGGCCGAAAGAACATTACCGAAGATGATATTGAACGGTATGTGGGGGTGAGTAAAGAATACAATGTGTTCGAATTACAAGATGCTTTTGCAAAAAAAGACAGGGTAAAAGCGATAAGAATCATTCAATATTTTGAAAGCAATCCCAAGGCTGCTCCTATCCAACTAATACTACCCTCTATTTACAATTTCTTCAGCAAGGCTTATATGATCTTTGGGCAACCTGCCCGTGACGAGAAGGGGGTTGCTGCGGCCATTGGCGTAAACCCGTTTTTTGTAAAGGATTATCTGGCGGCTGTGCGAAATTACAACTACGAGGGTATCGAGAACGGGCTGTTGTTACTGCATGCGTATAACCTGAAGAGTGTCGGCGTAGGCAGCGCCGGGACAGAAGATGCTTCCCTGCTGAAGGAGCTTGTCGTCAAGATGATGATTTAAGCGCGGCCAGCGTATCTTCTTTGTCTTTTCCCAATTGGATCTTCAACGCCTCCAGCCCATCGAACTTTACCTCCTCCCGGAGGTACTTTCTAACGAATACGCGTAGTTCGCGACCGTAGATGTCCTCATTAAAATCGAATAAATTGACCTCGATGGTCCGGACGGTACCGCCCACGGTAGGACGGAGGCCAATGCTCATCATACCTTTAAGGCGATGCCCATCGAAGAGGTTGTCGTCGGGCAACAGCGCCGCTTCCACGGCATAGATGCCGTTACCCGGTGTCAGTTTTTCCGTATTGGTCAACTGGATATTGGCGGTGGGATAACCCAGCGTACGTCCCAGTTGGTCCCCTTTTACTACAACACCAGAGAAAAAGAAAGGATAACCCAATAACTGGTTGGCGGTGTCGATATCGGTGCGCTGGATGGCTTCGCGGATGCGGGTAGAGCTGACAGATACTTCATCCAGGAGATGGACGGGTATTTCCTGTAACTGGAAGCCTTCGCTTGCGCTGTACTGTTCCAGCAGGTGGTAATCGCCCAGCCGGCCTTTGCCAAAGCGATGGTCATAACCAATGATCACCGTGTGGGGATGAAACTTTTCGAGAAGAAAGTCCTTTATATATTGTTCGGCGGTCATTTGGGAAAATGCTTCGGTAAAGGGAACAATGACCAGGTTGTCGATCTGTTGCCAGGACAGCAACTGGATCTTCTCTTCGAGGGTATTGATCAGCCGTACATCTTCTGTACCGCCTTTGACGATCTTGCGGGGATGGGGATAAAACGTGATGATCAGGGTTTCGCCTTCGATGCGTGCCGCTTCCTGTCGTAGTTGTTCCAGTATCCGGGCATGGCCTGTGTGAACGCCGTCGAATGTTCCTATGGTGATGACTGCCCTCCGGAAAGCGGGCAACTGGTCTATGTGATTATATATGTACATGTGAGCTGTTAAACGGGTAGGCATCCTCTCCGGTTGCCGTGCAAATCTAAAGGATTTATCCTTTACCTTTGCGACCACTATGTCACTCTACGCCCAACGCGGAGTTTCCGCTCAGAAAGAAGAAGTTCATCAGGCCACGGAAAAGCTGGACAAGGGACTTTACCCAAATGCTTTTTGCAAGATATATCCCGACTACCTGGGCGGCGATGCGGGCTGGGTCAATCTGATGCATGCTGATGGGGCGGGTACCAAGAGCATTCTGGCTTATCTGTATTGGAAGGAAACCGGGGATATTTCCGTATGGAAGGGGATCGCCCGGGATGCCATTGCCATGAATCTGGACGATCTGTTATGCGTGGGGATTTTTGATAATCTGTTGTTCTCGTCTACCATCGACAGGAATAAAAGGAATATTCCGGGGGAAGTGCTTTCGACGATCATCAACGGTTCGCAGGAATTTTTTGACGAGTTGAAGGCCTATGGCGTAGGCATTCAATATCTCGGCGGGGAGACGGCGGATGTAGGAGACGTGGTAAGGACGATCGCAGTTAACGGAACGATGACTGCCCGCTGGCCCAAGGACAGGCTGGTCACGAATGATAAAATACAGGCAGGGGACGTGATCGTCGGTTTTGCCAGCTCGGGCCTGGCCAGTTATGAGACGGAATATAATAGTGGTATTGGCAGCAATGGGTTAACCAGCGCCCGCCATGACACCTTAGATAAGACATACGGAGCGCGTTTCCAGGAGTCTTACGATACGGGTCTGGATGAAAAAGTAGTTTATATCGGTCCGCACCGGATGACGGATGCCGTTTCTGTGCGGGTGCGCGGTAGCGGAGGGGGGCTGGAAACAAGGACTACGGACATCGGGCACCTTTTATTAAGCCCCACGCGTACCTACGCGCCCTTGTTGAAACGGTTGCTGACAGAGCAGTTCGACCAGATACACGGACTGATACATTGCAGTGGCGGCGGACAGACCAAGTGTATGAAATACCTGCCGGGCAATTTCCGGATCGTAAAGGATAATTTATTCGAATCACCTCTCATTTTCAAGCAGATACAGCAGGCGTCGGGGTCCGATGACCGGGAAATGTACCAGGTGTTCAATATGGGGCACCGGCTGGAGGTCTTTACCCATGCGGCGGCAGCAGAGGCGATGATCGGGATAGGTCGTCAGTTCAATATCGAGGCGCAGGTCGTAGGCCGGGTAGAGGCGGCAGCACAGAAAAGCCTTGTCCTGACGGTGAATGGTCAGGAGATCGTGTATTGAATGTCTGCAAAAGACACAAAATAATTGGAAAGCGGCATTCCTGTTATGCTTTCCCCTTAAAAAATCAAAAAAATGCCTAAAATTCGTCCATTTTAATCCACAACGCTATGAATTTCCAGATTCTATAACTACTTTTGCAAATAGTTCTGGACGGATTGACATTAAATTATTTATATATCTTTTTGCAACTTTCCGCGAACTCCCCTTGTGTTGTATTGTTATAAGAGTTAAGTACCCGACAGTTCAAGAAGCCGTGCAGGCGGCTTGTCCGAAGGACTGACGTTATTTTGTCACTTTTTTTATTTATTTATTTGATATGAGGCAACTTAAGATTGCTACACAGATTACAAACCGTGATTCCCAGGCGGTTGAGAAGTATTTGCAGGAGATCTCCAAGATCCCGATGATCACTCCCGAAGAGGAGACGGTCCTCGCACAGCGGATCAAGATGGGTGACCAGAAGGCGTTGGACAAATTAGTCCAGGCCAATTTGCGTTTCGTGGTTTCCGTTGCAAAACAGTATCAGCACCAGGGGTTATCACTGAGTGATTTGATCAACGAGGGTAATCTCGGCTTAATTAAAGCGGCTCAACGCTTTGATGAAACCAAGGGTTTCAAGTTTATTTCGTACGCCGTATGGTGGATCCGCCAGTCCATTTTACAAGCGTTGGCAGAGCAGGGCCGATTAGTCCGCCTGCCTCAAAACAAAATTGGCACGTACAACAAGGCTAATAAAGCCTATATGGCTTTCGAACAGGAACATGAGCGGGAGCCCAGCACGGAGGAATTAGCCGAATTATTGGAAATGAGTGAGACGGAGATCAACAACATTTTCCAGAGCAATACCCGTCACAGCAGTCTGGATGCCCCGGTGCACGAGGCTGAGGACGTAGCGATGGGCGATCTGCTGGAAGGTGGTGATGAGACGGATGATGATGTGATGAAAGATTCTTTGCGCGCCGAGATCCGCCGCGTGCTCAAATCACTGAGCCCGCGCGAAGCGGAGATCGTCAATGCGTATTTCGGATTGGATGGCGAAAATGGGGTCACCATTGAGCAGATCGGTCAGAAATATGATCTGACAAAAGAGCGTATCCGCCAGATTAAAGAAAGGGCGATCAAACGCCTGCAGAAAGCACGTTATAGCAATGCGCTGAAAGCATACCTGGGATAATCCCGGGGATTCTATATCTAATCTTACTCAAAAAAACACAAGTCCCGGCTTTCGCCGGGATTTTTTGTTAATAAGGTAGTCGCATAAACGACATTCATTTTAGCAATTTCGCGTTACATTTGCCCGCTTAAATTACTGATAGCATGGAGCAAACAGCAAGCGAGAAAATACATTGCCTGATCATCGGTTCGGGACCGGCGGGATATACGGCCGCCGTTTATGCCGCCCGTGCCAACCTTAAACCCGTTTTGTATCAGGGCATACAGCCCGGCGGTCAGTTGACTATTACGACGGAAGTGGAGAATTATCCGGGGTATCCTGATGGCGTTCAGGGGCCGGAAATGATGGTGCATTTTGAAAAACAAGCGGCCCGGATGGGGGCGGACATACGGTATGGTCTGGCGACAAAAGTGGATCTTGCAAGTCAGCCTTTTAAAGTATGGATCGACGAGACAAAACTTCTCGAGGCAGACTCGATAATCATAGCTACCGGAGCCAGCGCCAAATGGCTGGGTCTGGAGAGTGAGCAACGGCTGAATGGATATGGCGTCAGCGCCTGTGCCGTCTGTGATGGGTTTTTCTTCCGAAACAAGGAAGTTGCGATCATTGGCGCCGGCGATACGGCGGCAGAAGAAGCGCTATATCTGTCCAAATTGTGTACTACGGTGCATATGCTGATACGAAGCGACAGGATGCGGGCTTCCCGCGTGATGCAGGAGCGGGTACAGCAGACGCCGAATATCAAAATATACTGGAATAGCGAGGCGGACGAGGTGTTGGGAGAAAGCCGGGTGGACGGGATACGGATAAAGAACAACAAGACCGGTGAAAAACAGATAGTGCCCATCAGCGGATTCTTTGTTGCGATCGGGCACCAGCCTAATTCGGCGATATTCAGCGATTTTATCGATATGGATGAAGCAGGGTATATCAAGACGGTGCCGGGTACGAGTAAAACGAATGTAGAAGGCGTTTTTGCGGCCGGAGACGTCCAGGATAAGATATACCGGCAGGCGGTGACGGCTGCAGGCAGCGGGTGTATGGCGGCGCTGGATGCGGAACGATATCTTTCGGCAAAGGGACTGGCCTAAGAGGGCCATGGGGCCTAACAAATATTATGGTTACTGTACAGTTACATAAACTGATCTTTTCGGGCCGCCACGGCGTTTTTAAAGAAGAGCTGGCGACGGGTAACACGTTCGAAGTGAATCTGGATGTCAGCTATGATGAGAACGACCAGCCCTTCGAGGGGCTGGATACCATCGTCAATTACGTAACACTTTTCGATATCATCAAGGAGCGGATGCATCAGCCTTCCCCGTTGCTGGAGAAAATAGCGGATGAGATCATTGCCCGGATCAAGGCGCATTATCCCTTTCTTCGCGAGGTCATTCTTTCCATTTATAAATTACAGGCGCCCATCGGGAATTTCCAGGGTAAGGCGGGGATGACATTGCATAAAAAGTTTTGAGGGCCAACCTCTTCTCCCGGGACATCGTTTATAGGGTATGAACCGGGTTATTTTGGCATTGTTACTGGCCTTTCCTTTCACGGCTTTTTCACAGGACGTTCCTGCCTTATTGCACCAGGCTTCGCAGCTGGAAGCTTCTTTCCGGGAGGAAGAGGCTCTGCAGAAGTACCAGGAAGCGCTCCGGTTGCAGCCCGAACAGGTAACGGCCTTGTGCAAATGCAGTGATCTGAGCTGCCGTATCGGCAACCGGCAGACAAACAAAGAAAAGAAGATCGACTATTTCAGGAAGGGGTATGGGTATGCCCAGACTGCGTTGCGGCTGGATTCCACCAATAGCGAGGTGAATATCGTCATGGCTTTTTCACTGGCCCGGATGGCCTTGGTACAGAGCGGGAAAGAAAAGGTCGCAGCGGCTACTACCATCAAACATTATGCGGAAAATGCCATTAAGTATGACCCGCTCAACTACAAAGGCTATCATATCCTGGGTCGCTGGCATTATGAGGTCAGCGGACTGAACATCGTTGAACGGACGCTGGCCCGGTGGTTTTTCGGCGCCCTGCCGGAAGCCTCGTTACAGGAGTCGATCGGATATTATGAGAAAAGCAGGCGGCTGCGACCGGATTTTATGCTCAATTATTTCGAACTGGCCCGGGCCTATCACAGGGAGGGGAAGAACGAAGAAGCCGTCCGGATGCTGCGCCAGATGGACCATTTAAAAGATGAGATGTATGACGACCGGCAGGTACGAAAAGAGGGACAACAACTGCTGCATCGTCTGGAAAATTAAATCACCTTTCCTTTCCACCATCCGCTGCGGATGTAAAAGAAAGATTGTATAAAGATGGAAAGCCAATATACCCATTCGGACATCCAGCCTGCCATCAAAGAAAGATTCCAGCGCTCCAGCACCAGGTAGACATAACAGCAGTAAAAGATGATGGTGACAAACTCGATGAGGAGATTGACCCGGGTGTTTCCCGTGCCGGTGACGGCGTTGAGCCATACGATGGAGAATGACATCAGGACAAGGGCGGAGGAAACGATACGGATGACGGGGATGGCGGCGATGGTAAAGGCAGGGTCCTGTCCATACACCGAAAGGAACAACCCGGGAAAGAGATTCAGCAGAATGGCGACAACAATGGCAAAAGACATGCTGAGTTTGGTGATCTTTCCTATTAATTCCGTCACTTTGTTCTCCATTCCCTGGCCGATAATATTGCTCACCATGGCGTTGGCCGTTGACGCGAAGGCCCAGGTGGATACACCGAATAACCCAAAGATATTACGCATGGTATTGCTAATGGCGAGCGCCTGCCGGCCATGATGTTCTACGAGGATATAAAAGAATACCCAGCTCATGATGCTGATGGTATACTGGAACACGAGGGGAGAGGATTGCACCAGGATAAGACGGCTGTTTTTCGGGTCGAAGGTCCAATGTTTAAATAACTGTAATTCCTGGCTGATACCTTTGGCATGGATAACAAGGAATACGACACCCATACCGGCCGCTTCGGCAAAAATGGAGGAAATGGCGGCGCCGTTGAAGCCAATGGCCGGCAGACCCAGGTGTCCGAAGATGAGTCCATAATCCAGCACGATATTAACGACTGTTTCCGCCAGGGTGCCATAGACCAGGAATTTGCTTTGATTGGTGCCTACCAGCAGGGCGTTGCGCATCTGGTAAACATAGAGAAAAGGCAGCCCCCAGATGCGGATGCGCAGAAATTGAATGGCCTGTTGCCGCAGCTGTTCGGAGTGTAAGGAAAAGGAGAGGATATAGGGAGCCAGGAACCAGGTGATGAGAATACCGACGGCGGATAGGGCCAGGGTGATGATCAGGCTCTGGGAAAAGAGTTTCCCTATCTCTTCGATGCGTCCTTCCCCTGCGCGTCTTGCGATAAGGGCCTGCAGTCCATTGTTCAGTCCCTGGCCGATAACGGCAAAGAGCAGGTAATAAACACCGGTGATGCCGGCTGTAGACAAGGCGTTACCGGTTTCATCCAGATGCCCGAGAAATATATTATTAGTAATAAAATTAATCTGGGGCACGAGGATGGCCAGGCTGATCGGCAGGGCCATACGCAGAATATCCTGGTTGCTTATGGTGACTTTGTAGGTTTTGGTTTGTGTAGTGCCTTCCATGGTGCAAAAAAAGAGCCCAAGATAAGGCATTTTTTGTGGTTAGTCCGAAGGCTATCCGTGGTTTCACAGTTTTGTAGTATTATTGCAGGGAGCCGCGGCAAGCGGCTCGCACATTTTGTGACAACTATGCTTAAACCAGCTTTCCAGATCGAAGTATCGGATATCTCAGACGAGGAATTGCTCCAGTCGCGCCTTCTCGTGGAGGTGACCCCGAATGCATTCACCTATGTCCTACTCAACCAGCGGAACATGAGTCCCCTGGTGGTTAAATATTTTCAGTTGGAGCCTAGCAAGGACCTGACGCTGACAGAGACCTTGCGCGAGATACTGGAATCGGAAGGTTTGTTGAAACGTCCGGTAAAAGAGACACTGCTGGTGTATAATTTTCCGGAGAGCAGCCTGATCCCTGAGCCGGTGTTTACGATGGACACCAATCGGGAGATCATCGATACTTTGCATGGCAATCTGCAAAAAGGGCTGATCCTGACCGAAAAGATCCCCTGGTGGGAATTGTTCAATGTTTACCGGATATCGCCCGATCTGCACCACCTGTTGCAACAATCGTTCACCGCAGGAAAATACTGGCATTATTATAGTCTGTTGCTGAAAAGTTATAAAATGTTCGATTCTTCCGACCGGGAAGACTGCATCAAGGTCATCTTTTATTCCGACAAAATGGTGACGCTGGTGATCCGCGAAGGGAAAGTGCATCTCATGCAGACCTTTCCTTATCATGACACGAAAGACGTCGCCTATCATTTGCTGAACTGCTGTCATCAACTGGGCATCAACCAGGAGGAAGTCCGGTTGTTGGTCGGGGGATTGATCGACCGGCAATCGGCGCTAAGCGAGGAGTTACATAAGTACTTTCTGCGTATCAATTTTGAAGAGATAGATGAGAGCATCAAAGTCACTGACGAGCTCAAAGAATTGCCGCTGCATTATTTTTCCTCTATTCTTAAAATAGCCGTATGCGCATAATCGGTGGTGAGTTGGGGGGAAGGCGGGTAAATCCGCCGGCAAAAATGCCACATACCCGGCCCACGACCGATATAGCCAAGGAGGGATTGTTCAATATTCTGGAGAATAACCTGGATCTGTCTGTTTTAAAGACCCTCGATCTTTTCGGGGGGACGGGCAGTATCAGCTATGAACTGGCTTCACGGGGAGTGCGGGATCTGACGGTGGTGGAGAAAGATCCGGTGATGTTCGCTTTTATTCAGAAAAATTCCAAAGAGCTGGGGTTAGAGAATTATAAGGTGATCAGGATGGATGTGTTCAAGTTCATCGAACAGTGTACTTCGACCTTTGACTTCATTTTTGCGGGGCCGCCTTATGCGCTGACGACGATAGATGAGCTGCCGAAGCTGGCCCTTCCATTGTTGAATGACAAGGGATGGTTTGTGTTGGAGCATACGCCCAGGAACGATTATAAGCAATATCCCTTCTATGTGACCGAGCGGCATTATGGCACGACGATCTTCTCGATCTTCGTCAAAAAAGTTTAAGCAAGGATGCAACCTATTTTCATTACCGGTATTGGTACGGGTGTTGGTAAGACGCTGGTCGCGGCTATCGTGACGGAGGCGCTGGGAGCTTATTATTGGAAGCCGGTGCAGGCGGGATTTGAGGATGGGACGGATGCGGAGTGGGTTATGCGCCGGATATCTCAGAGGCGGGTGATACCGGAATTGTATAAATTGAAGATGCCTGCTTCTCCGCATATCGCTGCCCGGGAAGAAGGGGTGGAGATCAGCCTGGATGCTATCGCGGCGGGGATGCCTGCCGATCGTCCGCTGGTGATCGAGGGAGCGGGAGGCTTGCTGGTCCCGCTGAATGAACGGCAGTTTGTTCTGGATCTTGTGAAGCGACTGGATGCCATCGTGATCCTGGTGAGCCGGAATTACCTGGGCAGCATCAATCATTCACTGCTCACGGCCGAGGTGAGCAGGATGCATGGTCTGCATGTCGCGGGTTGGATATTTAACGATCAGTATTTACATTATGAACAGGAGATAGTATCCTGGAGCAGGATACGGGCGATAGGTTCGGTACCATTCAAAGAATTGCCGGATGCCGGGTTTGTAAGGGAACAGGCGCGGCTGCTCGGACCGGCGTTGCGGGAGGTATTGCTGGGGGACCAATAAATTTGGCGTATCTTTATCAGAAGGCGATGGCATGTTAGCCCATGAATTTGTATTATGAACTTTAATTTTCCACTGCTGAGGCCTGTACGCATACTTTTATTTCCTGTCTCGTTGTTGTATGCGCTTGTTGTAAAGGTGCGCAACTGGTGTTTCGATAAAAAGATACTTTCCGCTGCCTCGTTCAATCTACCCATTGTTTGTGTTGGTAACCTGGCCGTAGGGGGAACGGGCAAGTCACCGATGGTGGAGCTGTTGATCCGGAGCTTGAAGGACCGGTTTGCCATTGCCGTGCTCAGCCGGGGGTATAAGCGGAAAACGCGGGGATATGCACTGGCGAATGCTTCCACGACGGCATTGGATATCGGAGATGAGCCCATGCAGTTCCACCAGAAGTTTCCCGGCGTGGCGGTGGCGGTGGGGGAGGAGCGGATCGTTGCTATCCCACAGCTATTGCATGACAGA
>Ga0207671_10001634_pt1 | contig 25505 bp, 19 predicted proteins | sample KBSC24metaG_FD_184352 | JGI IMG/M metagenome (GOLD analysis project Ga0207671, IMG submission 184352) | Corn rhizosphere microbial communities from Kellogg Biological Station, Michigan, USA - KBS C2-4 metaG (SPAdes) (version 2) | ecosystem: Host-associated > Plants > Roots > Rhizosphere > Soil... | reverse complement strand
TCGACCGGCCGCTTGCCGCCAACCAGCTGATCCAGAAGAAGCTCGCCGACATGGTGACCGAGATCACCCTTGGCCTGCAGGGCTGCCTGCGTCTCGGCCGCATGAAGGAAGACGGCCATCCGCCTGTCGAACTGACGTCGATCCTCAAGCGCAACAGCTGCGGCAAGGCGCTCGACATTGCCCGCGCAGCGCGCGACATGCTCGGCGGCAACGGCATTTCCGACGAGTTCGGCGTTGCCCGCCACCTCGTCAACCTCGAGGTGGTCAACACCTACGAGGGAACCCACGACATCCACGCCCTCATCCTCGGCCGCGCCATCACTGGCATCGCCGCTTTTGCGAATTGAGGCCGGCTTTGCGGTCACGATTGACCTGAAAAAGGAGATGCTGTCCAGCGATGGCATTTCCTGCCGGTCTATTTCTCCGTCGCGTTCGATGATTTGTCATCATGATAGTTCAGGATGCGGCGCAGCAGATAAAGCAGGGCCACTCGTTCGGCGGGATTGAGGTCGGCCATCGTCAACTCGCTGATGAGGCGGGCGGCCGGTATCATTTCCTCCAACAGGTGCTCGGCGGCCGGCGTCAGGGACATGATGATCTTGCGTCCGTCCTGCTCATCCCCGGAAGTCGTGATTAGGCCTCGTGCGGACAGTCGTTCGATGATGCCCCTGATCGTGCCCTGATCGACGGCCGTGGCCTTGACGAGTTCGGTCTGGGAACTTGGCCCATGATCGCGCAGCGCACAGAGGGTGACGAATTGCACTGAGGTCAGATTGGGATCGGAGGCGTTTTCCTGGAAGATGGAGAGATGACGTTGATACACTCTGCGCAACAGGTGGCCCACCTGCTGCGTGACATCATAGTCGTCCGTATCCGGCCTATCGTGCTTCACATCAGCCATCCGCTGCCAAGATTAGTGTGTACACGCGAATTTCCACGTTCTTCGAACGATTGGCAAGCTGGAAATACGGGATTTTCGCGCAATTTGCCTAAAAAATGCACAGAGAAAGATCTTGCATTTATAGTGAACACACCAGATCATACCTTCAGGCGACAAGCTATGGATCGCGATTGCACGCGCTCGAAATTCGATGCCGCCGATGACGTGCCGTAATAACAAGAATCAAAACAGATCAATCCAGAGAGGACGGAAATGAGAGGACTTTTTGCGATTATGGGTACGGCCCTTTGTCTGGCGGCCGGGACACAAGCGATGGCCGGTGAGATCAAGGTCGGCGAGATCAACAGCTATTCTGCCCTTCCCGCGTTTACCGACCCTTACAAGAAGGGCTGGCAACTGGCGCTTGACGAGGTCAATGCGGCGGGCGGCATCAACGGCGACAAGCTCGTAATCATTTCCAAGGATGATGGCGGCAAGCCCGGCGACGCGCTGACGGCCGCAAACGAATTGGTCGCAAAGGAAGGGGTGGTGATGATCTCCGGCTCCTTCTTCTCGAATGTCGGCATGGCGGTTGCCGATTTCGCCAAGCAGAAGAAGGTTTTTTACCTGGCCGGAGAGCCTCTGACCGACGCGATGATCTGGTCGAAGGGGAACGACTATACTTTCCGGCTGCGCCCGCCAAACTACGTGCAGGCCGCCATGCTGGCGCAGGAAGCCGCCAAGCTGCCGGCGAAGCGCTGGGCGACCATCGCGCCAAACTATGAATACGGACAAAGCGCCGTGGCTGTGTTCAAGGAATTGCTCCAGAAGGCCCGACCCGATGTGGAGTTCGTCGGCGAGCAATGGCCGCCGCAAGGCAAGATCGATGCCGGCTCCGTGGCGCAGGCCATCGAGGCCGCCAAGCCGGATGCGATCCTCAATGTCGAGTTCGGCGCCGATCTGGTGAAGCTGGTGCGCGAGGGCACGACCCGCGATCTCTTCAAGGGCCGCTCGGTCGTTTCCTTCCTGACCGGCGAGCCGGAATATCTCGATCCGCTGAAGACAGATACGCCGGAAGGGTGGATCGTGACGGGCTACCCCTGGTATTCCGTCGACACATCAGCGCACAAGGCCTTTCTCGACGCTTACCAGAAGCGCTACAACGACTATCCTCGCCTGGGCTCGGTGGTCGGCTATTCGCTGGTCAAGTCGATGGCCGCCATTCTGACCAAGGCCAAGTCGACCGACACGGACGCGCTGATTGCCGCCGCCAAGGGTATTTCGGTCGACACGCCGTTTGGCCCGATCACCTATCGTGCCGCGGATCATCAATCGACGCTCGGCGCCTTCATCGGCAAGACCGCCCTCAAGGATGGAAAAGGCGTGATGGTCGATTTCCAGTACCATAGCGGCAACGACTTCCTGCCGAGCGAGGCCGACGCCGCCAAGCTCCGCCCCTAGCGGAACCGTCAAAGGCCGGCGGTCGCGGCTTCATGCCCTTCCGCCGGCGAAACGGGCATGTATTCCGTCATAACGCATCGCGCCGGCATTCATTCCGTGGATCGAATGCCACCCTTGTTAAATGGGCAGGGAGCCTCCGTTGGACCTTTATCTTCTGCAGTTCCTGACCGGGCTTTCCAATGCCGCCTCGCTGTTCCTGGTCGCCTCCGGACTATCGCTGATCTTCGGCGTGACGCGCATCGTCAATTTCGCTCATGGCGCCTTCTACATGTTGGGCGCCTATCTGGCCTACAGCCTGACGACCCGTTGGGAAAGCGCCTTCGGCTTCTGGGCAGCACTGCTTGTCTCCGCCGCCATCGTCGCAGCCTGCGGTGCTCTGCTGGAAATCCTGCTGCTGCGCCGTATCTACCGTGCTCCCGAACTGTTGCAGCTTCTGGCCACATTCGGCGTTACGCTCGTCGTCGAGGACGGCGTGCGGCTGATCTGGGGACCGGAGGACCTCGTCGGGCCACGGGCACCCGGATTGTCCGGCGCCGTCCAGATTCTCGGCCGACCCTTTCCCGCCTATGATCTCGTGCTCATCGCTCTCGGACCCGCCGTTCTCGGCCTGCTGTGGCTGCTGCTGCACCGCTCGCGCTGGGGCATTCTGGTGCGCGCGGCTACCCAGGACCGCGACATGGTCAGCGCGCTCGGAGTGAACCAGAAATGGCTTTTCACCGGGGTCTTTGCTCTCGGCGTCTTCCTGGCAGCCTTCGGCGGCGGCCTGCAAATCCCGCGCGATGCCGTCACGCACTTCATGGATCTGTCCGTCATCACCGAGGTATTTGTCGTGGTGGTAATCGGCGGGCTGGGCAGCATCGGCGGCGCCTTCCTGGCCGCCATCGTCGTCTCCGAGCTGAACGCCTTCGGCATCCTGGTGTTTCCAGGCATTTCCCTCGTGCTGATGTTCGTGGTCATGGCGGTCGTCCTTGTCCTGCGTCCTTGGGGCTTCTTCGGCAAGCCCCTGCCCGCCTCCCGCGCCGGCTATGCGGCAAGGACGACGTGGCGGCCGCTTGGCCCACGCAGCCGTGCTACCGCCGGCATACTCATCCTCAGCGCGATCCTCTTGCCGCTGGTGCTCGGCAATTACGGCCTCGGTGTCGCCAGCGAAGTCCTGATCGCCGTTATCTTCGCCACCAGTCTTCAGTTCATGATGTCGGTGGGCGGGCTGGACTCCTTCGGCCATGCGGCGAGCCTCGGATTAGGTGCCTATGGGGCTGCGCTATCGGTCCAGTGGTTTGGCGCGCCGATGGAGCTTGCCGTCCTCATCGGGCCTGTTGTTGCGGCTGCCATATCCCTCGTCTCGGGTTGGTTCTGCGTCCGGCTGTCCAACATCTATTTTGCCATGCTCACCTTGGCCTTCGCGCAGATCTTCTGGTCGATCGCCTACCAGTGGGTCGACGTGACAGGTGGCGACAATGGCATCGTCGGCGTCTGGCCGTCCGAATGGGCAAGCGGACCCAAGGCCTTCTATTGGCTGACGCTCGTGGTGGCCGTCCTATCGGTCGGCTGTATCCGCTATCTGACCTTCGCGCCGTTCGGTCATGCCCTGAGGGCGCTTCGGGATTCACCGCAGCGCGCGGCGGCAACCGGCATTCCGCGCCGCACCGTCCAGCATACCGCATTCGTCGTGTCGGCCTTCTTTGCTGGCCTTGCCGGCTCGCTTCTGGCCTTTCAGAAGGGAAGCATCTTTCCTGAGGTGCTTGCTATTCCGATGTCGATCGACGGGCTCGTCATGGTCCTGCTCGGCGGTTTCGGTACGGTATCGGGCGGCATCGTCGGTGCAATCGTCTACAAGACCGCCTCGATCTGGCTGATGAGCAATACCGATCTCTCCCGCATGATCCTCGGCGGCCTCATCATTCTCCTGGTCGTCGCATTTCCGGAAGGGATCGTCGGGACGCTGGGCCGAATATTGGGGACTCGCAAGCAACGGCTCCAGATCCTGCCGCAAACCCTTTCGCAACCGGCCGCCAAAATGGGGGATGCGCCATGACCCCACCGCTTCTGTCGGTATCGCATCTAAGCAAGAGTTATCAGGGCGTCAAAGCGGTCACCGACGTCTCCTTTTCGCTTACCCGTGGTGAACTGATGGCGCTTATCGGCCCGAACGGCGCCGGGAAAAGCACCTGCTTCAACATGCTGAACGGCCAGATCAAGCCCGATGCCGGATCGGCGGTCCTCGATGGGGTCAAGACATCGGGCCTCTCGCCTGCCAGGATCTTCCGCCTCGGCGTCGGCCGTACGTTCCAGATCGCGGAAGTCTACCTGTCCATGACGGTTCGCGAGAATGTGCAGGTGGCGATCCTGTCCCATGCCGGACATCTTTCCGGTTGGACCGGCTTCTTCGGGCGGCTGGACCGCAAATTTCGCCGCGAGGCCGAAGAACTGATCGGCCTGATCGGTCTTGGCGACCAGGCCGATCGCGCCTGTCGCGAGCTTCCTTACGGCGACGTCAAGCGCCTCGAGCTTGCCATCGCGCTGGCCGGCGATCCGAAGCTGCTGCTGATGGATGAGCCGGCCGCCGGAATGGCCCCGCGGGAGCGCATCGAGCTGATGAAACTGACCGCCAGGATTGTCGAGGAAAGACAGATCGGCGTTCTCTTCACCGAGCATGATATGGATATCGTCTTCGAGCATGCGTCGCGGATTCTAGTGCTCAATCGCGGCACGATCATCGCGGAAGGAGCCCCAGAGGCGATCCGGGCCAATCCCGACGTCCAAGCCGTCTATCTCGGCTCCGGCTTGCTTTACGCCAACAGATCGGAGGGCTGATGCTGGAAGTATCCCGTCTCAATAGCTGGTACGGACCCGCCCATATCCTGTTCGACGTGGAATTGCAGGTCGCGGAGGGCGAGGTGATCGCCCTGCTTGGCCGCAACGGCGCCGGCAAATCGACAACCTTCAAATCGATCATGAGCCTTCTCCTGTCGAAACAGGGGGAGATCCGGTTTCGAGGAGAGGATATTTCCAGGCTTCCTCCGTTCGACATCGCCCGCCGGGGGCTCGGCTATGTGCCGGAAGACCGGCGCATCTTCACCACCCTCACGGTGGAGGAGAATCTCGAAGTCGGACGACAGGCGGGCCGAGACCAGCGCGCGGTGTGGACGCCCGAGCGCATCTACGAGATCTTCCCGAACCTCGGCAACATGCGCAGGAGACCGGCCGGCAACATGAGCGGCGGCGAGCAGCAGATGCTGACAATCGGCCGAACCCTCATGGGCAATCCCCATCTGATCCTGCTTGACGAACCATCCGAAGGGCTGGCGCCCAAGATCGTCGAGCAGATGGCCGATGCGATCCTCACGATGAAGCGCGAGGGACTGTCCATCCTCTTGTCGGAACAGAACCTGCATTTCGCCCGGCTGATATCCGACCGCGCCTATATTCTGGAAAAAGGCGCAATCCGATATTCCGGCACCATTGTAGAACTCGAAAGCCGGGAGGATATCCGGCAGGCCTATCTCGCAATGTAATGGGCGAATGCGGGTCGAAAGAGAGGATCCGGCGCGCGTCTCAACGAAGGTTGAGCAACTCGCGTGCGCGAATGAGCTCACGGGCTCTTTGGACCTCGCCGTTCGCGATCCAGATCTGAGCGAGTTGCAATGCTGCTCTCAATTCATATGAAAGTGCCGATTGCTTCCGGGCCAAGATCCATCGATCTCATAAGGCCGGCCTGTGGTGTGCTCACGCCGATCATGGCCGCCGTATTGTCTCGGCAAGCCCACCGGCGGCAAGGCGTCGGATCATTCCAGGCGTTAAGCATCAGGCCCCACAAAGGCCTGAACAATCGACCGAGATGCGCGCATCTGCCGTTTCGAAAACGAGAGAGAATGCGCCGGGGCTTTCGCTCAATAGACGTTTACAGCATTTCGTTTCGCTGTTTTCCGCCGCCCGCGCCCACATCGTCTGAAACCGTCAGCACCGGACTTAACGCGCTTGTCATTCAAACACGCTGACAACACCGCCCGCGGGAAAGGGATATCTCAAGCACGAGAAAGTCATTTCCTCGACAGCCGAAACATCCGTCACTCGATCTCCGCTAGCGAGCGGAAGCTCTTGCCTTCTTGGGGCTCGAAATACCGCTTTCCCGCTCAAGCTTTTTGCGAGCGAGTTTGCGGACACGCCTGATACCCTCAGCCTTTTCGCGAGCACGCTTTTCGGAGGGCTTTTCAAAACGCTCCCGAAGTCGGGCCTCGCGGAAAACGCCCTCGCGCTGCAACTTCTTTTTCAAAAAACGGAGCGCTTGCTCAACGTTGTTGTCACGTACCAAAACCTGCATTCTAAACTCCTAGGATCACTCACGCGCCTCATTAGATCTATGTGCCTTGATGATCAAGGCCTGGAAGACAGTTTGCCTAGATTCTCTGTCGCCACTGATTTCATGCGCATGATCGCGAATGGGGCTAGAGGTAAGCTCCGAAGGCGATTAGTGGGTCAGAAGTTCATATCCTTTCGAGAGCAAAGGCCGCCAAAACCCACCTGACGATGGTTCCTGTCATTGGCAGCGGGCTTGGCTCAAGTCAATGATCAATACCGACAATTCATCAGGCGCAGCCTTACGAACCGGCAGACTGCGCTTTCAGTCGTGGGTTGGACATCGAAGAGCAACGGCTTGCCCTTTATCTCTGCTTTCCGCTCAACGAAACGCTCTCCGGCAGCTTGGTTTCCGCGATGAATTTCCAGCCCCAATCCGATCGATGCAAGCAGGGTGCGGCCGGGGTCTGCGCGTCGGTGGGGACGATCACCCTTCTGGACCAACGGAGCTTGTCGTGAGGCTCCGTTCAGATGGCTAGCGCATATGGCGGCTGCTCCGCTCGCAGATTCTCCAGTGTCCGCGCGATGCCCTCTTCCAGACTGACCAGCGGCTTCAGTCCGTAGGAGCGTTGCAGCACCGTATCACCGCAGCGGTAGAAAACACCTTCGGGATGGTTCGATCGGCCTGTGACGACCGGCTGCCAGCCGATCTGCCGACTGATGATCTCCGCCAATTCGATGAAGGACATGGCAATGCCGGTCGAGAGATTGAGGCTGGCGCCATCTGGAAGCAAGTCCTTCGTCTGCCAGATGAATTCGATGCAATCGGAAATATGAATGAAATCGCGGCACTGACGGCCTGTGCCCCAAACGAAAACCTCTGCCGCACCTTTTTCCGCAAGCAGCCGGCGACAGATCGCCGGGAAAGGATAGGCCAAATCCTGACCCTCGCCGTAGCCACTGAACGGTCTGTAGGCGATGGCCCGTTGGCCGTAGCGCTCGACATAGAGCTTCATCAGATATTCGCCGGTCAGTTTCGCCCAGCCATAACTGAGGTCGGGCATGCCGACAGAGGTATCGAAATTGATCATGTCCTCCGACAGCAGCCAATGATTTTCGACCGTCTGAAGTGACACTGGATAGGCTGCGCTGGAGCTGAAGAATACCACGGTGCCAGGCTTGGCGCGTGAGGCCCACTGCCATAGCTTCGCATCGACAGCCAGATCCTCGGCGACATCGAGCGCCCGTGTCTCCAGCGTCACGCGGCCGCCGACCAGCGCGGCTAGATGGAAGACATAGTCAAAATGCTCGGGCGCGCGGGCAAAGAAAGTGCGACAATCCTCCTGGAGAAAGGTGAAGCGGGAGCGCGTAAAACACTGCCACAGATCAGCATGAAGCGCGCCCGTCCCCATGACCAGCGGATCGACGCAGACGACATCCAGCCCTTCGGCAAGAAGTCGTCGGATAAGATGTCGGCCAACGAAACCGCAGCCGCCCGTCACCAAAGCACGTGCCATTGTCCCCCCCACTAATGCGCAAGAAAATCGCTGCGCCCCATATAGATGTCCACCATTCGGCGTCCCCATTCCGCTCTGCTCGGCGCGATGCGTTGGCCAAGGGCAAACGCACCCTCGCTCAGCCTCCGCATCAGGTTGTCGTCATCGGTCGCCGCCAATTTCTCGGCCAGCGAATCCGCATCGCCGCTCTCGAAGACCAGACCGGCGCCGTTGTTCTCGACTTCCGTCGCAATCAGTGCATTGCTGCTGACAATGACCGGTATGCCGGACATCAACGCTTCGGCCGCGACCAGACCGTAAGGCTCGGGCATGCGCGACGGCATGACGAAAACGCGCGCTTCACCCGCGAGCCTCGCTACCTCCTCATCGCTCAGCCAGCCGGGCACGAAGCAATGCGGCAACGCGTGCTGCATCTCCTCAAGCAACGGTCCGCGCCCGATGAGCGTCGCCGTCCTTCCCGTTTTGTTGAGCGCATCCGCCAGCGTCCGCACCCCCTTTTCCCAGCACATGCGGCCGAGAAAAACGGTGCGGTGGTTGCGCCACGCTTCTACCGGTCCGGGCGTCAATGGCTCCGTGGGCGTGCGCAGCGTCGTGAAATGTCGTAAAGGACCGGAGCGGAGATGCGCCTCCATGTTTTCATGCGCCAGCACGATGCCGATGCGACCCCAGAATTCCTCGCCGACGCCCCGCTGGGTCAAGGTTCGGCGGAAACGCCAGAGCTTATGGAAATAATTGCGCTTGTCGCAATTGGTTGTCAGACATGCGGCGGACAGCGGCTTGATATGGCAGACTTCGCCGCTATGGAAATTAATGAGACCCCCGTTGGGGCAATTCAGGAAAAAATCATGCGCCGTGACGATGACTTTGGCCTCATGCTTGGCAAGCGCGTAGAAGATCGACGGCGACAGGATCTGCGACCAGCCATGCACATGCACGACGGTCTCCTCCTCCGATTCCTTAAGCAACCCCTCCAAGGCCTCATAGGCGCGCCAATTGTAGTTCTTCGCGAAGACATCGGTGAAAGTCGGACCTTCCCGAAGGGGACGCTCGCCAAGCGCAACTGTCCGGATGCCAGCAAACCGCGACTTGAGGCCTTCGCCATCATCGCCGACCAGTATGGCGCAAGTCAGACCCGCATCCCTGCTTGCCTCAAGACACTGCAACGCCACCTTGGTCGCGCCGCCGCGAACGGTTGAAACATCATTGACGAGTATGAGACGCATAAGATTAGAAACTCGCCCCCTTGTGTCTTCGGGCCGGACGAAAGAAATTGGTCTCTTCTGTCACACGCCTGACACATATAAAGCGGTCTAACGCAGCGGCATTTCAATTCATCCATTCGCACGAAGGCATCCCGCTTTCAGATTGAATCGACAGGATCCTATAGATTCAAAGGACTAGAACGCTTTTTGCGCGTGCATAATATGGTCGTTACTCTAGGGTAGGTTGATTGAGCCGATGCTGAAAATAGCAGCATCGATTGACATCCGACGCGAGGCACCGGCAGCGCATTCGAGCTTTGAGGAGTCCCCCGCCGGTTCGGATCGGGCGCCGTAGGGTTAAGATAGCGCTTTTTCTATCCAGCACAGCGCTTCAATTGTAACCGGGAGGTGAAAGCGGCTTCGACACCCCTTACCCAAAATCGAGAACGTAGGGCACGTTGGGTGGCAACGTTTCACGAAAGAAGTGTGTAAGAGGATCCATTCTCAAAACCCCTTGCGGCGTCGAGGATTTCGAACTCGGCCGAATCATGATCCAAACTCTGAATGACCAAGAGGCCGTACCTCGCTATTTTACGGACAGCTTAGAATGTATCGGATTTCAGGACTTGCCGCGTTTCTCTGCTTCAACCTTCTGACCTCGCCAGCTTGGTGTCTTGATTGCGCAAACGCCAAACAACCGGTTGATCGACTTATTTGCAACAACCCGTCACTTCGAAAAGCGGACACGGAAATGAGCAAGGCGTATTTTGATCTCCTGAGAAGCGTCAAGGACCCGGAAATTCACCAAGCACTTGTCTCCAGCCAGCAACGATGGGTAGGTCTTCGATACATCGAAGGATCACGATTACAACCAGACGAGCGCAAGCAGGAAATCAATTTGCTGCGGGACGACACCGCGCAGAGAACAAGGAATCTCGCGATGAAAGGAGGAGTTCCGGAAAGCTCAGCGCTCGTGGCGAATGCGGTTGCCCAACAGCGTTATGTCTCCCGCTTTTCTGGCGGCCCGTATTCCGGCTATTGGACCGAGTGCGATTTCATTCCATCTGGTGAAGACAGCCACGATTACGAGTGTTTCGGTGTAAAAGCGATCCAAAACGCAGCACGGGTCTGCAGCGACTATACTTATTGGGCTTCAGGTCGATATTACGATTTCAGCAAAGTTGCCAACGTATCGAACGGCAAGTTGGTCACGGTGGCGGGATGTGGTGGAGAGGATGCGCAGTGCCCCGACGATGCGGCCGCTGGCCTCGATAAAGGCAAGACGGGTTGGGACTTCCATGTCGATGAGCATGACGACAGGTATAACCCAGATCTTAGCCATTCACCGGTTTTCCGCATCGATCCGGATTTTAAGGATGAGGACGATATCTCGGGAATTGCGCCTGACTGGATGACACAATGCCTGGCCGATCCGGACTTTCCCCCTCGCTCCCTGGAAAGCCCCGCCACGGCCCAGTAGCATCGCCTTCCCGATGCTTAACTAGGTCGCCAAAGGCGGTGATGCTTCCTGGCCGTATGTGGGGCCGATGTAGATCGCTGCCCCTTGCGGGTTTGTACGGACGTTCCCACCCAATCTGCCCCACTTATCCAAAATCGACACCGAGTTTTCCAGATACTCAGCGTATCAACCATATGAATCAAACATAGAGTTTCCGGATATTGAAATTAAACCACCATTAGCTTCCGTCATCCATACAGCCCCCAACCGCGCCGATCACTATCGATAGGTACCAGCTGTCGGCACCTAGCCCCTAACAGTGCCTCCGATAGCAGAGCGGATCGTGAGATCCATGGAGTTCGCGCGTTGCTGACCGCTTCCCTGCAACGAACACAGCAGGCAGCCAAAGCGTCGCGATAGAAGGGGTCAATTCGCCTGGAGTTTCTTCACGGCTTCGAGATCTTCGTGCGTTACGAATTCACACGCAAGCAGTGTTTTGCCGGGAAAGGCCGCCGACTCGCGGGCTACGATCGACACGCCCCCCATTTCCCTGGTGGGCTGATCGGCCTTCACCAATGCACGCGCATACGACTTTGAAGCCGCCCCCAAAAGACTGCCAAGATTGTCCGATTTCAGATGATAAGTCTTGGCGAGTTCATCCGCCCGCAAGCCTTCGATCAGCACGCCGATGCTCGAGCCGGCGAAAATGAGTTCATTTGTCTTGAAGCCCTGCTTGCCGAAGTCCGCGGACAATTTATAAACGGCAGCCGTCAGGAGAGATGTATCGGCCTTTGCGAGTTTTTCGGCCTCATTGTACATTTCCGTTGCCGAGGTTGTCGTGTACGGCGGCTTGCAGAGCGCGGCATCAAAGAAGGCTGACTTATCGAACGCCAGGGCAGACGAAGCAAGCGAGAGCGAGATAACAACACCCAGGGACAAGAACGCTTTCATATTCAAGATGCTTCTCTCCAGAAGATAGATAAGCCATTCAGCCTTTGGCTTTGCGGGTTGCGGCGCCATCTGTATCGCAACAGCAGCCACCAGCCAAGGCGGGTTTCGCAAGGGCAAGCTAGCCATGCCGATGTCTTCACATTTTTCGATGGAACATGTCGTCACTTGCGATGCAAACCGGCTCACCGACATCCGCGAGCATGCGATTGGGCCAACCTTGGCCCAGCGGCCGGCGGCGACGGAGTTCGCGAATTTGCGCGTCGAGCATTTCATGGACAAAGACCCCGCGCGGGATAAGCCACAGGATGGCACCTCCCCTGCCCCGCTTCCCATTCGAGAATCAACGTCGGCGGCACCGACTATCCCTGCCTGGATCGTCGCGAAAGCCTTTAGCACAGGAAGAGCACATCGGCGGGCATACCCTGCGGAAACACCATCCCTATCCAAATCGCCGTATCGGTTCGATCCCGGTGCGACAATGTGTGCTCTCCATCTCGCAACACATGAACCGACCACGATATTTAAAGCGTGAGAAGCGCGCGTGGCCATGGCTCGGCAAGCGCTATTAATATCGGCAGTTGGGGCGAGGCCCGTCAGTCCGGAAGGTGGGTTCGAAAGTGCCCCGGTCGACATGCTTGGCGTCGGCGGGCGGTGAGGCGCTCGGCAGGCGGGGATTCCGCGGTAAAGCTCCGGCAGCTCGCGCGACTTTGGAAAGAAAGACGCGCCGCGTACACAATACCCTTCGCGGCTAGGTGCAAGCTATCCGCCAAACTATAAAAATCCTGTTAACGCAAAAGCTTGCAGCGCGCTTTGCGCTTCCATATATGGTCATTGGCTTTGCATGGTGGCCATGTTCGAGAGCAAGCTTGTTCGCCGCCCCGTCAAAATCACTTCACAATCGATCCGTAATGGATTTCGATACAAAGGAGCGATTTCATGGAAGAACCCTGGACGATCAGTCGAGACCCGATTGTTGCAACGGAGCTCGACGTTAGAAAAGCAAAGGCGATTAACGCCCTCCTGGTCCGTCCGATCGATATCTTGCCTTCCAAACCCGGCGAGATCATTCGTCCTTTTGCGCTTGGTCTCTGGAACGAGATTCGCCCGCTTCTGAAGCCCGACACCCCGGTCATGGCGCTCCGCCGCGCCACGAGTGCATTTCTCCACTCGAAGCAATATTACTTTGCAAGCGCCCAACCCGACTCGATGCGCCACGATATCGACGGCAACCCGATCGAGCCGCTGTCGCCGGAAGACAGGCTTGCTGCGAGGCAGCGCCTCACGACGTTGAAACAGACGCCCGTCAAAACAGCCGAACCTCAGGAGCAACCCGCTCCGCCGCCGCCAGCGTTGAGCAAATCGGAACTGATCCGCGCCGCACTTCTTCGCAGTGGCAAGCGCTCCGATCGCCTAGTGCGCTAGCACGCATCGCCATCCGCGCTGACATCGTCAGCCCCACCCTGAATTCCTTCTCGCGTACCTCCCAGTGGATAGCCGCAGGGAGGTTTTGCGTTTCTTTGGTATGTAGGCGCTAGCGATTGAGACCTCATTCACCTGCCAATCGATCAATCCCTTTTGCACCTTTGGAACAGTCAAAGGAACGAAGCGCTGCTCAGCCAATAAGTCTCTTCGCTGCGGTCGTTTTTCCAAACGCGGATCAGGTAGTCCGCGGACAATCGGCTGCGCTCTGCCGGGACGCCACAGCTGAAAATATCTGAACACTCGCCGACCCGACAAATCCTCGCGCCCTGCCAAGCACCCATCGACCGGAAGTAGTCCGCGGACTACTTCCGGTCGATGGGGCTCTGCCCAATGGGCCTGCCCGGCTTGATGAAACACAGAGCAAACCGGATGCTGCCAGGCATAGAATCTGTCTCAAGGAACGGGCTTGAGCATGCCGAATGAGTAAAAAACCGCCAAAAGTCGCTATTTGTTTAAGCAATTGTAAAACTGCAACGAATCGGGGCATATTGTAACTGCGTAGTTAAGCAGCTTTCTGTAACAATTGCGCAGTTAATTGGGAAAACCGCCATGCAGCCGAGTCTCGTACTCCAAGACGACCAAGAGCATCTTCCGACGCTTCTGGCAACAGACGCGCTGGAGCTGTCTTACCAGCTCCAGCAACACCAGGCAAAACTCTTTCCGCCTCAGTCGCAAAAGACGATGCGGACATTTTCGCCGGCTGAAGCTGCCGCCTTTATCGGCATTGGAGAAGGCTATCTTCGCCAGATCGCTGCCGATGGCCATGGACCGGATCCGCTTGCAAATGGACGCCGGCTTTATACCGCCGAGGATATGGATCGAATCCGTAAAGTTCTCGATGAACGGAACGGCACCCCGAAATATGTGCCCTGGCGCCGGGGAGCGGAAAAACTCCAGATCATCTCGGTGATGAATTTCAAGGGCGGTTCCGGCAAGACGACGACAGCCGCCCATCTCGCGCAATATCTGGCGCTGAGAGGCTATCGAGTGCTGGCCATCGATCTCGACCCGCAGGCTTCGCTCTCAGCGTTGTTCGGACATCAGCCTGAGCTCGATGTCGGCGAAGGCGAGACGCTTTATGGCGCCATTCGCTACGAGGAGCCCCGGCCGATTGCCGACATCGTTCGGTCGACCTATACGCCGAACCTGCACCTGATCCCCGGCAATCTCGAACTCATGGAGTTCGAGCACGAAACACCGCGAGCAATGGCGGCTGGCAGAGCCGAGACGATGTTCTTCGCGCGCATCGGCGAGGCTCTAACCGAAATCGAAAGCTTCTACGATGTCGTGGTCATTGATTGCCCGCCGCAGCTCGGTTTTCTGACAATGTCGGCGCTCTGCGCCGCGACGTCGATATTGATTACCGTTCATCCGCAGATGCTCGACGTGATGTCCATGTCTCAGTTCCTGACCATGACAAGCGAACTCATGACCGTCGTCGAAAGGGCAGGCGGGCGTACCAGCTACGACTGGATGCGCTATCTCGTCACCCGCTTTGAGCCCAATGACGGGCCGCAAAGCCAGATGACCGGCTTCATGAAGGCGATCTTCGGCAATCGCATGCTCCACAACGCCATGGTCAAATCGACGGCTGTCGCCGATGCCGGCGTCACGAAACAAACCCTTTACGAAGTCGAACGAGCCCAGTTCACAAGGGGCACCTACGACCGCGCTCTGGATTCCCTCAATCTCGTGAACGGCGAGATCGAGACGCACATCCGTTCAACATGGGGAAGGAAATAGATAGATGGCGCGCAAGAATCTGATTGAGATTTCAGCTCCGAATACGGGGCGCGCCGATGCCGTTGCAGCGAAAGACAATCGCCCCATCGCCGGCTTCCTGCCGCAGCAGAGAAGCGGCGGTCCGGTGGGCGGCATCACCAGGACGCTCGGAAACATCACGGAAAAGATGGAGCGGGCCAGCGACCTCGAACGGCAGCTGGCGGAGGGTCAAACGATCATTGATATCGATCCTGACCTTATCGACGGATCGTTCGTCACCGATCGCCTTGAGGTAGATCCTGTTGAACTTGGCCAACTTGTGGAGCAGATCCGCGAACACGGCCAGCAGGTTCCCATCCTCGTGCGCCCGCATCTGGAAGCCAAGGGACGTTATCAGGTCGCATACGGGCATCGCCGGCTGGCCGCAACAAAGGCGCTCGGCATCAAGGTGCGCGCCGTCGTGCGGCAGCTCACCGACGATCAGCTTGTCGTGAGCCAGGGCCAGGAAAACAGTGCGCGCACGAACCTGTCCTATGTTGAGCGCGCTTTGTTTGCGCTGCGGCTCGAGCAGCGCGGTTTTGGCAGGGATATCATCATGGCCGCGCTGGGCGTGGACAAGGCCGCGCTTTCCAAGATGCTGATCGTTACCAGGCAGGTGCCTTTGGCACTTATCAGCGCGATCGGACCAGCTCCCGAGATTGGCCGGCGACGGTGGCTGGAGCTCGGAGAACGTCTCGAAAGCGTTGCATCTGAACCGATCGTCGCCGAGTTGTCCGCGGACAACTGCCGAAAGCAATCGAGCGATGAACGCTTCCAGCAGGCAATGGCGCTGGTTATCAGCAAGCCTGTGTCTGCCAAGCCACCGGCGGCACCATCAGAGATAGCCGGCGTGCCTGTCACGCTTAAGAGAACACCGGCGCGGGCAACCTTCGTCTTCGACAGCAAGGCCGCACCCGGTTTCGATCAATTCGTACAGGAGAGGCTACAGGCTCTCTTCAATGAGTTTCAGCAAGGAAAGGAAACGTAACCGCAAAAGAAAAAGGCCCCCAAACGACGCCGTCGTGGAAGCCCTTCTCTGATCTTAAGCAAATCAAGAATCGCATTTCCCCGAATCACAGTCAAGAGTCTTTGGCATCGTTTTGATGAGCGGATTTCTTTTGCCTCAACGTAGGTGAAGGAAAAATGGAAGCTGAATACGTAACGACGCCTTTCGGGCGGCGGTCGATGACGCTTGGCATGTTGTTAGCTCAGAAAAGAGCCTGCAATGTCGAGCCCACCAAGTCCGCCGACAAATGGAAAATCTATCGCGCGCTCTGCGAAGCCAAGCCCCTGCTCGGCATAACGGATAGAGCGCTTGCCGTTCTCAATGCGCTCTTGAGCTTCTACCCGAAGAATGAGCTTTCGGATGAAGCCGGTCTGGTCGTGTTCCCTTCGAATGCGCAATTGTCTCTGCGCGCCCATGGCATGGCCGAGCAAACGATCCGACGTCACCTCGCTGCGCTCATCGATGCCGGCCTCCTCGTGCGCAGGGACAGCCCCAATGGCAAGCGCTATGCCCGCAGAAGCAGGGCAGGGGACGTCAATGAGGCCTACGGCTTCTCACTGGCGCCTCTTCTCCATCGTTCCGAGGAGATCGAACATCTCGCTGCCGCAGTCGTCGCCGAGCGGCTCCACACCCAGGGTCTACGCGAACGCATCAGCCTCTACAGACGCGACATCACAAAGCTGATCCAGACGGCGCTCATCGAGCAGGTCGACGGCGACTGGGAAGCCGCACATTCCAGCTTTCGCGACCTCATCGAGAGCCTTCCGCGCTCGCCCAGCACAGCAGAATTGGAAGCCCTGCTCCAAAAGCTTGGCCCTCTGCACGGCGAAATCGTCAACCGATTGGAAAAACACGTAAAAGCAATAGAACTAGGCGGCAATCCCTATCAAAATGAGCGCCACATACAGAATTCAGACTCCGAATCCTCAACTGAATCTGAAGCACCACAAGCCGCTCGCACAAACGAACCCGATACACAGCCGCAACCAGCCTCCACCAGGGCTGCCGCCCCCACTGCCGTTCGCCAAACAAGACCCCAAATGCCCCCACGCCATGGTTCTGAAAGCCTAGGCGTCGCTTGTACTGAGTTGAAATCATTTCCGCTCGACCTCGTTCTACGAGCCTGCCCCGAAATTGCCGCCTATAGTCCGGCCGGACAGATCAACGCCTGGCGCGATTTGCTGGCCGCCTCTGTGATCGTGAAATCGATGCTTGATATCAGCCCTACCGCCCATCAGGAGGCATGTACCGTCATGGGGCTTGAAAACACCGCCACCGTGATCGCCTGCATCCTCCAACGAGCTTCCCATATAAAGTCGGCTGGCGCCTATCTACGAGATTTGACGCGGCGAACGCAAAGAGGAGAGTTCGCGATCGGTCCTATGTTAATGAGCCTTCTACGCGCAAATGCAGCTTCAGCCACACAAAAGGTGGCTTAGCCATGCCCCGTCTTCAATGCCGCAAGTCTCTCCCCCGGCGGATCTGGGGATCCGTTTTCACACAAAGAGGGCACGCGAAATGTCTACCTGATCCGCGAAGTTGGTCAGCTCGACAGACAAGCCTGTATGGACTATGCGGACGTGGCGGTAAGAAAGGAAGTTATAGCTTCTACTTGGAGGATTTGTTTCAATAAAATCAATTGACTACCAAGTGGGCCAAATACAGTAGCAGAGACCAATTACGGGCGAGAAAGGCTACATGCACTGACCAATTCCTGCACTTTTATGCCGTTTTTGCCGGCAAATGTCCACACATTTTCAACTGCGAGCACATTGCCAACTATGACTCGCCCCCAAAACCAACCAGGATGTCAGGATGCAGAGAAAATCCATGCCTCAAGCACCGCGCGGTCGGTTCCGGGCAGTTCAGGAGCAGGAGAGGGAGGTCTGCTTGCGCATCGAAGCAGACGCATCTAATTGCCAGGTTCGCCACGGGACAAACGTCAGCGCTATTGGCAGATCGGTATTGGTCGGGACGGCGGCGCCGGGTGATCCTGTTTATACTGGGCGATGATCGGCTCCAGGGTTTCCTTTGGCCAAAATTTCGGAGCGCCGATTGCTTTCAGGCAGGAATCGTTCCAGTACAATCCAGCCTTCGATGGTGAACGACCGGCAGCCACGGCTTTGGCAACGGCGTTTATATCGGCTGACTCAGGATAGATGTAGAGCGTCGTCGGATTGTCCTTCACCATGGAGATGATCTGGCTCGCGTCCGACGCTGCCCAGCTCGTGCAGCCATCGCTGCGGCCGCCGGCATACTCGACCAGCTTTCCAAGGGGGACGTATCCGTCACGGTTGGCATAGGGGCTTTGCGGATCTTTCTTCATGCATATGCCGGCCACCTTTGCAGCTGCATGTCCTCCGATCGCGCGTTGCCGCGCATTGGCGGTCTCGCCCTCGCCATCGAACTGGAGGAAGGTGCGAAGATATGCAGCATCCTTCGTCTGGGAAATTGGATAGTAGCCCTTGAAGGTCGTTTTCGTCTCCTCGGTCATGTAGGAGCCGCCGGCAGTTAGGTTCGAATCCATCGCATTGCCGAAGTTCCTGGCGCACATCCGCCCGTTGCCGAAATCCACGACGCCCTTCAAATCACGGCCGCTGCCGTGTCCGGACGAAACCACACGGAACGTCTGGGTGGCTTCACAGACGATATAGAAGCGGCCTCCCGATTTGCCATCGCCGGGATCGTTCGGGCGCGTGGCATCCATAGCAAAGTAGCAGGGATTCCTGACCTTGCCTTCGCTCACCTTTCGCATGTAAAGCGCGCGCGCCCTCTGCAGGATCGGTTGCGCGATTTGGCCGTCACCTTCGCCCACATAGGCGCTCAACCATTCCGGAATGTCCGACTGTCGCTGCGCTGCGATTGATGGCGTCGATGCCGAGAAGGCGAGCAAGCAGAAGCCGAGTGATTTGGCAACGCTTCGAAGGGCAGTTCTCAACCGCACTGGATCAGATCTCCTGTTAAAACCTTTTGAACTTGCTTGTCTCGCCGCCGGCCAGAGGCAGCAGCGACGATCGAACCATTGCAGCCATCTCGCAGAGCCCAGGGCGCCATCGCCAGCTGCTTTCCCGCAAGTCCGGCCGCTATGACTTAAGATTCGGCATTCATAATTGTGCATCGCTTTGTTGAAGAGAGACCTAACAAGAATCGAAAATATCAGCGGTCATCACAGGCCCGTCATCAAATCTGCTCCGTGCATTTCCGTGCCACAATTCGTTGCCCAAAAAGGCGCAAATAAGACCAGCTGAATCCGGCAGACCACTTACGGCTGAAGGGCATCTTGCCTTAGGGTGGAGACTCAATCAAACCCACCATATGATGGTGGCAGCGATATAGCATGTAGCTGCGAAGTTGATGGCGAGCTTGTCATATCGTGTTGCGACGCGGCGCCAGTCCTTGAGACGGCAGAACATGCGTTCGATGATATTTCTTCGCTTATAGGCCTGCGGATCGAAAGGCTGGATGCGTTTGCGGGTTGGATTGTTTGGGATGACGGGGCAGGTTCCTCGCTGAATGAGGAAGCGGCGAAAGGCATCGCTGTCATAGGCAGTATCGGCTGCGCATAAACGGCTGGGCGGCAGGGGTGCAAGCAGGTTGGCGGCGATGGGAGCGTCGCCACGTTGTCCGGGGGTTATTTCGACTGCGATGGGACGGCCGCAACCATCGACAACAGCATGGATTTTTGTCGTTCTGCCGCCGCGCGAGCGACCAATGCCCTCGGCAAGCGCCCCCCTTTTCCGCCAGCGGCCGAACGATGGGCCTTGGCAGTCGTGCTGTCGATCATCTGGATCTCTGTATCGTCCGCTTTGACCAAAGCCTCGAACAGGTGACGCCAGACGCCCCGCGCTGACCATCGATGAAACCGGTTGTAGATCGTCGTCGCCGGGCCGTAGCAGGGCGGGCAGTCCTGCCAGCGGCAGCCGGATTTCAACACATGAATGATACCGCTGATCACGCGGCGGTCGTCGGTACGATGTGCTCCAGGCTGATTGGTTGGAAGCAGCGGTTCAATCGCTGCCCATTGCTGATCATCAAGCCAGAATTCTCCTGCCATGAGCCAATCTCCTTCAAATATCCAGATTGAATCATACAGTTCAAGCAAAATCAAATGCATGATTGGGTTTGGAACCTAGCGAGCGTTGCAGCGACGCAGCCGGCTATCATTGCCAAAGAGACGGCGCCGGCATCGGGACAGCCGATGCTTTTTTCCGCTTCATCGGCCATGAAGGTCCGGAAAATGGGCGGTGGCCGTCGCCGACCACGAGGAAATGATAGCCGCGTTGGAAGCACGCGACGAGGCGCGGCTTTCCGAGGTTCTCGGCCGTCATCTCGCCAACGCCTGGGAGCGGATGCGCAGCGCGATCTGATTGCTGTCGTAAGAACGGTCTGCAAAATGCTGGCGCATCTTCACAGAGACGCATTCCTATCACTGCGCTTGCAGCGGCATCGTCTTGTCGCGATGCAAGGTTCCCAACAGGGCGTCGACCACGTCTCGATGATGCACATTTCTGTCGAAACGGCTGTCGGCTGCCAGTTGCATGAGAGCGGCAAAAGCCGCCTTGGCCGGAGGCTTCTCGCCTTCTCCACGAAGATAGGCGGACAAGCGGCGGTAGCCCGCCCCAGCCTCGATTTCAAGCGGGTTGCCCGCTCCTATCTTTTTCAACGGCCACCAGGCCCAGCCGATGCCATTTTTTTCCTGCAGCGCGACGGCGCGTGCATACCAGCCATTGTTATTTTCGCCGGATTCGCCGTTCCACAACGGCATGTCGTATTGTTCACGCAGCCTCAGGAAAGGTTCGATCGACTCTTGCGTCGTCGGGGTCCAGTATTTGTGAAAGCTCAGTGTCGTATTGCGATCGGCAACAGGCAACAGGCCGGCGTAGTTGTTGCCCCAGCAATTGCCTTCGATGATCAGCATATGATTGGTATCGATCGCCCGGATTGCATGGATAGTGCGTTCGTAGAGGTCGCGCAGCGGCTCGTTGCCGGTTTCGCGGCAGCCGCCTTTATCGGTCTTGTCCTGAAATCCCCAATTTGGCTCGTTGAGCAGGTCGTAGCCGGCAATAGTCGGTTCATCCTTATAGCGCCGGGCGATCTCACTCCAGAGCGCGATCATTTTCCTCTGGTCTTCGGGACTGTCCCAGAGAGAGGGCTTGCGCGGGTTGCGATCGGAAATCGCGATGTCATGGCCCTGCCCGCCGGGAGCCGCATGCAGATCGAGGATCAACACCATGTCGTTGGCCTTCAGCCAGGCGATCAGCGCGTCGACGCGCCGGAAGCCTTCTTCGTTCCAGACGATCCCGCCCTTTGCAGCCTTGCCGGGGGTATCTTTGATAAACAGATTCCAATGCATCGGCAGGCGCACGCTGTTGAAGCCCCACTTGGCCATCGCGTCGATGTCTGCTCTCGTCACGGCGTTGTCGCGCCAGGACTGATAGAATATCTCGGTCTTCCGCTCATCAATGATCTGCGCAATGCGGCCACGGATGACATGTTGCGCCTTCAGATTGGACAGCCCCATCATATAGCCCTCCTGGACCATCCAGCCTCCAAGGTTCAGGCCACGCAGGATCAACGGATTGCCCTGAGCGTCCACGATCTGTTGATGGTCGGCATGAACAAATCCCTGCGCGCGCGCAGGTGATGCAGACGGGGCCAAGCAAACGACAAGCAGGATGGTCAGCAAACGTGGAAGATGTCTCATGAACTTCCAGTCCCTCAAAAGTTTGACGCTATGTGGGCGCGATATGGCGTGAATGATCAACATAACGCGGGCGCGGCTTTTGAGCAGGCACCGAAGCAACGGATGCACATGAAGCATTGCGCTGTCATCGATAGTCGAGCCGGTCGCGTCAATATTCCGTGTGAATATCCTGCGGATATGACATTAGCCGGCTGCGCTGCGGATCTCACTCTGTCCAGCTGGCGGCCGTATCCTGCACGAAATGTCCGGGCGATATTTCCTGGTAGCTCCGCTTCGGCGGCACATAGTCGTGGGGCCTGATCGCGCTCCTGATCTCCTCGCGTTGCGACGGTGGCTGCAAGCCGCGCCGCGTGGGGTCCGGGATCGGCACGGCCGAAATCAGGCGGCGGGTATAGGGATGCTGCGGAGTGTCGAAAATAGCGGCGCGAGGGCCGATCTCGACGATTTCGCCGAGATACATCACGGCGACGCGATGGCTCATCCGTTCGACGACGGCCATGTCATGCGAGATGAACAGATAGGCAAGGCCGTGCTTCTCCTGCAGGTCGAGCAGCAGGTTGGAGACTTGCGCCTTGACCGAAACGTCGAGTGCCGACACCGCTTCGTCGGCAATGATGAATCGTGGGTTGAGTGCGAGTGCCCTGGCGATGGAGATGCGCTGCCGCTGGCCGCCGGAAAATTCATGCGGGTATCGGCTGGCGACGGCTGCCGACAGGCCGACCTGATCGAGCAGCTCGGCGACGCGCTCCTTCGCTTCCCGCCGGTCCATCAACCGGTGCGACAGCATGGGTTCGATGATCGCTGCGCCGACCGTCATGCGTGGGTTGAGCGAGGCGAAAGGATCCTGGAAGATGATCTGCGCCATGCGGCGCATCGCGCGCAGCTCTTTCGTTCCCGCCTTGGTCACGTCCTTGCCGTCAATGGCGACAGAACCAGCCGTCGCTTCGATGAGGCGCATGATCGTGCGCCCGGTCGTGGACTTGCCGCAGCCGGATTCGCCAACTAGCGAGAGTGTTTCGCCCGGCCGAAGATCAAACGAGACGTCCTCGACAGCATGAACGCGGCCATTCGGCAGATCGAAACGGACGGCGAGATTGTCCACCTTGAGGATCGGCGCAATGCTCTGCGCCACCGGCTTCATCTCCCGGCCTTCCGTGACCTCGCCGGTCTTGGCGTCGACTTCCGGGAAGCGCCGCGGAGACTCGGTCTCGCCCATGGTGCCGAGGCGCGGGATCGAGGCCAGCAGCGACTTCGTGTAGATTTCCTTCGGTGCCGCGAAAATATCCGTCGTGACGCCGGTCTCGATCATGTCGCCGCGGAACATGACGACCGTGCGATCGGCCACTTCCGCCACCACGCCCATGTCGTGCGTGATGAAGAGGACGGCCATGTTCTCCTCACGCTGCAGTTCGCGGATGAGGTGGAGGATTTCGGCCTGGATGGTGACGTCGAGTGCCGTCGTCGGTTCGTCGGCGATCAGGAGCTTGGGTCGGCAGGCGAGCGCGATGGCGATCATCACGCGCTGGCGCATGCCGCCGGAAAATTTATGCGGATATTCGTTAAGCCGCGACTTTGCCGCCGGAATGCGCACGCGCTCCATCAGCCGCAAGGCTTCGGCCTCGGCCGCCTTCCAGGAAAGCTTCTGGTGCAGCACCAGCGCCTCGGCGATCTGGTTGCCTATGGTGAAGACCGGGTTGAGCGAGGTCATCGGCTCCTGGAAGATCATGCCGATAGAGCCGCCGCGAACGGAGCGCATCTCCGCTTCCGAAACGGCGAGGAGATCCTTGCCCAAAAGCTGGATCTTGCCTTCGCAGCGCGCTTTGCCCGGAGGCAGCAGGCGCATGGTCGACAGCGCCGTGACACTCTTGCCCGATCCTGATTCGCCGACGATGGCAACCGTTTCTCCGGCAGAAACCTGCAGATTGATGTTGCGGATGACGGCGCGCCAGCCTTCGGCCGTCTTGAACGAGGTCGTCAGGTTTTCGATCGAGAGAACCGGTTGGATCGTGTCCGCCATGATCAGCTCTCCTTTGCAAGGCGCGGATCGACCAGATCGCGCAGGCCGTCACCCAGCAATTGCAGCGACAGGACCGAGAAGACGATGGCAAGGCCCGGAAAGACCATGAGCCAGGGTGCGTTGTTCATGAATTCCCGGCCGGAAGCGAGCATGGTTCCCCAGGTCGGCATATCGGAGGAGACGCCGACGCCGAGGAAGGAGAGGCTTGCTTCGGCAAGCATGGCGGAGGCGAAGACGAAGGTCGCCTGCACCAGAATGGGCGATGCCAGATTGAGCAGGATGTGGCGGCCAAGGATCTGCCAGGTCGGCAGGCCCATTGAGATCGCCGCTTCGATATAGGGCAGTTCGCGCAGAACGAGCGTCGAACCGCGAACGATGCGGGCGAGACGCGGCGCATAGGTGATGCCGAGCGCCAGGATGACCGTGACCAGCGATGGCCCCAGCGCCGCGACGAGCGCGATGGCAAGAAGAATGTCGGGAAAGGACATCATGGCATCGAGCAGGCGTGAGATCGGCGCATCGAGCCTGCGAAAATATCCGGCGATAACGCCGAGAAATACGCCGATAACGGTGGAGATGCAGACCACGCCGAGGCTGACGAGCAGCGAGACACGGCCTGCGAAGATTGCGCGTGAGAAGATGTCACGACCGAATTCGTCGGTGCCGAAGATATGGGCCATGGACGGTCCCTTCAGCTTGTTGACGATGGAAAGCTTGTTTGGGGCGTAAGGCGCGATCCAGGGCGCCAGGATGGCGGCGAGGATGACGACAAGCAGAATGATGGCGCCGAACAGCATGGCGCGATTGCCGAAGAGGCGGCGCAGGCTCGATGCAAAGGGAAGGGTGAAAGAGCCGAGCGTCATAGGCGGACCCTCGGATCGACGAGAATATAGAGCATATCAACGATGAAATTGATGAGCACGTAGATGGCGGCCACGACCAGAAGCGCGCCCTGGATCACCGGATAGTCGCGCCGCAGAACGGCGGAGACGACGAGATTGCCGACGCCGGGCAGGCCGAATACGGTTTCGGTCACGACAGCGCCGGCAACGAGCATGGCGACGGAGAGGCCGATGACGGTGATGATCGGGATCATCGCATTTTTGAGCGCATGCTTCAGGATGACGCGGCTTTCGCTCGCCCCTTTGGCGCGGGCGGTGCGCACGTAGTCGTCGCCGAGCACGTCGAGCATGGCGGCCCGGGTGAAGCGCGTGATCATCGCCGAATTGACGACGCCCAAGGTGATCGCCGGCAGGATGAGATGGTGCAGCCGTTCGAGGAAGTCCGTGTCAGGACCGCCATAGCCGGAGGCCGGAAACCAGCCTTGTCCGACGGCCAGGATCTGGATCAGCATCAGGCCAAGCCAGAAGCTAGGAACGCTTGCAGCGACCATGGTGAGAACAACGACGACCTGATCGAAAATCGTTCCCCGCTTGACCGCCGAGATGATGCCAACGGGAAGCGCGATCGCAATGGCGATCAGAATGGAGAACAGCGTCAGGAAAAAGGTTGGCTCGGCGCGAGCCGCCAGCGCCTGCGTGACCGGCTGGTTGAGAAAGATCGATTGCCCGAGGTCGCCCTTCAGCAGGCCCAATATGAACTGGACATATTGGACAAGCAGCGGCGCATCGAGCCCCATCTTTGCCCGCAATTGCGCAATGTCCTGCGGCGTGGCGTCGGCCCCGAGCATGACGGCCGCCGGATCGCCCGGGGTGACCCGGACGATGACGAAGACAACAGTCACGACAAGCGCGAGCACGATCACCATG
>Ga0207671_10001632_pt1 | contig 25531 bp, 24 predicted proteins | sample KBSC24metaG_FD_184352 | JGI IMG/M metagenome (GOLD analysis project Ga0207671, IMG submission 184352) | Corn rhizosphere microbial communities from Kellogg Biological Station, Michigan, USA - KBS C2-4 metaG (SPAdes) (version 2) | ecosystem: Host-associated > Plants > Roots > Rhizosphere > Soil... | reverse complement strand
ACATTCGCTGATGCGCGCGACGGTCCACGTGGTGCCCCAGGCGCAGTTCCAGCAGTGGCTGAAGAGCCACGCGGGGGCGACCGTGCCGGGCGGCGCCGGCGCCGGCTCGACCGCCGGCACGACATCGGCGACTGCGGGATAATGTGGCTGACGTGCGAGGCGACGAGACGATGACACCGGGCATGGAGGCGAGCTGATGGCGGCGAGACTGCGCGCGCCGGGCTTCTACCGCGCCGCCTGGATGATGGCGCTGGGCGTCGCCTTCGCGACCGGCCTGACGTGGGTCGTGCGCATGAGCACCGGACACTCGACGTTCAGGCACTTCATCGACGGCGAAGCGATCCTCACGGTGTCGCTGATCGCGGTTCCGCTGCTGTTCCTGGTTGGCATCGGCGGCTTTGACTATTGGTTCTACTGGGCGGCCGGTAAAAAGACGCGCGCCGAGGATCACTCCGGCCACGGCGCGCACACGTGGAAGGACTACTTCCGCATCAACACCGACCACAAGGTGATCGGCGTCCAGTACACGGTCACGTCGTTCTTCTTCCTGTTCGTCGGCGGCCTGATCGCCATGCTGATGCGCGCCGAGCTGGCAGCCCCCGGCGCTCAGTTCGTCGACGCCAACACCTACAACGGCCTCTTCTCGGTGCACGCGTCGCTGCTGATCTTCCTGTTCGTGATCCCCGTGTTCGCGGGCCTGGGCAACTTCGTCATCCCGCTGATGATCGGCGCCCCGGACATGGCCTTCCCGCGGCTGAACGCGCTTTCCTACTGGCTGCTGCCGGTCGCCGGGCTGATGATGCTCGGCAGCTTCTTCGCGCCCGGCGGCGCCTTCGCCGACGGCTGGACCGCCTACGCGCCGCTGTCCACCAACGCGCCCATCGGCCAGACGTTCTTCTCGCTGGGCGTGCAGTTCGCAGGCGCCTCGTCGATCATGACCGCGCTCAATTTCCTCGTGACGATCATCACGATGCGCGCCCCCGGCATGAGCTTCTTTCGCATGCCGCTGCTCGTGTGGGCGAACTTCGCGACCTCGCTGCTCGTCGTGATCGCCACGCCGTTCATCGCCGCCTCGCAGTTCTTCGTGCTGCTCGACCGCGCGCTCGGCTTCAACTTCTTCAACGCCGCCAAGGGCGGCGACGTGCTGATGTATCAGCACGTCTTCTGGTTCTACTCGCACCCGGCCGTCTACATCATGATGCTGCCCGGGTTCGGCATCATCAGCGAAGTCATCGCCGTCAAGTCGCGCAAGCCGATCTTCGGCTACCGCATGATGGCCTTCTCGCTGCTGGCGATCGTCGGGCTCGGCTTCACGGTATGGGCGCACCACATGTTCACCTCGGGCATGGCCTCGTGGATCCGCATCCCGATGGCGATCACGACGGCGATCATCGCCGTTCCGACGGGCATCAAGATCTTCTCCTGGCTGGCCACGCTGTGGCGCGGCGTGCTGCACCTCGACACGCCGATGCTGTTCGCGCTGGGCTTTCTGACGACGTTCACGCTCGGCGGCATCAGCGGCGTGATGCTCGCCATGATCCCCTTCGACATCCACGTCTCCGCGACCTACTTCATCGTCGCGCACATCCACTACGTGCTGTTCGGCGGCTCGCTGATGACGATCTTCGCCGGCGTCTACTACTGGTTCCCGAAGATGACCGGGCGCATGTACGACGAGCGGCTGGGCAAGTGGCACTTCTGGACGACGTTCGTGTTCTTCAACCTGACGTTCGGCCCGATGCACATCATCGGCCTGCAGGGCATGCCGCGGCGCGTCGAGGACTACGCCTCCAAGTTCGCCGATCTCAACCTGTTCATCTCGATCGCCAGCTTCGCGCTCGGGCTGAGCACGCTGGTCTTCCTCTACAACGTGGTCACCAGCTGGCGTGGCGGCCCGGTCGCGCAGAGCAATCCGTGGCGCGGCATGACGCTGGAGTGGCAGGTCTCCTCGCCGCCGCCGGTGTTCAACTTCGACAAGGTGCCGACGGTCGTGGGCGGGCCCTACGAGTACGGCGTGCCCGGCGCCGTGCACGGCACGTTCGCCCCCACCCCCACCCCCGCGACGGTCGGAGCCGGCTCCGGGCTCGCGCGAGCTCCGAGCGAGTAGGAGCGCGTTGCAATGAAGGAAGTGTTGGTGGTGGCCAACCGCACGCTCGGCGGCGCGAAGCTGCTCCAGGCCGTGCGCGAGCGCGCGGCTGAGGGCGACGTTCGCTTCCGCCTGGTCGTGCCCCAGAGCAAGCCCTCGGCGGGCCTGGTGATCTACGACGAGGCCGTGCGCGAATCGGCGCAGGCGCGCGTCGACCTCGCGCTGTCGCTCGTCGCCGGCGAGAACATCGACGCGACGGGCGAAGTCGGCGACGCGGACCCGTTCCTGGCGACGATGGACGCGGTCGCCGCACGCCGGCCCGACGAAATTCTGATCTCGACGCATCCGGCCGTCAGCTCCGGCTGGCTGCGGCGCGACCTGATCGAGCGCATCCGCAACGCCTCCGGGCTGCCGGTCGAGCACGTCGTGGTCGACATCGAGCAGGAGGGCCTGCCGTTCAAGGTCACGCTGGTGCTCGCCTCGAAGACGCTCGGCGGCGACGAGCTGTTGACACGGCTCAGTGAGAAGGCCGCAAGCGGGGGCACACAGCCCGAAGGGCTGGGTCGTCGCCTGTTCGTCGTGATCGTGCCGCAGCCCGACGGCAGCGGCGGCGCGCCGCGCCTGGCGCGTGCCCGCCTGGCGACGATGCTCGATCGCCTGCACAGCGCCGGCCTGGTCGGCTCGGGCATGATCGGCGACCCCGACCCCTACACGGCCGCCGTCAACGCGCTGGAGCTGTTCCGCGTCGACGACGTCGTCATCTCCACGCTGCCCGACCAGCGCTCCGGCTGGATGCGCTCGAACCTGATCGAGCGCGTGCAGCACATGACCTCGGCGCCCGTCGAGCACGTCGTAGTCGATCTGCAACCCTCGACCGCGGCTTCCGCCGCCTAGTCGCCGAGCGAAGGACGACCAGCAATGGAGGCAGCCAGCATCGCCCACCCCGCCGCGCACGGCGACCACCACGGTCCGCCACCGGCCAACGTCAGCTCGCGCGCCGAGCCGCAGTTGCTCGGAATGCTGCTTTTCATCATCTCCGAGGTGATGGTCTTCGGCGCCTTCTTCACGGCGTACTTCTTCATCCGCATCTCCCAGGGCGATCCGTGGCCGGCGCCCGGCACGCACCTGCCGGTCGAGGTCGCCGGCGTCAATACGGCGATCCTCGTGTCCTCTTCCATGACCATGCACTGGGCGCAGACGTCGATCAAGAACGGCAATCGCTTCGGCCTGAAGGCCGGCATGCTGACGACGTTCCTGCTCGGCTGCACGTTCCTGTTCATCCAGATCAACGAGTACGCCAACATCGGCTTCGCCCCTCAGGACCACGCCCAGCAGACGATCTTCTACTCGCTGACCGGCCTGCACGGAGCGCACGTCTTCATCGGCCTGCTGCTGCTCTTGTTCGTGACGATCAGATCCTTCCGCGGCCACTACACCCCCGAGGAGCATCGTGGCGTCGAGGTGCCGGGCATCTACTGGCACTTCGTCGACATCATGTGGATCGTCGTCTACACCACGGTCTACATCCTCTGACGGCCGTAGGCAGTGCGCGGCGCGGCGTCCTGGATCGCTCATGCGCGAGGCCGTGACGTGTTGAATCCCCTTCGCTCCGAGGACGAGGCGTTCAGGTTTTTGCTGTATGCGATCGTCGCGATCGTCGCGATCGTGCTGATCCTGCGCGCGATCTTCTAGCGAACGGCGCGGGACGCGCTCGCGTCAGCGCAAGCCGCAGGGATACGCTGGGCGCCATGGAGCCTCATGAGCCGGAGATCGAGGCCGAGATCGAGTCGCAACGGAGGAGGCGTGAGCTGGTCGGCGCGGTAGAGCTGATCGTCACGCTCGTCGTCGTGCTCGCCGTGATCGCCCTCGTCGTGTGGTTCTTCTTCTTCGCGCACAACCCGCTGCTGCGGGTCTAGCGGGCAGACGTGGCGGGGGCGGGCGGCGAGGACCGGCCGAGATCACCCGCTCGGGCGCAGTGGATAGTGTGCCTCCGTGCTCCCGGCGGCTACTTGACGGTCAGCGTGCCGTACATGCCCGCCTGGCGGTGCCCTGGCACCTCACAGAAGAACGTGTAGGCGCCGGGCTTGAGCGTGACCGTGACTTTGGCGGCGCCCTTGGCGATTATCGGCGTGGCGCCGACTTTGCTGCCCTTCGGCGTGGCGCCGCCTTCGCCGGTTTCCAGCGCGAGGTTGTGGTCCACGCCGGACATATTCGGCATTTCGATCGTCACCGAGCCCGGCTGCGCCGTGGCCTTGTTGGTCGCGTAGGCGAGCTGGCCGCTCGGGCTGGCCGGGATCGTCAGCTTGCCGCCCTTCTCGATGGCCGGCTTGCCGGCTCCGGGCGCCTGCACGGCGGTCGCCAGCAAGCCGCTGTCCTTGCCGGACTCGGCGACCACCTGGGCGACGTAGGCGGATACGTCTTTGGCCGTCCGGCCGCTGACCAGGTTCTTCGGCATCGCGCCTTCGGGGTTGGGGATCTCGATCTGTTTTTCGACCACGCCGCGGACCGTGTCGCGGTTGGCTCCTTCGTCGAGGCTCGCGCGGAAGGCTTCGTCGAGGTCCGGCCCGATGACGCCTTTGGTTTCAGCTCGCGCGAGCGTGTGGCAGGAGCCGCACTTGGCGACGAACTGCTGCTTGCCGACGATCAGATTGGCGTCGTCGCCCCCCTTGACCGAGCAGCCCGCTGCGGCCAGCGCGGCGGCGGCCAGCGCGCCCAGCGCCAGCGCTCGGGGTGCCAGCGCGCCCAGCGAACTGCGGGTCGCGAGATGGCGATCGGTGGGGGCACGCACGCGGCTCATGAGCGGGCGGAACACTATCCGAACGGGCGGGTGCCTCGGCGCCAGCTCGCGCGGCGGGGAGGTGCCGTTTCACGGCATTTGCAGGTCATCGAGCTCTCCGCGCGCCGCCGCGATCACGCCGCGCGCCACGCCCTCCCAGGACCACCGCTCGCGCACCGTCTCGACCAGGCCCGCGCGCGCAGCCGCACGATCCTCCGGGGTGGCCTGCAGCCAGCCCACGACGCAGGCCGCAAGCGCCCGCACGGCGCCGTCGTCCACGGCGAAGGACAGCAGATCGACGAACTTCTCGGGAACCGCCTGCGCGAGCGCCTGGGTGACCTCGGCAAGCCCCGAATGCGCGGCGCTGACGGGCAGCACGCCGCACGCCGCGGCCTCGGCGGCGACCATGCCAAAGGCCTCGGGAAACGTGCTGGGAACGACCATCGACTCACATGCCGGCAGCAGGTCGGCAAGCTCCTCGTGCTCGAGGCGCCCCGTGAGCACGATGCGGTCCTCCAGCGAGCGCGCCGCGGCGAGATAGCCCGCCAGCGCGTCCCCGTCCAGGCTCTGCAAGAACGCCAGCAGGTGCGCCAGCGGGCGAGCCTGCGCCGAGTCGTCCTCAAGCGAGCGCCCGGCGCGCGCGATCGCCTTCGCCCGCTCGACGTCGCCCGCCGCGAGCGCCGCGCGCAGGTCCTGCAGGCCGTCGCGGTAGGCGCCGAAGCCCACGACCACGAGCCGTGCCGTCGGTACATGCCCGAGCACCAGCGGCCACGCCGCGAGCAGCAGGTCCACCCCCTTGCTGACGATCAGCTTGCCGACGAACGCCACGAGCCGATCGCGCGTCGGGTCAAGGCGCGCAAGCGCCTCGCCGGCGGCCCGCTCGTCGCGCGCGAACGCGTCGGCTCCCAGCGACTGCTTACCGTCGTCGCCGGCCAGCAAGCGCGACGCGAGGCCGGCCAGCCCCGCGGCGGCGTCCGCGGGCGCACGCGGCGCAAAGCGCTCCACGTCCACGCCCGGCGGCCCCAGGCGCGTGCGCCGCCGCACGCTTTCATCCTCGAGCGTCCGCCAAAGGCTCGCGGCGGTGTGGTGGGAGCCGACGAGCACGCCGCCCGCGCCGGCCAGGCCCTCGCGGGCGAACGCCAGGAAGCGGCCCGGGTTGGGCTTGACGGTGTACTCCAGCGCGCTGCCGTGCACCTTGACGGCGTAGGGAACGCGCCCGGCGAGCGCTCGCGCGAGGATCGCCGGGCCCATGACCAGGTGGTTGGCCAGCGCCACGTCGGGCGCGACGCGCTCCACCAGCTCGGCCACGGCGCGGACGTTGGCGTCGATGTAGCGCGCGATCTCCTCGTCGCTGCACTCGGCGAACGTTCGCGCCTGGATGCCCTCGTAGCGGTCGGCCACGTAGACGGGGAGCAGCCCGCCGATGTCCGGCCGGTAGACCGTGCAGCCGCCGGAGCGCTCGTCACCGTGATCGCGCACGGCGTGCACGCGCAGCGCCCCCTCGTCCCAGTCGCCGAACGCAGCGACGAACGCCTGGCGCTCGGGATGGCGGTCCTGGCAGAGCAGGTGCACCTCGTGGCCCTGCGACACCAAAGCTGCCGCCAGGCGCGCGTTGTAGACGTTGGAGCCGGTGCCGCCCAGCAGGTAGCCGTGGAAGATCAGGATGCGCACCGCGCGAGCCTACCGGGGAGCCTGCACGCCCTTCGACGGTCCCGTCGAGCGCTCCGATAGAGTTTTGCCCCGTGAGCGTCAACCAGCGCTATCGCCTGCGAAATCCCGCCAGCGGGCGCGAGATCGTGCTCGAGGCCGAGCCCGGCGAGATCTACCTCGACCGCGACAGCGGCGAACAGCTCGAAGCCGTCGGCAAGGTGCTTCCGCTCGCGCCCTCGACCTCTCGACTGCCGTGGGCGGTGGAGAACCTGCGCTTCTGCAACTGGTGTGACCAGCTTGCCCAGAAGGACCTCAACGACTGCCCCACCTGCGGCCGGCGCATGGGTCCGCTGGGAACCTCTGCGGGAGACCGTTGACCGCTCGCGCCGTCGTAGTCGCGCTCGCGTTGCTGCTCGCCGCAGGCGCCCTCTCGGCGTGCGGCGGCGGCGGCAGCGCCTCGGACTCCGTTCCCAAGAGCACGCCCGACATCACGCCTCCCAACGACACCAGCGCCGAAAAGGCCGCCGCGCAGACGACCTCGACCTCGACCTCGACGAAAACCTCCACCGGCGAAAGCGCCGCCAACGAATCGGGCGGCAACGAAGCCACCGAAGAACCCGAAAGCGGCGGCAGCTCCAGCGGCGCAGGCGAAGAAGAAGCCACGCCCTCCGGTGGCGCCTCCGCGGAAAGAGAAAAAGAAAGCGAAAAATCCGCTGCCGGGTCCAGCCCCTCGGGCGGCGCCAGCGCGCCCACGGGCAAATAGCCCGGCCAGCGCCGCCCGGCCGCCCGGCGGCGTCCTAGGGCGTTGAGATCAGGGTCGCGCTGTAGGTCAGACGCGCCGTCTGATACAGGCAGAAGTACTGAACGGCCGAGCCGATCGACGTCTGCGTGCTCTGCGAGCTGGTGCTGGCGCACTGCTTCTTTTCGCGGCTGGCGCGCCATGAGGTGTCCTTGCCGAAGCCGAGCGCCAGTGCGGGCGCCCACGTCGGCACGGTCAGGGCGATGATGTCGCCCTTGCGCACGGCGATCGTCCGTTCGAGCGGGAACTGCGCCGTTTTGCCGAAGTACTTCTTCAGCTTGACGGTCGGGCTCGACGCGATCAGCTTGTACGTGAGGTTCGGTTTCTTTTCGGCGCGCAGGATCGCTAGGCCGGCTTCGGCTTCGCCGCCCTCGTTGGCGTTGAAGAACTTCACCTGCGTGGCGTTGGGCCGGCCGAGCGTGATCGTCCAGGCGACGACCGTGCCGGCGCGCGGCGCGCCCGTGAGCGTCGTGTTCGTGGCGACCTTGACCTGAAAGCCGGTCGTGCGGCTGACCGCCAGGCAGGGGCTGGCGGGACAGCTTGGGCTCGTTTCGGGTGTGGTCGGCGGGATCACGCCGACTTCGGCGATCGTGGCCGGCGCGACCGCGGGAATGGCCAGGACGAGCGCGAGGGACGTGAGAAAGGCTGGATATATGCGGTTCATCGTTGCCATTCAACACGAGTCCGGGCCAGATGTAGCGCTTTGACCATTCTCTATCGCCGCCCGAGTTCCTGCGCTGCGGCCGCGATATCGGCGGAATCGCCCGGCGCCGGGACCCAGGGAAGGCGCAATCCGTCGCCCTGATAGCGCGGGATCACGTGCACGTGAAAGTGAAAGACCGTCTGAAACGCCACGGCGCCGCACGAGTTCAGCAGGTTCACGCCGTCGGCCCCCAGCCGCTCCTTGGCGCGGGCGGCCAGGCGCTTGGCGGCCAGGCCCACCGCCGCCAGGTCCTCGGACTCGACGCTGAGCAGGTCGGCGGAGTGCCCGCGCGGGATCACCAGCGCGTGCCCGCGCGTGGCCGGCGAAATGTCCATGAAGGCGATCGTCCGCTCGTCCTCGTCGACGATCGTGGCGGGCAGCTCGCCGGCGACGATCTTGCAGAAGATGCAGTCGGGGTCGCGCACGCGCGCAAGCCTATTCGCATCGCTGGCGCATCGCCCGCCGAGGGCGGCTATAGGAGCGTGCGAGCGTGCGCCACGGCCTGCTCGCGCGTGGCTATCTCGCCCGCATACTGGGCCTCGCTGAGCTGCGCGAGCAGAGCGCCCACGCGCGGCCCCGTCTCGATGCCCAGCTCACGCGCGAGCTCGTCGCCGCGCACGAGCGGCTTCGGCGGCCCGTCGGCGCGCCAGCGCAGCGCGTCGGCGAGCATCTGCGCGGCCAGCGCGAGGTGCGCCCGGATCGCCTCCTGCGCACGATCGCCGCGCGTGGCCAGTCGATCGGCGACCGACAGCAGCGTTACGTCGACCGCGACGGGCGAGCAGGCGCTCAGATAGCCGAACACGGTGCGGCGCGAGAGCGGTTGGGGCGCGTGCACGAGGAAGCCGAGCAGCAGGTGGTGGCGCACGAGCGCAGCCACGTGCGCGCGCAGGCGCTCGCTGGCGCGCAGGCGCCCGAGCAGCTCGCGCGCCAGCGCAGCACCGCGCTCGTCATGGCCGACGAACGTCACGCGGCCATCCTCGGGGCGGACGCTGCGCGTCAGCGGCTTTGCGGCGTCGTGCAGCAGCGCCCCCCAGCGCAGCGCCTCGCCGCGCGTCATGCCGTCGGCGAGCGGCTCGTCCAGCAGCGCGGCGACGGTCGCTCGGCGCTCGCCGAGCACCGACTCGATCTCGTGCGCATCAGCGTCCGACGACCGCACGACCGACGACGGCTCCCGGCCGGCCACGTCGCCGAGCGCGATCGTCCGCGCCAGCACCTCGAGCGTGTGCCCATAGACGTCGGCGTGGTGATAACGGCTCTGCTCAACGCCCCTGAGCGCCGCGAGCTCGGGCAGCACGACGGCGGTCGCCGCGAGCTCGTCCATCAGCTGCAGCCCACCGAGCGCGCGCGGCGCGGCGACGATGCGGCGCAGCTCAGCGAACACGCGCTCGGGTGAGCAGCGCCGAAGCTGGCCGGCATGCTCGCGCGCCATGCGCATCGTGTCGGGCTCGCCCTGCAGGTCGAGCTCGACGGCTATGCGTGCCAGGCGCAGCACGCGCAGGGGGTCTTGCGCGAAGGCGCCCGGCGTGGCCATCCGCAGGCGCCGGGCGGCGAGATCGCGCAGGCCGCCGAGCGGGTCGATCGGCTCGCCCCCGCCGATCGGCTCGGCGATCGCGTTGACCGTGAAGTCGCGCAGCGCCAGGTCGGCCTCCAGCGAGCCGTCGCGCAGCGCCTCCACGTCGATCTGCCAGGACGCGTCGCGCGCGCTGACGCGCCAGGCGCCGAACTCCTCCGACAGCGCGAAGCACGCCGCGCGCCCGGCGGCCCGGGCGATCGCGCGGGCAGCCTCGCTTGGATCGCCGTCCACGACGACGTCCAGGTCGCTCGTCGCTCGCCCGAGCGCCCGGTCGCGGATCGCGCCGCCGACAAGCCACGCGGTGCGGCCGGCCAGCGCCGCGCGCGCCGCATGCAGCGCGTCAGCCATGCCTGGACGGAAGCCAGGACTCAGAGCGCGCCGCCGAGCCGTCCGCGGCGGCGGCCACCGGCTCCGCCAAGACGCCGTCGTGGTGATAGACGCGCGGCACGCGCGCGGTGAGCCCGCACGTGACCTCGTAGTTGATCGTGCCCAGCCGCCGCGCGACGTCCTCGGCGGTGATGCGCTGGTCGCCGTCGATGCCGATCAGCGTCGCCGGCTCGCCGCGCAGGCGCTCAGAGCCCGCATCCGGCCCGAGGTCGACGGTGACGTTGTCCATGCTCACCGTGCCGACCAGCGGATAGCGCCGGCCACCGATCAGCACGTCGGCGTTGTTGGACAGCCCGCGCCGCCAGCCGTCGCCATAGCCGATCGGCAGCACCGCCAGATAGGTGTCGCGCTCAGCCGAGAAGCGCCGGCCGTAGCCGGCGCTCTCCCCCGCTCGGCACAGCTTGACCTCGGCGACGTAGGAGCTCAGCTCCAGGGCCGGCTGCAGCGCGCGCTCGGCCGGATCGGAGCCGAAGGGATCCATGCCGTATATGGCGATGCCGCAGCGCGCCATGTCGAACTGCGCGTCGCCGTCGCGCAGCATCGCCGCGCTGTTGGCCGCATGCACGATCAGCTGCGGATGCTGCTCCTTCAGCTCACGCGCCCAGCGACCGAACGTGTCGAGCTGGCGCGCGAAGAACCCTTCGTCCTGCGGTTCGTCGGCTGTGGCGAAGTGCGTCATCAGTCCGACCGGCTCGACGCCGCGGGTGTCGCGGGCGAGCGCGAAGACGCGCGAAGCCAGCCCGCTGTCGCGCGTGCCCAGGCGCCCCATGCCCGAGTCGAGCTTTACGTGCACGCGCCCTCCGCCCGCCTCCGCGACGGCGCGCACGTAGCGCTCGCTCCACACGACCACGTCGGCATCGGCGCCCAGCGCCTCGGCGATCTCGTCCAGGCGCAAGGCGCCCATCACGAGGACCGGCGCAGCGCTCACGCCCGCCTCGCGCAGCTCACGCGCCTCCTGCGCGCTGGCGACCGCCAGCCAGCTCGCCCCGCCGGCCATGGCCGCGCGAGCGCTGTGCGCTGCGCCGTGACCGTAGCCGTCGGCCTTGACGACCGCGCACAGCTCGACGCCGGCGCGCAGCTCGGAGCACAGCCGCGAGCAGTTTCGCTCGATCGCCGCCAGGTTCACGCTGGCCTGGGCGCGCGGCGCGCTCACGGCCGCTCCTCCCCGCGCGCCGCCGGCAGCGCCTCGATCACGTCGGTCGCGATCACGCCCTCGACCGATCCCTGCCGGCCCGCGGCATGACGGCCGGCGGCGGCGTGCAGCCACACTCCGGCGCAGGCGGCCTCGAACGCGTCCAGGCGCTGCGCAAGCAGCGCCGCGAGCACGCCGGTCAGCACGTCGCCCGTGCCCGCCGTGGCCAGCGCCGGGCTGCCGCCCCGGCTCACCGCGACGCGTCCGTCGGGATGCGCCACGAGCGTGTCGTCGCCCTTGAGCACTACGACGGCGTCGGCCTGCTGCGCCGCCGTGCGTACGTGGCGCAAACGCTCGCGCTCGACCTCCCTGCTGTCGAGCTGCAGCAGCCGCCCGAGCTCGCCGGCGTGCGGCGTGAGGATCGTCGCGTGCTTGCGGCTTGCCAGCTCGCCCAGCCGCCCGGCGTGCGCGTTGAGCGCGTCGGCGTCGAGCACCAGCGGCGCCTCCGCGTCGCGCGCGAGCTCGCGCGCGAAGGCGACCGCGCCGTCGCTGCGGCCGAGGCCGGGGCCGAGCGCAAGCGCTCCGCCGGGCCGAATGCTCTCCAGCACGCCCGCCACCGCCGCCGGTGCGAGTCCGCCGTCATGCTCGGCCAGGCCACGCGTCATCAGCTCGGGCGTGCCCGCGCCGGCGATCACGTCCTGCAGCGACTGCGGCGTGCAGCCGATCACGTAGCCGGCGCCGGCGCGCATGCTCGCTCGGGCGGCCATCTGCGGCGCCCCGGCCAGCCCACGCGAGCCGCCCGCGACGACCACCTGCCCCGACGCGAACTTCGTCGAGGAGGCGCCGCGTCGTGGCAGGCGCTCGCGCACGGCGGCGGCGATCAAACCGATCGTCGCGCTCGACGGCGCGCCACGCGGGATGCCGATGTCGATCGCGTGAACCTCGCCCGCGCAGCTCTTGCCCGGGTTGATCCACAGCCCAGGCTTGGGGGCGTGGAACGTGACCGTGACCGCGGCGCGCACGGCGTTGGCGGCGACGGCGCCCGTCGAGGCGTCCACGCCGCTGGGAACGTCCACGGCGACGACCGATGCGTCGGCTGCATTGAGCGCGTCGATCGCCTCGGCAGTCGGCCCATGGGGCTCGCCGGCAAAACCCGTGCCCAGCAGCGCGTCGACCAGCACCGTCGCGCCGGCGATCGCCCGCATGCCCTCGGCCAGCGTCACGGGGCCCTCGCCGGGCAGACGCTCGAGGTTCACGCGCGCATCGCCGGAAAGCTCCTCCGGCGGCGCGGTGCAGATGACCGTGACCTGCCAGCCGGCCTCTCGCAACAGGCGCGCGACGACCAGTCCGTCGCCGCCGTTGTTGCCCTTGCCACAGAGCACCGCCGCCGGGCCATCGGCGGCGTGCACCTCGACCGCGCGCGCCACGCCCGCGCCGGCGCGCTCCATCAGGTCCAGGCCGGGCACGCCCCGCTGCTCGATCGCCCAGCGATCGGTCGCGCGCATCGCCTCGGCGTCCAAAAGGGGGGTCAGCCAGTCCGCTAGCGCCTCCACGGAGAGCGATGCTAGATGGTCGGCGCTCGCCGTCGCCGACGCTCGCGCCAGGCGCCGGCTACTCGACGGTGACGGTCTTCGCCAGGTTGCGCGGCTGGTCCACGTTCAAGCCGCGCTTGCGCGCGATCGCGTAGGCGAGCAGCTGCAGCGGAACGACCGCGAGGATCGGCTGCAGCATCCAGTCGGTGGCGGGCACGGCGATCGTCGCGTCGGCGTGCGCGTCGACGACGCCGTCGCCGGCGGTGGTCACTGCGATCACGCGCGCGCCGCGGGCGCGCGCCTCCTGGATGTTGGAGACCAGCTTGTCGAGCACCGGCGAGCGCGTCGCCACGCAGACGACCGGCGTGTCGTCGTCCAGCAGCGCGATCGGGCCGTGCTTCATCTCGCCCGCCGCGTAGGCGTCGGTGGAGATGTAGGAGATCTCCTTGAGCTTCAGCGCGCCCTCCAGCGCCACGGGAAGGCCGACGTGGCGGCCGATGTAGAAGAAGAACTCGGCCTTCCAGCAGGTTTCGGCGATCGCCTCGATGCGCGGCTCGCAGCCCTCGATCAGCTCGTCGACGCTGTGCGGCAGGCGCTTGAGCTCGGCGACCAGCTCGGCGATACGCTCGGCGGGCAGGGTTCCGCGCAGCTCGGCCAGGCGCAGGCCGAGCAGATACATGACCGCGACCTGGCAGACGAACGTCTTGGTCGCGGCGACGCCGATCTCGAGGCCCGCGCGCGTGTAGAGCACCCCGTCGGCGTCACGCGTGGCCTGCGAGCCGCGCGTGTTGGTGATCGCCAGCACGGTCGCGCCGCGCTCGCGCGCCAGGCGCATCGCGGCGAGCGTGTCGGCGGTCTCGCCCGATTGCGAGATGCCGATCACCAGATCGCCCGGCCCGACTACGGGGTTTCGATAGCGGTACTCCGAGGCGATGTCCATCTCGACCGGCACGCGAGCCCACTCCTCGATCGCGTAACGGCCGATCAGGCCGGCGTGGTAGGCCGTTCCGCAGGCCACGACGACGATCCGCTGCACGCCCGCGAGGATCGCCTCGTCCAGCGCATCCTGCTCGTCGAGGTCGACGCCGTCGCCGCGCGCCGTGCGATCGAACAGCGTGTCCGCAAGGGCGTCGGCCTGTTCGTGTATCTCCTTGAGCATGAACGTGTCATAGCCGCCCTTCTCGGCGGTCTCCTGGTCCCAGTCGACCGTCTCGACCTCGCGCTGCATCTCCTCGCCGGAGGCGGTCGTGATGCGCACGCCCTGCGGGCGCAGCTCGGCGATCTCGCCGTTCTCCAGGTACTGGATCTGACGGGTCTGCGCGAGAAAGCCGGGGACGGCCGAGGCGACGAACTGCTCGCCGTCGCCGCGTCCGATGATCAGCGGGCACTCCTTGCGCGCACCCACCAGCACGTCGGGCTCGTCCAGGCTCATCGCCACGAACGCGTAGTGGCCCTCGAGCTCGACATACGCCGCACGCACGGCATCGGCCAGGTCGTTGACGTAATGCGCGGCGATCAGGTGGGCGATCACCTCGGCGTCGGTCTCGGACGTGAACACGCTGCCCTTCTCCGTCAGGCGCGCCTTCAGCGCCATGTAGTTCTCGACGATTCCGTTGACGACGACGTGCACGCGACCGCGGCTGTCGTCGTGGGGGTGCGCGTTCTCCTCGCTGACGCGCCCGTGCGTGGCCCAGCGCGTGTGGCCGATGCCGGTCGTCGCCGGCCGCGACGCGAGCGCCACCGAGCCGTTGGCGCTCTGCCCGGTACGCTCGGCGGCGAGCTTTGCCTGCAGCGCGCTCAGGTTGCCGACGGCGCGCACCGCCTCGATGTGCCCGTCGGCGATCACCGAGATGCCCGCCGAGTCATAGCCGCGGTACTCGAGCTTGCTCAGGCCGGCGAGCAGCAGGTCCCTGGCGGGGCGCCCGCCGACGTAGCCAACGATGCCGCACATCGGATCGAAGATACCAGCGCGTGCTGGGCCGCCTCCACCCGCACGAGCGCCGTCAGCCAGGCGCTCTCAGCCCAGCTCGGCCCGCACCAGCGCGACCAGCCGATCGCAGACGCTCTGCGCCTCCTCGTCGCTCGGCGCCTCGACCATCACGCGCACCAGCGGCTCGGTTCCGCTGGGGCGCACGAGCACGCGCCCGCGTCCCTGCAGCTCACCGTCGGCGGCGTCGACGGCCTGCTTGACGCTGTCGGCGCCCGCCAGCGCCGCGCGGTCGCGCACGCGGACGTTGACCAGCCGCTGCGGCAGCTTGGCCATCGCGTCGCGCTCGCTCAGGTCGCGACCGGCCAGCGCCTCCATCGTCAGCAGCGCGCCGGCGACGCCGTCGCCGGTGCGGTTGAAGCCCATCTCGATGATGTGCCCCGACTGCTCGCCGCCGAGCGACCACTTGCGCGAGCGCAGCTCCTCCAGCACGTAGCGGTCGCCGACGCTCGTGATCGCCACCGCCACGCCGGCGCGCCGCATCGCCGAGTGAAAGCCGTAATTGGTCATGACCGTCACCGCCACGCCGTCGCCGTTGAGCCTGCCCGACGCGCGCAGGTGCAGCGCGGCGAGCGCCAGCAGCTCGTCGCCGTCGACCACCCGGCCGAGGCGATCTACGGCCAGCACGCGGTCGCCGTCGCCGTCGAAGGCGAATCCGATCGCATGGCCGCCCGCGACGACCTTCTCGGCCAGCGCGTCGACGTGCGTTGAGCCGCAGCCGGCGTTGATGTTGCGCCCGTCCGGCTCGTCGGCGATCACGCTCACCTTCGCGCCCAGGCGGCGGAAGATCTCCGGGGCGACGTGAAAGGTCGCGCCGTTGGCGCAGTCCAGCAGCACGTCCACGCCGCTCAGATCCAGCTCGGCGAAGCGCGTGTGCAGCTCGCGCAGATAGTCCTCACAGGCGCCGTGCAGCTCGCGCACGTGCCCGATCGGCGTGCCGCGCGGGGCCTCCTCGCGCTCCAGCGCCCGCTCGATCGCCCGCTCTGTCTCGTCGCTGAGCTTGTAGCCGTCGGCCGCGAAGAACTTCACGCCGTTGTCCTCGTAGGGGTTGTGCGACGCCGACAGCACGACCGCGAGATCGAAGCCGTAGCGGCCGATCAACAGCGGCGCGGCGGGCGTCGGCAGGACGCCGCCGAGCAGCGCGTCGCCGCCCGCCGCGCTCACTCCGGCGGCGACGGCCGCCTGCAGCATCTCGCCCGACTCGCGCGTGTCGCGCACGATCAGCACCTGTGGACGCTCGGCGCCGGTCTGCTCGGTCGCCGCGCGCGCCAGCGCCAGCGCCAGCTCGGCGCTCACGAACTCACCGGCGACGCCGCGAACGCCATCGGTGCCGAACAGCTTGCGGGTCATGCTCGCCCCCTGCGGGCCGGTTGCTAGCGCTTGGAGAACTGTGGCTTCTTACGGGCCTTCTTCAGGCCGGCCTTCTTGCGCTCCTTGGCGCGCGAGTCGCGCGTCAGAAAGCCTCTGCGCTTGAGCTCGCCACGAAGGTTCGGGTCCGCCTCCAGCAGCGCCCGCGAGACGCCGTGGCGTAGCGCGCCCGCCTGCGCGGAGATGCCGCCGCCGTGCAGCCGGGCGACGACGTCCATCTTCTCCTGGTAGCCGACCGTCTCGAGCGGCTGGCGGATGTTGCGCTGAAGCGTGTCGCGCGGAAAGTGCTGCTCCAGCGTGCGCCCGTTGATCAGGTAGGTGCCCTTGCCGGGCCTGAGCGTCACGCGTGCGATCGCCGTCTTGCGCTTGCCCGTCGCTCGGTAGCGCGCGTCGGCGGCCAGGTCGATCGCCGCCGTGGCGATCGGCTCGCTCAGCGTCTCCTCGCCCTGCTCCTCGCCCTCGGCGACCGGAGCCTGCTCGCTGTCCTCGCCCTCGATGGCGTAGGGGTCCTCATAGCCCTGCTGCTCGCGCCCCAGCGGATCGGCGCCCTCGGGGACGATGTCGACCTCCAGATGCGCGCCCGGCACCGATGGTTTCGCGCTGGGCGTCGCCTCGCCGGCCTCCGGCTCGGCGTCTGCTGAGTCGTCGGCGTCCTCATCGACGGCCGCCTCGATCGCCACCTCGTCGTCGGACTCCTGCAACGCCTCCAGCGGCGCGTCCTCGGCCGAGCCGGCGATCTGCTGGGCGTCGTCACTCGGGACCGCGTGCCCCTCTCCGGCCGGCTCGACGGCTGCGGGCTCGACCGGCTTCTCGCCGCCCGCCTCGATCGCCTCTTGAGCGGCCTCCAGCGCCGCGTCCTCGGCCGAGCCGGCGATCTCGCTTGCCTCCTCGCCGGGCACGGCGTGCTGCGGCGTCTGCTCGGCGGGCGCGTCGGCGTCCGGCGGTGTCTCGGGGGTGTCGTCGTCGACCGTCATTTGCTCTCCTCCGCGGAGCCTGCGGCTGCGCGCTCTGATGTCAACGGTCGGCCTCCGGCCTCCCGAAGGTCCAAAGGTTGCGGGTTCTGGGCGACGTGCGGATGCTCGGGCCCAGCGTAGATCTTCAGCTTGGTCAGCTGCTTTCGCGCGAGGCGGTTGCGCGGCATCATGCCTTTGACGGCCAGCCGGATGATCTCCTCCGGGCGTCGCGCCTGCAGCTCCTCGAAGGTGCGCGAGCGCAGGCCGCCGGGATAGCCGGAGTGGCGGTAGTAGCGCTTGTCGCTGCGCTTGTTGCCCGTCACGTGGATCTTCTCGGCGTTGACCACGACGACGAAGTCGCCCGTGTCGACGTGCGGCGTGTACTCGGGCTTGCGCTTGCCGCGCAGCACGTCGGCGATCTGCGTGGCCAAACGCCCGAGCGTCTTGCCGTTCGCGTCCACGACCAGCCAGTTGCGCTCGCGGTCGGTCGGCTTCGCTACGTATGTTCTCGTCGAGGGAGCCATAGGCGTGAAAAAGGCCACGCGTGCCGAACCTCCGGACGCGCGGCGAAGCGGACATCATAGGCGAAGTCGGGCGCCTTCGCGGGCTACTTCGGGATTACTCCCACTCGATCGTTCCTGGCGGCTTGGACGTGATGTCCAAGACGACCCGGTTGACCTCGCGCAGCTCGTTGATCATGCGCGAGGCGATCGTCTCCAGCAGGTCGTAGGGCAGGCGCGCCCAGTCGGCGGTCATGGCGTCGTCGCTGGTGACCGCACGCAGCACGACCACATAGCCGTACGTGCGCTCGTCGCCCTGCACGCCCACCGTGCGCACGTCGGGCAGCACGCAGAAGGACTGCCACAGCTCGCGGTACAGCCCGGCCTTGCGGATCTCGTCCTGCAGGATGTAGTCGGCCTCGCGCAGGACGTTCAGGCGCTCCCTCGTGGCTTCCCCGCCGACCACGCGTATGGCCAGGCCGGGACCGGGAAACGGCTGGCGCCAGACCAGCCGCTCGGGCAGGCCCAGCTCGGCGCCGACGGCGCGCACCTCGTCCTTGAACAGCGCGCGCAGCGGCTCGACGAGCTCGAACTGCAGGTCGTCGGGCAGCCCGCCGACGTTGTGATGGGACTTGATCGTCGCCGCGCCCGTGCCGCCGCCGGACTCGATCACGTCGGAGTACAGCGTTCCCTGCACGAGAAAGGCGGCGCCCTGTCCGTCGGGGCCGGCGAGCTTCGAGGCCTCCTCCTCGAACACCCTGATGAACTCCGCGCCGATCGCCTTGCGCTTGGCCTCGGGCTCGGTGACGCCCTTGAGCTTGTCCAGGAAGCGAGCCTCCGCGTCGACAGCCACGAGCGGCACCCTGAACGTGTCGCGAAAGGCGCTGATGACCTGCTCGCCCTCGTCCTTTCGCATCAGCCCGTGGTCGACGAACACGCACGTCAGCTGCTCGCCGATCGCGCGATGGACGAGCAGCGCGGCGACGGACGAGTCGACGCCGCCCGACAGGCCGCAGACGACGTTGGCGTCGCCCACCTGCGCACGGATCCGCCTGATCTGATCCTCGACGATCGACGCCGGCGACCACGTCTGCTCGCAGCCGCACACCTCGGTGAGAAAGCGCGTGAGGATCTCCTGGCCGTAGGGCGTGTGCACGACCTCGGGGTGAAACTGGATGCCATAGATGCTGCGCCGGGTGTCCTCGACGGCCGCGACCGGCGACGAGCTCGACGAGGCCAGCGCGGTGAACCCCGGCGGCGGCTCGAACACGGTGTCGCGGTGGGACATCCAGCAGGTCTGCTCGATGGGCATGTCGCGCAGCAGCACGCCGGGCTGTGTCACGTGCAGGTCCGAGCGTCCGAACTCGCCGACCTCCGCCTGCTCGACCCGGCCGCCGAGCTCGTGCACCAGCAGCTGCATGCCGTAGCAGATGCCCAGCACCGGCACGCCCAGCTCCAGCAGCTCGCGGTCCAGGCGCGGCGCGCCCTCGGCATAGACCGACGCCGGGCCGCCCGACAGCACGATGCCACGCGGCTTGCGCCTGGCGACCTCCTCCAGCGCCACGCTGTGCGGCAGCAGCTCGCTGAACACGCCGCACTCGCGCAGCCGGCGCGCGATCAGCTGGCTGTACTGCCCGCCGTAATCCAAGACCACCACCTGCTCGGTGGCCGCGTCGACGGTCCCCGCCTCCCCGGCGTCCAGATCGGGCGCCGTGACTGCGGTGTCAGTCATTTACTAGCGCTGCAGCCTTTCCGTTGGTGGCGCCCATGCCTACGCCCTGGTCGCGCTGCAGCGACTTGCCCTCGGTCTGCAGCGCTGGCGCGATGACCACCTCGGCGCGGTTGAACTCGGCGAGATCCTTGTGCCCGCATGTGGCCATCGACGTGCGCAGCCCGCCGAACAGGTTGAACGTGCCGTCGTTCTCGCGCGCGGGACCCGTGAGGATCTCCTCGAGCGTGCCGTTCTGGTGCGTCGCCACGCGCGCGCCGCGCGGCAGGCTCGGGTGGAAGGTCGCCATGCCCCAGTGAAAGCCGCGTCCGGGCGCCTCGTAGGCGCGCGCCAGCGGCGAGCCGATCATCACGGCGTCGGCGCCGAGCGCGATCGCCTTGGACACGTCGCCGCCGTTGCGCATGCCGCCGTCGGCGATCACCTGCGCGTACTCGCCCGTCTCCAGCATGTGCGTCGAGCGCGCGTGAGCGACGTCGGCGATGGCCGTCGCCTGCGGCACGCCGATGCCGAGCACGCCGCGCGTCGTGCACGCGGCGCCCGGGCCGACGCCGACGAGCACGCCGGCCGCGCCGGTGCGCATCAGGTGCAGGCCGGTGTGGTAGGAGGCGCAGCCGCCGACCACGACGGGAACGTCGAGCGAGGGGATGAACTCCTTCAGGTTCAGCGGCTCGGAGACGGTCGAGACGTGTTCGCCGGAGACGACCGTGCCCTGGATCACGAGCACGTCCAGGCCGGCCTCCATCGCGATCTCGTGGAACTTGAGCACGCGCTGCGGCGTCAGCGAAGCCGCTACGACTACTTTCTGCTCCTTGATTTCGGAGATGCGCTGGGCGATCAGCTCGGGCTTGATCGGCTCTGCGTAGATCTCCTGCATCTCGCGCGTGGCGACGTCCTTGGGCAGCTCGGCGATCCGCTCGAGCTGCTCCTCGGCGTCCTCATAACGCGTGAAGATGCCCTCCAGGTTGAGCACCGCCAGGCCGCCGAGCCCGCCGATGATGCCGGCCGTGCGCGGCGAGACGACGCCGTCCATCGCCGAGGCGAGCATCGGCAGCTCGAACTGGTAAGGGCCGAGCTTCCAGGAGATGTCGATGTCGTCGGGGTCGCGCGTGCGCCGCGACGGCACGATCGCAATGTCGTCGAAGCCGTAGGCCTGACGGGCCTTCTTGCCGCGTCCGATCTCTATCTCCATCGCTGAATCCTCGCAGTCGGTCCGGACGAGAAGACCCCGCTCGGGGCGGGGCCAAGGTGGCGTCGGCGGGGCGCCGTGAGGGTGTTGTCGCGGACCTCGGCCAAGTGGATTTGAGCATAGCAACGGCGGGTTGTGACCGAAGCCCTTGGGTATCCTCGTCTGACATGAGCGCGGGGGCGAACATCGGCTATGACGCACACGCCATCGAGGCGCGCCGGCAGGCGGCCTGGCGCGAGCGCGACACCGCGCGCACGCCCGCCGTGCTCGACGACCAGCCGCATCTTTACATCAAGCCCTCGGCGCCGTTCACGTCGGGCAACGTGCACATCGGCCACGTGCGCAGCTACTCGATCGGCGACGCCTACGCGCGCTTCAGGCGCGCGCGCGGCGATCGCGTGCTGTTCGCGTTCGGCTTCGACGCCTTCGGCCTGCCGGCGGAGCTCGGCGCGATCGCCGGCGGCGTGCCGCCGAGCGAGTGGGTGGCGCGCTGCGCCGAGCACATGACCGGGCAGCTGCAGCGCCTGGGCTTCTCCTTCGACTGGGAGCGCACGTTCATGAGCTCCGATCCGATCATGTACCGCTGGTCGCAGTGGCTGTTCTTGAGGCTGCTGGAGGCCGGGCTGGTGTACCGCGGCACGGGCAACGTCGACTGGTGCGACACGTGCCAGACGACGCTGGCGACGATCCAGGTCGAGGACGGGCTGTGCTGGCGCTGTCACAACCCCGTGCGCCTGATCGAGCGACCCACCTGGTACCTGCGCGTGAGCGCCTACACGCAGGAGAACGACCGCCGCCTGGACGAGCTGGCCGGCGGCGGGCGCTGGGACGAGGTGGCGCTGGCCAGCCAGCGATTCGTGCTGGGGCGCGTGGACGGCGTGGAGGTGGAGCTGGGCGAGGGCGCCGACGGGCCGTCGCTGTCGGTGTTCACGCCGCACGCCGACTCGCTGGAGCTGGCGCGCTTCGTGCTGCTCTCGCCCAAGCACCCGGAGATCGACGCGTGGGCGGCGGACCCGGCGGTGCACGCGGGCCTGGAGGAGCTGCGCTCGGGCGGCCTGGAGCGAAGCTCGCGCGACGCGCGCAAGATCGCGCTGATCGACACCGGCCGCTCGCTGCCCGCGCCGACCGGGCAAGGCTGGCTGCCGGTGCTGATCTCGCCGGCGGTCGACGGACGCTTCGGCGCGACGGCGGTCTTCGGCATGCCCGAGCACGACCGCACCGACGAGGTGATCGCCGAGCGGCTGCCCGAGCTGCTGGGCGCCTCGCGCGGCGCCGCCAACGGCGCCGACGCCGCCGCGCCGGCGCGCGCAGCCGGCAAGGCCTCGCGCCCGCGCCCGGCCGTGCGCTACAAGGCCGACGACTTCTCGATCTCGCGCCAGCGCTCGTGGGGCACGCCGATCCCGATCGTCTACTGCGAGACGCACGGCGCGGTGCCGATCGCCAAGGAGCAGCTGCCGGTGCTGCTGCCGCTGAACATCACGCCGACGGGCGCCGGCAACCCGCTGGCGGAGCTCGAGGAGTTCGTGCAGACGACCTGCCCGCTGTGCGGCGGCCCGGCCGAGCGCGAGACGGACACGCTGGACTGCCACTTCGACGCGCTGTGGCTGTGGGTGCCAGTGTGCGTGCCGCCGGAGTCGCGCGAGCAGACGCTGGAGGAGATCCTGGCGCTGGCGGACCTGCGCCACTGGCTGCCCTCAGAGCGCGTGGTGGCTGGGTCTGACAGCGGCAACTTCGTGTTCGACCAGCGCATCGTGACGAAGGCGCTGCGCGACCTGGGGCCGCTGGAGTTCCTGGCCGACGGCGAGCCGTTCGCGGGCTGCCTGTTTCACGAGATGGTGATCTCAGACGGGCGCAAGATGAGCAAGCACCTGGGCAACGTGGTCGACCCGGACGCGCTGGTGGAGCGCTATGGCGCGGACACGGTGCGCCTGGCGGTGCTGTACGCGGCGCGCCCGCAGAAGACGCTGAACTGGAGCGACTCGGCGGTGCTGCGCGCGCACCGCTTCCTCACACAGGTGTGGGACTTCACGCAAGCGCAGATCGCCGCCGCCGAGCAGCTTGCCCTGGACGAGTCCGCGGCAGCCCAGGCCGACGGCGAGCCCGTGAGAGACACCAGCGAGCACCTGCGCGTGAAACTGGCGCAGTGGTGCGAGCGGGGCGCGCAGAAGATCACCGAGGACATGGAGGGCCTGGAGATGCACAGCGCGGTGCGCAACGTGATGCGGCTGTTCGACCGCATCAAGGACTTCGACAAGCGCGTGGTCGCACGCCAGGGCGCGCTCACCCGCGCCGACAGCGACGCGCTGGCGCAGGCCTTGGCGCTGCTTGCGCAGCTGCTGGGCCCGTTCGCGCCGCACATGTCCGAGGAGCTGTGGCTGGCGCTGGGCAACGAGGAGAACGGCCCACAGACGCCGTGGCCAGGCGTATCGTTGCAGGCGGTCGCATGAGCCCGCAAACCGTAGAGAGCCCTCGGCAGGGGTCCCGGCAGCGCACGCGCTCCTGCGCCACGGAGCTCGTCTGCCACCGCTGCGAGAACAGCTATCCGCTGGAGTCGACCGTCTTCTCCTGCCCGGACTGCGGCAAGGGGCTGGACATCGTCTACGACTACGAGCTGGCGGCGAGCCACTTCAAGGACTTCCCCAGCTCCGAGCGCCCGCAGAACATCTGGCACTTCGAGGAGCTGCTGCCGATCGTCGACGCGGCCGCGCAGGCGCGCGTGGGAAGGCACTCCGGCTACACGCCGCTGATTCGCGCCGACAGGCTGGGCGCCGAGCTGGGCATCGCCAACCTGTACCTGAAGGACGACTCGAGCAACCGGCCCAGCCTCTCCTACAAGGACCGCGTCGTGTCGATGTCGATCGCGCGGCTGCTGGAGCGCGGCAAGACGGAGATCGGCTGCGTGTCGACGGGCAACGTCGGCACGGCGGTGGCCTCGTTCGCGGCGAAGGCGGGCGTGGACGCCTACATCGTCTACCCAAACCGCCTGGAGGAGATGAAGGCGCGCGCGTGCATGGCGCTCGGCGCGAAGGTCTGCCAGGTGCAGGGCAACTACGACGAAGCCAACCGGCGCTGTCGCGAGGTGGCCGAAGCGACGGGCATGGACTTCGCGAACATCACGCTGCGCCCGTTCTACGCCGAGGGCGCCAAGACGGCGGCCTTCGAGATCGTCGAGCAGCTGGACTGGAACTCGCCGGAGCACATCGTCAGCCCGGCGGCCGGCGGCACGCTGTCCTCGCGCATGCACAAGGGGCTGATCGAGCTGGGGCTGCTGGGGCTGGCCGAGACGGAGGGCACGGCGATCCACATCGCCCAGCCGAGCGGCTGCAACCCGATCGCCTCGGCGATCCTCGCCGAGGAGGCGGAGGTGCATCCGGTGATGCCCGAGACGGCGGCGCACTCGCTGGCGATCGGCGCTCCCGGCGACGGCTATCTGGTGATCGACGCGGTGCACAAACGCGGCGGCACGGCCGCGTTCGCGTCGGACCCGGAGATCTTCGCGGGCATCGACCTGCTGGCGGCGACGGAGGGGCTGCTGACCGAGCCGGCGGGCGGCACGACGGTGGCGGTGCTGGAGAAGCTGGCGGCGGCCGGCCGCTTCGCGCCGGGCGACACGGTCGTGGCGCTGATCACGGGCAACGGCCTGAAGACGCTGGACGAGCACCCGCCGAAGCAGTGGCCGGCGAAGATCGACTGCGAGCTCGACCCGATGCTCGCGGCGCTGGGCGAGCTGAAGGCCACGGACTCGCTGATGCAGACGGCGCGCGCACAGTTGTCGCTGTAGTCAGCGGCGGCCGTCGGCCACCCGACGCGATACGCCTCCCCCGAAACGGATCTATTTTTAATATTTATCGAGTCGTTGGTTGGCTTGTGAGGAAGCGTGGCGAGTGGGTACAGTGCGCGCATGGCCGACGAATCGCGCACGGACCCGCTGCTCGACCTGAGCGAGCGCCGGCGCAAAGAGCGCCAGGCCGTCGAGGAGGCGGGCGGCGGCCAGTCCGAGGGCTTCGAGCTGGCCGAGCGGGAACTGATCGAGCACACCTCGCACGGCGATGGCCACGCGCCGGCGAAGATCGCGCGCGACGCCTACGGCGAGGGCGTCGAGGAGGAGCCGACCGAGTGCGAGTACGGCGAGGCCGACGAGGAGCACCGGCCCGACTGAGCCGCGCGCTCGGCCTGCGCCGCGCGCCTGTTTTGCAGCGCTCGATCCTCGCCTTCGCTCGACGGCGCCGCGGTCGAGCCGACGTCGCCGACGCGAACGCGCAGCGGCGCGTGGTCAGAAAGCTCGACCGAACGTCCGTCCAGCGCGACGCGCCGATGCAGCGCCTGCGCCTGGCCGACCGGCGCCAGGCCGCGCACGAAGATGTGGTCGACGTGGCAGCGCGCGACGTGCGCGGCGGCGTCGGGCGCGCGCGGCGCGCGCAGGTTGAGATCGCCGCCGAGGATCAGCGGATTGCCGCGCGCCCAGTCCAGCGCGCGCTGCCACAGGCGTCGCAGCTCGTGCTCGGCGAGCGCGGCGCGCGTGCTGGCGTGGAAGTTGACGACGCACGGCCCGTCGCGCAGGCGCGCGAGCTGCGCGACGCGCCGCTCGGGCCACGTGCGCAGGCGCAGCGTGGCGTGCTCGGCGATCGGCCTGCGCGCGAGGATGGCGTTGCAGCCGCCGCCGTTTGACTTGACCAGCTCGGGATCGCGCTCGGCGAGGGCGCGGCGCAGCGCCGGCAGCGCGTTGCGCGAGGTCATCGCACGACGCTGCTCTGCGCCGGCGGCGCGCGCCAGCTCGGCGGGCCACCAAGGCGGCGCCTCCTGCAGCAGCGCGACGTCCCACTGCCACTCGGCGAGCTGGGCGGCGAACTGGCGCAGCAGCGCATGGCGCGTCGGCGGCAGCGAGCGCCCGTGAAAGAGGTTCCAGCTGACGATCAGCACTGGTTTGGCGGTTACGGCGGCGCAACGACGCTGTAGGGTCTTGAGGCCTTGAGAGGATGGACTACCCGCCGCCGGCCCGTCGCCGTCGGCCCAGCGTCGACGCTCCTGCTGGCGTGCTGCGCGGTCGCCTGGCACAGCGCCGACTTGCTCTGCCTGCTGCCGGCGCTGGCGCTGGCGTGCGCGCTTGCGTTCAGGAGATATCCGGGCGAGCGGCTGCTCGTGGCCCTGCGCAGCCGGCGACGGGCTCGCT
>Ga0207671_10001626_pt1 | contig 25575 bp, 22 predicted proteins | sample KBSC24metaG_FD_184352 | JGI IMG/M metagenome (GOLD analysis project Ga0207671, IMG submission 184352) | Corn rhizosphere microbial communities from Kellogg Biological Station, Michigan, USA - KBS C2-4 metaG (SPAdes) (version 2) | ecosystem: Host-associated > Plants > Roots > Rhizosphere > Soil... | reverse complement strand
AGAAGACGTCTTCTCCCTTGAACTTGAGTTTCATGATGAGATCGACTTCATGGCTGTCTCCACCGGTGATGTCGGTAAAGACTTCCTTGTCGAGCGGAATGATCTCGGCATCTCGATCGATGTAGGGTGCGAGATCAGGCAGGAGAAGATCGACGAATTCGATAAAGAAGCTTCCGATCAACTCTTTGAATAAGCGGTCGTGGTTCATATGCTGTGTCTCCCACTATATCACTCGCGGGGGCGAGGCAAAAGCGGAAGGTAATTCCGAAAATAAATTTGAAAGAATCCGATATAAGTGAGGCGAATTGCAATGAGGCGTTTTCTATACACCTGTATCCTGTCGATAGTTTGCGTTGCGGTCTCAATGGGGACGAGCAGAGTAGATGGCGCAGCCGGCGCTAAGACCAATTCTGCTCTCAAGCATCGCTGGGTCTATGTGATGACGAATATGTTGCCAGATGCCTCCGTTGCAACTCTGGATTCGCTATTCGGGCAGGCACAGGCTGCGGGGTACAACGGAGTCGTTCTTACCGACTACAAGTTCACCACTCCCATGAGCGCTGATCCCACTTACATTGCCCACGCGCGAGCAGTTGCCCAGAGCGCAAGGAGCCATGGATTGGAGATCATCCCGATGGTGTGCGACATCGGGTATGAGAGCGGATTCGAGTTTCAGGATCCCAATCTGGCGGAGGCTCTGCCGGTTAAGGATGCCAGCTATACGGTTCACAGGCGCGCTGCCGAGCCGGATATCGATACCGGGGCAAGCCTTAAGAACGGGGATTTCGAGGAGTCTAACGGGGACCATCTGAGTGGATGGTCTTATCAGGACGATCCCGGCACAACGACGTTTGTGGATCACAGCGTGACGCACTCCGGCGGACAATCACTTCGGACGGACAAACTCGGCACGGGAAATCCAGACGGGAATGCCCGGGTTATTCAGACAGTCAATGTCGTTCCGTTTCATGCCTACCATCTCTCTTTCTGGATTAAGACGGAAGGTTTCGGAACAGGGTGGGCTGCCCGCGTCGCGGTATTGCCCGACCAGACGAAGAACGATAACCTTGTCTTTCCCTCATGGTCGATTGCGTCCACACAGGACTGGAAGCAGTACGATGCCGTCTTTAACAGCCTCGGCAACACCACAGTGCGCGTCTATCTTGGAACATGGGGTGGGCGTGGCGGCAAGATCTGGTGGGACAGCGCAAAGCTCGAACCTGCCGGTTTTGTGAATGTGGCGCGGCGCGACGGTTGCCCGCTGACGGTTACCGGCGACGGCGGCAAGGTCTATCACGAAGGCGTGGATTTTGATAAGATAACCGATCCTCAGCTTGGCGTCGGCGGCAACTACGATGTGTGGCACGATGCGCCGAAGCTCTCCATTCCTGTCGGCTCATCGATTAAAGATGGAGCGCATCTGCGCGTGAGTTACTATCATGTGCTGCGCGTGGAGGCCGGCTCAGTGGCGCCGTGCCTCAGCGAGCCAAAGCTGTATGATCTCATCCAAGCCGAAGTCGCGCGCGTTAACGATCTCTTTCATCCAAGCACGTTTTTTCTGGGGCAGGACGAGATTCGCGCGGCTAACTGGTGCGCTCTCTGCCAGTCGCGCCATTTGACGCCCGGCCAGCTTCTTGCCGATAACACTCGCCGGTGTGCGGGCATCATTCGCAAGGCTGCGCCGAAGGCCACGCTGGTGATCTGGTCGGATATGTACGATCCTCACCATAACGCCCATGACAACTACTACCTTGTCAACGGCACACTGGCAGAATCCTGGAAGGGGATTGATCCGGCGATGATTGTGGCGAACTGGAACAACGATAAGGCGGACAAGAGCCTGGCGTGGTTTGCTGGTCTTGGCAATTCGCAGCTTCTTGCAGGGTACTACGACGGGCGGCCTGAAGCGATCACCTCATGGCTTGCTGCTGCCCGTAAGGCCGGTCCGGTCGACGGCGTCATGTACACAACCTGGCAGAACGACTACAGCAAACTGGGCGCTTTTGCAAAAGCTGCATGGGGCAGTTCCTAAATTTCGGGAGCATTCTGTTGTGTATAGGTTGCCGTTTATCCGTTTAACCGCATAGGAATTCTTCTTTCACCAATGCAGCCATCAATTCATCACCTCTGATGGCGTTTCCTGAAGTTTCCAGTAACCGGTAGCGCAAAAAAACTTATTGACAGATCAAGGATGCTTTGATATACTCGTTTTACAGTTTAATCGATTAACCGGCGTGTAACGATTTAGATATACGTCACGGCTGCGTAATCCTGGAGCGCTTGAAACGTTATAGGGGCCGCATGTCTTTGCCAAAGCACGGCTGTTGAAGGCAGAAGGAGATAATATTCTTATGTTATTTTAGTTATTTTTGCAATACATATTACTGTGCTGTACATACTCATGGCTCAACATTCACGACGGGGCGGATGTTAACGCCGTTCGATACGCCCGGAACTACAAGCCCTGTCATTCAGGACGATCATTGGAGGAGTATTCCGTGAGATTTACCATTAAGCGAATCTTACTGATCATGGTGGTCAGTATGGCTTCACTCGGCTGGCTGAAGCCTGCGCACAGTCAAACGCGTGTCGCATGTGTCGGCGACAGTATTACCTATGGCGTCAATCTGGCGTCGAACCAAACCTACCCGGCGTTTCTGCAGACTTTGCTGGGATCGGGCTACAACGTTCAGAACTTCGGTTACCCTGGTCTCTCCCTGATGAGCCTGCCAGGCGGTAATCCCTCGTATCATCCAGCATATACGAGCACCACACAGTATTCGGCCGCCATCAACTTCAATCCGAATATCGTGATCATCATGTTGGGCACCAATGATGCCTCATTTGCGCCAAATGCAGGACAGACATGGGCGCAAACATATGAATCCATGTTTATCTCGCAGTATCAGAGCCTGATCGGCGCCTTTAAGAACTGCCCGGCTCATCCGGTCGTATACGTGGCCCTTTGCACTCGAATTGCCGGATCCAACTCTTACGGGATCGATCCCACGGTTCTGAACAGCGTCATCGTGCCGGAACTCTCGACGATCGCTGCGGCTGCATCGGCTCCCGTGGTTAACTTCTTCGCCGCCTCAAGCCCGTATGGAAATGCCTATCAGGATAATGTGCATCCCACGGCGACCCTCACGCAGATCATGGCGAACTCCGCCTATGCGTCGATACAGCAGTATGCATCTGCTCCTCCCACAACGCCTGCTGCGCCGTCAGCGGTAACTGCCACACCCGGAAACGGAGGCGTGCAGCTTTCGTGGACCGCGCCCGCAGGGTGGGTGAGCGCCTACAACGTCTATCGCAGCACGACGGCAGGCGGAGAGGGAACCACTCCCTATGCCGCAGGCCTGCCGGGATATCTCACTAACTATGTCGATTCCGGCGCTACCAATGGGTCGACATACTACTACAAAGTGGCTGCGGTGAATAGCGCGGCGTCCGGCGCTCAGTCGGCGGAAGTGCACGGCGCGCCTGCATCCACGCTTTACGCCGGGCTTCCCTATGGCGCATTGCCGTCAGTGCCAGGCACCATCTTTGCCGACAACTACGATCTCGGTGGCCAGGGTATCGGCTACAATTCCGGAAGCGCGTGGAACTTCGGCGGCTTCGATCGCTTCTACGAGGGTGTCGGGATGGAAGTCAACACGGATTCGCCCACCAACGGCTTCGATGTCGGTTGGACAGCGGCCGGACAGTGGCTTAACTATTCCGTCAATGTGGCAGCGACGGGGACGTATCTGGTTGGCTTCCGCGTCGCTTCCGGCGGTACGGGAGGCACACTGCATCTGGAAAGCGCCACCGGCGCAAATCTCACCGGCTCGGTTACAGTGCCCGCGACAGGTGGCTGGCAGACCTGGGCAACCGTAAATGCCACGGCAACGCTGCCTGTGGGGCGTCAGGCGCTCAAGGTGGTTCAGGACAGTGGCGGCTACAACATCAATGCCATGACGTTTTCCACGTCGAGCATTCCATCTGCGCCTACCGGACTTGCAGCGACTGCTGGCAACGCTCAGGTCAGTCTGACGTGGAACGCGAGCACGGGAGCAACATCCTACAACGTATATCGGGCAACAACCGCCGGTGGTGAGGGAACGACCGCGATTGCCACAGGAATCGCGGCGACATCGTATGTAAATACCGGATTGACCAACGGGACGACTTACTATTACAAGGTCGCTGCCGTCAACAGCTTGGGCACGTCAGCTCAGTCAACTGAAGCGAATGCGAAACCTACCGGTCCCGTGGAAGCGCCCTATGGTGGCACGGCGGCTGCGGTGCCCGGCACGGTGCAGGCTGAAAATTACGATACGGGCGGTCAGGGACTTGGCTACTCCGTTACGGCAGTCAATGGTTCGGCCAACAGCTACCGGACCGATGGTGTCGACCTTGAGACCTGCACGGATACGGGAAACGGATACGATATGGGCTGGACCGGGACCGGGCAGTGGTTCCGGTATACGGTCAATGTGGCGACAGCGGGTATCTATGTCGTCGGCTTCCGTATCTCCTCCGGTGGCACAGGTGGGACACTTCATCTGCAGAATGCCGCAGGCACAAATCTCACCGGTACGGTTACCGTGCCCGGAACGGGCGGCTGGCAGACCTGGACGACCGTCAATGCGCTGGCGACTCTCCCGGCGGGCCAGCAAGTGCTCACCGTATACCAGGACACAGGCGGTTACAACATCAACCTGCTGACATTCACCAAGCAGACCGCGCCCGCCGCCCCGGTCGGCCTCACCGCAACTGCAGGTACAGCACAGGTCAGCTTGAGCTGGACGGCCAGCAGCGGCGCAGCATCCTATAACGTCTATCGTTCAACGACAGCGGGCGGCGAGGGAACGACCGCCATTGCCACGGGTATTACAAGCACAACATACGTCAATACAGGACTGACTAACGGAACCACGTACTTCTACAAAGTCGCTGCCGTTAACGCCTCGGGAACGTCGTCACAGTCGAATGAGGCCAGCGCCACACCCGCTGCCAGCACCGGTCCGATCGCTAACGGCACATACACGCTCACGCCGCAGAATGCCACCGGATCGCGGCTCGATGCCACGAACGGAAGCAACACGAGCGGTACGCAGCTCCAGATCTGGACGGCTGCGGCAAACAATCCGAACCAGAAGTGGATATTCACCTACATGGGTGGCGGCTACTACAAGATCCAGCCGTCGTATAACACCGGCCTGGCGGTAGGCGTCGCCGGAAACGGCTCCGCCAATGCAACGGCCGTACAGCTCCTGACCGACAACGGCGCAACCGGCCAGCGATGGCAGCTGACCGCCGTCACCGGCGGCTATACCCTGACGCCGCAGTGCGCCACCGGCTCGACATTGAACGTAAGCGGCCCAAGCTCAGCGGACGGCACGCCGATCATCATCTGGCAGGCCACAGGAGGGACGAACACGATCTTCAGTATCGGAACGAACTAGATCGCAGCCTGCCGATCCAATTCGGCAGGCAAAATGGTGACACAAAAAATGCCGGCCGCCTTCAGCGAAGGCGGCTGGTATTTCGTAGAGAGGCAAGCTCAGGCGCTATGTGCTTGGCTGGTTTGCAAGCCAGTGATCCAGGTCAGAAGAATCGGTGAAATCGAGCAGCGCTTCGCCAAGATCGTCTAACTGAGCAGGTGTTAGCGCGGTAATTCGATTGGTTAAAGATGGAACTATTTTGCCCATTCGCCGATTGATCAGACGAACGATCAACTGCTCCTTTCCATCATGTAGCCCCTCCTGGCGGCCCTGCTTAAGACCTAGTTCAATTCCCCGGCTTTCCCAACTTGATACCAATGCCACGGTTTCTTCCCTTTCTTTCGGTAACAGTTCTTCACGTTCACGCTCGAATTGTTTAAGTTCGTTTGCGTTCAACTTCAAATAAGAATCCAGAAAGCCGCCAATCAGCTTTGATCGGGCAGGGTCCAGCTTCAATCGAGCCAGAAGACGAAGACACTCCAATTTTACCAGAGGGCGTTCCGACTTATCCATCTTCATTGTGGACATCAACGCTGCTGCCATCGGATTGTCGTGTTTCAGGAATGCGCGCCATGGGATGCGCTGGAGCTGAATGACGGTGTATTCGAAGCGCATGACGGTTTTGTTGGGGAAGCTGACCTGATAATGATCCGGCTCGGCGCGTTTTGGTGATCTGTAAGAGAATACGGCCACAGGATAAACGGGCAGATCGAACTTCTCGCTGAGACGGCTGAAGTAGTTGAACATTCTCTTTGGGAAGTGCGGTTGTCTTTTCGATTGGTTCTCAACATGGATGAGAAAGAAGACGTCTTCTCCCTTGAACTTGAGTTTCATGATGAGATCGACTTCATGGCTGTCTCCACCGGTGATGTCGGTAAAGACTTCCTTGTCGAGCGGAATGATCTCGGCATCTCGATCGATGTAGGGCGCGAGATCAGGCAGGAGAAGATCGACGAATTCGATAAAGAAGCTTCCGATCAACTCTTTGAATAAGCGGTCGTGGTTCATATGATGTGCCTCCCACTATATCACTCGCGCCGATGAGGCAAAAGCGGAAAGCTATTTTAAAAATAATTCGAGAACCATGCCTGGGAAACGCACATCCGGGAGATGTTTATTGCAATGAACTCTAGTGCGAAAAAATCATCGCCTTTCCCCATTGATTCCCTTACTGCCGAGAAGATGAAGGATATTGTGAAATCGGGCGGAAGCGTGATGGATGTTGTAAGGGAGATATGGCAGGCACATCATCCGGGTGTCGAGAGCGCCTTGTATCCCATCAAATATTTGCGTACAGTCTTTGGGCTAAGTTTTCACGACGCTATGAGCATTGGCCGCCATGTTAGTTTTGTATGTGGAAGTCTGACAGACGATGATCTCGACGATTTGCTCTTGCCCAAGATGCGTGCCGCAATTGGCGCTAATGCGGCCTCATGACTTTCATAGTCATGAGGCCGTATTCAGTCATCGACAGTAATGTGCACACTGCCAATTTGAGCCGTTGGCTCGTTTTCAGGAGACTCACTTGGCTGCGGCTATTTCGCGGCGAGCGCGTAAATCGACTTTACGTCGTCGGATGAGATGGTTTTCGAGCCATTATCCGTGTTGATCTCGTATGTTTTTCCATCGAAGCTGGAGATCGAACCGGTAATTTGATCCCCGTTCTTCATTGTAAATAGCGATTTCGAAGGTCCTGCCGGCACTGCGGCTGCGGCAACAGGAGCTGCTCCTGCAACGACTGGCGCCGGAATAATAGTCGGCTTATCGACGTACATGGGGAACGTCTGCCCCTTATGCACAGTGATGTCCCTCCCGTTGACGAACACGCCGAATACAGAAAGGAATAAGGCTGTTGCAATCACCGCGCCGGCATTACCGTGTCCACTTCCGCCAAGAGGATCGGATCGCAGGGGCAAATGCTTGCCATCGCCGATTTGAACATAGTCGCAACTGAATTCCAGTTTCCCCGCCTTGCCAAACATGCCGCGTCGGCTGCTCTTGGTAATCTTTCCAAATGCCATTGTTCCTGCGGGAATCAGCAGGACATGCCCGGGGCCATATACGTCCTGGGCAAGCTTGTAAGGCACTTCCTCTCCGGTCTTATTGGCGCCGGATTTAAGATCCTGCTGAAGCTCTACTTTTATCTCGGTGCGCTCGGGCACTTCGACGGTGCCGGCGGAAACAGCGATTGGAGGAGCTGTGAGGTCTGTTGCCACCGGCTGCTGTGCGTAGACCGTTGGAGTGGGAACTGATAAGACGAGGGCAAGACAAACGGTCTGGAGAAATCTTTGTTGCATATTTTAGTCCTGTTAGAGTAGTCTTATCTTATCATAAATATGCGATAGCAGGCGACCTTTCTTAAAAATGCTCTATTTGATTTGGATTAGCTTGTAGATATTGTCTTCTTATCCATCGCATTCTCATCCCGAGAAACCCATAACGTCCAAGCGATGAGCAGTGCTTGCAGCGGGAGCCGCAGCCAGAGAATCACACGGATCGTTTCGGTGTCATAACCGGGCGGTGGATGAAGAACCATATTGATGTTGGCGGGAAAGACGGCGATATAGAGAAGAACCAATCCCAGCCCGGCTGCGCGCCGGACGAACGGCAGCAGAATGCCGATGCCGCCGACGATTTCAAAGAAGCCGCTGATCAGTACAAGCGCATGGTGGGCCGGGAGGTAATTGGGGACAATGGACTCAAATGGCGCGGGGCTGGTGAAGTGTTTGATGCCGATCCAGACCATCGACAACGCCAGCAGCCAGCGCAGCAGCCGCTTTGCCGCATTGCGTGGCGGAAAGTTTGATCTGCCGGCCTCGTTGTCGATCATAATGTAAGGAATCGCCTGCTTTCGTCGTCTCCCTGGAGTTTACCTTGCCATCTGCGAACCGAAACGGTGTGCGTCAACCGTTTAAGAAGCTCCTGCGGCGTATCGCTGTTGCGATCAGCGCTTTTGTTTTTCTGATTCTGGCTGAGATCCTTATCGCCATTCCCGGCCCCGACGACCACTTTCGAAATCCTAGCCGTTCACTGGTTAGACTGGGAAAAGCACGAGCGGGACATCATTTGATCTATGTGGTTATGGGCGACAGCACGGCGGCAGGTGAGGGAGGAGACTATAAGAGTGGAATCGCGATGGAAACGGCCACGTTTCTTTCAACGTTCAGTCCTATCGTCATGACAAACCTTGCGGTGTCCGGAGCGAAAGTCTCCGATGTGCAGGCCGAGCAGCTTGCTGCCGCAGAGGCGCTGAAGCCGGATATCGTTCTCCTGGCTGTCGGCGCAAACGATGGCACGCACTTCACCTCCGGTGGTCGCATTCGTTCCGGCATGGATGATATTTTGAATGGTCTCCATTCCGCTAATCCACATGTGAAGATCCTGCTCACCGGGTCTCCGGAGCTTGGGGCCGCGCCACGATTCGCGCAGCCCCTTCGCTGGCTTGCCGGCACGCAGACAGCGCGCGTCAACGCTATCATCATAGATGTTGCGCACGAGCACGGAGCAATTTTCGTTCCCATTGCCCGCGGAACCGGCCCACTCTTTCATGCTGACCGAGGACTTTACGCCCCCGATCGGTTTCATCCCAACAATCGCGGCTACGCGACCTGGTTCCCCGTGCTGAATATGGCGTTGGGGGAGATTGTCAGGCAGTAGCATTCTGGGAAGAAACAACGGAAATGCTGGGCGTAGGCAGGAAATGCTCGAATAAGAAATGCTGGGGCAAGACAACCACCTAGCATTTCTTATTCCGGCAGCCCCTCGCATTGATCGCCCCAATGCGGCTGGCGGCCGTCGACATCGCGGAAGTTGTACACTCGTGACAGCGTCCATGTGGATAGCGCCTTTTCCCGGTCGCCGGCTTTTGCCTCGATATCCGGATCTTTGCACAGCGCGACGATCGCCCGGCCGAGGTATCTTGGGGTCTCCGAGTAGGCGAAGGCGGGACGTTCGGGAACGGCATCGCGCCATGTTTCCTCAGTGACGCCGAACAGATCGAGCATGACTTCGGACCGCAGCCAACCGGGAGTTACTGCCACAGATGTTATCGGAATGTTGCGCGCCTTAAAATCTTTGTCCATGGCGAGCGCAAGGCGAATGACCGTGACCTTTGCCAGATCGTAGAAGAGGGTGTCGCGATAGTGCAGATCATCGCCGTCGGTGATCTCGAATACGATCCCGTTTCCCTGTGCAACCATCAGAGGGACGCCATACCGGTTGGTGATGATATGCGTATGGATCGCGCGTTCCAGCAGGGCCAGGCCTTTTTCCAGCGATTGCTTCCAGAACGGCGTATCCCATTCAGTGAGCTCGTCGCCGCCCCAGATATCGTTGACGAGAATATCCAGCCGCCCCTGCTGCTCTTCCTTGATGCGCTCGAACAGCGCTTCCACCTGTTCCGGCTTTGTATGGTCCACGCGCACCGGTATACCTCTGCCCCCGGCGGCTTCTACCAGTTCCGCCGTTTTCTCAATCGTCTCCGGCCTTCCCGTCGTGCCGTTGGGAAGCGGAGTAACATCGCACTTTACGGTACGGCTGCTTCTCCCCGTGCAGTACACCGTTGCACCGGCCGCTCCCAATTCGACGGCAATTCCGCGGCCGCATCCACGCGTCGCGCCTGTCACCACAGCGATCTTTCCCTGCAGCGGCCTGTCACTTGCTGACTCCATACTGGCCCTCCAATCTTTCATATTTAGAGTATAGAGATCGATTCATGACACCTTCTGACATATTGGCCCGGTAAACTGAAATCACCCATAGACGAAGGACTACACCATGCGCGCTGACCGATTGCTTTCTGTCTTATTGCTGCTTCAAGTCAATCGACGCATTACGGCGCGTGAATTGGCGGAGCGGCTTGAAGTTTCCGAGAGGACGATCCTTCGTGATATGGAGGCCTTGGGCTCTGCCGGTGTGCCGGTGACTGCAGATCGTGGTACCGGCGGTGGCTGGAGCCTGGTGCAGGACTATCGGACAAACCTGACCGGTATGAATGCCGAGGAGGTGCAGACACTCTTTTTTGCTCGCTCCTCCCGCTTGCTTGCGGACCTTGGGCTGGGCAAAGCCGCCGATGCCGCGCTCATTAAGCTGATGGCATCGCTGCCGCTGGTATCGCGCCAGGGGATCGATCATATGCGGGAGCGTCTGCATATAGACGGCGCGGGCTGGTACAGGTCGGCCGAAGCATTTCCGTTTCTCACGACGCTTCAGGAGGCTGTGTGGCAGGAGAGGCGGCTGCAGATGGTCTATCAGCGGGCCGACGGCACGATCGCTGAGCGCGAGGTCGATCCGCTCGGACTGGTGGCGAAAGGGAGTGTCTGGTATCTGATTGCCGTTGCCGAGGGCGATCTGCGGTCATATCGGGTTTCGCGGGTCAAGACTGCAAGTGTTATGGAGATGCCCTGTAATCGCCCGGAGGGGTTCGATCTCGCCTCCTTCTGGGAGCAATCCGTAACCGAATTTAAGTCGGGTGTTCCTCGCTTTAAGGCAACCCTGCGCGTTGCTCCAGAACTTTTACGTCGTATTCGAGGCGGCAAAGCGCCGGTCATTGAAAGCGAGGAAGCGCCCGATGCCGCCGGTTGGGTGTCATTAACCACCGTGTTCCAGTTCGATTACGAGGTCTGCGAGTTCGCCATGCGGTATGGAGATCAGGTAGAGGTTTTGGAACCGGCGGACCTGAGAGCGTCGATTATTCGGAGGGCCGAGCAGATCCTGGGGATCTATGGCGAAAAATCCAGGCCGCTTACTATTGATGATGTTTAACGGCACTAAGGAAGGAGACACATAATATACGTTTTCTGATGAAGCGTCTTTTCCCAACTTTAGTGAATCTGCTGGCTTGTAAACAAAGCGAATATACGTTAAGATGAAAACGTAATGAACGCCATTAGATTTTCAAATTGCCGTTTACACCAGCTTGTTCTCGTCTTGATCTGCTTATTGGCTGCGCCGGCTCACGCGTGCTTGAATGACAGAGATACTGTGGCGGTCGAGATGGCAGGGCTGCCGGATGTCGCGCAGGTCGTCAGCGGACACTTCGAGACCAATCCTCCCCTGTATTATCAGATGCGGATCGATCGGATAAAGGCTGAGCTTACCAAGGGGGCCATCCTCTTTGCGGAATACGACGATGCGGCAGTGGCTTGCGATAGGATCGGCAACGACGATGCCGCTATCGAATGGATTGAGAAGAAGCACGCTCTGCTTCCCGCTTACGATGCCGGCAACGAAAAGATGAAGGAGCAGTGGTACCGGTATTATGCGAACGCCGGCACGTTCTGGGGTCACCGCTGGCTTCGAGGCGGCGCTCACATCGAGACGATCGCTCAGATGGATACGGCCGCCACTTATATCAAAGCTGCGCTTGCCATCAAGCCGAACGCGCACTTTGGCCGGGAAGGGTGCCAGCTGGTCGTTATCGAATGGATCGCAGATACGGTCAAGTCGCGAATTGCGCACGCCAACACAGGATCGGATGAAGAGGCTCGAACTATTGCTTATGATTTCGATAATCGCCTGAAGCAAATAGCCGCCAGGAACCACTTTGATCCGTTGACGGCGCTGTGCGGTCTGGTTGTGCTTGGCAACGCATGGGAAAGCCCTGATGTGTTCAGCGCAATCGGCCGGCAGGTAACCCTTACCGATCAACACAGTCTGGCTACAATGGCCTTTATGCGAGCTTGCGAACTGATCAACACAGGCCATCATTCCATTGTTGGCCTCACAGATCAGCAGATGTTGAACCTGTCCAATCCCAGTTTTTTGTCTCAGATTGAAGTGTATCCGCAGATGCAGAAGGAGTACGCGCAGTACCGGCGCGATGCCGACCACTGGCGTGCCGATCGTGATACATACATGGCTTCGAGACTTGCTCGTGGAGACCACCCGGATACCGATGAGCATTTCTGGGATGATTATCGCGAGACTGCATCGACGGCGCCGTCACCGTCAGTGGTGGATCGAGTCAATTATATGGTCTTCGGCGAAGGCAGTGCGGGGAATGGTCCTGCTTTGCTCTGCATATTGGTCTGCATGATACTGATTGTCTTTATATGCCGGCAAGCTATAAAGGATAGTCTCCAGCGATCATTAGCCCGCCACCGCCGGGAATTGTAATAGGTGAAACTCAAAAATGCGCCCGCCCTGAAGAGGAGCGGGCGCATTTTTAGTTATCCTGAGCTTATCCCTTCAACGATGCCATATCGATAACGAACCGATATTTGACGTCGTTTTTGAGCATCCGATCGTATGCTTCGTTGATCTTCTGGATCGGGATGATCTCGATATCGCTGACGATATTGTGCTCGGCGCAATAGTCGAGCATCTCCTGGGTCTCCTGGATCCCGCCGATTGCCGATCCGGAAAGCGAAGCTCGCTTCATAAGAAGCGAGAATGCGCTAACTGCGGCCGGCTTTTCGGGAGCGCCTACGAGCACCATGTTGCCGTTGCGGCGCAGCAGCGCAAGGTACATATTCAGGTCATGGTCGGCTGAGACAGTGTCGATCAGGAAGTCAAAGGTTCCGGCCAGCTTCTTGAGCGCCTCGGTATCGCGAGACACCACGACCTCATCGGCTCCAAGCCGCCTGGCGTCGTCTTCTTTGCCCGGCGACGTGGTGAACTGGGTGACATGCGCGCCGAATGAGTGCGCGAACTTCAACGCCATATGCCCGAGGCCGCCCAGACCGATCACGCCGACACGCTGTCCGGCCTGAACGTTCCAGTGCTTCAGCGGCGAGTATGTGGTGATGCCGGCGCAGAGCAGCGGCGCGACTGCCGCCAGGTCCAGCTTCGGGGAGACCTTCAGGGCAAACGCTTCATCCACGATGATGTGGTCCGAGTAGCCGCCATAGGTGGGCGTGCCGTCCTTGTACCGGCCGTTATAGGTAAATGCAACCTGTCCGCGGTCGCAGTACTGCTCCTCGCCGCTCGCGCAACTCGCGCACTCCCGGCAGCTGTCGACCATACAGCCGACGCCCGCCAGATCGCCCACGGCGAACTTCGTCACTTCGCTGCCGGCATGCGTCACACGGCCGACGATCTCATGTCCCGGCACCATTGGGTAAATCGATCCGCCCCACTCGTCGCGGGCCTGGTGGATATCGGAGTGGCAGACTCCGCAGTAAAGGATTTCGATTCGAATATCGCTGCGGCCTGGATCGGGGCGCTCAAAGTCCAACGGGGCAATGGAAGATGTCGCGCTCTGTGCGCCGTAGCCAATCGCTTTGCTCATATACGTCTGTTTTCCTGATCTTTCGTGACTTACTTTTTCTTACTTATCGTTTCGCAGTCAATTCTGTTTTCGAAGGCAGAGGTGAAGGGGCGGAATCGCTTTTGATCCATTCATGTACTTTTATGGCGATATCCGCTGCCAGTTGATCGTCTCCGGCTTGCACCGCATTCCAGTAGGCGATCTTGTAGTCCAGATAGTCCAGATTGCGCTGCATCTGCCTCATCTTCTCCGCCAGAACGACCTTGTGTGATTCAAGGAGACTTCTCTGCTGCTCCGCGGCTGCCCGGCCCTGTGAGATGAGCCCCATATACTGGCGCATCTCCTCAAGAGACATTCCTGTGGCGCGCAGACAGGCGAGAGTTTCAAGGCGGGCCACGTCGTCTATCGAGTACCGCCGATGTCCGCTGCTCAGGTCTCGTCTGATCGATTTCAGCAAACCGAGACGCTCATAGTATCGCAGTGTGTGCTCGCTCAGCCCCGTCATCTCAACGACCTGCTGGACCGTCAGATCGCGGTCGAAGGGCAGTGGTGTCAGATCGTAAGGCTGCCTGTCTGCCTGGCAAAATCCCGACAGCGGATGTTCCCCTACAGGTTGCGGTTGTTCGACTGTCGGCGCTTTCCCATTCATAACGCTTTCCTCCGGTTGCTCTGGCGTCTCTGGCGACGGTTCAGGAGTAGTATGGAGAACCTAGAGCGCTCTAGGTCAAGGGTTTGCATAGAGATTTCAAAAAGAAATTGGCGGAATTGTTTCCGGATAGATACCTGGAGCCCTCATTTAAGGGCATGGCATTTAGGGCATAATGGTTGAGCATTTATGGAGGAACACCATGGAATACAGACTGCTTGGCGGTTCGGGCCTCAAAGTGCCCGTGCTCTCGTTCGGCACGGCGACTTTCGGCGGAACTAATGAATTCTTTCGCGTCTGGGGCAGCACGGATGTCGAGGAGGCGCGCAGGCTTATCGATATCTCTCTTGAAGCAGGCGTCAACCTCTTTGATACTGCGGATGTCTATTCCGATGGAACGTCCGAAGAGATCCTTGGTCAGGCGATCTCCGGCAAGCGTGACGACCTATTGATCGCCACCAAGGCGAGTTTCCGTACCGGACCAGGTGCGAACGATGTCGGCACGTCGCGCCATCATCTGGTTCGCGCCTGCGAAGCAAGTCTGCGGCGTCTAAAAACGGACTATATCGATCTCTACCAGCTCCATGGATTCGATGCTCTTACTCCCATCGAGGAGACGCTTAGCGCATTGGACGACCTTGTCCGGAGCGGCAAGGTGCGCTACATCGCCTGCTCAAACTTCTCGGGCTGGCATCTCATGAAGTCGCTGTCCATCTCGGAAAGATATGGATGGGCGCGTTATATCGGGCATCAAGCGTACTATTCCTTGATCGGCCGGGAGTATGAATGGGAGCTGATGCCGCTGGCGATCGATCAGAAGGTGGGCACGATCGTATGGAGTCCGCTTGCCGGTGGACAGCTAACCGGCAAAGTCCGGCGAAATCAGCCGCCGCCGGAAGGCAGCCGCGTCAGCTCAGGCAACGCCGGCGGGCCTCCGGTTGACCGCGAGCGGCTGTATGGCATCGTGGATGTGCTGGATAAGATTGCGGAAGAGACCGGAAAAAGCGTTACGCAGATTTCGTTGAACTGGCTGCTGCAGCGACCCACGATTTCATCGATCATCATCGGCGCGCGCAATGAGGAGCAGCTTCGGCATAATCTGGGATCTGTGGGCTGGAACCTGACGGCCGAGCAGGTGGGGGCGCTCGATGCCGCCAGTGAAAGCACACCGATCTATCCTTACTGGCATCAGTGGGGGACATCGAGGGATAGGAATCCGCCGGCGGTTCCACGAAGGGCTTCCTGATCCTGGAATAATGGAGGCCGCGAGCTTTTCTGAGAAATTTTGCTTCGTTTTGCTGTCGCCGGGTACCCTTCGTAGGGTAATGCAGCCCGGCGGCAAACATGTTACATTCGGGTAAGAGATAGACTGCCAGGAACGCAGCGGGCGTTCTTGCGGTTCTATCCTGGGCTATTCCCGACAATTCCAAAACACAACACAGAAATGGAGACCGAACACAATGGCGATTCGCAAGGCTGAGGCAGAGTGGAAGGGTGGACTGAAGGACGGCGACGGCTCGTTGGCCGTGGGCAGCGGAGCATTTAAGGGAGCATATTCGTTTAAATCCCGCTTCGAAGAGGGGCAGGCTGCAACCAATCCGGAAGAGCTGATCGGCGCTGCTCATGCCGGCTGCTACTCGATGCAGCTTGCAGCATTTTTGGAAGGGGCCGGCCATCCGGCAACCCGTATTCACACGACCGCTCTGGTACACTTTGGCCCCGTCGACGGCGGCTTTGCAATAACCAGGATCGACCTGACTACAGAGGCTGAAGTGCCTGGTCTGGATGAGGCTGCGTTCCTGGAGAATGCTGAGAACGCCAAGAAGAATTGTCCGATTTCCAAGGCTCTTGCCGCAACGCCGATCACCCTCAAGGCGACTCTTCTTTAGTTCGGTTTCGTTGAGTCCGGCTCTCAAGCCGTTGTCCGTGATTTAGTATCGCGGACAACGGCAATAACCAACGTAACGGGCTGACAATCGCCTCGAAAGCCTTCCTGCCGATCAATTATATTGCCGATCTATAATCCGCTACGCCGAGAATCATACCGGTTGTCTGTTATAATGAGTCGCAGTAATGAAATACGGCCGAGGCGTGGATTTGCGCAGTAGTTCCAAAAACGCCCGGCTTGTTGGGAGGACCTGTCAGCAAATGTACAAATTCGCACTATCGGCACTCTGTGTGTCCACACTTTTAGTTTGCGGCGTCGCGGCCAATGCGCAGTCGGATACGGTGATGGAAGGGAAGCCTCAGAATCCGATTACGCTCAAGATCGGCGGCTTCCTGCCGGCCGACACATCGGCTCGCCATTATGGCGGCACGGTCCAGCTTTCCGGCGGCGGTGAGATCGTGGTCGGCGGCACTGAAAAGACCACGGGTGTCGTTTATTTTGACGCCCAGGGGCAGAAGCACGGCGGCGGCCACGTCTATTCCTACGGTGGCGGCCTCGCTGTCCGTGTCAAGGCGGACCAGAGCTTTGCGCAGGGGATAACTCCCTACGGCGGCGTCGGCGTCGGCTATTACGTTGCAGATGTCAAGGCTGGCTGGCTGGTCGGTTCCGAGCGCAAAGGCGGCGTCGGCGGCAAGCTGTTCGGCGGTCTTGAACTCGGCCACAATGTTATCGGCGAACTCAGCTACCAGTTCATGCCGACATCGGCCCATATCAACCCCTCCGGCTTCACGTTCCAGATCGGCCTTCGCCTCTAAACGCGATATCGTATCGAGTTAAGACGGCCCCGTATCCTCAAAGGGTGCGGGGCCGTCTTAATAAGTTGCCCATAGCGAAGCATGATTGTGAATATGCCGAGTGAGATATGGATGAAGAATCGGATCGCTGTAGCCGCAGTTGTGCTGCTCAGTGTTGCGTCGCTTCTCATCTGGCGTTACACTTCGCGTCGCACGATCCGCACATTCACTTTTCCCATTGGCGTTAGCGCAAGATGTATCACCTGGATCGACGATGACAGCTTTCTGGCGTTAACGCATTCAACCTCCGGCCGTTCCCTATGGACTCTCAATAATATACAAACCGGAAAGTCTAAACCGATTGCCGATCCTGCCGAACAGCCGCAGAACAGTCTGCTCTGGCGCATGGCTTATTCGAAGTGTGTCATATCGCCCGACGGGAAATTTATTGCCGGACACCTCAGTGGCATCAGACCATGGGTCTCTTCCACGGCTGCGCTTCTCACGCCATTACCGCCTGTCAATAATACGGCGCCACCGAAATATTACTCTCAGAAAGCATTGTCGGAACATGTACGTTGGTCGATTGACGGCCAATCCTGGATAATTGTATCGTGGAAAAATGATGTAGAGGTTTATAATCGATCAGGCCGGCAGATATCGCGATTTGCGCTACCAGAGCCGCTAAGTGATTTTGCTATTTTGCTTGGTGAAACAGCGGATGGGAAATTCCTTCTACAACCGCTATCCAGCTGGGGACGTCCCGGTTCTACCGATACACTGACCTCTATCGATCCACATACCGGAAAATCGGCGTCTGTTGTGCTTGAACGTCCTGACGGAGGCCGCAGCAATATGGGCGTTCTCATCGAGTTGTCGCCTCAGGGTACGAAACTTGCCTGGCTTGATGAGATAACACCACGCGATCCCACGCCAAGATGGTTACACAAGATCCTGTTGAGCACCGGTATAGATACCACACCGAAATCGCAATTTGTTATTGAGGTTGGAGGTGTAAATGGCCAGAATACGCACGTCGTCGCCGCAATTGATGAGATCAAGACAAGTGTAGGCGACTGCGGTTGGCTGCCTGGGGGAAATGCTATTTACATCAATAGTTGCACACCCGCGGGAGCAAATATAAAGTCTTCCGCCATTACCGAACGCATTATGGTCATTCCTGCTAATTAAAAACTTGTAGCCTGGTGTCCGCAGATCAATTCGGTGTGATGGAACTGATCGCAGTCCCGAATGCTCTATACCCAGAGCACTCGGGACGAGAGAATATTACTTTGCGGCTGCGGCCCGCTCTGCCGCCAGCATTTTTCCCAGCGTCTGGAGCATCTGTGGGAAATCCCAACCAGTATAGGCGATTTTGCCGTTGCGGTCGACGAGGGCGTAGGCTTCGAATCCGTTTGTTCCAAGTCCCTTGGCCGTACCGTTGCCGTTATCCTTGTCGATGGCGATAGGCATGGTCAAGTGTTCTTGCGCCACATGCGCCTGAACATCCGCCAGGCTGCCTCCGGCAACATTCAGCCCGATCCCTACGACGCCTCGATCCCCGAATTGCTGTACGACACGCTGTGTCTCGAAGAGATTATCCGCGCAGCACCCCCAGCAGTCGAAGATGATGATCTTGCCGTGCAGATCCTGCATGGTGATGGGCGATACGTTCACCCAGTTGGCCACAGTGAACTCCGGCGCATATTTACCGACGTAACTGATCTCTTTGGGTTGATTGGCTCCCTGGTTGGCGTCAGGCTTTTGAGAGAACGTCTTGATGACGATATTCTCTTTACCGGCCTGCACCTGCTGGGCGGTGCCCTCATCGGGAGCGTTGACCTGAAGCACGACATCGCCGGGCGGGACGCCGTTAAGCCGGAACTTGCCGCTCTTGTCCGTAGTGGTTTTGGTCTCCTGATTATCCATCCAGCTAACCGTTGCTCCGGACAGCGGGCTGCCGTGGGAATCGACGATATGACCGCCGACAAAGCTGTTTGCCGCTTTCAGTGTGACTTTCGAAGCGGCAAACGGGGTTCCCGGCTGCAGCACAATATCGCCGGTACTCCCACTGCCGTATCCCTTCATGCTGACGCTGGCTCCATACCTTGTATTCGGCATCAGGCCGGTAAAGTGGTATGTTCCTGCAGCATCGGTGGTTGCGGACGGAATATCTATAATCATACGCAGGCTCTGCTGGTATAGCGACACCGTGGCGCCGGTGATCGGTTTGCCGTCGGTGTCGGCAACTGTTCCTGTCACGTCTGAAAGCGCATTGTCGGTGAGCTTCAGTGTGACATTGTCGCCGTCGAGGGCGGCTTTATCGCTGGTCGTCGCATTCCGCTCCTGTCGCGCCCGCAGGAATACCATGGATGCGTTGGAGACAGACACCGTGAACTTGCCGTCGTTATCGGTAGTGGTAGGAGGCGGCGTGTTATACGAAGTCGTTGCCACGTAGACGTCGGCATTGGCCGCCGGTTTGCCTGCACTGTCCAGTACGACCCCCTTAATTGTTATCGGCGGGATGGGGGTAGGGATCTCAATATTGGCAACGGCAGTTTTACCCTCGACAGCCTCCACACGCACGGAAGAGACGGGAGTTTCGACCTGAGGATACAAACTGATAATGCCCGGCAGAACACGAGTTTTGAAGTTTCCGCCGGTATCGGTTGTGACTATATCCGATGAAGAGACCACATTTCCCTTGCTGTGTCCTACGGAAACGCGTATTCCTGCTGCAGGCTTGTGGCTCTCTGCATAGGAGACATGGCCGGTAATCAATGTGCCCTTTGCCAACGCTATCTTGAGGCCCGTCTTATGGCCTCCTGCGGGCACAGTGGAGCTGATTTCCGGAGATACCCACTGCTCATTGGCAGGTGGGAGAAGCTGAACTGAGATTGAATAAGTTCCACCGCCGATACGCGCAAGCTTGAAATGGCCGGCTGCATCTGTGACGGCTGTTGCCGGAGGCGAGCCATGCGGGGAGTGCTCGGATGCGATAACGCGGATGCCGGCCGCCGGTTTTCCGGCCGGGCCGTATGTCACGTTTCCTTCCAATATTGCGCTTGTTTTTAGCTGGAGATCCGGAGCATCTGTCTTGGGCGCTGCAGCGAGGTGAATCTGGCCCTTTTGAAAGTCGAGCTGCGCAAACCGGTCGTCCTGAACCTGGAGCATCAGGTCCCATCCCTGCGGGAGCCCTTTAAAGTCGACGCCTCCATCGGCGGCGCTTATCACCGTATTTTCAGGCGCCTCAGGTATCAGCGCTGTCTGCCGCTCCTTTTGGAGGATGAATGCGCGCACGGCCAAACCCGGAATGGGATGATTCTGGGCATCGACAACGCGAAAATGTACGGCGGTCGGCTGTGTCAGCACGATAGGAGTCTTGCCGGAAGACATTGGCGGCCCCTGAGCCGTGACGACCTGACCGGCCATGGCGTAGCCGTCCGCCTGAACCCACGCCTCGGCAAATGCGCTTGCCGACCATGCAGTCTTGGCGTCGATATGGAAGCGGCCTGCGCTGTCGGTTGTGGCCGTCGCCAATGCGACGGTCTTGATCGTAGAAGGATCCGGCATGCCGGCATTGATCAGGATGCCGTACCAGGTGACTTTTGCGTTCTCTACCGGCTTGCCTGCCGCATCTGTTACAACGCGATCGATGTCTGTCTGGGGCCACGTGACTTTGGGAGTGGGCTTAGTGTCGGCTGTTGCCGGAGCGGCCGGCTTAACGGCAGCAGGCCCAGCGGCAGCGATGCTGTAAGAAGCTGTTGCGAGTAGAAGCGCTGCAGGAATACAGGTGAGATCAAATCGATGTAAGTGAGCGCCGCGAGTACGAGGCTTGGAAATCATGATGACCTCTCGGTGATTGATGCTGTAAGCATTAAGACACGAATTTGGCCGTTTGGTTTCGCAGGGCGCCGTTGATTCTATGCGATATGCTCAAATATAAGCGATTGGTGGGCGAAGATGCCGGCTGTTGAGCCGTCCGCAACAGCAAGGCTCACGTTGTGGTTAGGGCGTGCGGCGTCGCCGGCGGCATACACGCCGGAAACTGTGGTCGCCTTGTTGGCGTTCGTTGTGATCATCGGGCCAAAGTTCGTATTCTCGATCGCGCATCCCAGGCGCTCGGCAAGTGGGCTTGCGAGCGTATAGCGCGGCACGATAAATAAGCCGTCGTATGGGACTATTCTGCCGTCCTTGAACTCGATCGCTCCCAGTTCATGTCCCTTCGGGATCAGACGAGCCACGGCGGCAGTCTCAATAGCTATGCCGCGTGCTTCAAGCTTGATGCGATCTGCGCGGATAGGTCTTGAGTTGCCGTTTGTGAGAAGTGTGAGATCTTCGCTCCAGTCGCGGATGAGCAGCGCCTGGTGGATGGACATTTCGCTCGAACCGAGAATAGCCAGTTTACGGTCCGCAACTTCATAGCCGTGGCAGTACGGGCAGTGGAAGACGCCACCGCCCCACAACTCATCAATGCCCGGGATCTTCGGCAGGCGATCGGTTACACCGGTGGCCAGTATAAGGCGCTTGCCGCACACTGCCGATCCATTGTCAAGCGTTACCGTGAAAACGCCGTCAGTCTGCGCCGCATCGGTTGCCCTTGATGCTTGTAAAGTGACTGTGGGGTAGGCAAGCGCCTGAGTTCGCGCCGAAGCCAGGATCTCGGCCGGCGATACACCGTCCTGCCCCAGAAATCCATGCGATGTTGTGGCGAAGCGGTTGCGAGGCTCTCCGGTATCCAGAATAAGGATCTTCCGTCGCGCACGGGCCAACTGCATCGCTGCGGCTAAGCCGGCAAAGCTGCCGCCTACGATTATCGCCTCGTATTCCGCTTCCGTTTCAGATAGATTCACGCGCCTTCCTCCGGTAAATCGCTACAGCTTTGCTGTCTTCCCAAACAACGCAGCAGCGTTGCAAGTTGTTTCTGCTGGGGGGGCGAGAGCACCTGCATATCACGCACGACTGCCCTTACGAAATCAGGCAGAACCGCCTTAATGCGGTCGCACCCGGTATCCGTCAAATGGACCATGACCACGCGTCGGTCTTCATGGCCGCGCTCCCGGCGCACAAGCCCCGCCTTCTCCAGATTGTCGATGACGACGGTGAAATTATTGCGGCTCATCAGGTGCTTGTCCGCAAGCTGGCTGACCATCAACGGCCCAAGGTGATAGAGCGTTTCCATGACGCCAAATTGTGTCGGACTGAGACCGGCCGCCGCCGCAGGCTGCCCCGTCCGGTCTCCGACGGACTGAGCCGCCCGCATGAGTTTAATAAAAACATCGAGCGCCCGCGCTTCATCTTCTGTTCCCGAATAGTGAGTTGGCATCTTGTGTTATGGCTAAATTTTGATTCTACCTAAATATAATACTGCACTGGAACTATATTTTCTAAACATCCGTTACAGGAATAGAAAACAAATTTTACAGAGGAAACAAAAATGGAAGTCGAGACAAAGAAATCAGAGACGGCGGCTGATGTGCGGCCGATCCATCCCGGGGTGCGGATCGGGCATGTGCATTTAAAGGTATCGGATCTCAACAGGGCGCTTGCGTTCTATAGCGGCATCCTGGGTTTTGAGCTTACGCAGCGATACGGCAAGGATGCGGCGTTCATATCGGCAGGCGGCTATCACCATCACATTGGTCTGAATACCTGGGATAGCCGTGGCGGAAAAGCGCCCGCTCCGGGAACCACGGGGCTCTATCATGTGGCCATTCTCTATCCGACAAGAGCAGAATTGGGCGATGCGCTTCGGCGGCTGATCGCAGCAGAATACCCGCTCGACGGAGCGAGCGACCATGGTGTGAGTGAGGCGTTGTATCTTTCCGATCCTGACGGAAATGGTGTAGAGCTTTACTGGGATCGCCCGGAGGATCAGTGGCCCCTTACGCCAGGCGGTGAGCTTGCTATGGTGACCCGTCCACTCGACCTGAACGGCCTGCTTCGTGAAGGCGTTGCCTGAGCGGAGCGCGAAACGTGGCGGCAGTTTGTGCGTTTATCTCTGTGACGTCCGGTATCGCTGCCGGAGTTGAGAGGGAAACGTTCTATGGCACAAAGCCGGCTTATTGCCGCCGCTATCATAATCACGATCGCTGTTGTCTGTTCGGGGAACGCCAGGACGCAGGCTGATCCCGTAAAAAACGGGGGCAGCATCCATTCCCAGTACCTGGCCGAGCTTGCGAAGTTCAAAGCGGCCGGTATTCCCACATCGCTTTCGGAAATCTATCCCAAACAACCGCCGGACGATCAGAACGCGTTCCCAATTTACATAAAGATCGGCGATGTTCGCTCGTTTCCATCAGGCAACGATGAAATATTGGCCCTCGCCATTCTCAATCCTGGGGCAACAGAAACTGACTGGAAAAACGCGCATGCTTTTCTTCATGCCAATGCGGATCTTGTTGCCGCGGTGCATGAGGCTGCATCGAAGCCACAGTGTGTTATGCCGGGACGAGCAGACACTAAGAATCCATCCGCAGCGCTGATGTCGGAGATGGCGCCTATCCGCCGGGCCGCTCGCCTTCTTTCCATCGAGAGTCAGGTGCTTGCATACGACGGCAAATCCCATGAGGCCATCAAGAATGCCGGGCTTGGGTTTCATATTTCGGATCACGCTTACCAGAATCCCATTCTCCTTGGCATGCTTGTAGGTATTGCATCGGATGCGATTACGATCAACTCAGTCGAATCCATAATGCTGCTTAACAGGCATCAGCCAAATGTCGTGGCCGAGGCCGGGCAAATGCTGGAGAGTAGCCGGCATTCGCATACTATGATAGACGCTCTCAAGGGTGAGGCTGCGTTTGGGATTTCTCAGATGGCCTTTATCCGCAACAGCATACATGGGCCTGCGGATTTAGATGCGCTTGCTGCCGGCGGCGAACTCCCTGCCACACTGCATCTCTCCAAAATGACGACTGCTGAGTGGAACGACTTTGTAGACTCAAACAATATTCAGTGGATGAAATACTTCCGGGAAATCATTGCAGACGCCGCCGATCCTTATCCCACATTGTCTGCAAAATTTGCAAAAATCGATGCCGGAATGGCAGCGCAGCATGGAAACGACGTATATCTCTTGCAGGCTCTTGCTCCGTCCTTCAATAAAGTTGCCGTAAAGGAAGCCCAGAACGATGCCCGGGCAGCGATCGTGCAGGCCAGCGCCGCACTGTATATCTGGAGGGCAAAGCATGGCAAGTACCCCGCCACTTTGCAGGAGGCTACGGACCAAGTTCCGGCAGACCCGTTCGACTTGAAGCCCATTCGATACCGCCGGGACGGCGCAGGGTTTGTGCTGTATAGTGTCGGAGATTCTGGCAAATACGACGGCGGAGCGCACACCGACTTTCAGGTAGTGCTTCGTGTTAGCGGAGATGGGGTGGCAAATTGGAAGTAGATTCGACAGTTGCTTTCACGATTTAGCCGCTAATAATAAAGAGAGAACTATGGCCCGGCATTTATAAGTGCCGGGCCATTCTTGCGTTTAAGCCTTCGCTTGGTGTGCGTTCACAATCTCAGCAATCACCTCGCTCAGCGGAGTTAGCGGGCGGCCGAGCAGGCTGGATAGGTCTTCGCTGGTAACGTCAAGAGCGCCTTCTCTAATCGCTCCCTGGACTCCCACGAAAAGCTGTACGACGAACTCAGGCAGACCTGCCCCGGCGAGAACGCCTGCATAAGCCTCATCGCTGATGTGCTGCACGGGAACGTCGCGCCCGATGACTTCCGTGAGGATTGCAGCCAGCTCGTCATATGTCCGGGGCGGTCCGGAAAGCTCATAGACCGTATTCTCATGTCCGCTGCCTGCAATGACGGTGGCGGCGGCCTGGGCATAGTCACGTCGCGCGGCCCAACCGACACGGCCTCCGCCGGCGGAGGTCGACACGGGAGCGCCGGCTAAGGCTGCCAGGATTGTGTTCGTCTCGTTCTCAATGTACCAGTTGTTGCGGAGGAAAGAGAACGGGATGCCGGTCTCTCGGATCGCCTGCTCAGTGGCATTGTGGACCACTGCGAGCGTAAGCGGAGTATCGTCGGCTTTCGGCGCGCTGGTGTAGGCGATAAACTTTACACCGGCCTGATCGGCGGCGGAGATAGCTGCCCGGTGCTGTCGTAAGCGTGTTTCGGTGTCCGCCGAACTGGCGGAAACGATAAGCACGCGGTCAATTCCTTCAAATGCAGCTTCCAGAGACGCCGGATCATCGAAATCGGCGTTGCGGACCACAGCCCCCTTGGCGACGAGGCCGGCGACCTTCTCTGGAGAGCGTGTTGCGAGAACGACATTTCCCGGCGCAGAGCCGATGGCGAACTCTGCGATGAGTCTGCCAAGCTGCCCGGAAGCGCCGGTAATGAGAAGTGTCGGATTGTTATTTGCCATAAGTATCGTTCCTTCCGTTTACGCCGCAGGTTACGCTGTGCCCATGGCGTCTTTGCCTTGGCGGCCATTTGCCCTGGCGGCCGGGTACCCTCCGGGTGGCACGGGCTAGAGAGTACACATGTCCGCCTTCGCGGACTAGGATATCGGACCATAGGTCCTCTTTGTGCCCGGAGTTAGG
>Ga0207671_10001622_pt1 | contig 25598 bp, 28 predicted proteins | sample KBSC24metaG_FD_184352 | JGI IMG/M metagenome (GOLD analysis project Ga0207671, IMG submission 184352) | Corn rhizosphere microbial communities from Kellogg Biological Station, Michigan, USA - KBS C2-4 metaG (SPAdes) (version 2) | ecosystem: Host-associated > Plants > Roots > Rhizosphere > Soil... | reverse complement strand
AACGATGTTGGCTCGTTCAATTGCGCAGCGCTCTGCGCCAGCGCGACCTCGTCGGCGGATCGACGGGAGGCGCGTCGAGCGCGTAACCCAATGGAGCGAGCGGCACGCCGATGCGGCGCTCCAGTTGCCGGTTGCCGCGCCGCCCGCGACATGGCTCTTGCCGACCGGCGCCGCTGTCTGCGCCGCTGGCCGCTGCTCGTCCGCCAGGGGGGGGGCTGATCTTCGTCTTTCATATTGGTGCTGACACGTAACGAAACAGGAGGATTGAGGCTCCAAAGTTGGGAAATGGCGCGTTAACCCTTTCCTAAGCGAATATACCTAGAGGCATAGGCTTATAATCAGGGAAGCAGTTCATGATCATTTGCCACATCTTGCGCGACGCAAAGGGTGCCACCGCCATCGAATATGGTCTCATCGCGGCACTCATCGCGGTTGCTGCCATCAGCGCCATGACGACGCTCGGCGGCAAGGTCGGGACGACGTTCAACAGCGTCTCATCCAAGCTGAAATGAGCGGCAGCTGCCCGCCAGGTCATTGACCGAAGGTGGCGGACAGGGTGTCTGCCAATTCTGGTGATTCGGGCCATGGTTTCTGCGGTCGCGTGCACAAACGATGGTCCGTTCCCCACATCTTCCCCCACATGTTGATAGAGGTCGCAATCGGGCCCTATCGATGGCCGGCCTGGACATCAATGATGGGACCGAGCTGCTTCTCCTTCAACCTGGCCAGCTCTGACAAGGAAACCGGCTCCTTTGGGCGTGGTTCCGTGATAATACACATCCGCGGTGCGCTGGCGTCGGCTTGGGCGGGGGGCAGGGCACACTCAGGAGCGGGGGCAGGGCCATCTATAATTTCACTGTCGCCCGCAGGATCTGGCAGCCGCCCACAAACATCCGAGGCGTCATCGTACAGAGAATAGCTTAGGACCGTGGGCCCATCACGGTAACCCATCGACGCTTGTACCTCGTACCGGGGCGCGCTGTAGCGATCATAGAGCAGCCAGTCGAAAAACGAGACCGGCAGTTCCTTCACGGAGCAACAGGACGGATTTTGAATGAGGTAAGCGGCCGGCGTGATCCGGATGTGATTTCTCTGGATCATGTGACTGAGCGCGCTCAGCTTGAGAGATCGTTCAATCGCCGCGTCTGATCCAGGGATGTCGCATTTGCCGCGACTGATCTGACAGCCGATCAGCAGCGACGAAAACACGGCGGCTGAAAGGACTGCTCGCAAAGTCTCGTTAGCTATCACCAGCATTTGGCTAGCGTGTTCTTCGGTCGTCTGGTACAAGATTTATCATCGCTGCATGTTCGACAGCGGAACTCCCCCCAAGCAGAACTTACTCAGCGGGCCTACACCGTGCCCGCGCTGAACACGTTCCCGGTCGTCCTCTCGATCAAGGAAGACGGATCGATCGACAGCGCGCTTAGCGATTTCGAAGCGAACATCAAAAACACAGGAAATCGTGCCGCCGCCTATTTTGAGAACGCCGGGAAGCGAGCCTCGGCCGCCTTCCGGTTCGATCCGGCCGGAGCGCAACAGGCGGCAACGGCCGCCCGAACTGCGGCCAACGCTCAAGCACAGGTTGCGGCAGCTGCGGAACGTGTAGCCGCATCAGAAGCTGGCGCTTCGGGCGCAACTCGCAATTTCGCCGCCGCTCAGCGTGAAGCTGCCAAGGCCGCAGAAGCCACCGCAGTCCAGCTTGAGGAGCAGGCTGCGATCCAGAACAAGGTCGCCGCCGCCGCTGCCGAAGCCGGCAAGCGCCTGGCTACGTCATCGGAGCTCGTCGGCCGCTCGATGCGTGGGCAGTCGCAATCAACCCTCCTGGCGGGCGCGCAGCTCCAGGATTTCTTTATCCAGATCCAGGGCGGACAAAACCCCTTGGTCGCCTTCTCACAGCAGATCAGCCAGCTCGGTTTCGTCATGCAGGGCTCGACGGGCCTGGCCGGAAAATTCGCGACCTTCATGGCAAGTGGATGGGGAACCGCCATTCTTGCCGGCGTGTCGATCCTCAGCATTCTGACCGAGAGCCTGTTCAAGAACGCGGAAGCAGCCGAGGCAGCGAAAGCCGGTAACAGTGGGCTGTCCGACGCTCAGGGATCACTCGGCGACATTTTCGACCTCACGAGCGGGAAGATCGAGCATCAGAACTCGCTGTTGATCGCCAACGCTCGGCTGACGGCGCTAAACCTCCAATCGGAAGCCCAGCGGCAACTTCAGTCCGCGCGGGATGCCCGCATCGCCACCGACAATACAGCGGTTGGAACCCTGACCGCATTTTTCACGCGAACAGCCCAGAACCCATTCGATCGCGTGCGGCAACTCGATGCCAAAGGCGCCGAAGCGCAGGGTTATCTCGACTCAATCTTCAACGCCCCGGACGATAAGTCGGAGCAGGCGGCGATCACGAAGGCGCTCAAATACAGCAAGGATGCAGATTTCAGCGGCCTCGGCATCACGCGTGAGAAGTTCCAGCAGGCCGTTGTCGACTATGCGTCATCGCAGGCGAAGGACAAGATCGCCAAGCTCATCAATGAATCGCTCGATAGCGGCCGGCTCGCGCCGGAGCTAAGAAAGCCGGGCCATGACAATTCCAGCAAAGTTGCCTCACTAGAAGAATTCGGCCGCGATGCCGCCGACCGTGTCGCCAATCTGCGCGCACCGTTCGAAGAGCAGCCCAAGCTGGTTCAGCAAACAGCCAAGGCGATGCGCGAGCTCGCCGATATCACCGATGACGTCACGCGCAAGAACGCCGAGCTGATCAAGCTGACCGGCCACGGCCTTCCCGGCTATGCCAAGCTGCTCGAGGATATAAAAACCGCCGCGACCGCGATCGCCAACGCGCCCGTCGCGAAGATCGATCTGCAGACGCGCGAGCTCGCCGATCAGCAGAGGATACAGCAGCTCATCGCAGCCGGGCGGCCGGCGGAAGCTCAGGCACTTGAAGCGAAGCTCCAGATCCTTCGCGCGATCGGCGTCGAGCTCGGGCAGGAACCTGCCGACATCGCAAAGGCGCTGGCCGCGTATGAGCAGCAGCGGCAAGCGCTCATCCAAATGCGGGCGGCGGCGGAAGCGGCGAACACGACGCGGGGGCTCGCCCAGCAGAATGCAATCCTCCAGGCCCAGATTGACGGCAGCGACGACCTCGCGGAGCTGCTCAACGAGCAGTTTCGTATCGAGCAGGGCATCGCTCAGCTAAGCGACGAACAGCTCGCCAAGATCAAGCTGCAACTTGACGCCCGGCACGAGCTTACTCGTGCGCTGGAGGAACAGCGTCGCCTGATCGATATCCAGGTGCAAGCGGCCAGCCAGCTGCAGGACGCATTCACCAACCTGTTCGCCGGCGGGAAACCGAAGGACCTGCTCAACTCCATTGTGGGCATCGAGCGGCAGAAATTTGCTCAGGAGCTGTCGGTTAAGATCTTCGGCAATCTCGGCTCCAAGACCGAAGATGCGCTGACCAGGGGTGCGGGCAAGCTGAGCGAGGCCGCTCAAGACAGCAGCACCGCGATCACTGAGGCGGCCTCGCAGTCGCGCGCGGACCTCGGCACTGCGGCGACGCAGCTGACCGATTCCGCTGCCGCTCTCAAATCAGCCGGTCAGTCGATGGCTGAAGCAGTTGCTTCCGCGGCGCAGTCGGCATCGTCCTCGGGCCCCAGTCTCGGCCAGCTCGCAACCACGCCGACGGCATTCGGTATCGATGATACAGCGTACCTTGCCCGCAAGGCGGCGGTGCGGGCCTTGCCGCGCGACCCCCTCGGCATCTCCGGCATCGGCCCGATCGACCAGTTCGCCCAGGACCAGACCGCGCGCACGCAGGTTTCGCTGCTGAAAGATCAGCTCAACGTCCAGCTCCAGCAATTCTCGCTGGCGAAGAAGAGCCCGCTTGGGTCGGCGGAGGGCCTGAACACCATCGTCGGAATCGCCAGCGGCTTTGTCGGCGGCAAGGCTGGTAACGCGCTGGGTGCCTTCCTCACGCGAAACGTCTTCAACAGCCTCGCACCGACAGTGGCGGGCAGCGTAACCAAGCTGTTGGGCGGAGGTTTCAACGCCGCCGGTATCGGTCAGATCGCGGGCAAGGCCTTCGCGGGCATAGGCCAGGGGCTGTTCGCCGACAGCCTCGTCAAGCTGCTCGGGATTAAGGGCTCTGCCACCGGCGGCGCGATCGGCGGCGCGTTGGGATCGGTCATCGGGGGTCCCCTCGGCGGTCTTATCGGCGGCGCGCTCGGCTCCATCGTCGGCGGCCTGTTCAAGAAGAAGCCCAAGGGACGATCGGTTCTGTCGGTCGACGACACAACCGGCGAGCTCGGCTACACGACCACCGGCAACAAGGCCAGCGCGCGGAGCGCATCTTCCAGCGCGGCCGATGCTGTCATTCAGGGCCTGCAGCAGGTGGCGGACCAGCTTGGCGGCATCATCGGAGGCCAGCTTTCCACCACCATCGGTGTGTACAAGGGCAATTACCGCGTCAATACGACCGGAAGCGACGTCATCGGCGGCTTGCCCGGTTCTGAGGCTCAGAACGAAAAGGCGGGTCTGTACAATTTCGGCAAGGACGGGGCTGAGGCCGCGGTCCAGTTCGCCATTCAGGACGCGATCAATGATGGGGTCATCAAAGGCATTCGTGACTCCACCAAGCGGCTGCTGAGCGCAGGCAAGGATTTCAACGCCCAGCTCCAGAAGGCGGTTACGTTCGAGAATGTATTCAAGGAGCTGAAACAGTATCAAGACCCCGTCGGTGCCGCGGTCGATGAGCTCAACACCCAGTTCGACAAGCTCCGCCAGATCTTCAAGGAAGCCGGCGCCTCGACCGAGGAATATTCCCAGCTCGAGCAGCTCTACGCCTACAAGCGCGCGGACGCGATCAAGTCGGCGACGCAGGATGTGAGCTCGAGCCTCAAGGATCTGCTCGATAGCCTGCGTTATAAGGACGATACCGGCCTTTCGCTGCGCACCCGCCAGGCCAACGCGCTCGCCGCGTTCAATCCGCTCGCCGCAACGGTCCGCGCCGGTGGCGTCGTCGACCAGGACCAGTTCGCCGAGGCCGCGCGGGCGGTGATCGATATCAGCCGGCAGCTTTATGGCTCTACAGCCAAATATTTCGACCAGCTCAACGACATCACAAACCTCACCGCGAAGGCGATCGCCAACACCGGAACGCCGGTGACGCCGATCACGGCCGCGCTCGCGCAGCAGGCGACCACGCCATCGGGGGCGTACGCTACCCCCGCTTCGGTTGCCGCGCAGGCGGTCGGAACCCCTGCCGCTGTGAATGACAATGCAGCGCTGGCGGCGTCGCTGGCCCAATCACTCGCCCAGCAGACCGATGCACTCAAGATCCCAGACGATCGCGTCGCGAAGATGACGGCCGCGGATTACGCCCATGCCGTCCAGCTAGCGTTCACGGGCATGCAGGCTCACAGCGATGCGAACGGCACCACCACGTTCAGCCAGATCGAGGTGGTGAAAAGCATCGATCAGCAAACCAAGGCGCTGGGCCAGCATCTGGGGCAGGTAGTGCTCGCTATCCAGAATATGCCGAAGCCGTCGATCGGTACGCTGACGGCGCCAACCGGACGGGCATTATCAGGTGGTGGAGTGCTCTCACTCGCTGCGCTTCGGAACGGCTGAGTCCCTCCTTCGCATATTTTGCACGCAAAGCCCTTTGCCCGTTTATAAACGGGGCTTGATCACCGGGCGGCCTCGGGATCAGTGAATTCCTGCAGAAAGGCCCACCAAGGGAGCACTTCGTCCATCCTGTCAATGAAGGGATACGGACGTGGCGTAGCTTTCGGTAAGTCCACGTCTTGGTGGATGGAACTGAACATCCAACCTCGGCGATGCTCCTGAGATGCCAAGTCGACTGCGGCCAAGAACGACTGAGGCGTCGCCGTACTCAGCACGCGTTCGAGCTCGGAAATGGAAGCAAAACTGATCGGCCTGCGATCCTCTGGTAAAATCCCATCGTCCATATTGTCTGCGATCACCTCCGCCCGCTGCAGAACTTGCTGCATCACGGAACCACGGAGCATGAACCAGTCATCTAGAACAACGAGCAATCCCTTGGCATCGGGTAACGCCACACGACCGGTTAGCCCTTGTCGGCAATGTGAGAAAAAGCGCCAAATCTGGGCAATTCCCTTGGCCATGTCTCCATATCCGCGCGCGTTCGACGGGTCCTCTCCGAATTTTGCAGCGATGCTCATCTTGGCAGCCTTACACTCAATGACGACTTCGATTGCGCCCGGCCGATCAATTCCAACCACATCTGGCGAAAAGGTACTTCGACCCCGGGAGCCGTATGACCACTCTCCCAAGAAACCCATTTCCGGCAATGCGGAGGTGCACAGTTGGAAGGTATAGCTCTCAAACCGTCGCCCATAATCGTCTCGAACCTCACCACCGCCGCCGACAACGTCGTAGAACAGTCCGGACGTGACTCTGCTGGCGATCAAGTCCGGTAAAGGTGCGCGCATGCGCTTCTGCCGTGGCCCAACCAGGACGCATGGAAAACGCCTGAGAATGCTTGGCTTATATGCTACTTGCTCCGCATCCTGCCGGAGCTCCGTGGCGGCTCGGGCTACTTCGGCCAGCGGTTTGGCCAATAATGAGAGCGCCACCGTCAATTTGGCTGGCGAAATGCCCAGCTCCGATACGACGCGCAAGTCGTGTGTAGGGAGCAACGCTGGGCGCGTATAGAACGAGGCCATCAGCACAAAGCCGACTAGCGTCATCTCCGAAATGGTGATTCCGTGAGTTTCATTGAAATAAGCGGCACAGGCACCTTTGCCGTAGATTAGCGCGCTGCGGTAAAGCTCAGCGACATTGGCAAATCCGCGCTGCCATTCAAATTGGCGGGCACTGACGCGGCCCAGCTCATTCCAGATATTCCGATCATCCCGGCCCGTGTGACTTTCTTCGTCTTCTATCTCTCTTAGCAGGTTGACGAGATGGGCGATGGAAGGCCAGCCCCTGCAATCGAAGACCCGGTACACCGGTGACTTGGGCGCTGTGAATAGCTCATTGGCCAGCGTCTCTAGTTCCCAAGGATAGATTGCAAATGGACTGTGTATTCCCTTCGTGGCCGCACTCTCAGGCAGCACACGGAAGAAATCCCGTGCGTATTCCGCTCGACCGGTTTGGAGGGCGTTGAGAGCCCACAACATTTCGATGAAACTCTCATCGGCTGCGAAGGACAGTTCCCTCATCATAGCGGCGCGCAACCGGGACAGTTTATTTTCACTGGGAGAAGCCGCCATGCTGCATGCATATAGGCACGCAGGCTAGGTTGCACTTTTATGATGCTCCCAGTGCCGGACGACCAGCATCCGGAGGTCGTTGAATTTGCCATCAGCGTGACGACGGCCGGACGATGATGGGCACAGCCCGGCTCTCTTGCAGAATCGCCCCAGCGCTGGTCCTCTGCCGCGATGTGCAACAATTACCAATTCTACCTTGAATACGAAGCCTATTGCCGGCTGATGCAGGAGATCGAGCTCGGCATTCCCACCCAGCAGAGCGCGCTGGACATGCCGCCGGCCGAAGACGTGCGCATCAACGATGTCGCGCCGGTGATGCGCACCAAGGGCAATGTGGTCGAGCTGGTGCCGATGCGGTGGAGTTTCCCGGCCTCCCGGCCCGGCGCGCGGCCAGTGTTCAATTTCCGTGGCGAGGGCCGCAAGTTCCAGAAGGACGATCGCGTCATCATCCCGGCTTCGGGTTTCTACGAGTTCACCGGCACGAAGAGCCCCAAGAACAAATGGCTGTTCACCCTCAACGATGCGCCGATGATGGGCATTGCAGGCATATGGCGCTCGATCGGGGACAAAGAGATGTTCACGATGCTCACCGTTGATCCAGGCCCCGATCTCGCAGGCTTCCACGATCGCCAAGTAGTTGTCCTGCCTCCGCGCGACTGGGCTACGTGGCTGTATGCCGATGCGCCAGAGAAGGATCTCATCAAGCCCCTCCCGGCAGGCACGCTCAGCGCCAAACTCTACCGGCGCGGCAAGGATGAGCCGGAACCCAAATTGCTGGCGCGTGCCGAATCCGCTTGACCGACTCGATCCGTTTGTTCTCCAATTGTTCTCATTGGAGTTCAGGAGTTGTGTCATGGGTATCGCGGAGATGTTCAAGCTGGAAATGCAGGCCGACAGCATCGGGTTCGACGAGTGGACAGATGACTATATCGTTGCCTGGATGCACGACTCTCTGGATCTCGCGGGCTGCAACGACCCGACCTTCGAGGCCGTACGCGCTGAGATGAAGCGGCGCGGCTTGAAGCTTTACTGAGGCCGGCATGCACCGCGTAAGCCGCGACCGGCTATTCCACCGCATCATTGCCGACATCAAATTCGATCGTCGAATGCCGAGCAGTCTTCGCAACGATCAGATCTACCAAATCGCGGAGCGTTTCACGGAGTTGGTTTGCACGGGCTCGGTCATGGTCGTTGAGGCCAGCATCCCTCACTTCGGTGCGGGCGCGGCTGGCAAGTTCGGCAAGGATGAGCCCTGGCCCGAATGGGTGAGCCGTGAGGATTTGGTGATGGAGGGCTTGATCGAGGCGGGAAGCCCCGATGCGACCTCCCGACCCGTAGGCTGACGGTACACGACGGGCCAGCCCGTCCAACCTTTTGCTCCGGCATTTTTTCTGCGCGGCGACCGAGCATGGTTAAACGGGGCGCCACTGCGCCATTTGGGCAGCGCCTCAGTTTCAATTTTTTCCGTAAAAAAGCCGGACAATGTGATTGGCCGTGGCCATCACGGCAGTCCCCACGATTAAGAAAAAAATCGCAGCGGCCGCGGTTTCCGATTGGGGTACGTTGGACGAGGTGGGGAGACCGAGTGACACAATAGCCATATGGCCCAAATCGATGACCCCCGTGAGGAAAAACCCTAGTCCAATAGCTCTAACCAATACCCCAAAAGCATCTCTAGGTTGCATCGTCGTATCCCCGCTATTGGATTGCCGAACTCTTCTAAGGGGGCCGCGCGGTTCGATGAAGCCGTTAGCGTTTCCGGTGGCACGCTTTGTATGTGATCCAAACCGCGAGCGCGACGGAAACCCAAATGGCTGTTGCTGCCATACGTCCGATAACCACCGACGGCGGCTCTTGATGGTTGCTATCAACTACCTTGAGAAGGCCAACGACCAAGGCTACTGAGAGTCCACCTGATACTGAAACAAGCGCGATCCGTATTGCCCTCACTCCGGGTTCCTCTGCGGCTTGTTCTTCACCAACGTCTTGACCCTGTCGTCAAAGCGCTTCTGGCATCCCATGGTCCTCAGATCGTCGAAGGTGATCGAGCCGCCATGCAATGGCCTTCCACGTAGCAACACCAGCCTGGTCCCCCGCGACGGCTAAGGCGCCCATGCGCTCGGCTACAAAACGGGGCGCATCGTCGCCATGCTGACGTTCAACCTGAAGGGCACAGGCCCAAAGCTCGCGATCATCCGGCATGGTGGTCGGCGAACCGTAGATGGCTCGATCCGCCAATCCAACACGATCAGTTCAGGGGCACTTCGTAAACTGGCCCTTCTTGGGACCCGAAGCGATATGACACTTGCCCTTCGCGTCCTTCGTGATGTTGGCGGCCGTCGCCGTGCTTATGGCTGCCGCAGGCGGGCACTTCGTGAACTTGCCCTTTGCATCCTTGCAGGGGGCCGCGTTGGCGGCTCCACCAACGAAAAGCGATGCGGCAACAATCAGGGCAAGAGATTTCATAGCACGTCTCCTATCGGCGACTCGGCACGAGTCTTACATAGGTTACCGCTGATAAATCGGATAAGCACAGTGCCTTCCGATAGTTCAACACGGGGAAAGAAATGAAAACGATCGTGGCGTTGGTGTTCGCGTTCATTCTGGCAAGCAATGCTCAAGCCGCTTGTCAGTGGAAATTCGATTGTACCGGCGGACACTGCCGGCAAGTCCCATTGTGCGACGCCCCTAACTCAGTGGTGCCTATCCGCCCGGCGCAGATAGCACCCATCCCTCCAGCCTCCATTGCTCCGCTCGCTCGTCCAACAATACCTCCGATTGGCACGCGGTCATGTTCTCCGCGGCAGATTTGCAATAGCACTGGCCAATGCAACTGGCAGACGGTCTGCCAGTAGTTCCTGGATTCCGAAAGCGGAACCGGTGCCGTCGTGATCTACCAAAGACGCGCGCTTCAACGCCGGCTGAACGAGCTTCGAGACGTGCTGAATGGGACGATGGTCGACAAGCTTGCAGAGCGTCTCAACCGGGCAGGCCGGGATAGGATCGCAGCGATGTGGGAGGTTGCGGTGCTGCACGGTCTATCGCAATGCGGCACCCTTCGTACAGAGGTTGCTCTGGCCTCCGGCAGGCGGCCAGACATCGAATTTGAGCTCAATGCGCTACGTTTCATTGCCGACGTAACGGCGGTTTCGGACGAAGGTCTCGACAGGGATAACCCCTACCAGGAGCTGAGCAATCTGATTGAAGGAGCCAAGAAGAAGCTCAATTTACCCATAGGTGGCGTCGATCTGCACGTGCGTTCCAAGAACGAGACAACGAAACGCGGAACGCGCACGGTACTGCTGCTACCTCCTCGAGCGAAGTTGCAGGCATTCGTTCGAGACACGATAATGCCGCAGTTACTCGATCAGATCGAAGCAGGAAGGTCGGTGCTTTGCATTGCGATCGACGACGACGATGTCAGGCTCGACATCACCATTGATCCTGCTAAATCGCCCTTTAGCTCGGGCAGCTTCGCAGCTTATGACGTTCCCAAGATCAAAGATCGCAATCCGCTTTACAACGCGCTTAAAGCCAAAGCGGATCAGCTTCGCGGTGCTCCCGGTCTCACGGGCATTGTCGTCGGTGACGGAGATTGCGTCGCACTCTCGGATCGTTCGGCCGGCTGGGATGACGTGTCGACGAAACAAATCATCGAAGAATTCTTCAGGCAATTCTCCTCCGTAGATTTTATTCTCCTTTTGAGCATTCGTGAAACGCGGAGCGGTTGGGGATCCACCGCGCCGCCGGTGCGGCGCAACGATACCCGCTTATTTGTTCGCCACGGTTGTGACGCCGGACCCGCGCTGGACACGCTATTTCGCACCATGATTGAGCACCTTCCAAAGCCTGCGATGATGCCGAACAATGGCGCCTTGCGTGCTCGCGAAAACAATTACGACTTGGGTCATCATGGAGGTTACTCGATGTCCTATTCAAAGGTACGGCTTGGGTTGCGCGAGTTCACAGAGATCTTCGCGGGACTTCGGACGATCCAGGATAACGGCGTCAAATACGTCGAAGCCGCGCGGAGGCTGCCCCAAAAACCGAATCCGGTGCATGCCATGATATTGCGCAATCTGGGGGAAGGTCGGCTGCCGGCTTCCATTGAAATCATCAAGACCGACGAAGACGATAATGACCATTGGATAGAGATCCACTTCGGGGACGTCGACCCCGCGATCGCGCCACTGAAGTAGTGGTTTGATTATACCGCGCTGGACCATAATGGATTTCCCCATCAGAACATCGATCGGCGCTACGGGTCATAGCGCCCGCTGGGGAAGCACACATGCTTGAGCATCTGAAGGCACTGCTGGCAAAAGGGCCCATCCAAACCTAGCTCACGAGTGTGGGAGGAAACATTGAGGTCGTCGTCAAGGTGCAAGTCGAAAAGGTGGACGAGGTTGGCATCATATGTCGAACCAAGGGCATGCTCGGAGGTTATGGCGATCTTCAAGTTCGGCCTTGGGCATCTATCGCCCGGATCGATCTGCCCGCGTAGGGTCCAGAGGCGCAGGACGACGGGAGCGTTCAAGATGCCGCCGTCTGAACGGGTCGTAAAGTCGAGCTGGCGGCCGCGAACGTCCGGCTGCGGGCCGAGCGCCGGGCGGGCGAACTGCTGAAGGAGCTGGCGAGGGCTGATCAACCCGGTAGCGGAAAGGCTGGCCCTGGTCGTGGAAACGTGTCCGCAGAAGGTACACGTTTTAGCTAATCTCCTTACGCCGCAACGCTCGCATCGACGGGCATGTCCCGCCAGCAAGCCCACCGGTATCAGGCGCCGGCTGAGGCGCCAGAAACACGATAAATTTCGATGCGATTTCGGCCGGCAATTTGACCAATCTTCACGTACCACTCAGTGGATTTCTGCCGTTTTTGCATTTTGGTGAGACCGGCTCCCGTGTCACCCCGACTTCGAGTTTGAGTTCGACCTCGGGTGAGCAGCGCCAGGGCACGCAGAGAGCGTGTCAGGTTGTCGTTGGCCCCGTGGTACTACGGGGATCGTCCACGCGCTGAGCGAGCCGTTAACGGCACGTGAGGGCTATAGGCAGCCCGCTCTCTTCGATATATGGCAGCGGTGTTCGAGCGCGCGCCTTTCCGCCGTTGCATAAAATGCGCAGACCGGATTGGCTTGGGCTTTTTGAGCGCGGGAGGAATGACCGTTCACTTTCGATGCCGGTCATGTGGCTTCAGGCATGATGAGCCGCTGCCAGATGTCGACAAGGAGGTAATCTATCTGGACCAATTCGCATTCAGCGAACTTTTCAAGCTGGAGGCGGGCAAGCTCCAAGCGGCTCATCCGCTTTACGGCTTCTGGTCCGAGTTGCACGCAACCATGCGCCAATGCCTGCTGCTCCAGCAGGCCGTCTTTCCCTCCTCTGATATACACTCGGGCGAAACCCTTGTGAGCCGGGAGCACCAGTCGATTCGAGAAGCGTATGAGCGGCTGGGAGGCGACATATCTTTTCTCGACACTCGTCAGGTTGAAGAGATCCAAGTGGGCGAATGTTTCACTGCGTATCGATCGAACCGGCTCCCACAGTTTGACACCTCAGTCGACCGTGTTCTGAAGGGGCGCCGCAATGTTTGGCTTCCGAATATCCGCGTTGTCGTCAACACAGACTACAGCGTCTTCTCGGGTGCATTTCGAAAGGATGTTGACGAGACCGCGCAGAGCATGGCGAGCCTCGTCCAGCGTTGGCGCGAGCAAAAGCCTGATTTCAATAGCGTGTTGCATGCCGAACTGGCGACATATCCATCGATACGCTTGAGCGCCCTTCAGCTCGTCCACGATCGATTTGATCACGCGCAGCAACCTCGTGACCCAACCGATATGCTGTTCCTTGGTGGCAACCAGTACATCCGCGAATTCACCAGTCTCTGTCGAGCGTACGAGGCAGACGGTCTGTCACCGGACGAAGCGGATCTCGAGGTCGTGCGGTTCTGGCGCTGGCGTGAAAACCTGACCCAGCCATATCACCGAACCAGCGCATATCTCTTCGCGGCGCTGTCTCGGAAAATTGTCGCTGGTCAAAGGAAAGATCCAACGCGCGGTTTCGTCAATGACGTTAGGGCGATCGCCGCCTATGGCCCATACGTAGATGCTATGTTTTTGGACAAGGAATGCGCGGCGCTCCTGAGTGAATCTCCACTTCGCGAGGAGCTTGCTCTCAAGGCTCGCGTCTTTTCATTAAACAACCGTGCTGCTTTCCTCGAATACCTGCGGGGCCTCAGTGCTGCCGCCAGCGACGAGACACGGCGGTATGCGACAATGATCTACGGCCTGAAATAGAAAGCGCGGGTCCTACCTGGCGTATCTTTCACCCCAAAGCGGTGGGGAGCCGCATAATTTTTGTGAGACCGACTAAGCCATTGATTGGATTGTATTTGGTTCGACCGCGTCATCGGGCCGGCGGAGGCGTCTCATGCCAGGACGCTGTTAACTGTCGGAGGCGCTGGCAAAGCTGGCGTGATTGGTGAAAATCGCCTGGTGCCTGTCCGAAGTCGCAGAATCATCGCATGGCTGCTGTTGGCCGCTTATGCCGCTGCCTACTGGTACTGGTATTGGCGAATCCTCCACGGGAATCTTGCCCGCGAGGCATTGATTTGTTTCCTGGTGCTTTCGATGGGATTGCTCGCCGTACTGGTAAAGCTATTGCGGCTCAGGATGCCGTGAGCAGCTGGCAAGCTCGGCGCTGAACTTGCAGATTACCTAAAATTCAATGGGACCGAATGGACTGAGGCGCTCTTCCTCCGGAAAGACACGCCGCGCGATGAACAGACCCACGATGGGAACGCCTGGGAATCTGTTCGCAAGCACCGTAGACATCGCGCGAAAGTGAGTGCCGCTAGTGAGAACATCATCCACGATCCCAATGGACTTAGGGGCGGGGACTGCTAGCGTTTCGTCCACGCGGTACGCGGCCAGCAATTCCTCGATGGTTATCCGTTCGCCAGACCCAGCTTCGTGGGCCGCAGTCATCGAGGCGGTTTGCCGAATAATCGATCGCACATCGCCTATGGGGCTTAGCAGGCGGCATATTTGCACGATGCGATCGTCGAAGTCCGGATGATCGGCTGCCTTAGAGCAAGGCACAGGGACTAGGGTCGCGGCACTGAGCCAATCGGGATTTGTCGTTGCGCGCAGCGCGTCACCACACTCGCGGATCGCTTGCCGCTTATACTTATATGCCGGCGTGTGGGCAGTGCTCGGCTTTTTCTTGAGATTGCTTATTAAGCTATTGGTTTTGCTGAATGTGTAATTCTTGTGCGAGGTGTACTCGAACAAAAAATAGCATTCGTCGGACAGCAAAAGATGTGAATGCTCACCGATATTGGTGGCATCAATCTTCGTAAGCCGGATCTCGTTAGCCAAGCGCTGCCCAAATTTCTTCAGTGGAGCGCACCCGTATCGCGCCCTGCTCGGCAAAGCGACGGGGCCAGGTAATGTCATCCCGCTCGAAACAGGAATCGAGAATGAAAAGTTTGCGCCCCTGGTGCAATGCCGCACGTGCCTGAGTCAGCGTTCCCGACGTCTCACCTGCCTCTACGATCACGGTGGCCTCGGTCAAGGCGCTCATGGTCACGTTACGCTCAGGAAAAAACAGCTTGTTTTGCGGAACTTTTTGCCGGTCATAGCGGAGCACAGGCACCTGCGAGATGAGCAAATGCTCCGCCGCCATCCTATCCTGCATCGCGCGATGCTGAGCAGGATAATAGCTTCCGATCGGGGTACCGATGACAGCTATCGTGCGCCCGTTTGCCTTGAGGGCGCTCGTATGAGCAGTAATATCGATTCCTTGCGCGAGCCCGGAAACCACGGCGAAATTTCGTTCTACCAACTCGCGAGCCAACCGATGCGCGCGGCGTATGCCATCATCGCTGGGTTTACGACTCCCCACCACTGCGATCGCGCGCAGTTCGCTAAGCTCCCATTCGCCCTGATAATACAGGAGCTCGATAGGATGACGGGCATCGCGAAGCCTTGAGGGATAATCGCCGGCCCGGTGAATGCGCACGCCGAATTGTCTCACCCCTCGCGCGGCCAGTTTCTCTAAAACCTCGGTTGCAGCCGCATCGGCAGCCGCAGCGCTAACGAAATCCGAAGGCAGTGCATCAGGATCTGCGGCGAAACGATCGGCGAGCGTCTTGAAGGTGGCGCCCTGCTCAAGCCACAATGCTTCATAAGCGCCAAGCTCAACGCGTGGTGAGATTGGGGCGATAGCAGGTCCGGCGGGCGATTTCATTTTCGCCATCATGTTCATGCTGATCTCCCTCCGCCGTCCGTCGATCACCCGAAGGTGGTCTCCGTTAACGCAGCACCCTCTACAGGGATGCCGTTAACGGCTGCATGTATCAAGCACTCATGCGCCCGGCCGCGTGTTTCATGGGGAAAACCGATACGACGGGTAACGACGCCTGGCACATGGGGCGGCCGGCGCTCGACCGACCGCCCAGAAGCCGGTCACGCTGCCTTCGCGCTCCGGTGGGCAACCACCGCCCCCAACGCCATGTCCGAATGAACCGGCGGCACTGCGATGCTTTCCACGATCGAATTGCCCAAGGCCTCGATGCTCTCCGCAGCCGGCGCGAGCATCTCCGTCACCCCTGCGGGCACTTCGATTCGATGGCCAGTAAGGAAGCGCTCCTGGTGAAGGTGAGCCACAGCCTCCTCCAGCTCTCTGGCGAGCGCTGCGTGATTTGACGACCGCGTGGCAGCCGAAATAGCCTTCGCGGCGGCGAATTCTTCAGCGAGAACCGCAGCGGCTGCAGCGATCCGTTGGCGAGCCGGTTCGATCGTCGATGCGACGGCCTGAGCGAGCGTCGATGCGGCCAGGCTTTGCGCGCCCGAATGCTCGGCACGAATCGCATCGGCCTGTTTCCCCAACTCGTTCAACCCCGCACGGATTGCCTCGATCTCGCGGTCGATCAATTCCGGATGTGTGACGGGAGTTTTCGATCCGGAAAGCAATGCGTCAGCAACTGAGGCACCATCGGGCCCGCTGGCCTTCAACTGGGCCTTTTGCGCCGCCAGGCCCTGAATTTTCTCGCGCCCGGCTTCTCGCGCTGCATTGATGCGGCGTTCTTCGGTCGCAAGACGGTCTATTTCCGCAAACTCCGCGGAAAGATCGAGGTGCTGAAGGGCTCGCGCTGATTGGGTGTAATTCGTCATTTCATGGCCTTTCTGAAGTTGGGGAATCAGGATTGCATTGCTGCCGCCTGGGCTTGGGCACGCTTCCACATGGCGGCCACGTTAGGAGACCGCTCGCCGTATGCGTCTCCGCCGCCGGTGCCGAGATCGGGGTTCTTTTGGGACCGGATCGCGGCTAGCATCTCCGCGCCGGATTGATCGGGCATATCTGCGAGCATGGCGATGATCTCATCGGCGGAGAGCTTGAGGTTGCCGAGCAGCTTCGCGGCCTGCGGTGCTCGCCCGGTGAAATGCTCGGACGCCATGACGGCGAGCGCGCGCTGACGAGCGTCATCCGCCCCTTTTTGAAAGCCGGCGTTGTATTCCGCTTCGTCTTCCGCAAGGGTGGCTCGTCCGATCGGCGCCGATTGCTGTGCCTCAATTCGAGGCGATGGATCTCGCCGCGCCGGTTCGGCGGCTCCGGCCGCGCGTTTCTGCTCCGCCTGCCGTGCCTCGAGATGGGCGATGAAGCGCCGGCGGTGCCGCAGTTCAGAGCGATAGCTGGACAATTCGGCCCTCAACGATGCCTCTTTGGGATCGCCGCTTCGCAAACCCTTCAGATGCGCGGAGACGCGGCGCATGTTGAATTCCACCGAGGCAAAGGTGGCCTTGGCCGCAGTGATTTCCTCGCCAATACCCTCGGCCGCAACAGCCGGATCTTTGGCACGCCAAGCCGCGTATGCAGTTCTCGCGCGCTCCTCCGCTGCCGCTGCGCGTGGGTCAGTACTGGCATAATAGCTCATAGCAATTTCCTTCATTTCTTGCGTCGCCGGCGAAGTTGGCCGGTGATCGATTTGCGTTCGAAAATTCGTGCTCTGGAAATGCCCAAGCGTACGCCCGCGGCGAAGTCGGTTTCGCGAGTGGTGACCGCAGGTGCCGGGATCCCGATCGGGAAATTGACCCCTTCGGGGAGGAGATGGCCGAGCCGGTCAGCGACTTCGAGGGGAATATGCGTGTCGACGGGTGCGCAGAGCTCCAGGGCTACAATCAGGCGGGCGAAGGGTTCAAAATAGTCTGCAACGGCCTTGGCGCGCTCAACCCGGGTCGCGGTGTAGATGGCGCGCGAAGCCGCCCACATGCCGATGATTTTGTCCGCAGCATCTTCGACCACCTCACCGAACTCGGTCAGCAGCTCGTCCACGGCCGAAGCTAAGTCCTGCGTAGACATCGCAGCGGCGTCATCGGCCACCGCCTCTGGACCGCTGTCAAATGCGGAAGCCGACAGTGCAGTTGCGATTTCTCGGTGCGTTGTCATGCTGGACTCCGATCCGGTTGCGTGTTGGAAGGGGTAGGGGGCGCGGCCGGCCCCGGCGGGGCCGCGCCTCCCCCTACTACGTAGGGGGTGTGTGTGTTGCCTGCGTTCCCCGCACCGTTACCCGCGCAGAAATCTGCGCTTTCGGTACCCATTTCCCGCGCGTTTCCCGCACCGTTCCCTGCACCGTCTCCCGCAAGGATTTGCGCCATTTCTGCGAGGTCAGGCTGACCGTTACCCGCAGTTGCCCGCAGCCCATAAACCGGCTTGCGATCGGGCCCCCGCCATAGCTCGGCACGCTCGATCGCTCCGACGCGGAAAAGTCGATCCATCGCGGCCTCAAACCGCTCCTTGCTGACCCCTTTAGCCTCCGCCATCTTGGCGAACTCGGTGGGCGCGAAGGTGGGGGAACGCCGCTCGGAAACCGGGCGTCTCTGCTTGGTTCTTTCGGCCAGGCAGGCAAGGAAGATGGCGTTATCCGCGCTGGCCGCAGTCGTTGCCAACAGTTCGGCCGCCGTGTCGGTCGGAGCATCTTGCTCGCGATAAAAGGCCCAATCGCGCCAGACGAACCGGATCGACTGTCCGCGGCTTGAATAGTTGGGCTTGGAGTTGCTGAGCCGGCGGGCATTTGGATCCGACTGGCCGCTGGCATCCGGCTCCTCGAGCGACAGGTATATCCTGCTGCGGACTTGGTTCTCCCATGCGGTTGATCCGCTGAACTCGGCGCCTGCCTTGTTGGGATGTCCAAGAAGGAGGACACCGCCGTTGATTTCTACCGCCAGGCGGTCAAGTAGGCCGGTAAATGCTGCGACCTGATTTCGGATATTCTCATTGCCGGCGAAAAAGTGAGCGACATTGTCAAGCCCGACATGCGTTGCGCCGACGCTGCTGACCGTCGATAGGAGCTGCCGCCACCGCGGCGTAGTGGACATGCGACCCTGAAGGTCAAAGACGCAGAGCTCATTGTTCGGCATGCCCTTGAGCGAGGAAAGCTTCAGCCGCCCCCGCAGGTCTTGCCACGAAACCCCGAGAGCAGCGTTGATGCGCTCCTGGCGCCGATGCAACTCGTCCTGCGTGTCTTCACAGGTGACATAGATCGATACGCCCGGACGTGTCGGTATTCCGAAAAGCGGCAAGCCGACGGCCGAGCAAGTGAGCCGCTGTTGAGTGAGCAGCGATTTTCCCGAGGCGCCGAGGCCGGTCAGATAGGTGGTCGAGCCAAGCGGCTCCCATCCCTCGAGCATCCATTCGCGAGGTGGCACCGTAACACCGTCGAACTCGCTAGCGTCGATGACGGGCAGGAGATTACGATCTTCCCCATATTCGACATTTAGGGCCTGATCGGCCTCGTCCATCCACGCGGGCGGCTCCTCGCTGTGGATCGCCGCCAGATGGCGCTCTCGGGCAGCGAGGCCGCTCACTCGTCGCGTTCCAGCTGCATTGCACCGGCCGAGCAAGCCATCAGGCGCCGACATTGCTCGATCGCCAGCTGCAGGCACTCTGTCGTAACTGATGCGAAGGCGAAGGCTCCCGCAAGCTCGACAATTAATAGGTTGATCCGCTGGGCCTGCCCTGAGAGCGTCGCAACGTTTCGTGTTCCGACATCGCGTGCAAGCAGGAGGCGCGCTCGAGCATCGCGCTCGTCCTCATCCTTGCATTCGGGCAGCAACGCGTTGATTGCTCGATCGTACAATCGCCGGTGATCAAATGGCGCCGTCATGATGCCGTGCCTCGCACTGGGCTAGTCCACGACTCCAATTTTTCGATGAGCGTGTCGTCTTCGGAAAGCCTCTCTAGGTCCACCTTCATCGTATCCGCGAAGATCGCGGCAAGGTTCGGAGAGGATCCGAGAATTTGGCCTAGAAGCGACGCGGCGTTCGCCATCACATGGTTGCACTCAAAAGTCGTTCCGTCGACTTCCTCTAACTTTTGCCGCAGCCCGGAGAGGGCAATCGAGAGGCGCTGCAACTCGCGCAAATTGTGCTGATCAGTCGGATCGAGAACAACATACCGGGAGCCAAGGTCGACCAGACGATGACCGGGGGGCACGATTGCAAACCGCTGGATTTTCCGGTGACCAGAGACAACCTTTCCAGGTTGACGATGCGTTCGGCAGCGGCGCGAAGGCAGTGATCCGCCAAGCCTGGATGCAACCCGGAAGCTCTCGCCACATTCGGGACAATGAGTGCGCCAAAGCGCGAAAGTTACGGGACCTCCCTTTGGGCTCGCTCGGTGTCGCAACTCCGTCAGCTCGTATCGCTGCCGATCGAGGAAAATCGCGGTCCCGATAGGGGGATCTTCTGCAAGCTGGATCGATGAGACCATTACAGCACCTGCTCGATCAGCGGCGGCAAGCCGGCGCGCTCCAGAAGTTGATCCAGCCATTCACGCTGGGCTGGGGACAATGGCGTTCCATCGTGAGCGATCCCGCCAAGGAATTGGCCGGCGCGACGCGTCAGATTATCGCTGGCGTTAAAGCATGCGCGGGCTGCGGCGCGATGATCGGTGAAGGGCTCATTGAGCTTATTCGAGAAGATGATATCATTCTCGCGCTGCTTGCTGGGCGGCGAATAGGGGCGGGTCGCTGCCGGGCGGCCCGCTCTTTCATTATTTGAGCCGAGCATTTCACGCCGCCTCGCCCAGAAGCTGGCGCACCGATTGGCGGACGATCAGCCGCTTGCCGCCAAGTTTCACGCTTTTAAGCTGGCCCTTATCGATCAATTTGTAGACGAAGGGGCGGCTGCAATTCAGATCCGCGGCGGTATCGTCCACGCTCTGAACTAGCGGCTCCCGATTTGAGGATTTTCGTTTATCCTGAGCTGTTTGCAATCCCTCATTCACATCTGGTCTCCTCCGGTTGGGGTTAGCAACCACAGGAAATATTGATGATTCTACGTGCGGTCGTCGGTAAAAAACTATGCAGATTATTGCGGCGTGATGCGCTTCATTGCCGTTTGAATGCGACTGTAGCCGCCCTCGCTCACCCCCCATATTTCGGACGATTCTCCCATGGCCACGCAAATGGTTCGGACGAATTCCGCGAAAGGCGAAAAGGCGTATTTATAGTGCTTCTCGCGGCGGGAAAAACTTGCGTTGGTAATCCTACGCGGTGCAGCGCCGGTGATCCTTTCAAACAGATTTGCCAGGCGGCCGACGAGCGCGATGAACTCCTCAGTCAACCGATCTCGCCCCCCATCTTCTCGCCGGCGAGGTGGCAGACGCTCGAGCTCTTGGTAGAGGTGGCTCGCCAGGAGTTTCAATTTTCCGACCGAAACATTTAGCGACGGATGTTTAGCATGATCCAGCACCTCAGCGCGAAAGTGGTTTAGTATTCTAGTTAGATCGGCCTCATAGGGCCTAGCCTTTCGGTCTTTACTACGTTCCACCTGGTACTCTGCAGCCAGAATGATCGCTTGTAGCGAACGATCGACTTGATCAACACTGACCACAAGCTTGGTGACATGTTCCACGAGCGCCCGGGCATCTTGGCGAAGCAACTGGTTGAGTTGATAATCTGCGCATATCTGCTGTAGTTCAAACCCGAAGTTGTCTAGTATCCACGCTGCTCGTCCGACCGCTGAACGGGGAGGGCCATCGTGGCTATATGTGTCAATGGCGGGGTCCTGTGGATTGGCGACATCCAACCCGGCAGCGGCGCACGCTTCAATAACTAAGTAGGGACTTATTAGATCGGGAGACGCGTGCGGTGGCGGCCATTGTATGCCGAGCATCTCGGGCTTTACCCGTTCCTTGTCCATTATCTCCAACCAATTACCAGCGATGAAGTTATCATGAACTCCGGTTGTTCAAGAAGCGCGGAGCTGCGCGTGTTGGGTTCGTCAGTCTAACAGCGAAATAGTAATCAGTGGCAAAACGTCGGGATGCAAGTCATTCCGCCGATCGACACGCCTCCTCGCGCGGCGGGGGAACGCTGGCGCCAACCGCAGTGACGCCAGCAGCTCGGATCGATATTGAACGGCGATCACACTGGAGCTCCAGGGTGCTCCGTCCAGCCCGTCGTGTTGAGGATCTCCCCAGTCTCTGCCGATAGGACATCGTGGCCGTTCGTTCGGTAGGAACTGAGCAGATTGACCCGCCCAAGGTAGACCCGTTTCCCTGTGAATAGATCTGTGTCCAGGCTATAGGCCCGCAGCGTCGGCACGTCCTGTGCGATCGATTCTCTTTCCGCGTCCTCGGGGTCTCCGGGGCCAGTATCACGCATTGCGGACGAAAGTGGCAGAACGGAACCAGATGCCACCATATCGTCGCCAGCCGGGCAACTATCCTCGTTATCGTCCTCCGCCGGATCATCGTCCTCAAGTGGCTCATCTAATTCATCATCCTCGAGCCCTAAGCCGTCGAATTGCTCATGACCATCGCCGGTCACTTTGTGACGGCCGCGGCTGGTCCATTCGGTCCAGCTGCCATCGGGCGGGTCATCTGGTTCGCAATCCTCGTCCTGTGAAATGGCGTCATCGAACAGGTATCGCCCGGAGACGTCCACGTGCGCGTTGCCGGTTTCCGCATCTTCCATCTCCGGATCAGGATCGAGCGCATCCAGCACCGCAATTAGCACTGAAACTGCATCTTCTATCGCCGCACGATCCGGAAGGGCTGGGTGAATAGCAATCTCAGGCATCTTCCGCCTCCTCGCCGAATGGTCGCCGAAGGTGCGCAAGCAGGGCCGGAACACCGGCTTGCTCAATGAGCTCGCGCTGCAAGTCGATGCGTCGAACTTCGTCAACGATGCCTGCAGGCGGCGCGCTAAACCCGAGAAACAGCTGATCCTCGCGCGCCATCACGGCGCCGCCGGCATCGCTCCAGCTTTCCAGCCATCTCGCCGGGTCAAAGGGGCGCAAATCGATGTGGCCAATCAGCGCTCGCGCGTCTTGCAGGATTGACTTCGTGACTTCGCGATCGGGAGAATAGCCGTGGACCGACGCGAGCTCGATCTTGAAAAGCAGTCCGCGCAGGTCTGGTGCAGGTATGTCGAAAAGGCATTGCTCCGCTTGCGTAAATGCCTTGATGCGCTCTACACCGTCGCGATCGACAGGACCGTCTTCAGAATCAAGGGCGGCAAGCGTGGATCGAACGGCAGCAACCGCCTCGCGCCATTGCTGTGGCGCGGGCTTGGCCGAAGCCGCGGCCGGCAGTATGTCATTCAAAGTCATCATTCGCTCCCAAAAGCGGTTGGTGATGAGGATCGGCCGGGTGGTAGTGACACCCGACCGATCCGCCTCTCCGGACTATCCGGAAGAGCTCTTGTGTTGGCGTGGGGCCGGCAGTGGGATCACCTTGGCCGGTACGCCCTCGATGTAGTTGGCCCAAGCGGTCATCAGCTGGCGGCGCTTGGCGAGAAAGTCTGTTCGTTTGTAAGCTCGCTCGACCTTGTTCTGCACGGTGTGCGCGAGCGCAGCTTCAGCGATTTCACCAGGAAAGTTGGTCTCTTCGGCGGCCCAGTCGCGAAAGCTGGAGCGGAAACCGTGGACGGTAACTTTAACGTCAAGGTCCCGGAGGAGCTTGATCAACGTCATGTCGGACATTGGCCGCTTAGGATTACGGCCGGGGAACACGAGCGTCTTGCTAGCCGATAGCTCCAGCGCTTTCACAAATACGGCGACGGCGGAAGGGGAGAGGGGGACTATATGCTCCTTTCCAGCCTTCATCCGCTCGGCTGGAATAGTCCAGGTCGGCTGCGCAGCATCGAGATCCAGCTCTTTGCGTTCCGCGCCGCGGATCTCGCCCGAGCGCACCCCGGTCAATATCAGCGCCTCCAGCGCCAACCGGCTCCAAGTGACCTCCTGGCGAAGCCGCGTGACAAGGGCAGGGACGTTCTTGTAGGCCATGGCCACGAAATGTCCGTCCCGTTTCGGTTGCTTCGGAAGGCTGTCCACGATCGCCTTGAAATCAGGCACAATGACAAGGCCAGGATATTTCACGGCCATGCGCCGCATGACGGCCTCGATGCGCTGCCGCACCCGGCGAGCTGTCTCCGGAACCACGTTCCAGATCCGGACGAGCACGTCATCGATTTCGCGAGCATCAATGTCGGTGACCAGCTTGTCACCAATTCGGGGAAAGACGTGTTGCTCCAGCGTGGCGAGCCACTGGTCCTGGTGCTTGCCATTGGACCAAGTCGCCTTACGCTCCTCATGAACGGCCTTCGCGGCGGCCCGGAACGTCGGGATTGGCTCCCGCTCGCGTTTGCGTTCCGCGACTGGATCGATGCCGGCCCGGACCTGCTTGCGGATCTCGGCCGCTCGCTCGCGCGCGTCATTGAGCGAAAGGTCCTTTGCAGAACCTAAGCCAATATCGCGACGACGCTTATTTACCTGAATGCGAAGGGTCCACGAGCGGGATCCCGTGGCACCAATTTCGAGCATCAAGCCGTCACCAACCGGATAGCGTCCGGGTGCGCTGAGTGCCTTGACCTGGGTAGCGGTCAGCCGCGGCATTGGTCCGTAGAACTCAAATTCCCCACACCGTCCCCCACATTTTAGCGTTGTCTTTGGGTAACATTGAGTTACGCCTGTTTTCAAGGACACGTCAAATATCTAGGATTTCTGCGCCTCACAGAGACGCATGTTTACAACGGCTGATTTGGAAGTGGCGGACAGGGTGGGATTCGAACCCACGGTGAGCTTGCACCCACGGCGGTTTTCAAGACCGCTGCCTTAAACCACTCGGCCACCTGTCCGGCTGGCGGCGCTTAATCCGGGCGGGGCGGGGGCGCAAGCGCAGAGAAAAACTCACGCACTCTCCTGCTGCTTGGCCGATTGCCAGAGCGCTTCCTTGTGCTCGAGGGGGAGGGCAGCGAACGCTTCGCCGCTGACGGCTTCCATATGGCGGAAGCGACGCTCGAACTTGGCATTGGCCTGGCGGAGCGCGGCCTCGGCATCGACGCCAAGATGGCGCGCCCAGTTCACTACAGCGAAGAGCAGGTCTCCGATCTCGTCGGCTGATGGATCGGCGTCTACCTCCGCAATCTCCTCGATCACCTTGGCGCGCGCACCCTCGGCCTCCGGCCAGTCGAAGCCCACGCGGGCGGCGCGCTTCTGGAGCTTTTCGGCGCGCAGTAGCGCCGGCAACGCCAGCGCGACGCCCGCCAAAGCGCTGCCATCGGAATGGGCTGCGCGTTCGGCCGCCTTGATGTTTTCCCAGCCTGGGCTGTGGCCTTCGCCAAAGATATGCGGATGGCGGCGTTCCATTTTCGCACTGATCGCATCGATGACGTCATCGAGATCAAAATGCCCGGCTTCCTCGGCCATGCGCGCGTGGAACACCACCTGGAGCTGAAGATCGCCGAGCTCATCCTTGAGCGCGGCCATGTCATTGCGATCGATCGCGTCGGCAACTTCATACGCTTCCTCGATCGTGTAAGGCGCGATCGTGCTGAAATCCTGCGCGCGATCCCATTCGCAGCCCGTGGCCGGATCGCGCAGGCGGGCCATGATGGTTCGGAGGCGGCTCAGCATCGATTGTCGATCCTCAAAGGTCCATTATCACAAAGTCTGATAATATATATTATGTTAAATTGAAGAGAGGAGGCGGGGTGGCTTTGTCCCGGCAATGTTCGAAACCGCCCGTCCCTCCGTTGCCGCCAATCACGGCGTCAGCACCAATGTTTGGCCTTCGACGCCCCAGCGGCTCAGTGATGACAGGAAGTTCATGCCGAGCACATTGGTGTCGCCAAACTCCGGAGCCGTCACCGCGGCCATATCCGTGCGGACGATCGGTCCAACGTCAAGACGCGGCACCGTGACCCGGCGCGCAATGATCGTGCCGTTGGCGGTGTTGATCGCGACGCCGAAGCCGCTCTGATCGATGGCCACTCCGGCGCGCGCCAGCGTTGCTTCGCTGATGGCGGTGGTGGTTGCGCCACTGTCGATCAGGAAAC